>Ga0182741_1003357_pt1 | contig 17191 bp, 14 predicted proteins | sample eDN5th37CBELigOP_FD_128874 | JGI IMG/M metagenome (GOLD analysis project Ga0182741, IMG submission 128874) | Enriched Organic Plus compost microbial communities from Emeryville, California, USA - eDNA 5th pass 37_C BE-Lig OP (version 2) (version 2) ...
GAGGGGCGGGACGATATCTCCCACGGTCTGTCCTGGCAGATGCGGCTGGCGTCCCTCCGCCCCGGCAAGCCCTTTCTGACCTGCCGGGGAGAAACATACAAGCGGCTGCGCCGCGAATGTCTTCCCCCTCAAAGCGATAGACTCGCGGAGCCATCCTGGGACATGACCGGTTCTTGGCCTGCCGGCTTCGTTCCGAAGTTCGATAGGTGAGGAGCGAAAGGCATTCGCGGCGCAGCCGCTCCCACAGAAGAAGAACCGTCGTTCAGTCCCCGCAGGCCGATCCCAGCGGGCCGGTTCGATCACGGCGAATTACCCACCCGACCAAGGCGCCCGCGAGGTCTGATCGAGGTGCATGCCTGGCGTATGCCGCTCGCGCCGCCCGACCGCGCTCCCGCTTGCCCGCCGCCGAAACCAGATCGAAAAGAACGCGACCGCCAGCAGCAGCTCGGCCGCGTCGCCGCCGTAGTACATCCATTGCGCGGCGGCCTGAATCTGCTCCAGCGAATGCGGTGTGCCGCGCGGCCAGTGGTAGGCGTACATCAGCTTGGCGAGGATGGCGTGCGCCGCGCCGCCGAGGAACAACACCGCCAGCCGCAAGCGCAGCCCCGGCCGGTGCGGCGCCGGGTCGGGACCGGCGATGGCCCAGGTGAACAGATAGCCGGCGATCAGGAAATGCGCGTGCACCAGCGCGTGCGGCAGCGGCTGGTCCAGGCTCAGCGCGTACAGCGGGGTGAGATAGAGCAGGTACATCCCGCCCATGTCCAGCAGCAGCGCGGTGAACGGATGGATCAGGGCGCGCACCGGCCGCCGTGCCAGAAAGCGCACGCCGGCGCGGGCCGCGCGTGCCGGTACGGTGCGCAGCAGCAAGGTGCCGGGCGCGGCCAGCACCAGCGGCAAGGGCGCGAACATGCCGAGCAGCAGGTGCTGGAGCATATGCCCGCGCATATCGTGATGCGCGAACGCGGAAACGGCGGGCGTGAACGCCAGCGCCAGCAGGCTGAGTCTCAGCGCGAAGCTCAGACCGCGCAATAGGCTCCAGCGGCGGCCGAGGCGGCGCTGTCGCGCGGCGGCAAGCCAGTAGGCGACCAGGACCGTCGCCAGCAGGAGCGGAAGCGGGCCTATCCCGGTGTGGTGATGGTCGAGCATCGACGGCATTAGGCAGGGCGCGGCCGGCGGCGCGCGGCACGGCGCGCCAGCAGCAGGCCGAGCGCGATCATCACCAGCGCCGCCAGGTTCCAGGCCAAGTCGTAGGGCAGGATCTCGACCCCGTAACGGATTTGGTGCAGCCGCAGTATCTTGTGGTTGCCGATGCCGTCCAGCAGCTGAAAGCCGCCGGCGCCTAGAAACAGACCCGCCCACGCCGCGGTCGGCACCAGCGCGCGTTGCGCGCGCAACGCGGCGAACATGAAGAAGCCGGCGACGATGACCAGCAGCTCGAAGGCGTGCAGCAGCCCGTCGGTGAGTAGCCCGATGGCCGGGGTCGACAAGTCGTAGAAGTGATGCCAGCCCAGCAGCTGGTGAAAGACGATTTCGTCGACTGCCGCCATCAGCCCGATGCCGATCAGCGCGGTCGCGATCATGGTGCGGCGGGTGTCACCGCGCGGGTCGTTGCCGACAGCAGCCATCGCTCGCCTCTGTCTGGTTTCCCACCGACGTGGGGCCGAAGGCGGACCGTCCAAGGGCGCGGGAGGGGGGGGGAGCGGAATACCGGCTGAGGGGCGTGGGCGAGCCGTTGAACGGACCGCGCGACGTTGTCAATCCGTTGACATATGCACATGCCGCCTGCTAGGCGATGTTGCGCTGCGAGAAAACCCGCGGCGCACCAATGACTTGTTGTATACCATTGAAAATGCTTAGAAAAATGGTGCTGGCGAAAAACTCGACAACGTCGAAAAAAGCTTACCGGACGCGGACAAAGACCCTATTTCCAAAAGTTTCCCACAACTTTATCCACAGCTTGTGTGCATAACAGTGCTTCTCGATGTTCCGTCAGGCACTTACCGGGCTGAGACGGGCGTGGGCTGTTCCGCGTAAGGCGCGCCGCGCACGCCGTGCCTTCGGCGATGAAGATGGTGCGCGCGACGCGCCTTACGCGGGGACCTCGGCGGCTTGCTCAGCCCATGATCTTGGCGAGGGTTCGGGCGCGCCGTTCCAGCCACCAGCCGTAGGCCTGCGGCCAGCCGTCGAAGCCGTCGTGGACGCCAAGCGCGCGGGCGGCGCGGTGCGGCCAGTACGGATCGGCCAGCGCCTCGCGGCCGATGGCGATCAGGTCGGCGTCGCCGGCACGCAGGATCGCTTCCGCCTGCGGGCCATCGAGAATCAATCCCACCGCCTGCGTGGCGATATCGGCCTCGCGCCGCACGCGCGCCGCGAACGGTACCTGGAAGCCTAGCTCGCGCGGCACCATGGCGCTGGTGGGGCTGCCGGCGATGCCGCCGGAGGAGCAGTCGATCACGTCCACGCCGCGCGCCTTGAGCGCGCGCGCCAGCTCCACCGAATCCTCGATGCGCCAACCGCCCTCGGTCGCGTCCACCGCGGAGATTCGGAAAAACAGCGGCTTGTCGGCGGGCCAGACGGTGCGCACGGCTTCGGTCACTTCCAGCGCCAGACGCATGCGTCCGGCCAGGCTGCCGCCATAGCCGTCGCCGCGCGTATTGCTGATCGGCGAGAGGAAGCTGTGCAGCAGATAGCCGTGCGCGCCGTGGATCTCGGCGATTTCGAACCCGGCCTGGCCGGCGCGGCGGGCGCCATCGACGAAGGCCTGGATGACGGTGTCGATGTCGGCCTGGGACATGGCCTTGGGCACCAGCCAGCCCTGATCCTGTGGCTGGTCGGTGGGGCCGATGATCTCCCAGGGCAGGTCGCCGCGCGCGGCGTCCTCGGCGCCGAGCGGGCCGTTGCCGTACCAGGGCCGCTGCATGCTGGCCTTGCGGCCGGCGTGGCCGAGCTGAATCGCCGGCACGCTGCCGTGCGCCTTGAGAAACGCCGCCAGCCGGGCCAGCGCCTGGGCGTGCTGGTCCGACCAGATGCCCAGGCAGCCGTGGGTGATACGCCCGCGCGCCTCGACCGCGGTGGCCTCCAGGATCACGATGCCGGCGCCGCCGAGCGCGAACTTGCCGATGTGCGCCAGATGCCAGTCGTTGGCCATGCCGTCGCGGGCGGCGTAGGTGCACATGGGCGAGATGACGATGCGGTTGCGGGCGGTGACGCCGCGCAGGGTGATGGGAGTGAACAGCTGAGCCGTCATTCGCTTGTTATCTCTCTCGACGGGGAAACGATGATGTCCGGGTCGACTGTAGCGGACGGAGGCGACGGCCTCCACGTGGTAGGCCGTTCATCGAGAGGGGAGAGCCATCTGCACTACCGTCTGGCTTGGCCACCTCTGGCTACGTTTTCCGCGGAATCGGGGGAGGGACGCTCAGGCAACGCACCGAAATTCGCTGGGCCCAGGACTATAGGCGCTTTCAGCTGTATGAAATTGGTGTTTCGCAATTTTCTTTCCCACCTCTCCCTGTCCCTGTCCCTCTCCCGCAAGGGGGGAGCGAAGTGAGGGGGCGTGGACGCACAAACTCGCCGTACGTACCAAGATTCGATGGGCGCGGTACTAGTGGGGCGCGGCAATGAAAAACCCCTCTCCCGGAACCGGGAGAGGGGTGAGGGCATCTGCCGTTCGGCCGCGCTTAGAACTGCAGCGACCGCGGCTCGAGGAACTCCTCCAGGCCCCACTTGCCGGCTTCGCGGCCGAGCCCGGAGTGGCGGAAGCCGCCGAACGGGGCCTCGGGGTTGAAGCGGCCGCCGTTGACGATCACCTGGCCGGTGCGCAGCTGCGAGGCCACGCGCTTGGCGCGGTCCTTGTCGCCCGACCATACCGCGCCGGACAGGCCGTAGATGGTGCCGTTGGCGATGGCGATGGCGTCGGCCTCGTCGCGGTAGGGGATGATGCTCAGCACCGGGCCGAAGATCTCTTCCTGGGCGATGCGCATGTCCGGACGCACGTTGCCGAACACCGTGGGCCGCACGAAGTAGCCGTGCTCCAGGCCCTCGGGCGGTTCGGCGCCGCCGGTGAGCAGCTTGGCGCCTTCTTCCTGGCCGATGCGGATGTAGTCGCGCACCTTGTCGCGCTGCATGGCGGAGGCCAGGGGGCCGAGGCGGGTGTTCTCGTCCAGCGGATTGCCGGGCGTCATCTTGGCGGCGGCCGCGGCGGCGATCTCGCAGGCCTGGTCGTGCAGCGCGGCCGGCACCAGCAGGCGGGTGAGCGCGGTGCAGGTCTGGCCGGAGTTCAGGTAGCAGTTGCTGACCGTGCCCTTGACCGCCGCTTCCAGGTCGGCGTCGTCCAGCACCACCGAAGCCGACTTGCCGCCCATCTCCAGCGCCAGCCGCTTGAAGTCCTCGGCCGCCGCGTGGGCGATGGCCCGGCCGGTGCGGGTGGAGCCGGTGAAGGAGATCATGTCGATCTCGGGGTGGCTGGTCAGCGCGTTACCCACCTCGGGGCCGACGCCGGACACCAGGTTGAACACGCCCGGCGGCAGGCCGATGGCCTCGAACATCTCGGCCAGCATGAAGGCGTTGATGGGCGCGATTTCGCTGGGCTTGAGCACCACGGTGCAGCCGGCGGCCAGGGCCGGGGCGACCTTGAGCATGATCTGGTGCAGCGGGTAGTTCCACGGCGTGATGGCGCCGACCACGCCCACGGGGGCGTACTGGATCTCGGAGTTGCCGTGGGTTTCGCTGAACGGGAACTCGCCCAGCAGCCGCAGATAGGTGGCGGTGGTGTTGGCCGGCATGCCGGCCTGGATCATGCGCGACAGCTTGATCGGCATGCCCACCTCGCGGGTGATGGTCACCGCCAGCTCCTCGTTGCGCGCCAGCAGCTGCTCGTGCAGCGCCTTGAGGTACTTGGCGCGCTCCTCCGGCGAGGTCTGCGACCAGGCCGGGAAGGCGCGGCGGGCGGCCGCCACCGCTTCGTTCATGGTCTCGGCGCGGGCGCCGGGGATGGTGGCCATCACCTCGCCGGTGCCGGCCTCGAACACTTCGATGGTGTCGCCTTGGCAGGCCTGCCAGCGGCCGTCGATGAATACCTTGTCGTAGCTTTTCATGCGTCTCCTCCGGAATCCGTTAGTCGAACACGATCACGCCGCGCGCGTTGCGGCCGGCCTTGAGGTCCTCGAAGGCTTGCGGCGCGTCGTCGATGCTGTAGGTGCGGGTGATCAGCTCGTCGAGCTTGAGGTTGCCGCGGCGGTACAGCGACAGCAGCCGGGGGAAGTCGTACTGCGGGCGGGCCGAGCCCAGCCAGCTGCCCTTGATGGTGCGCTCGTCGGCCGGCAGGGTGAAGGTGCGGAAGCTGGTCTGGTCGGACAGCTTGGCCACGCCCAGCACCACCACCGTGCCGCCGCGGCCCAGCGAGTTGTAGGCCTGCGCCACGGTTTCGCCGAAGCCGATGCACTCGAAGGCGTAGTCCACGCCGCCGCCGGTCATCTTCTTGATGGTCTTCGCCACTTCCTTGTCGTTGGCGGCGTTAACGGTTTCGTTGGCGCCGAACTGGCGCGCCATCTCCAGCTTCGCGTCGTTGGTGTCGACCGCGATGATGGTCTCGGCGCCGGCGATGCGGCAGCCCTGGATCACGTTCAGGCCGACGCCGCCCACGCCGAACACCGCGACCCGCGAGCCGGGCTCGACGTGCGCGGTGTTGAACACGGCGCCGACGCCGGTCATGACCGCGCAGCCGACCAGCGCGGCGCTGGACAGCGGCACGTCCTGGTCGATCTTCACCAGGTTGTCGACGTGCATGGTGGCGTACTCGGCCATCACGCCGCAGGCGCCGAACACGTTGAGCGGCTTGCCCTCGGCGTCGTAGGTGCGGACCGTGCCGTCGGGCAGGTGGTACAGCGCCTTGCCGGCGTTGTCGCACAGCACCGGACGGCCGCGCGAGCACTGGCGGCACTTGCCGCACATGGAAATGAAGGAGGTGACCACGTGGTCGCCGACCTTGAGGCTGGTGACGCCTTCGCCGACTTCCACCACCACGCCGGCGCCCTCATGGCCGAGGATCACGGGGGGCGGATAGGTGATGACGCCGGTGGCGGCGGAGAGGTCGCTGTGGCAGACGCCGCAGGCCTTGACTTGGATGGTGACTTCGTTGCGTTTGGGCGGATCGACGCGGATCTGCTCCACCTGCAGCGGAGCGTTGTATTCGCGGCAAACCACCGCCTTGGCCGTACGGCTCATGTTCGTCCTCCAATAAAGACCGGGAATTGTTCTTGTACTGATGCGCTGCCCGAGACGAGTGCGCAAACGGTAACCCATCCGGGTCGGTTTGTGCGACTGTCAGGCGACGAAGGGTTCGCGCTCAAACCCGCTTCGCCGGCTCCGGTTCCGGCACGCCGAACACCTGCCGCAAGTAGGCCAGATAGGTCGGGTCCTTGCACATGGTCTTGCCCGGCGCGTCGGTGAGCTTGGCCACCGGCTGGCCGTTGCACTCGGTCATCTTGATGACGATGTTCAGCGGCGGGTGGCCCAGGTCGTTGGTGAGGTTGGTACCGATGCCGAAGCTGAGCTTGGCCTGGCCGTGGAAGCGCTGGTAGATCCTCAGCGCCAGCGGCATGGTCAGCGCGTCGCTGTAGATCAGGATCTTGCTGCAAGGGTCGATGCGGTTGGCGCGGTAGTGGGCGAGGATCTTCTCGGTCCACTCGAACGGGTCGCCGGAGTCGTGGCGGGCGCCGTCGAACAGCTTGCAGAAGTACAGATCGAAGTCGCGCAGGAAGGCGTCCAGCCCCACCACGTCCGATAGCGCTATCCCCAGGTCGCCGCGGTATTCCTTGGCCCAGGTCTCGAAGGCGAATTTCTGGCTGTCGCGCAGCCGTGGCCCCAGCGCCTGGCAGGCTTGCAGGAACTCGTGCGCCATGGTGCCGGAGGCGATCAAGTCCAGTTCCTTGGCCAGCAGCACGTTGCTGGTGCCGGTGAAGTAAGGCTGCAGCGCGGCCTTGAGCCGCGCCACCACCTGCCGTTGCCAGGCCAGCGAGAAGCGGCGGCGGGTGCCGAAATCGGTGAAGCGGAAGTCCTCGTGCTGCGGGAACGACGCCAGCAGCTCGATCTTGGCGTCCAGCCGCGCCAGCCCCTCGGCGTAGTTCGGCTCCGGGTAGTGTCCGGCGAAGTAGGTTTCGTTGACGATGGCCAGTACCGGCACCTCGAACAGGATGGTGTGCAGCCACGGTCCGCGGATGACGATCTCCAGCTCCGGGCCGGAGTCGTCGATGTGGATGTAGCGTTCCTGCAGTTGGAACAGCCGCAGGAAATCGACGAAATCGCTCTTGATGAAGCGCAGTCCGCCCAGGTAGGCGAGTTCGTCCTCGGTGAAGCGCAGCCGGCACAGCTCGGCCACGTGGGCGCGGATCTGGTCGGCGTAGGGGCGCAGGTCGACGCCCTCGGTGCGGCACTTGAAGCGGTATTCCACCTGGGCGGCGGGAAAGTGATGCAGGACGGCCTGCATCATCGTGAACTTGTAAAGATCCGTATCAAGCAGGCTGGTGATCATGGCGCGATTCCGGGGCGGCGTTGCGAAGGGCGCCAGCGTTGTCGACGAACTCGACGCCGGCGCGCCGCATCTCCTCGATCGCGGCGGCGGTGGTGTCGGGCGCCACGCCGCGCACCGCGGCCAGGTTGAGCACCACGCGGAAGCCGGCGCGCTTCAACTGCAGCGCGGTGTGCTTGACGCAGTAGTCGGTGGCCAGCCCGCCGACCAGCACGGTGTCGATCCCGCGCGCGCGCAGGAACTCGATCACGCCGGTGCTCAGCTGCTCGGCCAGGTCGTGGTAGCAGGCGCCGTAGGGATGGATGTCCGGCTCCACGCCTTTCCACACGAAGTAGTCGTAGGCGGTGACCGGCGGCAGGCCGGCTATGAGTTCGAAGCCCTTGGTGCCCGGCACGGCGTGCACCGGCCAGGCGATGTCGGCGTTGGCGTAGCCCTCGATGCGGCTGAACGGCGCTTGCCGCTCGTCGGCAACCCATATCGCCTCGGGACTGTGGGCGTCCTTGGAGCCGACCCGCACGGCGGCGAGCCGCGCCTGCGCGTTCAGTTCCGGAACGATCTCCGTGCCGCCGGCCACGGGCAGCTCGTCGGGGCAGAGCGGGGTGAAGGTATTCTGGGCGTCGACGTCGAAGGCGGCGGTGCGATCGCGATCGACGGTGAGAGTCCTGGCCATCCTGGCGACTCCTATCTTTGGGGGTGCTCCCTAGCCGTGCTCCGCACGGCAGCTGTGCGTCGCCATCTGCACGGCCAAGGCATGGCGCGCGGGCACCCGAACCGACAGGGGCCTTGGCCGTCCGTCAAGGGTAGGCGCGCTAGCCCGCCGCTATCAAGGCTGTTTGGTCCGGTTGCGCTCCAGCAGGATCTCGGCGATCAGGTTTTCCATGCGGGTGATGGTGTCGGGATCGCCGGTGGGCCCGGCCAGCACCAGCTGGCTGCCGATGGTGCTGACGTACAGCAGCAGCGCCAGGTCGCGCGCTTTTTCCGAATCGCCGGTGATCTTCTCGATCAGCGAGATGTTCTGGGTGATGCGGACCTGGTCGACCTCGGCCACGATCTTGGCGGCGAACTCGTCGCGGCGCGCGTAGTCGCGCACCGCCAGCTCGATGCGCATGCGCCGCAGGTTGCGCGCCACCTCGCTCAGCAGCACGTGCAGGATGCGGCGCAAATCGCCCTCGAAGTCGGGCCCGGACGCCTTCAAATAAGTAAGTTCGCGCAGGCGGCGGTCGCGCCAGCGCTCGAGAAAGCTCACGATCAGGTCGGCATGATCCTGGAAATGCCAGTAGAAGCTACCGCGCGTCACGCCCAGCTTCTCGGCCAGGGTGAGAATGCGCACGTTGTCGAAGCCGCCCTCGGCGATCGCGCCGGCGGCGGCGTCCAGCCATGCGTCGCGACTGAGTTGCTCCTTGTCCGCGGATTTGCGGCGGCGTCTCGATGGCGCTTTTGGATCAGACATTACGGTACGGGATCCTGCGTTGACGGGGTACCGGAGATGCACTAGTGTATGTCCACACAATGCACAAGTGTACGGTAACAAGTCAACCGTATCTTGTTGAAAGTTCAAGCTCGTTTTGGTCGTTGCAGGACAGGGCGAGTTGTTTCGGCGCGGTCGGGGCGCTCTCGTCGAGGGCGATTCCGCACCGCGTGTTTGTGCGCTGAGGGCGCCATTCGGCCGGGAGTGGCGCGGCACCGCGATCATCGGCACCGATAAGTCAGCTGAGTGATGTAGGAGTGAACATGAGCAGCACCGAATACAAACTGCACGGCAGGGTCGCCGTGATCAGCATGAACAACCCGCCGGTCAACGGCCTCGGCTATGAACTTCGCCGCGGTATCGTCGACGGCATCAAGCAGGCCGAAGCCGACGACAACGTCAAGGCCGTGGTCATCATCGGCTCCGACAAGGCCTTCTCCGGCGGCGCCGACATCCGCGAGTTCGGCTCGCCCAAGGCCACCGCCGAGCCCAACCTTCTCACCGTCATCAACTACCTCGACACCGCCACCAAGCCCGTCATCGCCGCGATCGGCGGCGTGGTGATGGGCGGCGGCCTCGAGCTGGCGCTGGGCTGCCACTACCGCATCGCCAAGCCCGACACCCAGGTCGCGCTGCCGGAAGTGAAGCTGGGCCTGCTGCCGGGCGCCGGCGGCACTCAGCGCCTGCCGCGCGTGATCGGCCTGGAGCCGGCCCTGAACCTGATCGTCTCCGGCCAGTCCGTGCCGGCGGGCATGTTCATGGGCACCCAGCTGTTCGACGAGTACTCCCAGGGCGATCTGCTGACCGACGCGCTGGCGCTGGCCGAGAAGGTCATCGAGGAGAACCGTCCGATCAAGCGCGTGCGCGATCTGAAGGTGGAGCATCCGAAGCCCGAGGCCTTCTTCCAGTGGGCCCGCATCGGCATCGGCCAGATGGCCAAGAACTTCCCGGCGCCGCTGAAGTGCGTCGAGGCGGTCGAGGCTTCCGTGTTCAAGAGCTTCGACGAGGGTATGAAGGTCGAGCGTAACCTGTTCGCCCAGCTGATGCTGAGCGACGAGTCGCGCGCCCTGCGCCACATCTTCTTCGCCGACCGCGCCGCCTCCAAGATCCCCGACATCGACGACAGCGTCCCGACCCGCGAGATCAAGAGCGTGGGCGTGATCGGCGCCGGCACCATGGGCAGCGGCATCTCCATCAACTTCCTCAACGCCGGCATCCCGGTGGTGATCCTGGAGACCAAGCAGGAAGCGCTTGACCGCGGCGTCAACTACATCCGCGGCTACTTCGAGGGCCGCGTCGCCAAGGGCAAGATGAAGCAGGACAAGGCCGAGAAGGCCGTCGCCCTGCTCAAGCCGACCCTGTCCTACGACGACCTGAAGGACGTCGACCTGGTCATCGAGGCGGTGTTCGAGGACATGGGCGTCAAGGAGACCGTGTTCCGCAAGCTGGACGAGGTCTGCAAGCCCGGCGCCATCCTGGCTTCCAACACCTCCACGCTGGACGTCAACAAGATCGCCAGCTTCACCAGCCGTCCGCAGGACGTGATCGGTCTGCACTTCTTCAGCCCGGCCAACGTCATGAAGCTGCTGGAGGTCATCCGCGCCGACAAGACCGCCAAGGACGTGCTCGCCACTTCCATGAAGCTGGCCAAGACCATCAAGAAGACCGCCGTGGTCTCCGGGGTCTGCGACGGCTTCATCGGCAACCGCATGATCAACGTCTACGCCCGTGAGGCGATGATCCTGGTGAACGAGGGCGCCAGCCCGCAGCAGGTCGACAACGCCATCGAGAAGTTCGGCTTCGCCATGGGCCCCTTCAAGATGTCCGACCTGGCCGGCGGCGACATCGGCTGGGCCATCCGCAAGCGCAAGTACGCCGAGAACCCGAACTTCCCGCGCGCCATCATCGCCGACCGTCTGTGCGAGATGGGCCGCTTCGGCCAGAAGACCGGCTCCGGCTACTACCGCTACGAGGGCCGCAACGCGCTGCCGGACCCGGTGGTCGACGAGATCGTCGAGCAGGCGCGCAAGGAGATGGGCATCACGCCGCGCAAGATTTCCAACGAGGAGATCGTGCAGCGCTGCGTGTTCGCGCTGGTCAACGAAGGCGCCCGCATTCTGGAGGAGGGCATCGCCCAGCGCGCCTCCGACATCGATCTGGTGTACCTCACCGGTTACGGCTTCCCGATCTACCGCGGCGGCCCGATGCTGTACGCCGACATGGTCGGTCTGATGAACGTGGTGCGCGCGATGGAAGGTTTCGCTCGTAATCCGCACACCGACAGCGCGTTCTGGCAGCCGGCTCCGCTGCTCGCCAAGCTCGCGGCCGAAGGCAAGTCGTTCAACTAAGGATTCGTGCGGGGGGCGGTATGCCGCCCTCTCACCAGGAGAGACACATGACTGAGGTAGTGATCGTTTCCACCGCCCGTACCGCGCTGGCGAAGTCCTGGCGCGGCGGTTTCAACATGACCCATCCGGCGGTGCTGGGTGCGCACGTGATCAAGCACGCCCTGGAGCGCGCCAAGCTCGAGGGCGGCGAGATCGAGGACGTGATCCTGGGTTGCTCGCTGCCCGAGGGCGCGCAGGGCAACGACGTGGCCCGCATGGCCGCGATCCGCGCCGGCCTGCCGGTGAGCGTCGCCGGCGTCACCGTCAACCGCTTCTGCTCGTCGGGCCTGCAGACCATCGCCCAGGCGGCGGGCTACATCCAGCACGCGCCGGACGCGATCCTGGTCGCCGGCGGCCTGGAGTCCATCTCCACCGTGCAGGCCACCGTTAACACCAACTACATCCAGGAAGAGTGGCTGAAGGAGAACAAGCCCGAGGTCTACTGGACCATGCTGCAGACCGCGGAGACCGTGGCCAAGCGCTACAACATCTCCAAGGAAGCGCAGGATGAGTACGGCGTGCGTTCGCAGCTGCGCGCCGCCGCCGCCCAGGCCGCCGGCAAGTTCGACGACGAGATCGTGCCGCTGAAGACCATCATGGGCGCCACCGACAAGGCCACCGGCGCGATGATGACCCGCGAGGTCACGGTGGACAAGGACGAGGGCATCCGTCCCGACACCACCCTCGAGGGCGTGTCCAAGATCCGCTCCGCCGTGCCGGGCGGTGTGATCACCGCCGGTAACGCCAGCCAGTTCTCCGACGGCGCCTCGGTGTGCGTGCTGATGAGCTCGGAAGAGGCGCAGCGCCGCAACCTGCAGCCGCTGGGCATCTTCCGCGGCTTCGCCGTGGCCGGCTGCGAGCCCGACGAGATGGGCATCGGCCCGGTCTACGCCGTGCCGAAGCTGCTCAAGCGTCACGGCCTGACCGTGGACGACATCGATCTGTGGGAGCTCAACGAAGCCTTCGCCGTGCAGGTGCTGTACTGCCGCGACAAGCTGGGCATCCCGGACGATCGCCTGAACGTCAACGGCGGCGCCATCGCCGTGGGTCACCCCTACGGCTGCTCCGGCTCCCGTCTGACCGGCCATGCCCTGATCGAGGGCAAGCGCCGCAACGCCAAGTACGTCGTGGTCACCATGTGCGTCGGCACCGGCATGGGCGCGGCCGGCCTGTTCGAGGTCGTCTAAGCCCTTGTCTCGGCGCGGTCCTTCGGTCCGCGCCGGCACACCCGTCCCGGCCCGCCCTTGGCGGCCGGGACGCGGACTTTCGGAGGAGCGGGGAACGGCTTTCGCCGCGCCCTGAACCTTTCCCCGCCAGGGGAAGGGGATACTAGCAACGAGCGGCCGGCAGCCCTGCAGGGCGTTTGAAACGTACTTGCCATGGGCCGATCGGCGCGAGCGGTGGCGTCCGCGCCACCCAAACAGCGAGCCCATCCATGGACCTTAACTACACGCCAGAACAAGAAGCCTTCCGTCAGGAAGTGCGCGCCTTCATTCAGGCCGAGCTGCCGCCGGAGATCGCGCACAAAGTCAAGAACCGCCTGCGCACCAGCAAGGAAGACACCGTCCGCTGGCAGCAGATCCTGTACAAGCGCGGCTGGGGCGCGCCGATGTGGCCGAAGGAATTCGGCGGCACCGGCTGGGACGCCATCCAGCAGCACATCTTCGACGAGGAGTGCACCGCCGCCGGTGCGCCGCGCCAGCTCGACTTCGGCCTGCGCATGGTCGCGCCGGTGATCATGGCGTTCGGCAACCGCGAGCAGCAGGAATACTTCCTGCCGCGCATCATCTCCGGCGAGCACTGGTGGTGCCAGGGCTATTCCGAGCCCGGCTCCGGCTCCGACCTGGCGTCGCTCAAGACCCGCGCCGTGCGCGAGGGCGACAACTACATCGTCAACGGCCAGAAGACCTGGAACACCCTGGGCCATCACGCCGACTGGATTTTCTGCCTGGTGCGCACCAGCACCGAGGGCCGGCCGCAGCAGGGCATTTCCTTCCTGCTGATCGACATGAAGACGCCGGGCATCACCGTGCGGCCGATCATCATGCTCGACGGCGAGCACGAGATTAACGACGTGTTCTTCGACAACGTCCAGGTGCCGGTGGAGAACCTGGTGGGCGAGGAGAACAAGGGCTGGACCTACGCCAAGTTCCTGCTCGGCCACGAGCGCACCGGCCAGGCCAACGTCGGCGCCTGGAAGGCGCTGCACCGGCGCGTGAAGGAAATCGCCCGCATCGAGAAGGGCGACGACGGCCGTCCTCTGATCGAGAACACCCGCTTCCGCGACAAGCTGGCCCAGATCGAGGTCGAGCTGCTGGCGCTGGAGATGACCTGCCTGCGCGTGCTCTCCGCCGGCGACAAGAAGGCGCCCGGTCCGGAAGCCTCGCTGCTGAAGATCAAGGGCAGCGAGATCGGCCAGGCGCTGTTCGAACTGGCCATGCAGGCCTGCGGCCACGCCGCGCTGGCCTACCTGCCCGAAGCGTTGGAAGCCGGCTATACCGGCGACTTCGTCGGCGGCCCGCACGCCGCGCCGGCCGCGATGGATTACTTCAACACCCGTAAGTTCTCCATCTACGGCGGTTCCAACGAGATCCAGCGCAACATCATTTCCCAGATGGTCCTGGGGCTGTAAGGGGAGGTAGGAACATGGACTTCAATTTGACCGAAGAGCAGCAACAGCTGCAGGACATGCTCCACCGCTTCGTGGCGAAGGACTATGCCTTCGACAAGCGCCGCCAGATCGTCGCCTCCGAGGCCGGCTACAGCGCCGAGGCCTGGCGCACCTTCGCCGAGATGGGGTTGCTGGCGGTGACCTTCCCGGAGGACTTCGGCGGCCTGGGCGGCAACGCTTTCGACACCCTGGTGGTGATGGAAGCCTTCGGCCGCGGCCTGGTGGTCGAGCCGTACCTGGCGACGGTGGTGCTGTGCGGCGGACTGATCCGCGACGCCGGCACGCCGGCGCAGCAGGACGCGCTGTTGCCGGCCATCGCCGGCGGCGAGCTGCTGATGGCGTTCGCTCACTACGAGCGTGACTCGCGCTACGCGCTCAACAACGTCGCCACCACCGCCGAGCGCAGCGGCGACGGCTGGGTGCTGAACGGCGCCAAGACCGTGGTGCTGCACGGCGCGCAGGCCGGCAAGCTGATCGTCTCGGCCCGCACCGGTGGCGGGCAGCGCGATAACGACGGCATCTCGCTATTCCTGGTCGACGCCGACGCCGCCGGCGTCAGCCGCCGCGGCTACGCCACCCAGGACGGCCAGCGCGCCGCCGAGATCGAGCTGCAGGACGTGCGGGTCGACGCCGACGCCCTGATCGGCGAGGAGGGCAATGCCCTGCCGCTGATCGAGCGCGCGATCGACCTCGGCATCGCCGCGCTGTGCGCCGAGGCCGTGGGCGCGATGGACTCGCTCAACGAGCAGACCCTGGAGTACCTGAAGACCCGCAAGCAGTTCGGCGTGGCGATCGGTAAGTTCCAGGTGCTGCAGCACCGCATGGCCGACATGGTGATCGCCGCTCAGCAGGCGCGCTCCATGGCCATCCTGGCCGCGGCCAAGGCGCAATACGCCGAGAGCGCGGCCGAGCGGCGCCATCTGGTGTCCGCCGCCAAGACCCTGGTCGGTCAGTCGGCGCGGGCGGTGGGCCAGGGCGCGGTGCAGCTGCACGGCGGCATGGGCGTCACCGACGAGATGCCGGCCAGCCACTACTTCAAGCGGCTGACCATGATCAACGCCACCTTCGGCGACGCCGATCATCACCTGGGCAAGGTCAGCGACGCGCTGCTGAGCGCGTAGCGGATTCACGAGGGCCGCGATCGCGGCCCTCGTGCTTTCGGTGGGGGCGGCTTGTGTGCCAAAGTCCGATCCCCGCTCATTTCCTATAACGACAAGACACGTATTCCGGAGGAATCGCCGTGCACGTACTCGAAGAGAAGCTCCACGAACTCAAGGGCAAGGAAGTCGGTGTGTCCGACTGGTTCCAGGTCGATCAGAACCGCATCAACCAGTTCGCCGAGGCGACCGAAGACTTCCAGTGGATCCACGTCGACACCGAGCGCGCCGCGCGCGAGATGCCCGGCGGCAAGACCATCGGCCACGGTTTCCTCACGCTGTCGCTGGTGGCCGGCCTGATGTCGAAGGTGGTGCGCCTGCCCGGCGTGGCCTCCAGCCTGAACTACGGCCTGAACAAAGTGCGTTTCCTCAACCCGGTGCAGGTCGGCAGCCGGGTGCGGCTGCGCGCCGTGCTGGCGGATTGGGAGAAACGGGACAACGGCTACCTGGTCACCTGGCAGGCGACCGTGGAGCTGGAAGGCGCGGACAAGCCCGCTTGCGTGGCGGAAATGCTGGCGCTGACGCGGCCGAACTGATCGGCTCGGCGCGGACGGCGGTAGCGCCGTCCGCGCCGAAAGGTATTGGCGACAGGGCCGCGCCGACGGTAACGGCTCTGCCGCGAATGCCTTTCGATTCCAAGAAAAAACAAGGAGGCTCTATGCAGGACTTGCAAGGAAAGGTCGCCGTGATCACCGGCGGCGGCAGCGGTCTTGGCCGCGAGCTCGCCCGCAGCTGCGCCAAGCGCGGCATGAAGCTGGTGCTGGCCGACGTGGACGAGGCGGGCCTGGCCGAGACGGTGCGCCTGGTCGAGGAGGAGGTTCCGGGCGTGGAGACCGCCACCCTGCGGGTGGACGTGTCCAAGCTCGAGCAGGTCCAAGCGCTGGCCGAGCTGGCCCAGCAGCGCTTCGGCGCCGCGCATGTGGTGTTCAACAACGCCGGCGTCAGCGTCAACGGTCCGATCTGGGACAACACCCCGGCCGATTGGCAGTGGGTGCTGGGCGTGAATCTGTACGGCGTGGTCTGGGGCATCAAGACCTTCGTGCCGCTGATGCTGAAGCAGGGCGAGGGCCACATCGTCAACACCGCCTCCGCCGCCGGTTGGATGAACTCGCCCGGCATGGCCGTGTACAACGTCAGCAAGTCCGGCGTGGTCGCCTTGTCCGAAACCCTGGCGTTGGATCTGAGGGACGTCGGCGCCAACATCGGCGTGACCGTGCTCTGCCCGGCCTTCTTCCTCACCGGCATCTTCAAGTCCGAGCGCAACCGCCCGGCCGAACTGGCCGACACCGCGCCGCCGACCGAAGCGCAGCGCAAGCGCTCCGAGCAGCTGCAATACGCGGTGCAGCATGGGCGCATTGGCGCCGCCGACATCGCCGAAATGACGCTGAAGGCGGTGGAGGACAACCAGTTCTACGTGTTCCCGCACCGGAAGATCAAAGCCTTGATCCAGGCTCGCGCAGAGGCCGCGCAGGCCGAGATGCGCTGCTTCGATCCGCTGGCCGGGCAGTAACGACGGCGGCGGAAGTTCCGCCGCCGCATCCGGCCGCGGGTTCGCGGCGGCGGCACGGGCAAGCGCCCGTGCCGCGCCAGGGCACCGCTCCGCGGAATACCCGGAGCGGTGTCAATCCACCTTGAAGCGGGCCAAGCCCTCTTGCAGCTCGCGGGCCAGGCGGTCCAGTTCCTTGCTGGCCGCGTCCAGTTGCACCGTGGCGGCGGCATTCTCTTCCGCGACGCTGTGGATCACGCTGATGTTGCGGTTGATCTCCTCGGCGACGGCGGATTGCTCTTCCGACGCGCTCGCGATCTGCCGGTTCATGTCGTTGATCTGCGCGATGGTCTCGGTGATGCGTTCCAGCGATTCCGCCGCCTTCGCCACCCGGGCCACGCTTTCCTTGGCCCTGGATTCGCTCGAGTGCATCACGCTGGCGGCCTCGCGCGTACTCTGCTGCACCTTGACGATCGTTTCCTGAATTTCCTTGA
>Ga0182741_1003358_pt1 | contig 17190 bp, 16 predicted proteins | sample eDN5th37CBELigOP_FD_128874 | JGI IMG/M metagenome (GOLD analysis project Ga0182741, IMG submission 128874) | Enriched Organic Plus compost microbial communities from Emeryville, California, USA - eDNA 5th pass 37_C BE-Lig OP (version 2) (version 2) ...
ACGGTTGGTACGCCGGTGCGAGTGCGAGACCGACTTCCCGAAGCCGGGGCCCTTGGCGCATACGTCGCAGACGGCAGCCATGTCGCGAACTCCTTGTGTCTAGTGGATAGATCTTCTGTCTGTGTGTTTCTTCGACCTGCGAACACGGGGAACGAGTCACCCGTGCGAGGCAACCCGGCAAGCTTAGCGAACTCCGGGCCGTATGGCCAAACCGGACGGTCGAGTCGCTCGCGGCTACCCTGTCCCGCAGGGCACGACACCGTCTGGTGACGGCGTCGGAACGACAGACTAGAACGTGCCCGCGAAGCAGTGTGAAAGGGGGTGGAGCAGGTGCTCGAGGTCGAGGACACCGTCGACGGACGGGCGTTGCGTCGATGGGCCGAACTCGGAGTGGACAGCCTCGAGCGGCGCCGGGCCGAGATCAACTCCCTCAACGTCTTCCCGGTGCCGGACGGCGACACCGGAACCAACCTGCTCGTCACCATGCGGGCCGCCGCCGGGGCGATCGGCGGACCCGTCGACGGGGCCCTCACCGCCTCCGCCGTCGCGGAGGGGCTCGCCCGCGGAGCGTTCGCGGGGGCGCGCGGCAATTCGGGGGTCATCCTGGCGCAGGCCCTGCGCGGTGTCGCCGACTCCATCGCCGGTCTGACCAGCGTCGACGGCCGGGCCCTGGCCGACGCCCTCGCCTCCGCCGCCACCCTGGTGACGCGGGCGCTCAGCGCCCCGGCGCGGGGAACCATCGTCAGCGTGCTCGAATCGGCCGCCGAGGGAGCCGGCCGCGCGGCCCGCGACCCCGAGGCGACGGTGTGCGAGGTGGTGGTCGCGAGCGCCGACGCCGCCGCCGACGCCCTGCAGCGCACCACCACGCAGCTCGACGTCCTCGCCGAGGCGGGGGTCGTCGACGCCGGCGGTCTCGGCCTGTCGATCCTGCTCGACTGCCTCGTCGAGGTCGCCACGGGCACCCGGCCCCACCGGCACATCCGGCTGTCCGGCGCCGCCCGGCCCGTCCCCGAGACGACCGCCGCCGACGACCACTCCCAGGGCAGCGACCACCCGCACGGCAGCGACCGGCAGGAATACGAGGTCATGTATCTCGTCGAAGACTCCGACGAGGCACGCATCGCCGCCCTGCGCCCGCGTCTCGACGCCCTCGGCGACTCGGTCGCCATCGTCGCCGGCGGAGCCGGATGCTGGTCGGTACACGTGCACTGCTGCGATCCCGGTGCCGCCGTCGAGGCCGGTCTCGCCGCCGGGTCGCTGCGCCGCATCGACATCACCTGCTTCGCGCTCGACGCCGCCCGCCGGGGCTGTACGGACCCCGTGCCCGCACCACCGGTCGCGGGGGACGCGGGAAGGGCCGTGCTCGCGGTGGTCGCCGGCGACGGGACCGCCGACCTGTTCGAGGCCGAGGGCGCCACGGTCCTGCGCGCCGACGCGATGATCACCCCGGGCCGCATGCTCGACGCGATCCGCGCCCTGCCCAGCCGCGACGTGCTGGTCCTGCCCAACGGCGCCCTGTCGGCACAGGACGTCGTCGCCGTCGGTGTGCGCGCCCGCGCCGAGGGCCGCGACGTGATGTTCCTGCCGAGCTCGTCGCTGGTCCAGGGGCTGGCGTCGCTGGCCGTGCACGACCCCACCCGCGCCACCGTCGACGACGCCTTCGCCATGTCGGAGGTGGCGTCGTGCGTGCGCTGGGGGTCGCTGCGGTTCGCCACCGAACGGGCGCTGACCTGGGTCGGGACGTGCGAGCCGGGCGACGCGCTGGGGTTGTCGGGTCACGATGTCGTAGTCATCGAGCATGATCTGGTGGCAGCGGGTGTGTCGCTGCTCGGCAAGATCCGCGCCGCGGGTGGTGAGCTCGTGACGATGCTCGTCGGCGCCGACGCCCCGGAAGGACTGGCCGAGCAGCTGGCCGAGTACCTCGACCACCGGCATCCGGAGATCGACGTGGTCGTGTACCGGGGCGGTCAGCGCAGCGACCTGCTGCAGCTCGGCATCGAGTAGGCCGGTGCGCCGCGAGGCCACCGCACGAGAAGCGGAAGGGACGGCAGTGGCGACACTCGCGGACCGGCTCGATCACCTCCTCGGCCGGAAGACGGCCGACGCGTTGCTCGACGCGTTCGGGATGACGACCGTCGAGGACCTGCTGCGCCACTATCCCCACCGCTACGCCACCCAGGGCGCCGAGCTCGGCGAGAGCCAGCCCGAAGAGGGCCAGCACATCACGATCGTCGCGCGGGTCGAGTCGGCGCAGGAGGTGCCGATGAAGTCGCGCGCCGGCAAGCGCCTGGCCGTGCGGCTGCGTTCCGACCGGCACACCATCGACGTCACCTTCTTCAACCCGCACCGGGTCAAGCACAACATCAAGCCCGGGGTGCGGGCGATGTTCTCCGGCACGGTGAAGTACTTCCGCGGCAAGTGGAGCCTGACCCACCCGAGCTATCTGGTGCTGCCCGAACCCCGCGACGCCGAGGACCTCGTCTCCGCGGCCCCCGCCCGGGTGCGGGGCGCCGGAGCCCTGGCCGGTCTCGCCCGGGCCTCCGGCACCGGCGAGGGGGTCGACATGTCGATCTTCGACCGCGCGCTGATCCCCGTCTACCGGGCCACCCGGGAGGTCGAGTCCTGGACGGTGATGCGCTGCATGCGGCAGATCCTCGACCAGCTCGACCACGTCGAGGACCCGCTGCCCGAGTGGGTGCGCGAGGAGCACGGCCTGCCGGGGCTCGACGAGGCGCTGCGCTCGATCCACCTGCCCGAGTCGAAGCAGGAGATCGAGGGGGCCCGCGCACGGCTGCGGTTCGACGAGGCCGCGGCGCTGCAGCTCGTGCTCGCCGGGTGGCGGCACGACGTGGAGGTGCGCTCGGCGCCGGCCTGCCCGCCCCGCCCGGACGGGATCGCTGCCGAGTTCGACCGTCGCCTACCGTTCGAACTGACCGCCGGGCAGCTCGCGGTGGCCGACGAGATCTCCGCCGACCTGGCCCGTGAGCACCCCATGAACCGGCTGCTGCAGGGCGAGGTCGGGTCGGGCAAGACCATCGTGGCGCTGCGGGCGATGCTGCAGGTGATCGACTCCGGGCGCCAGTGCGCGCTGCTCGCTCCCACCGAGGTGCTCGCCGCGCAGCACGCCCGCTCCATCGGGAAGATGCTCGGCGACCTGGCGCAGGCGGGGGAGCTCGGCGCGCACGAGCGGGCCACCCGCATCGCGCTGCTCACCGGTTCGATGGGTGTCGCCCGCAAGCGGCAGGCCCTCAACGAGGCGGTGACCGGCGACGCCGGGATCGTCATCGGCACCCACGCGCTCATCGAGGACAACGTGAAGTTCTGGGATCTCGGCCTGGTCGTGATCGACGAACAGCACCGGTTCGGTGTGGAGCAGCGCGACGCCCTGCGCTCGCGGGGCCGCGACGGTGCCTCCCCGCACGTGCTGGTGATGACCGCGACCCCCATTCCGCGCACCATCGCCATGACCGTGCTCGGCGACCTCGAGGTGTCGACCCTGCGCGAGCTGCCCCGCGGGCGGTCGCCCATCGTGAGCCGCGTGGTGCCCGCCAAGGTGCATCCCACCTGGGTGGACCGGGCGTGGGAACGCATCCGTGAGGAGGTCGCCGAGGGGCGGCAGGCCTACGTGGTGTGCTCGCGCATCGGGGACGGCGACGCCGACGACGACGCGGCCTTCGATCCGTCGGTGCTCGAGGAGACCGGATCGGGGAAGGGCAGGCAGGGGCCACCGGAGACCACCTCGGTGCTCGAGCAGTACGAGTTCCTCTCGACCGGGCCGTTGAGCGATCTGCGGGTGGGGCTGCTGCACGGGCGGCTGCCCGCCGACGAGAAGGACGCCGTGATGCAGGCCTTCAACGCCGGCGAGATCGACGTGCTCGTGTGCACGACGGTCGTCGAGGTCGGTGTCGATGTGCCGAACGCCACGGTGATGGTGATCGTCGACGCCGACCGGTTCGGCGTCAGCCAGCTGCACCAGCTGCGCGGCCGCGTCGGCCGTGGTGGTCACCAGGGTCTGTGCCTGCTGGTGACGGACGCCAAGCCCGGTACCCCGACGATGATGCGGCTCGAGGCCGTGGCGGGGACCACCGACGGTTTCGAGCTCGCCCAGCTCGACCTGCAGCTGCGCCGTGAGGGCGACGTGCTCGGCGTCGCCCAGTCCGGCACCGTCTCGACGCTGCGGCTGCTGTCCCTCGTCGACGACGCCGAGGTCATCGAGTCCGCGCGGGACTTCGCGCGGGCGGTGACCGAGGAGGATCCCGGCCTGACGAAGCATCCCGGCCTGGCCCGGATGGTGAGCGCCGCGCTCGACGCCGAGCGGGTCGAGTACCTCGAGAAGGCCTGAGTTACGTTCCGCGCACCACCGGGCCACCGGCGCGGAGAGGTTTCGTCGCCGGTGCCCGCCGTGTTGACGGCAGGTTACGGCGGGGCGTGACTGCATCGTTCCAGTCGCGCCATCCGGACCGATCTTCCCACGATGTGGAACGGCGGGAGAAGTTCGGATGTTACGGCGCGGTACCGTCGACCAATGTTCTCGAAAGTGCTTGTCGCCAACCGTGGCGAGATCGCGATCCGCGCGTTCCGTGCCGCCTACGAACTGGGCGCCGGGACGGTCGCGGTGTTCCCGTACGAAGACCGCAACTCCCTGCACCGGCTCAAGGCCGACGAGGCCTATCAGATCGGTGAGGAGGGGCACCCGGTCCGGGCGTATCTGTCCGTCGACAAGATCGTCGAGGCGGCGGTGGCGGCCGGAGCCGACGCGATCTATCCCGGTTACGGATTCCTCTCCGAGAACCCCGACCTCGCCGCGGCCTGCGCCGAGGCCGGTCTCACCTTCGTCGGCCCCTCGGCGGAGATCCTCGAGCTGACCGGCAACAAGGCCCGCGCGATCGCGTCGGCGAAGGCGGCGGGGCTGCCCGTCCTCGCGTCCTCCGAGCCGTCGGCCGACGTCGACGCCCTGCTCGCGGCCGCCGAATCGATGAGCTTCCCGATCTTCGTCAAGGCCGTCGCCGGTGGTGGCGGACGCGGCATGCGTCGTGTCGCCGAGCCCGCCCAGCTGCGCGAGGCCATCGAGGCGGCCTCCCGCGAGGCCGATGCCGCCTTCGGTGACCCGACCGTCTTCCTCGAGCAGGCCGTGGTCAACCCCCGCCACATCGAGGTCCAGATCCTCGCCGACAAGTACGGCAACGTCATCCACCTGTTCGAGCGCGACTGCTCGGTCCAGCGCCGCCACCAGAAGGTCATCGAGCTCGCCCCCGCCCCCAACCTCGACCCCGCACTGCGCGACCGCATCTGCGCCGACGCTGTGGCCTTCGCCAAGGAGATCGGCTACCAGTGCGCCGGCACCGTCGAGTTCCTCGTCGACGAGCGCGGCAACCACGTGTTCATCGAGATGAACCCGCGCATCCAGGTCGAGCACACGGTCACCGAGGAGATCACCGACGTCGATCTCGTGCAGTCCCAGCTGCGCATCGCCGCCGGCGAGTCCCTCGCGGACCTGGGCCTGTCGCAGGAGAACATCACCATCCGCGGCGCGGCGCTGCAGTGCCGCATCACCACCGAGGATCCGGCCAACGGTTTCCGGCCCGACACCGGCCGCATCACCGGCTACCGCACCCCGGGTGGTGCCGGCATCCGTCTCGACGGCGGCACCTCGGTCGGCGCGGAGATCTCCGCGCACTTCGACTCGATGCTGGTCAAGCTCACCGCCCGCGGCCGCAACCTCGAAACCGCGGTGGCCCGCGCCCGCCGCGCCGTCACCGAGTTCCGCATCCGCGGTGTGGCCACGAACATCCCGTTCCTGCAGGCCGTGCTCGACGACCCGGACTTCCGTGCCGGGAAGGTGACCACCTCGTTCATCGAGGAGCGCCCGCAGCTGCTGACCCTGCGCTCGTCGGCCGACCGCGGCACCAAGATCCTGCGCTATCTCGCCGACGTGACCGTCAACAAGCCGCACGGCGAACGGCCCACCAAGGTCTACCCGCACGACAAGCTGCCCGTCATCGACCTCAGCGCCGCCCCGCCGGCCGGGTCGCGTCAGCGGCTGCTCGAGCTCGGCCCCGAGGGTTTCGCCCGGGCGCTGCGTGAGCAGAAGGCGCTCGGCGTCACCGACACCACCTTCCGCGACGCGCACCAGTCGCTGCTCGCCACCCGCGTGCGCAGCAAGGACCTGCTGACGGTCGCCGGGCACGTGGCCCGCATGACCCCGCAGCTGCTGTCCATCGAGGCGTGGGGCGGTGCGACCTACGACGTGGCGCTGCGCTTCCTGCACGAGGACCCCTGGGAGCGGCTCGCGGCGCTGCGCGAGGCGATCCCGAACATCAACCTGCAGATGCTGCTGCGCGGCCGCAACACCGTCGGCTACACCCCCTACCCGGAGGCCGTCACCCGCGCCTTCGTGCAGGAGGCCGCCGACACGGGCATCGACATCTTCCGCATCTTCGACGCACTGAACAACGTCGACCAGATGCGCCCGGCGATCGACGCCGTCCGCGAGACCGGCACCACGCTCGCCGAGGTCGCCCTGTCCTACACCGGCGACCTGTCGAACCCGAACGAGACGATCTACACCCTCGACTACTACCTGCGCCTGGCCGAGGAGATCGTCGAGGCCGGTGCCCACGTCCTGGCCATCAAGGACATGGCCGGTCTGCTGCGCGCCCCCGCCGCCGCCAAGCTCGTGTCGGCGCTGCGCAGCAACTTCGACCTGCCGGTGCACGTGCACACGCACGACACCCCGGGCGGGCAGCTCGCCACCTACCTCGCTGCCTGGCAGGCCGGTGCCGACGCCGTCGACGGTGCCTCCGCGGCCCTGGCCGGCACCACCAGCCAGCCCGCTCTCTCGGCGATCGTCGCCGCCGCGGCGAACAGCGAGTTCGACACCGGCATCGACCTGCAGGCCGTGTGCGATCTCGAGCCGTACTGGGAGGCGCTGCGCAAGGTGTACGCGCCGTTCGAGTCCGGACTGCCGGCGCCGACCGGTCGCGTCTACACCCACGAGATCCCCGGCGGGCAGCTGTCGAACCTGCGCCAGCAGGCCATCGCCCTCGGTCTCGGCGACCGCTTCGAAGAGGTCGAGGCCGCCTACGCCGGCGCCGACCGTCTCCTCGGCCGCCTGATCAAGGTCACCCCGTCCAGCAAGGTCGTCGGCGACCTGGCCCTGCACCTCGTCGGTGCCGGGGTCTCGGTCGAGGACTTCGCCGCCGAGCCCGGCAAGTACGACATCCCCGATTCGGTGATCGGCTTCCTGCGCGGCGACCTCGGCACCCCCGCGGGGGGCTGGCCCGAGCCGTTCCGCAGCAAGGCCCTGGCGGGCCGCGCCGAACCCAAGCCGGTCACCCCGCTCGCCCCGGAGGAGGAGAAGGCCCTGGCCGGCACCGCCCACGAGCGGCGCCGGATGCTCAACCAGCTGCTGTTCCCCGGACCGGCCAAGGAGTTCGAGCAGCACCGCGAGGAGTTCGGCGACACCACCGAGCTGTCGGCCAACCAGTTCTTCTACGGCCTGCGGCACGGCGAGGAGCACCGCGTGCGCCTCGACAAGGGTGTCGAGCTTCTCATCGGCCTCGAGGCGATCTCCGACGCCGACGAGAAGGGCTTCCGCACCGTCATGTGCATCCTCAACGGGCAGCTGCGCCCGGTGTCGGTGCGCGACCGGTCGGTGGCCGCGGACGTCCCCGCCGCGGAGAAGGCCGACCGCAACAACCCCGGCCACGTCGCCGCGCCGTTCGCCGGTACGGTCACCCTCGTGGTGGCCGAGGGCGACACCGTCGCCGCGGGCGACACCGTCGCCACCATCGAGGCCATGAAGATGGAGGCCGCGATCACCGCACCGCGCGGCGGCCGCATCACCCGCGTCGCCATCGGGGCCGTCCAGCAGGTCGAGGGCGGCGACCTGCTCGTCGAGGTGTCCGCGGGAGACAACGCCGAGTGACACGGATCGTCGCCGGCCGGGCCGGGGGGCGGCGCCTGAAGGTGCCGCCCCGCGGGACCCGGCCCACCTCCGAACGCGTGCGCGAAGCACTGTTCAGCTCGCTCGAGGCCCGCATGGACCTCGACGGCGCCGCCGTCCTCGACCTCTACGCGGGGTCGGGGGCGCTCGGCCTCGAGGCCCTGTCTCGAGGCGCCGCCCAGGTCGTCCTCGTCGAGTCCGACGCCAAGGCCGCGGCGGTCATCCGCGACAACATCGCGGTGGTGAAGCTGCCGGGCGCGGTCGTGCGGACCGCACCCGTCGCCGCCGTCCTCGCCGGCACCGCCGACCGGGTCTACGACCTCGTCCTCGCCGACCCGCCCTACGCGGTGACCGACGAGGCGGTCACCGACGTGCTCGAGGCGCTGGTCGCCGGCGGCTGGGTCGGCGACGGCTCCGTGGTCGTCGTCGAACGGTCCTCGCGATCGCCGGAAACGGTGTGGCCGCAAGCATTCGAGGTCGGCAAGGCCCGCCGCTACGGCGAGACGCGGGTGGAGATCGCCACCTGCTACGGTGCTGGGTCATGAGCCGCGCGGTCTGCCCAGGATCCTTCGACCCGGTCACCAACGGACACCTCGACGTCATCGGCCGGGTCTCCGCCCAGTTCGACGAGGTCGTCGTCACCGTGACGATCAATCCCAACAAGCAGGGCATGTTCACCATCGACGAGCGCATGGAGATGCTCGCCGAGGCCACCGCCCACCTGCCCAACGTGCGGGTGGACTCCTGGCAGGGTCTGCTCGTGGACTACGCGCAGGCACACGGGATCTCCGCGATCGTCAAGGGCCTGCGGGGTGCCAACGACTTCGACTACGAGCTGCAGATGGCGCAGATGAACCACAAGCTCACCGGCGTCGACACCCTGTTCGTGGCCACCAATCCCGTCTACAGCTATCTGTCGAGCTCGCTCGTCAAGGAGGTCGCCACCTACGGCGGCGACGTCTCCGACATGCTGCCGCCGGCCGTGCACGAGCGGCTGCTGGCCCGCCTGGCCGAGCGACGCGCCGCCGCCCGGTAAGACGCTGACGATCGGTGGACGCCGCTGCGGTGCCGCGTCGGCGGTGTCTGTGACGGCCGCATCCCGACACACCGGGCGCAGGGCACACTCCCGTGCCCTGCGCTGCGGCAGACTGGACTTCGGCGCGACCGCACCGGCCGCGTCGAGCGAGTGATTGGGGTTGGGCGTGTATCGGGTTTTCGAGGCACTCGACGAACTGGTTGCGATCGTCGAAGAGGCACGCAGCGTTCCGATGACGGCGAGCTGCGTGGTTCCGCGCGGCGACGTCCTCGAGCTGCTCGACGACGTGCGTGACGCACTGCCACCCGAACTCGACGACGCCCAGGACGTCCTCGACCACCGCGACAAGCTCATCAACGACGCCCGCGCCCAGGCGGACAAGACCGTCGGTGACGCCGACGAGGAGGCCCGCACCCTCCTCGAGGATGCCCGCGCCGACGCCGACCGGATGCTCGCCGAGGCGAAGGCCCAGGCCGACCGGATGGTCGCCGAGGCCCGTGCCCACGCCGACGAACTCGTCCGCGACGCCCAGGCGGAAGCCGACGACCTCGTCGCCGACGCCAACCAGCAGTACGAGAGCGTCACCGGGCGGGCCCGCGCCGAGGCCGACCGGATGATCGAGGCCGGCAAGGCGTCCTACGACCGGTCCGTCGCCGACGGCGAGGCCGAGAAGGCCCGCCTGGTGTCCCAGACCGAAGTGGTGCAGGCGGCACACGCCGAATCCGCCCGTGTCATCGACGCCGCGCACGCCGAGTCCGACCGCCTGCGCAGCGAGTGCGACGAGTACATCGACGGAAAGCTCGCCGAGTTCGAGGAGCTGCTCGGCACCACCCTGCGGTCCGTGGGCCGCGGCAGGCAGCAGCTGCGCACCTCCGGGGTGCCGGACTACGCGGAAGCGGATCACCGCGCCTCCCGGCGGCGCTGAAGCGGATCACCGCGCCTCGCGCCGGCGCTGAGGGCGGCCTTCGGTACCGCCTTCACCTGCGGGATTTCCTTCCGCATCGTCTATCGCGTACCATGGTGCGGTTGCCCAATCACACGAGCTTCCCGTCGTGTGATACGACGTCGTCCGAAGAAAGTGAGTTCCCGTGTCTGCCCGCAGTACCAGCACGCCGCGTCCCGAACGGGAGGCCGGTCTGGTGTTCGACACGCTCTCCCTGGGCCGTCGGCCCGGATCGATGCGCACGGTCGAGCGGGTCGTCGCATCTCCCTCGCGGATGGGTCTCGAGCTGATCGCCATCCAGGAGGGAGCGGAGATCGCACTCGACCTCCGGTTGGAGGCGGTGTCCGAGGGCGTCCTGGTCACCGGTACAGTTCGAGCCGACGCCGTCGGTGAATGCGCGCGATGCCTCGAGCCGTTCACCGAATCGGTGGACCTGTATCTCACCGAGCTGTTCGCTTACCCGAACAGCGTCACGGATCAGACCACCGAGGACGACGAGGTCTATCGTGTCGAGGACGATCTGATCGACCTCGAGCCGGTCCTCGTCGACACGGTGGGACTGGAGCTTCCGCTGCAGCCGTTGTGTAGCGACGACTGTGCGGGATTGTGCCCCGAATGCGGCATTCGCCTGGCGATTGCGGAATCCGGGCACCGTCATGAGACAATGGATCCTCGCTGGGCTGGGTTGGCAGCCAAGTTCGGCGCGGGCTCCGAAGAACCCAGCAGTCAAATCGACAGCTTGAACAACGAGGAGAAGTAGACGTGGCCGTCCCCAAGCGCAGAATGTCGCGTTCCAACACCCGGTCGCGGCGGAGCCAGTGGAACACCACTGCGCCGACGCTCGTCACCTGCCCGAACCGCGGTTGCGGCGAGAAGAAGCTGCCGCACGTGGCGTGCCCGTCCTGCGGCACCTACAACGGCCGTCAGGTGACCGTTCCCGCCTAATCGGAACTCTCACGTGACGAGCAAGTCTTCCGAGACGGCTGCCGAGGGCGGCGAGGAGAAGCACGACTCTCTCCTCGCCGCCCTCGGTGTGCCTCTGGACATCGAACTACTGACCCTTGCGCTGACCCACCGCTCGTACGCCTACGAGCACGGCGGGCTGCCCACCAACGAACGTCTCGAGTTCCTCGGGGACGCGGTCCTCGGCCTGGCGGTCACCGAGAAGCTCTACCTCACCCACCCGAACAAGTCCGAGGGTGAACTCGCGAAGATCCGCGCCAGCGTCGTGAACATGCACGCGCTCGCGGAGGTCGCACGCGGCCTCGGTGAGGGTGGCCTCGGCGCGCACCTGCTGCTCGCCAAGGGCGAGGAACTGCCCGGCGGCCGTGACAAGGCCTCCATCCTCGCCGACGGCATGGAATCCCTGCTCGGTGCGGTGCACCTGCAGCACGGCATCGACACGGCCCGCGAAGTGGTGCTGCGCCTGTTCGCCGAACTGCTCGAGCGCGGTCCCCGTCTCGGTGCGGGTCTCGACTGGAAGACCAGCCTCCAGGAGCTCACCGCCGAACGCGGCCTGGGTGTGCCGGCCTACGAGATCACCGCCACCGGCCCGGACCACGACAAGGAGTTCACGGCCACCGCCCTGATCGGCGGTGCTCCGCACGGCTCCGGTGTCGGCCGCACCAAGAAGGAAGCGGAGCAGAAGGCCGCCGCGACCGCCTACAACGCGCTCACGGCCGACGACGCCGAGTCCGACGCCGCCACTCCCGACGCCGCCACCTCCGAAGCCGACTGAGGGATCCGTGCCGGAACTCCCCGAGGTCGAGGTGGTCCGTCGCGGTCTCGACGCGCACGTGGTCGGCGCGGCGATCGAATCCGTCCAGGTCCTGCGTCCCCGCGCGGTGCGTCGGCACGAGCCCGGTCCCCGCGACCTCGCGTTGCAACTGACCGGGCAGAAGGTCGCCGCGGTGCAGCGGCGCGGCAAGTACCTGTGGCTCGTGCTCGAGCCCGCCGACGTCGCTCTCGTGGTGCATCTGGGGATGAGCGGACAGATGCTCGTGCAGCCGCCCACCGTCCCGGACGAGAAGCACCTGCGCATCCGTGCCGTCCTCGACAACGGCGCCGATCTGCGGTTCGTCGACCAGCGCACCTTCGGCGGGTGGGCGCTGGCGCCGCTGACAAAGGTCGACGGCGACCGGCTGCCCCTGCCCGTCGCACACATCGCCCGCGATCCGATGGACCCGCGTTTCGACCGTGAGGCCGTCGTGGCGGTGCTGCGCGGCAAACACACCGAGATCAAGCGCGCACTCCTCGACCAGACGGTGGTCTCGGGCATCGGCAACATCTACGCCGACGAGGCGCTGTGGCGGGCGGGCATCCACGGCAACCGGCTCGCCGACGGCCTGACGCGGCCGAAGCTGCGGGCGGTGCTCGACGCGGCCGCGGAGGTGATGGGGGAGGCGCTTGCCCAGGGCGGTACCTCGTTCGACGCGCTGTACGTCAACGTCAACGGCCAGTCCGGATACTTCGAGCGGTCGCTGAACGTCTACGGGCGCGAGAATCTCGGGTGCCGCCGCTGCGGCGCCCCGATCCGCCGCGAGAAGTTCATGAACCGCTCCTCGTACAGCTGCCCGAAATGCCAGCCCAGACCGCGAACGACCCGGTAGCGCAGGGCGTACCGGGTCGTTCGGGGCGAATCGCTCGTCAGATGTCGAAGAACACCGTCTCGGCGCCCCCGTCCGGGGTGTCCTGCAGACGGATGTCGAGCGTGTAGACGGTGCGGCCGTCCCGCTCGGAGCGGGACGCGATCAGGGTGTCGCGGCGGACCTCCCACTCGATGCCGCTCAGGACCGGATCCTTCGCGTTGAGTTCGGCCTCGTCCTCGAAGTAGATCCGCGTGTGCAGGCCGATGTTGATGCCGCGCGCGAAGATCACCACCAGGACGTGCGGCGCGGACACCGACCCGTCGGGGTTGGTGACCGGGCCCGGCTTGATCGTCTCGAAGGTGAACACGCCCGTGTCGAAGTCGCCGCCGGTGCGTCCCCAGCCGCGGAAGGTGGGGTCGGCCTCGCGGTCCTGCCGGTCCTCGGGGTGGGCGTAGCGGCCGTGGGCGTCGGCCTGCCAGATCTCGAGCAGCGCGTCGCGCACCGGGGTGCCGGTGCCGTCGAACACGCGGCCTTCCAACAGGATCCGCTCACCGACGGTGTCCTCGGAGACCAGCACGTTGCCGAAGTTGTTCTCGAAGATGTCGAAGCCGGCCTGCTGCGGTGCCAGGCCGATGTGCACGTACGGGCCGCCGGTCTGCGAGGGCGTCTCCGGGAAACGGGTGACCATCGGGCGCGGCAGCAGCGAGGGGACCGGATCGAAGGGGTTGGGGGACAGGCTCATCGCGGGGCTCCCGGCAGGTTGACGTTGTCGAAGAAGGTGGCGCGGCGGCCGCGCAGGGTGATGTCCCAGCGGTAGGCGCGCGCGTCGAAGGGTGCGTTCGAGGCGGGATCCTCCTGCGCGATCAGGCTGCGCAGCTGGTCGAGCGTCGGGATCGTCCGCGCGATCGGGCACTTCTCGATGAGCGGGTCGCCCTCGAAGTACAGCTGGGTGATGAGCCGCTGCGCCCAGCCGCGGCCGAGGATCGACACGTGGATGTGCGCCGGCCGCCAGGCGTTGCGGCTGTTGCCCCACGGATACGCGCCGGGCTTGATGGTGCGGAAGTGGTAGTAGCCGTTGGCGTCGGTGACCATCCGCCCGCAGCCGCCGAAGTTCGGGTCGATCGGTGCGAGGTAGGTGTCCTTCTTGTGCCGGTACCGGCCGCCGGCGTTGGCCTGCCAGACCTCGACGAGGGCGCCCTCGACGGGATTGCCGAACTCGTCGCGCACGAAGCCGTGGACGATGATCCGTTCGCCGATCGGCAGGCCGTCCTTGGCGAAGTTGAGGATCAGGTCGTTGTCGAGGTCGCCGAGCTCGTCGCTGCGGAAGATCGGGCCGGTGATCTCCGAGAGGGTCGGTTTGGGGGTGATGAGCGCGTTCTTCGGGGCGCGCAGCACCGAGGTGCGGTAGCCGGGTGTGAGCGCGGGCGGATGCAGTGTGTGGTCGCGCTCGACGTATTCGCCGGTGGACATTCGAACTCCGATCTGTCGGGCTGTTGCCACCACCCTAGGTGTGACAAAAACTCATGTAAATTGACGAAATGGCAGCATTTACATAACTTGGAGTGATGGATCTGGAGTTCGACCTGCCCCGCACCGAACCGGACCTCGCCGCCCGCATCCGCCTGCGCCACCTCCGCTGCTTCGTCGTGGTCGCGCGCGAACAGCACGTCGGCCGCGCCGCGGACCTGCTGCACCTCAGCCAACCCGCCGTCACCAAGACGCTCAACGAACTCGAGACCCTGGCCGGGGTGAAACTGCTGGACCGGGGACGCCACGGCGCGCACCTGACCGCCGCGGGGCAGCGCTTCCTGCGGCACGCGCGGGAGGTCACCGCGTCGCTCGACGCCGCCGCCGCGGCCCTGGCCGGCGTCGGTGAGCCCACCCCCGACCCGCTGCGGATCGGCGCCCTGCCCACCGTCGCCGGCTCCCTGCTGCCCGAGGTTCTCACCCGGCTGCGCGCCCGGCACCCCGAACTCGACGTCCGGGTCCGCACCGACCCGAACACCGTCCTGCTCTCCGCCCTGGCCACCGGTACCGTCGACGTCGTGCTCGGCCGCATGGCCGAGCCCGCCCGGATGGTCGGGCTGTCGTTCGAACTCCTCTACGCCGAAACCCTCGTGTGCGTCGTGCGCCCCGGACACCCCCTCGCCGGCCGGCCCGTCACTCTCGCCGACCTGCTCGACCACCCACTCGTCGTCGCCACCCGCGGCACGGTGCCGCGGCACGCCGCCGACGCCCTGTTCGAACGGCACGGTCTGCGCCCGCCCGGCGGTCGCCTCGAGACCCTGGACCTGTCCGTCGCGCGCGGGGTGGTGCGTCGCAGCGACGCCGTGTGGATCACCACCGAACGCGCCCCCCGCGACGACCTCGCCGACGGAACCCTGTGCCGCCTCGACCTTCCCGCCGCCGGAACCGTCGAACCCGTGGGGGTGCTGCGCCGCAGCGCCGACACCCCGTCGGCGGCCCTCGACAACCTGCTCACCCTCCTGCGCGACATCGCCGTGGGGGAGACATGGCAGGATTTCCCCCATGGCTGACCAGACTCCCGATCTTCCCCCGACCGAACTGTGGGTCGAACGCACCGGAACCCGCCGCTACACCGGCCGCAGCTCCCGGGGCGCCGAGGTGCTCATCGGATCCGAGAACGTCGAGGGCGTCTTCACACCCGGTGAGCTGCTGAAGATCGCGCTGGCCGCGTGCTCGGGCATGTCCTCGGACTTCCCGCTGTCCCGCCGCCTCGGCGACGACTACGACGCCACCATCCGCGTCTCCGGTGCCGCCGACCGCGAGAACGAGGTGTACCCGCACCTCGAGGAGGAACTGGTCCTCGACCTGTCCGAACTCGACACCGAGGCCCAGGCCCGCCTGCTCGCCCTCGTCGAACGTTCCATCGACAAGGTGTGCACCGTGGGCCGCACCCTCAAGGCCGGCACCAAGGTCTCGCTCACCATCACCCCCGAGTCCTGAGGCCATGACCACGAACCCGGACACCGAACGGCTCACCGCGTGGGTGCACGGCCGGGTCCAGGGCGTGGGTTTCCGCTGGTTCACCCGGGCCCGCGCCCTCGAACTCGGACTCGTCGGACACGCCACCAACCACCCCGACGGGCGGGTGCTGGTCGTCGCCGAGGGCCCGCGGCCCGCGCTCGAACAACTCCTGGCCTGGTTGCGCTCCGGCGACACCCCGGGCGAGGTACGGCTGGTCGTCGAATCGTGGGACCCCGCGCGCGGCGGCCTCACCGGTTTCGTCGAACGCTGATCCCGGCCCGTTCGGCCGCGCGGCCTGCTATCTTGCAGCGGTCGTAGGCAACAGCGGCCGACGGGGGTCCGGGCGCACTCGGTGAGTGGGGGAGACCATGGCGAAGCGTGTGCGCGTGACGATCCTGGCGGCGGCCGCCGCGGTGGCGACGGCGCCCTGGACGGCCGGCCCGGCGGCGGCCGATCCCGACGATGCCTGTGCGCTGCGGCCCGTGACCACGGTGACCTCCGGCCTCGGAGTGCTCGAGAACCTCGCCTTCGACGGCCGCGGCGGCCTGCTCGTCTCCGACACCTCCTTCGTCGGCCCGGGCGCGCTGCGCCGTGTCGCCCCCGACGGCACCGTCACCACCGTCCTGCCCGAGGTGACCGGACCGGGCGGCATCGTCGTCGACGGCTCCACCGTCTACCTCAACGTCGGCAACACCACCGTCTCGGGTCTCGCCGGGATCCCCGACGGCACGATCGACGTCCTCGACCTCGACACCGGCGATCGCCGCACCGTGGCCACCGGCCTGGTGATGCCCAACGGTCTCGGCCTGCTCCCGGACGGTTCGCTGCTGGCCTCCCGCGACATCGGGCAGGTGGGCCTGACCCACGTGCCCGCCGACGGCAGCGGACCCCGCGTGATCCGCACCGACCTCGGCTCGGTCAACGGCATCGCGGTGACCGGCGACACCGTCTACACCGTCACGACCTTCGAGGCCGTCAACCGCCTACACGTCCTCGATGCCCGCGACCTCGAGGGACCGGTGCGCAGCATCGACCTCCCCGGCCCGGGTCTGCTGTCGATGCCCGACGACCTCGCGATCGGACCCGACGGCGCGCTGTACATCGCGCTCAACCTCGGCGGTGCGGTGCTGCGCGTCGACCCGCGGACCGGCGAGAGCTGCCGCATCGCCGAGGGGATCCCGCTGATGTCCTCCCTCGCCTTCGGCGCGGGACCGGGCTGGGACCCGAACACCCTGTACACGACCGGTTTCGACGGAACGGTCCGGGCGGTCCACCCGGCGTCGTGAAGCCGGTCGGAGCCCGCCGGTAGAGTTTTTCCCCATGTATCTCAAGAGTCTGACGCTGAAGGGCTTCAAGTCCTTCGCCTCGTCGACGACTCTGCGTTTCGAACCGGGCATCACCTGCGTCGTCGGCCCCAACGGCTCCGGCAAGTCGAACGTCGTCGACGCCCTGACCTGGGTGATGGGGGAGCAGGGCGCCAAGGCCCTGCGCGGCGGCAAGATGCAGGACGTCATCTTCGCCGGTACCTCGGGCCGGCCCCCGCTCGGCCGCGCCGAGGTCACGCTCACCATCGACAACTCCGACGGGGCGCTGCCCATCGAGTACTCCGAGGTCTCGGTGACCCGCCGTATGTTCCGCGACGGCGCGGGCGAGTACGAGATCAACGGCAGCCCCTGCCGCCTCATGGACG
>Ga0182741_1003364_pt1 | contig 17168 bp, 13 predicted proteins | sample eDN5th37CBELigOP_FD_128874 | JGI IMG/M metagenome (GOLD analysis project Ga0182741, IMG submission 128874) | Enriched Organic Plus compost microbial communities from Emeryville, California, USA - eDNA 5th pass 37_C BE-Lig OP (version 2) (version 2) ...
CCCCGGAATTGAGCAGGCCGGTAGGCATGGAGACCAGCGGGTATTTGCGATACGCCACGGCCAGGCGCCATGTATCCCTGGCCGGCGCCGCGCCCGCAAGCGGCCGCAGGCAGCAGCCTACGCCCGCCACGGCCACCAGCACGTTGCCCAGCGAGGCAGCCCATACCAGGCCGTACGTGCCGGGCATTACCAGGGCGCCGAACACGCTTGCGGCGGCGATGACGGCGCCCTGCATGACCCTCAGCCCGCTGATAAGACCGTAGCGCTGGTGCCGGTTCAGCCACTGGCTGCAGCAGTTGAAAACGGCAAGGCAGAAAACCGACAGGGGCACCAGGTAAGGGAGGGGACCGGCGGCAAGGCGCCTCGTGAACTCCACGTCCAGCAGATTGGCCAGGCCGTGCAGGAGGGCAAGCAATGTCAACCCGACAAGCGCCGCCACGGCGACGCCCAGGCGCCACAGCCCGGCAGCATCCCCGTCATCGGCAGGTTGCATAATGGCCATGTCGTAGCGGCCGGCGGCGCAGGCCGCGCATACCGATACGGCTGCCGTAAACAAGGCATACACGCCAAAATCCGCAGGACTGAAAAAGCGGGTCAGTATGGGGCTGACGAGGACGGGCAGGAATTGCGCCATGGCGGCGCCGCCGATCAGCGTGAGGACATTGCGGGAATATCGATGAGGCATGGACGCCCGGCAGGAAGCAACCCTGAGCAGGAAAGTACCGATGGATCGGCGCGCGCCATTATGTCACGCATCCGGATAATGCCATGCCGCAATATGTTGGGCGAGCATTAGCAAATGTGTTCGTTTGCATCTTCCCACCAACCTTACCAGGAGAATATTACTTTTTATTTCTATCCTGGCAACATGCGCTTCGATGACATGCTGTGCACCGCCTGCCCGCCCGATTCTTCGGGGCCATTGCCGCAAGCGAGCCCTTGTCGGCCTCCGTAGAAAAAGGGGCTGCCTGCCGCCATGCCGTCAAGCATACCTGTATGATTTGCAATGATATGCAACAGCCTGGGCCCGAATGGGCTGGCGGAAGGCATTTTGCCTTCTGTGCAAGAAGGACTAATGGCAAAATATGTATTTTGCGAAACCAAGCCTCACACCAAAGGCCGATCTGAAAATGACGCTACGCTTTGACCTGAATTTCCAATTCAAGGGCGACCGGAACTACGTGCAGGGCCCTGATATGCTGAATGCCATAATAGATGCACTATCGCAGCAACTTCCCATGCCCCTGAAAAGCGTGGATCTCCAGATTCATCGAATGACAGGATCGAATCTTGTGCTGGAACTGGGCCACGAACGGGATGCGATCGCGCCGCATCCGGACAATATCGCCACTCTGACACTAGCTGCGACAAATACCTCTTGGTATGGCCGGCTCCGGGAGGCCGATACTCAGCCTGCCAGCCGGCAGCCCTACGATGAAGATTCGCTCGTCGCGCTATGCGAGTTCGCCACTGCCGAAACCGGGCGGCAGTCCATCTTCATACGGGCCCCCTCTCCATTTACCCCGATAGAAACCTTCGTCGCCATGACCAAGGCCCTGCACAAACGAGCCTTTCCGGACGCCATTGGAAAATGGGTATTCTGCCGATGGGTCAGCGCGGAGTGGCCAACGAAGGCGCCGGTGCACGAGACTACTGTAACGCTGACTCACACCGTGGGAACTCGCTTGACGCAATCCAAGGTCGCGCTCGATGGCATCCCCGTGGGGACAGTGTATTTCAGCGCCAAAACCGATGGAGTCTGACAAAGCATTGGGCCCTGTTGCGGCCTGCTTGCCGGTCCTGTCAGGTCCGGCCCGGCAAGGCTCTGTACATATCGACCAAGCGACCCGCATACACGTCCCAGTTATCGTCGGCCATGAATCTGCTGCAATTCGCACGAGCCCGGGCAATTTCGTCGCTGGACAGGCTGCTTATCAGTTCTCCCAGGCGCTCGGGGCTCTGATCCTCCGGCAGTAGCCACCCGCATTGATATTTCACAATCGGTGCGCTCAATTCCGGAAATGGGCTCACGAGCAGAGGCAAACTGGCGTTGGGATATTCCCACAGCTTGTTGGGCGTGCAGAACCAGTGATTCAGGCCGATCTTTTCATAAGGCACGATCCCGACCGAACCCCCTGCGGTCCAGTAGGCCAGTTCTCGCTGCGGCGCGGGGGGAATGAACACCACGGCATCCTTCCCTCCCCGCTCGCGGTGCGATTGGTTGACCGACTCGGCGATCTCCCGCAACCGGGGCTCCAGTTTTCCCCAGCCCATCATGACCAGCACCCAACCGTTCGCGAAATAGCGGGCCGATTCGACCAGGTATTCCAGACCCCGCTTGGTAGAAAAACCACCTTGATACAGCAGGATATTGACATCCCGGGGTAGCCCCGCCGCGTTGTGCAGGCGCCCATCGTAATCGATCGGGCCGGCCACCCGGGTTGCATTCTTGATCACCACCGCCGGCGGGAAAGCGGGATAGGCATCGGCATACCATTTCGCTATGCTGTCGTTGATCGTGATGAACCCGTCGATCCGGCCTTGCCCCGCACGATGGATCCTCCGGTAGATCCGTGCCCGGCGCTCGGACCCCTGCGCCACCTCTTCATAGATTTCATGCGCATCGTAGACAACGGTGCATCCCAGCGTCAGTTTTGTGAGGATACCGACCGGCAGCGTGGCCACGTCATGGCAATGCAAGATTTCGGGACGCACCTGGCGCACTTTGAAATACATGGCCACCATTTTCCCCGGCAGCGCAATCATGGACACCATCTTGCGCATGCCCGGCACCTGCTTGATCAGGCCGACGATTTTCGACATTACCCGCCTGGGCCTGAAGGGCGCCGCCATCCTGTACAGAATCCTATAGGCCCGGCGCAGGACTCTATATACTTTGCGCACCGCCTTGCATAGAAAAGCGACCGCAGGCCGCAATGCGCCGGGAATGGGTATGGACCGGAGAAAGCCGGCCAGCATGTGTCGGCGAGCAGGCGTATCCTCGGCATCCGCATCGACAATTCCGGGGTCTGCGTTTTCCCGCTTGAAAACGATGTAGCCGAGGATGATGCCGCCGGCCAGTATTTCCGCTGCAAGAATCCACCAGAATGCTTCCCTGGCATGGTGGAAAAGGGCGGAATAGGCCAGGAGCAGCAGGAGGGCGAGCGATGCGATAACCAGTCGCCATGCGCGTTGCGTAACGCTGCGCCCGTCCACCCGAAGCAAGGAAACGCCATTTTCCAACGTTTCCTGCGTCGCCGAGTATTGCTGGTCCGTCAAGCCCACCAGAGTTACGTCGTGGCCTGCGGACCTGAGCGTTTCCGCCTCCTTGAGCACACGAGCGTCCCGGGAGACCGTGTTGAAAACGATTGCGCAGATTTTCGCCATTTCAGGGTATTCGATTATTCAGATTTGATATGTTTTCAGGATGCCGCATGCGATCTACGTCGATGCGGGAAGAGGACGGGGCACTTTCGCCTGCAACTGCAGCGTATGCAACACAGGGTTTTCATGCCCCGGCAGCCAGCACTCGACCGCCAGATCGCCGATCGATTGGGCCGAATACAGGCAGGGCATGTCTTCTTCTTTGCCGGCAACGACGCTTATCTGCCCCAGCCCCAGCACCCTGCGGCACCTTGCCACCACCTCGGCGACGTTGGCCATCCACACATTGCCGAAATCCTCGCGCTCGAACAGGGCGCTCAGGAGCTGCTGATTCAGGTCGGGATGGCTGCCGATAATGGCATGCCCGCCGCTGGCAAGCACTTCCCGGAACTCCGTCAGAAGCTGGTCGAAGTAGCCGAGGTCGACGTCCGATGTAGACCCTTCCAGCGGAAAGTGCAGCGGCGTCAGCCACAGCGCGCAGGCTTGCGAAGGATCGGCGCCGAGCCAGGGTCTCGGCGTATGCAGGCAGGAGGCTAGAAATTCGCCGTAGCTTGCGCCACGCCGGGCAAGCGACTCGCTGGTGCCATCCCCTCTCCAGTATTGCGAAGTCGGCGCCGAATGGTGCGTCACCCCACGGCCCGGCAGCGCATCCTGGGGAGCCTGGGCGTGAATGGCCTGCTCCTGCCAGTGCCGCCCCAGTATGCCGGCCTGCTTGCCGAGATCAGGATGGCCGGAAAAATAGTACCAACTGCCCAAGGCGGCCTTGGCCAGACGGATCTGCAGCCTGACGAGCTCGGTGATCCGGTCGGCCGAAACGGGGCGGTCGACGTCATAGCGCAGGGAAAGGGCAGCCTTGTATGGCGCAGGCCATGGCCTGAGCCTCAGCAGCGGGCGCGACGCCGCATGCTGGATGGCCTTGAACGCCTGCACCCAGATAGCCTCCAGGCCACGCGTCGTGGCCTGATACGAGCCCCGATCCAGGACGAACTGCGCCCCATCGGGGCAATCGGCGCGATGCAGCCGTTCCCAGTTGAAGAATAGCGAACTGGATATCTCCCGCCGCTCCCGGTTCAGGAATTGCCCATGCTCGTCGCCGCGCCATTCCAGGGTTTCCTTGCGCTCCAGGTCCAGCCCGAGATTCGAGGGGATCTTATAGCCCGGCTGCCGCGCGCATGCCCTGGCGAACAGCCAGATCATGACCATGGGGGAATAGTTGAAGCCCGCTGCGCCGGGTTTCAAGCGCGGAAAGCTTATCCCGGCCACCCTCCAGGCCGGCGATGCCAGGATGCCGTCCCAACGGCGGAACGCTTCCTCGTCCCCAAGCTTGTGCGCAGCCAGGCAGCAGGCCAGCAATTCCCTGCTGTTCCGCATGCCCGCAGCGGTGGTCGAAATCCTGCCCGAAGCCAGCCGTGCGATCGCCCTTTGCGCGACCGTAGGATTTCTCTTCCGGCTCTGGAGCACTTTCTGGCGCATCGCATCGATGGACGATGCGCAGCCCACGCCGGACGAAAGCGCATCCAGCAGCGCGTCCGCAGCGGTAATCGCCGTACGGTATGCGCCGTGCATGCGATCCTGCCGCAGCAGGCGCTCCACTCGGGCCTGCATCTGCTGCAGGCGTTCGCTCAACCGGCCATCCGAAGCACACAGCTGCCGCGCCCCCGGCAGCAATCTCGGGCGGCGAGCCCGAAGCCCGCCGAGAATTCGAGCCAGCAACTCGCCATGCACGGAACGGTCGAGATCCAGCCATTGCAGCGCCACCAGCCACTCGTGAAATTCTTGCAGCGACAGCCGGCCCGCGCCCTTTTCCAGCCGGACCAGCAGCCAGAACAGCGCTTGGGCCAGTTCTGCGCCGATGTCGTCCCCGCCGTCCTGGCCCGCGAACGCGTACTTGAACAGCCGTTCCCGGGGCAATGCCGCAGCAGGCGCCGCACGGCTGCCGTCGACGAGCCGCCAGGCCTCAAGCCCGGACGGCAGCGAAGGGGACCATGTCGCCGGGCCGGCAAGCAAGACGCTGCGCACCCCTGCCGGCCAGGCATCCCCTTCGGCGGCCAAACCGACCTGCGGCAGGCCCAGCGTGCTTAGCAGGTGGGCGAATACCCGATGCCAGGCGCCTTCCCGGGGGGTCAATACCAATGTCTCGGCAAGCGTTTCGACCGGCGCGGCCTCCGCCGGCGGCACAGCGCGCGCCGGCACCCCGAACAGCTTGCTGCCGGAAGGATACTGCCCCTTGGCGACGACTGCCCCGCACGCCGCAAAGCAGTGGTCGCCCAGCGTGACGCCCGGCAGAATGCTTACGTTGGCCGAGAGCAAGGCGTCGCTGCCCAGGCGGACAGGGGCTTCGATGTACTTCCGCTCGAAGTATGCCGTCGGCGCGTCCGAGACATCGTGATTGGCCGAGTGAATGAAGCAGCGCGGGCCGATGCGGGCGTGGCTGCCGATCCAGACGCCTCCGGAGCCGTACACCAGCACCCCGTCGTTGAAGCGTGCGTCGTCTTCGAGGACGATGCGATCCGGGTGGAAGAATCGGCAGCCTTCGCCTATGTAGACGTCCCTTCCGAATTTCAGGAAGTGCGGCGCGTACATGCGGGCTCGCAGGCGCGCCCCTTCCTCCCCCGGAATGTCGCCGTAGCGAGCCTGGACCTCGTCGAATGATTTCATATCGGCAGGCCGACGAAGGCTCTACGTATCGTATCCATACCGGGCCATCAATTCGCCTGCCTCTTCGGCGAATACGCGGGCCTGCTCGGCAGTCAATTCCGACCGCCACTTCCCGACCGAAGCCGTGTTGATGGGCTCCTTGAGGCGGTCATGGTGCTTGAAGCGGGCAGTATGGAGGGCGATGTAGTCCTTTTTATGAAAGTCGAGCGCGGCCGACAGGTCCAGATCCAACTTTTCCGACAGCAGCTTCAAATGCGCTTCCGGATCTGCGACAAGGTCTTCGTAACGCAGGACGATATGGCGCAGCCCGTGCGCTTCCAGCACGCGCCTGCCCTCCCCGATGGTCTGCTTCCAGCCCCGCGCAACTGCCCGGTAATCCTCATAGAAAAGCTGCTGCCCCCTCGCCTGCCGCTGCGCATTGAGCTTCATGACGGACAGGGCGTGATCTCGCGGGTCGCGCACCAGCAGGATGAACGTTGCATTGGGCAACGCGTGAGCATAATGGGGTGCATAAATGATGTCGCCCAATATCTTGAAGCCCCACCGGTTCTTGCCCGCAGCCAAGGCCGTCTGCTTCATGAGCGACGCGACCAGACTGCAGCGCGCCGCCAGCTCGTGCTCGAAGCGCCCGGTTTCCTTGCCGCTCAACGGTTCGGCCGAGACCTCTTCCTTGGGGCCGACCCACGAGCCCAGGTTCATGGCCTCGTAGGAAGAGGCGTGGCTTTGGCAAACCGCATCATAGGTATCCCGCGCAAGCCCCATCTGCGCAAAAATGTTGCGTGTGTAGTTGCCTTTGTTGCCTACGACGAAGCTGGGCTTGCGCACATGCAATTCGAAGGCTTGGAAAAGCTCGGCCGATTCCCTCAGCAGGCTGGTCAGCAGCGAGGTGCCGGAACGGGGCTGCCCGCCTAGGATGACGCAAGAATCAGATACGCCGGACGGAAACCGATCCGCCGCTTCCAGTGATTCAGGCCGCCCATTGCCGAATAGGGATTTTCCCCGCTGTACCAGGGTCCGTAATTTAAGCATACCGGCACGACCTCCTGCTCGGCGCATTGCTGCAAGAAGTAAAAATGCAATAAATACATGACGTCGTTGCCCACATGCTCGGCATGCCCCATTATTTCGTCATACTGCACGTGGTGGCCGACCCGTTTTCCCAGAAGATATGCGACCAGCACGCCTTCGGGATCGAACACGCCCACGCATATGTCCCTGTATTCCGGGTGGGAAAACGCCGTATAGTCGGGAAAGCGCCATGTCCTGGGACGCGTGGCAAACATTTCCGCTATCGGCCGTCCCTGCCTGTCCTGGCTCGAATGGATGATTTCGTAGATTTCATTGCCGCGCTCGACTGGCGAGAATTCCCTGGCTTGGTATCCACGATTTTCGGCTTTCTTGCCCCGAATTTTGTATCTACGATCCCGATGTATTCCTGCAAGATAGGCGTCCATGTCCGGGGGCGTAGGCATGACGGCAGAAATCAGTATCCGAGCCCCCCCGGCTTTCATGTCACGCTCGGGGTCGAATAAATATTCAGAGTGCCGCTTCGCCGGAAAAGATGCCGCCCGCCAGTCAATCCAGTTCTGCCGCTTACGATCGCAATCGGCATCCCCTGTCAACGGTGGCGCAAGCATCTCCATCCCGGGGCTGCCATACTGAGCCCTGTCCTCATCCGTAAGTTGCTGGAATCGATCAGGGTCTGCCAAATGCGCGTGAAAATAGGCGGAAAGCACAGGCGAAGTCATGATAGTTGGAGGGTAGCGAGAAGCCGGGCCGTCACCGCGCGCCTCATCCCGCGGCAGAGGACAACTCCGCCATCAGGAAATCCACCGGCGGATATTTGTGCCCGGCGCCCCAGTCGCGCACCTTCATTACGCCGCCAGGGAGCCCATAGTCCCCAACGCTTTCAGGAAAGTCCATGCCGAATTGCCGCACGAAAGGAGCGGCAAAATGCTTGATGCTGTGCTTGTCGCCCTGGTTGATCAGATAGGTCAGGGTGTTGCCTTCCAGCACGCGGTAATCATGCTTGGCGCAGATGAGTCGCTCCGGGCGCAGCGATTCGACTGCCTGCCCTTGCAGGCAGTGAGCCTCATAGTTCCTCACCAGCGCGGGATTGGGGTGCTCCACCAGGCTGGTGCAAGGGCTGTTGATGATGGCCACAGTGTCGGGCAGCCTGGCTGCCAAGGCCAAGCACGGGAATCCGCCACCAGATGAGCCGAAAACCACGATCCGGGGAGCCCCCGTGCGCTTTGCAATCTCCGACAGTAACTGAACCAGCTGCGTCTGAAAATCCAGCATAGCCGTACCGACGTACCAGCAGGAACGCAAGGTCGGCGATAACTGCATGGACGGGTCGGCGATGTGCAATGAATTGACATTCAGGCGCGCGCCGATGGAAACGCCCACATAATGGGGAATTTCCGTTTTTTCCTGATCCACGGCGCCATGGAACCACACAAGAAGCGGCAGATCCCGCTTCTTGTGCAGATACAGGAACTGCAAGGGCAGGTCCTGGCTGACCACGCGGATTCCGGTCTGGTCGAAGGGCTCCTCCAGACAGTCCGAGAAGCTCTCATGCCCAATGGTTTTGTACTTCCATTTGGTGGGAACGATTTTCGACGCCAATAAATTAAGCATGCTTTTCCATGGAAAGGATGGGGGGGCGGGATATTTCCCGCCTTTGCGCACTTTGCTATCCCGATATGTTCTGCGGGTGAAACAATACCTGGAACGGCCGTTTGGCGAGAGGGGCGAAGGACTCCTCCCCCATCGATACCACTTCAGCGAAGGGAACGATCCAGGCATTCTTCTTCTCCAGAAGAAGCCGCAAGGCGCTGCTGTTGTCGGTCAGGTAGGCATCCACGGGCAGACGGTTCCCCCGCCAGTACACCCTGGCGTCGAGCCAGCAGTCGATGCCCAGCGTCTTCGAGAAATTCTCCAGCGAATAGAAGTTCTCGTAGCGCAGGAATTTGTCTCCCAGCATGGGAAACTTGTGCGGTATCGACTTTGCGTCGTCGTTCCTGGCCTTGATCATGGCCTTGGGAGAACCATGGATCTGCCGCAGCGCGGTATTGCCATGCAGATTTCCGGAAGTGATCCGCACCCCCGCGTGCTTCCGGAAATCTTCCATGACATGCGCCATGCCTTGCTCAAGATCGCCGTGCCTTTCCAGCAGATCGTGGGCGTCGGTGTGTATGCCTATTTCGTGGCCCAGGGAAACGATCTCCTCGATCGCCTGCCAGAATCGCGGCGTGCCGTGGAACTTCCTGGTGAGGTCATGCTCGCCAAGGAAAAAGAATACCGACTTCACGCCCAGCACGGACTCGATGCGGGCGGCAACCAGGCAAGCATCCAGATCGTGGTGCACATCATGCTTCATCACGCCACAGGCCGCCGCCGTCCCCTGCTCGATCGCGTGCGACAGCTCGGCGGGCAACTGGAACTGCAGTCCCGCGCCGAGCATCTTCGACAGCAGGGCTTCGTAGTCTTGCGCGCTCAGCTTTCCACTCGGCTTTATTTTCTTGACGACCTCCGCTACAGGCGATTGCGCTGCCGGAGAGCGTCGAAAAAAACCAAACATGCTGCCATCCTGCTGGTGGGTTTTCTGATGGAGGACGAATAACGGACGAACCGGGCAGCGCTCAGGCCGCCTGCTTCTTTTCAAGCATGGCGATGATCGCGCCTATCGAGTTGCATTCTTCCGCCTCGTCGTCGGAAACCTGCACGCCGAACTCGTTCTGGACCTCCATGATGATGGAGAAGATATCCAGCGAATCGATGCCGGCTTCCTTGAAGTTATCGCCAGGCCCCAGCTTCGAGGCGTCGAAGCCCATCACGACCGACTCGACGATTTTCTTTATTTTCTCTTCCAAAACAAACTCCCTATTCAAGTCTTGATAAAACGGTGGCCGCGCTGGTCAGGCCAACGCCGAAGCCGCACACTACCGCACGATTTCCGGTGCGATCCCATTCCTGCTTCAACACCACGGGGATCGAGGACGACACCAGATTCCCGTAGTCGGTGGAACAATAAGGCATTTCGTACTCGCTCGCGCCCATCTGCCGCCTTAGCTGATCGACGATGTACTTGCTGCCTTGATGAACGAAATACCTGTCGATCTTCAGGCCGGGCTCGTCCTGGATGGCAATCGCCTGCCTGATGCTGGCCGGAACCAGCTTGCCGCCGAACTCCATGACGCGCCGGCCGTTCATCTGGAAGAACCCGCCCGCTTCGCGCTGGATCGCTTCGTGCGATTGCGTGTCACTCATGAGCGCGAACTTGCCGATCGAAAAAACCGGACGCTCGGTCAACAGGGTCGCGGCGGCCCCGTCGCCGAACAGCAGCACCGAATTCCTGTCGCCCGGATCCAGGATTTTCGAATAAGGATCCGCAGTCACCAGCACCGCCGTTTTCAGGCCATGGCTTGCGCAATAGCCCTTGACGATGGAAAGGCCTTGAACCCACCCGCTGCATCCCAGCGCCACATCGAAGAAATGGCAGTCCTGCCGCAGCCCCATCCTGTGATGCAGGATGGCGCTCAGGTGCGGGATGCCGCCGGTGCAAGGCGTCTGGGTGACCAGCACCAGCAGGTCCACGTCCGAGGCAGGCAAGCCGGTTTCCTGCAGCAGGCGGCCCATAGCCCTGGATGCAAGATCGATCGTATTGTCCTCCGGCGCCAGCCTCGATACGGAAATGGCGCCGATCTTGGACCTGAGGAAGTTCTCGTCGAAATCCAGTTCCTCCTGGCGCGCCAGGTTGTCCAGCCTGCCTGGCGGGATTTCGACGGAGACGTGCTTGATTCCGATCATGTATTAATCCGAACTCTCAACGATTCATGCCCTGGGACGGCGCTAGGAAAGAACGTCGTCCTCGATGTCCTCGATTTCCGCCATCGCCGCGTTCTTGTCCATCCCCCGCCCGCTCTTGATTTCCATGAACAGCACGAGGGCCGGATGCAGCCGCGCCACCACCGTCAATGCGCTCAAAATCGCTCTCGTATGGTTGCCGAACAAAAAAAACAACGCCAGCAAGGCCAGGCTGTGCGTCTGCCCGCCGCCTTCCTCCACCAGCACGATGACGATTATCAGCGAGATGATGTAAATACCGGAAGCGAAATGGCTGTCATAGCCAAGCACGAACTTCCTGACGTTCAACGCTGTATTGAGCAATGCGCCATCGACGGGCTTCGGCCACTGCTTCGATTGGCTCTTGCGGTGCCGCAATATCTCGGTCTGGACCTTGGCGGATGTATATGCGATGCGCAACTGGTATACGACCAATATGCACGTCAATACCAACAGCACCGCCAGCGTGCTCAGCTGGATCAGCTTGACTATCATGATGGCATTGGCCACCACCATCACCAGGGATGGGAGTATCTCCAACAGCCTTCGCATCAGCAGGGCGCACCTGAAGGCGACCGACGCCTGCTGCTGGGACACTCTACTCTGATCCTCCCGCGGCAGCACGCTCAAAATGTTGCGAGCGTAATCATAAATAAGATGCGTCGCCTTGAATTTCCCGGCGAACCGCAATACTTCTCCCACGCAATAACAGGCGATCCCCAGTCCGAGCAAAACCGTGGTCGGCACTTCGGCGTCGGGAGAAAAAAAAACTCCCAGCTTCCGGACGGCCAACTCCGCCGTGGGGGGATGCAGCAGGACCGTCAGCGCCGCCAGCTGGAACGCCAGCCCCACGCCTTGAACGGCCAAAGCCAGGGCCGCTTTCGCCACATCGGGCCGCACCGCGACCCTGTAGAGCTCCCGCAGTTGATGGGATGCCCGGTATGCCGCGCCTATCCAATTCTTAACTGGCATTCCAGCGCGCCCCTTTCCCCGAACCTTACCCATGTCCCCGACCGATAACCCGCCAATTTCGCGCGTTATCATACTCTAGGCATAAGCTCATTCCCGCGCGGCGAGCCCTTCCCGGCCCGCGGCGTGCCCCGCCCGCCGCAGCGCCCGGCAGCCACCGGGCGTATCGGCGGCAGCATCACGCCAGCCCTGGACGGCGGCTGCCCCCCTTAGCAGATATGCCGCATCCGCAACGCGGCGATGACCTGCTCCGCGGCTTCCTCGACCGAGACGGACGTGGTGTCCAGCGTCAGCTCGGGGTTCTCCGGCGCCTCGTACGGAGAATCGATCCCGGTGAAGTTCCTCAGTTGCCCGGCCCGCGCTTTCTTGTACAGGCCCTTGGGGTCGCGGCTTTCCGCCACCGCCAAAGGCGTGCTGACGTGGATTTCGATGAATTCGCCCTCTTCCATCAATCCGCGCGCCATTTCGCGCTCTGCCGCAAAGGGCGAAATGAACGAGGTGATCACGATCAGCCCCGCATCGACCATGAGCTTGCTGACTTCGGCCACCCGCCGGATGTTCTCTACCCGGTCCGTGTCGGTGAAGCCCAGGTCCTTGTTCAGGCCATGCCGCACGTTGTCGCCGTCCAGCAGGTAAGTGTGCCGCCCTTCGGCGTGCAGGCGCTTCTCGACCAGGTTGGCGATGGTGGACTTGCCCGCGCCGGACAGGCCGGTGAACCAGAGTACGCAGGGGCGCTGATGCTTGATGGCGCTGCGGGCGGCCTTGTCCACGTCCACATGCTGGATGTGGATGTTGTGGCTGCGGCGCAAGGCGAAGTGCAACATGCCGGCGCCCACCGTGTTGTGGCTGTGGCGGTCGATGAGGATGAAACCGCCCATGTCGGGATTGTCGGCGTAGCGATCGAACGCAATGGGGCGGTCCACGCTCAGGTTGCAAACGCCGATTTCGTTCAGCGCCAGCCGGCGCGCGGCCGCATGCTCCAGCGTATTGACGTTGACCCGATGCTTGATGGAGGTGACGCTCGCGGAGACGGTGCGGGCTCCGATCTTCAGCCAGTAGGGACGCCCCGGCAGCAGAGGATCGTCGTGCATCCAGACGATGGTGGCTTCGAACTGGTCGGCCACTTCCGCCGGCGCGTCCTGGGCGGAGACCACGTCCCCGCGCGATATGTCGATATCCTCGGCCAGCGTAAGGGTGACGGACTGCCCGGCCACCGCCAGGGGCAGGTCGCCATCCCGGGTGACGATGCGTGCGACCGTGCCGACCTTGCCCGAGGGCTGTATCCGGACCGCGTCGCCGGGCTTGACCGAACCGCCGGCTATGGCGCCGGCGAAACCGCGGAAGTCCGGACCGGGCCGGTTGACCCATTGCACCGGCATGCGCAAGGGCTGCTTCTGCATGCGGAACTCGTTGACTTCCACGGTTTCGAGATAGCCCATCAGGGTCGTGCCGCGATACCACGGCATATTGCTGCTTGGCGCAACGATGTTGTCGCCCTTGAGCGCCGACATGGGAATGAAAGTGACGCCCTCGATGCCGAGCCTGGCGGCGAACTCGGCGTAGTCGGCCCGGATCCGGTCGTACACGTCCTTTTCGTAGCCGACCAGGTCCATCTTGTTGATCGCCACGACCACCTGCCGGATGCCGATCAGCGACACCAGGTAGCTATGGCGGCGCGTTTGCGTCAGCACCCCCTTGCGGGCGTCCACCATCACCACGGCCGCATCCGCCGTGGAGGCGCCGGTGATCATGTTGCGCGTGTACTGTTCGTGCCCCGGGGTGTCGGCCACGATGAACTTGCGCCTCTCGGTCGAGAAAAAGCGGTATGCGACGTCGATGGTGATGCCCTGTTCGCGTTCGGCCGCCAGGCCGTCGACCAGCAGGGCAAGGTCGAGCTCGCCGCCCTGGGTTCCCCACTTCCTGGAATCGGCCTCGACGGCGGCGAGCTGGTCCTCGAACAGCATCTTGGATTCGAACAGCAGGCGGCCGATCAAGGTGCTCTTGCCGTCGTCGACGCTGCCGCACGTGATGAAGCGCAACAGCCCCTTCTGCTCGTGCGCCTGCAGATACTTCGCAATGTCGGTAGCAATCAGGTCGGAGACGTGAGCCATCAGAAGTAGCCCTCCTGCTTTTTCTTTTCCATGGATGCGGCGGAGTCATGGTCTATAACGCGGCCCTGCCGTTCGGAGGTCCGGGTGAGCAGCATTTCCTGGATGATGGCCGGAAGCGTGTCCGCCTCGGACTCGATGGCGCCCGTCAGGGGGTAGCATCCCAGGGTGCGGAAGCGCACCCGCTTCATCATGGGCACTTCCCCGGGCCGCAGCGGCATGCGCTCGTCGTCGACCATGATCAGCGTCCCGTCGCGCTCGACCACGGGGCGCAGCGCCGAGAAGTACAGCGGCACGATGGGTATGCTTTCCAGATAGATGTACTGCCAGATATCGAGCTCGGTCCAGTTCGACAGCGGAAACACGCGTATCGACTCCCCCTTGTGCTTGCGCGCGTTATAGAGGCGCCAAAGCTCCGGGCGCTGGTTCTTCGGGTCCCATTGGTGCTGGGCGGTCCGGAAGGAGAAGATGCGCTCCTTGGCCCGGGATTTTTCCTCGTCCCGCCGGGCGCCGCCGAAGGCGGCGTCGAAGCCATGCTGCCCGAGCGCCTGCTTCAGCCCTTCCGTCTTCATCACATCGGTATGGATGGCCGAGCCGTGCGTGAACGGGTTGATGTCCTTGGCGACCCCTTCGGGATTCACGTGCACGAGCAATTCCATGCCCGACTCCCGCGCCATCCTGTCGCGGAACGCATACATGTCCCGGAACTTCCACCGGGTATCCACGTGCAGCAGGGGAAAGGGAGGCACGGCAGGGTAGAACGCCTTCATGGCCAGGTGCAGCATGACCGCGCTGTCCTTGCCTATGGAATACAGCATGACCGGGTTGTCCGTCTCGGCGACGACTTCCCGCATGATGTGGATGCTTTCGGCCTCGAGCCTTTGCAGATGGGTCAGGGTCGTGGACATGCGAAACCTTGTGGGTGAGCCTTCGGCGGTATGCCTCGAAGCGGGTCCGGCGGCGGGCCCATCGCCGGGCAGATGGATAGCCTGCAACTGCGGGGCCTGCGCGGCAAGCCAATCCTGCAGCGCATCCGGCCTCGACAGATAGGGGTTGGCCAGCACGAGGATCGTCGGCTTGCCGTCGGATGGGGCCAGACCTTGCAGGAAGCGCCGCCAGTCTTCCAGCGCAGGCGGTCCCCCGACGACCAGCCACTGCAGATAGCCGCGCGGCGTATGCGCGTAGAGCTGGTGCAGGGACGATCCGGGCAGGGCGCGCTGCCCCACCCAGAGAATCCGCCCGCCGGCATCGCGCGCGCGGGCCCGGCAGGCGGCATAGTCGGTATCGAACCATCGAGAGAACACGGGATGCTTCGAGCGCCTGGTTTGCTCCAGCATGGACGGCGCATTCAGGCCCCAGCGAGCAATCAGCCGGGCCGCGCCGGCGCCCGGCATGGCGACGCCGCATTCGGCGCGGAGCCAGTCCGCGACAACCTGCCGGTCCCATATCAGCCTTCCCGGCAGTTGCTCCTGCGGCGGCGGGCCTCCCAGCATGGCCTCCCGCAGCGCCCTTTCCGCTTCGGGCGCAAAGCGCCCCCCGCCTCGCCGGGGACGGCCCCGGGGCTTGGTGTCGACCGCCGGCCAGCCGCCGTCGCGGTAGGCTTTGCAGGCAGCGATGATGGTCGGAATGCTCAAGCCCGTCTCCTGGCGGACGGCTGCAAGCGTATCGCCGGCCAGCCGCATCTCGACTGCGCGGCGGCGGTGCTCGTTCAAGACCGGGACGGGACGGGATGGAAGATTCGCGGGCACGGTGTCCGGGGCAGGGCTTATGCGGCCCGGTCGCTATGTCCCGGGCCGGCCGCGGAATATTAAACATTTTTTATTCGGATCAATTCCTAAAAGTATAAGTTAATATTTTGAGCCGCGTATTTGACCCCTTCCTGCGAAAGAACCCACGCCATGCCCGCCCCCGACTTCCCCGCCCTGCTCGAACAGGTGATTCCCTGTGTCCGCCAGGCGGGAGATGCCGTAATGGAGGTATACCGGACGGAGTTTTCGGCATGGGAGAAAGTGGACGACTCCCCGGTCACCCTGGCGGATCAGCGTGCCGAGGCCCTGCTCGTGCCCGCGCTACGCTGCCTGCTGCCGGACACGCCGGTGGTCGCCGAAGAAGCGGTGTGCGCAGGCGACGTCCCCGTGGTCGGCGACCGGTTCTGGCTGGTCGATCCGCTGGACGGCACGAAGGAGTTCATCAACCGCAACGGCGAGTTCACGGTGAACGTGGCGTTGGTCGAATCCGGCGTGGCTATCCTGGGCGTGGTCCTGGCGCCCGCGCTGGGCCAGTTGTTCGCCGGCGCGATCGGATGCGGTGCCTTCATGGAAGCGGACGGCCGCCGCGCCGCCCTGGCCTGCCGCGAAGCCCCCTCGGCCGGATTGACGGTGGTCGCCAGCCGTTCGCACGGCGACCCCGACGCCCTGGCGAAATTTCTCGACGGCCGCAAGCTCGCGGGCATCCGCAACGCGGGCTCCTCGCTGAAGCTGTGCCTCGTCGCCAGCGGCCAGGCCGATCTTTATCCCAGGCTGGGACGGACGATGGAATGGGATATCGCCGCCGGCCACGCCATACTTGCCGCGGCGGGCGGTACCGTATGCACGCTGGATGGATCGCCGCTGCGCTACGGCAAGCCGGGTTTCGCCAACCCGCATTTCATGGCGATGGGCCGCTAGGCGCCTCAGGCCCGCCATGCAAGGGAATCCTATGCAGATCCTGGTAACCGGCGCGGCCGGCTTCATCGGTCGCAGCCTGTGCCCCCAGGCGCAGCGCCAAGGCCACAGGCTGATCGCGCTGGCCCGCGCCTGGCCCGACGGCGATGCCTATCCCGGCGCGGACCATCTGGCCGCGGATGTTCTGCGTCCGCTGGACGACGCCCTGGCGGGCCATCGCCCCGACGCCGTCATCCATCTCGCCGCCCGCGCGCACCGTCTGCACGATACGGCCGCCGACCCGCTCGCCGAATTCCGCCGCGTCAACCGCGACGCCACGCTGGCGCTTGCCGGATGGGCGGCCACGGCCGGCGTGCGCCGCTTCGTCTACGTCAGCTCCATCGGCGTGAACGGCAACGCCACCCAGCCGGGCGCGCCCTTCACGGAAGACAGCCCGCCCGCCCCCCACGACCCCTACGCCGTCTCCAAGCACGAAGCCGAACTGGGCCTGCGCGAACTGGCTGCGCAGACCGGCATGGAACTGTGCATCGTCCGCCCG
>Ga0182741_1003366_pt1 | contig 17159 bp, 12 predicted proteins | sample eDN5th37CBELigOP_FD_128874 | JGI IMG/M metagenome (GOLD analysis project Ga0182741, IMG submission 128874) | Enriched Organic Plus compost microbial communities from Emeryville, California, USA - eDNA 5th pass 37_C BE-Lig OP (version 2) (version 2) ...
GAGCGCCATGGCGGCGCCGATCACGGCGGCGGCGACCCCCTCGTCGCCGGGAGCGTTCACTTCCACGAGGTCGTGGGCGTCGGCCAGCAGCTCGAGATATCGCCGCCCTCCAGGGCGCCGCACGTCGTGCACGCTGATGCGGGGCGCCGCCTCCACGATCCCCGGCTGCAGCTCGTCGATGAGCGCCGCCGCCACGCCTGCGACCTGCGCCGGGACGCGCGCCCACGACGCGACCCCGGGATCGGCGAGCGCCTCCACCTCGGCGCGACGCCAGAGCGCCTCAATCGACTCGCCTCGCAGCGGCGCGGCGGCGGCCGCGAGGCGGGCCCACTCCTCCTGTGACAGCGCGCTCAGGCGAAAGACGAATCGCTCGAGCGACACCACGTCGAGATCACGATGCATGGCGGAGCCTCCGTTTCCCGACATCACGGCGGCCCCGCCCCATCGGTTTCACCGAGCCGCTCAGGGGGAGGTGACGCTGAGCCCCCGATTCCCCGGCGCCCCCGCCTGGGCGGGGCCCTTGGGGTCGAGCACGACCGGATGGCCGAACTGCCACTGGCTGTTCTCCCGCTCCTTCATCGGTGTCTCCAGCATCCGCTGGAACATCGGGATCAGCGCCCGCTGCGTCGGCGTCACGACCTCGGCGGCGACCTCGGGCTGCTCCCAGAAGATCTTCCAGTAGGCCTTCTGCGCCTTGCTCACGCTGTCCAGCTCGATCTTGCCCGGCTCCCCCTCGCGCCGGCCGAGGAAGTCGCCGACGGGAACGTAGACGGCACGCACGCGCTCCGAGTACACCGAGTCGGCCTTCCGCAGCTGCGCGATCTGCGTGGCGGTGAGGAAGAGCGAGTCGCTCTCGGCGAGGAGCAGCTTGTGCACGCTCGACGTGCGGGACAGGTAGAACGCGGCGATCGAGTCGGCGGTGCGGCGCGCCCACACCCCGTCCGCTCCGCGCACCGGCTCCAGCGCGCGGCGGAGCTGCTGGACGTCGAAGTTGGTGGACAGGTTGATCGAGAAGTCGAGCACGATGCGGAATGGGTCGCGCGCGATGGACCGCCCCGGCCGCGTGTCGGCGAAGCGCTGGTTCACGTCGTAGCGATAGCGGTGCGCCGCCGCGTCGAAGCCGCGCGGGACCAGCAGCGCCGGATCGGGGAGCGCCTGGGATCCCCAGCCGTGCAGCGACGAGCCGTGCAGCAGCTGATCGAGACCGCCGAGCACATTCTGCAGGTAGATGTTCGAGGAGACCCGTCGCGCCCAGCGGCTGGGGATGGGGGGACGCCACTGCACGTTGAGCGTCTGCGTCCACGGGCCGCGGCACGCATGGCGCGCGACCACCGAGCCGAGGTTCGCCTGCAGGCACCGCCGGGCCGTCGGCGACCCCTCCGCGAGGAGCGCGCGCAGCTGGCCGGCGAGCGCGGTGTCCGCGGTCGCCGCCGGGTCCGGCACGAAGGCGCGATCCCCCCACCGCCCGTCGCCGTCCACGTCGCCCTGCACGATCGGCGTGAACGGGAGCCCCGACTGCGCCCGCGCGAACAGGGTGACGGTGCCGAGCTTCGCTCCGGAGATCCCGCCGGTGAACACGAACGCGTGGCGCGCGTCGTTCGCCCCGGCCGCCCATTCGATCGTGCGTGGATCGCCGAAGTTCGCGCCGTCGAAGCCGCGATACTGCCGCTTCGTGTGCTGCAGCGTGTACGCGCCGCTGAGGAAGAAGCTCCGCCGCGAGCGCAGCTTGAACACGTCGGGGGAGAGCCCGAGGGTGAGCTGGGTGCCGTAGCCGCGCAGATCGCTCGTGCGCATGCCGACGCGACCGAACTCGCTCGTCCGGCGCGCCTCGCTCGCCGACGCCGCGCCGCTCCCCGGATCGATCGAGCCCGGCGAGACGAACACCGGCCGTCCGCCCTCGTCGGCGAGGGTGAATCTCGGCGTCCCCGCGAAGTTCGCGTCGATCGTGCCGGGCTGCGACAGGTCGTACGAGGCGAGGCCGCCGAGGCGCACGAGCCACTTGCCGACGTTGCTCGACCAGTCGACGGACGCGCGCCAGCTTCGCGGAACGTCGTACGAGGGGCTGATGAGCGTCACCGCCGGTGCGCGCTCGGCCAGCAGCCCGCTGCCGTCGGCGCAGCTCGTCGGCACGGCGTCGGGGTCGCGCGCGAACAGCTCCCAGTCCACCGCGGGCACGGCGGCGCCGACGCAGGACAGCAGCGCCGTGCCTCCCGCCAGCCCCGTCGCCGCGGACGCGTCGGCGAGCAGCGCGGGGCGCAGCAGGTCGCGGAACTCGCCGATCCCGCCCCGGATCATCCCGGTGGAGGTGCGATAGAAGCGCCCGATCTGGTCCTGCCGCGTGCCGTTCCCGTTCTCGCGATCGCGGCTGTAGATGTAGTTGAATCCGATGCGCGGGCTCAAGTGCACGCGCGTCGGCGCCTCTCCCGTGCGGACGCCGAGCGCCTGCTCGAGCACCGGATTGCGCGCCGGCGCGCTCGCGAAGCCGCTCGCCTCGAGCCGCGCGCCGTAGAGCACGTTGAAGAAGCGCGACGGGATCCACTGATGCGCGAACGCGGTCGCCGCGTTCCACACCTCGCCGGCCCGGACCGGCTGGCTCACCGTGCGGGAGAAGCTCGACGGCCGTCCCGCCGCGAAGTCCTCGATCGAGGGGAAGGTGAAGCTCCCGTAGCGGTTCGCGATCCCGTCCTGATGCAGGCCGTCCGCGCGTGCGGACAGGAGCGTCTTGAAGCGGTGGCGTCGCCCGCGCGCGTTCCAGATCGTCTCGTTCGCCCCCTCGATCGTCCAGCGCGCGTCGTCGGTGGCGAGCAGGGCGCTGCCGCCGAGGGCGAGCGCCGTGACGTCGCGCCGCTCGTCCTCCCCCGGCGATCGTACGAGCACCGTGGCTGCGGGGAGGCGATTGTACGGCGTCGTCTCGGTGCGCACGTGGCTCGCCGCGAGCTTCGACTCCGTGAGCACGTAGCGCCCCGGCCCGACGAAGGTGGCGAAGACCGCCTGCGCGCCGAGCGTCCGCTCCCGCCGCTCCCCTCCGACCGTCGGGGCGGCGAGCGGACCGAAGCCGAGCGCGCCCTCGCGCGTGTAGCCGGCGTAGCTCGTGAGCGTGCGCGTGCTCAACGTGTCGCGGGTGTCGTCGAGGCGTCCCAGCCAGGTGATCGCGTCGCGCTGCCGCAGACTCGGCGCGCCGCCGCCCGAGAGGGGGACGCCGAGGGGACCGGCGAGCGCGATGAGGCGCGCCACCGAGTCGGGCGACACGCCCGCGCGCAGCAGCGTCTCGAGGCTCGCGTCGAGCAGCGTCGCCGGCTCGCTCGACGTGCGACCGACGTCGAGCGCGACGTTGTACGTGAGCGCCTTCCGGATCAGCTCTCCGTCGGCGCCGAGGCTGCCGCGGAACCCGCCGCTCGGCGCGCCGAGCGACCGTCCGATCGCGTCCGTGAACTGGAGCTGCGGCGCGTCGAAGGTGACGAAGCCGTTGCGTCGCTGGTAGAAGCGGTCGCCCGGTCCGAGGCGGACGTCGATGTTCGCACCGGCGAAGCCGCCGCGCGTCGGATCGAACGTCGCGCCGGTGACGCGCGTCTCCGTGCGGGCCGCGCGCGGGATCGAGGTGGCGGCGAGCCCCATGCCGTTGAGCGTCGTCAGATTCGACTCCGCGGACGAGCCCAGGATCGATGGTCCCGACGGGGTGAGCGTGACGCCGGGCATCGTCCCCGCGAGGGCGCCGAGATCGCCGGCCACCGTCGGGGAGAGCTGGCCGCTCACGCCGTCGGCCCAGCGCTCCGAGGCCCCCGTCTCGACGCTGGTCGGCGCGGTGTTGTTGCTCGCCCGCTCGGGTCGCTGGCCGCGCACCCGCATCGCCGCGAGGGTGGCGACGTCGCGCGCGAGGGTGAAGTCGGCCACGAGCTCGCGCGCGCTCCCCTGCCGCTGCACGCGGCGGCGCGCCGACCGGAAGCCGGTCGCGCTCACGTAGACGAGATAGTCGCCCGTGCCGGGCTCGAACCGGAGCGAGTAGCGCCCCCCGCTGTCGCTCGTGGTCTGCTGCACGAGCCGGTCCGGGCCCCGCGTGACGATGACGGTGGCGACGAGCGCCTTCCCCGAGTCGTCGACGACGCGCCCACGCACGACCTCGGAGGGGAGTTGGGGGAGCACGTCCTCCTGCTGCTGCGCCCCGGCGGTCGCGGGATGCGCCGCCCAGCCGGCGAGCAGCGAGAGCAGCGAGAGCGCGAGTCGAAGGCGACGGTGGGCGAATCGAAGGCTCATCGGGGGTGCGTCGGGGTCGGAAAGGGAGCACGCGCCGAGCTGCCGGCGTGCGGGCAGGTCGGGTCTCCCATCGATGGGCGGTCGGGCACGCCCTCCGTCGGGAATCGGCCGCGCTCCGACTCTGACACCCCCGACGAGGAAAGCGTTGTCTCCGACTTGCCGACGAGGAGTGCGCGGGCGCATTGTCAGGCTGGAGACGGCGCCGGCCCCGCCGGGGGGCGGGCCGCCGGCGCCCAGACTCGGAGGTCGTGATGCGGCCACGCAGGAATCGTCGCGGTGAATACGTCCGGCTGACCCACCCCCTCGTGCGCGAGCACGGCGTCCTCCGCCCCGCGAGCTGGGACGAGGCGCTCGACCGCGCCGCCGACGGGTTCCGGCGCGTGCGCGACACGCACGGGGGCGACGCGCTCGGCATCTTCTCCTGCTCGAAGTCGACCAACGAGGTCAACTTCCTGGCGCAGAAGCTCGCCCGCCTCGCGTTCGGCACGAACAACATCGACAGCTGCAACCGAACGTGACACGCGCCTAGCGTCGTCGGTCTGGCGACGGTCTTCGGAGCGGGCGGCAGCACCTCCTCCTACCGCGAGGCGGAGGAGACGGACGTCATCGTCCTGTGGGGGGCGAATCCGCGCGAGGCGCACCCCATCTACTTCCATCACGTCCTCAAGGGCGTGCGCCGGGGCGCGCGTCTCTACGTCGTCGATCCGCGCCGCACCTCCACGGCGCAGTGGGCCGACGTCTGGCTCGGCGTGCACGTCGGCTCGGACATCGCCCTCGCGAACGCGATGGGGCGGGAGATCATCCACGCCGGACTCGCCAACGCGTCGTTCATCGCGCACGCGACGAGCGGCTTCGAGGCGTATCGCGCATCGGTCGAGCCGTACACGCTCGAGGTCGGCGAGGCGCTCACCGGCGTGCCGGCGGAGGTGATCCGCGAGGCGGCGCACACGTATGCCCGTGCCGATCGGGCGATGATCTGCTGGACGCTCGGCATCACCGAGCATCACGACGCGGTGGACAACGTGCTCGCGCTCATCAACCTGTCGCTCCTCACCGGCCACGTCGGCCGCTGGGGGTCGGGGGTGAACCCGCTGCGCGGACAGAACAACGTGCAGGGGGGCGGCGACATGGGGGCGCTCCCCAACCGGCTCCCCGGCTTCCAGGACATCCACGACGACGATGCGCGCGCCCGCTTCGACCGCCGGTGGAACACGACGGTGCCGCGCGAGTACGGCCGGAACCTCACGCAGATGCTGCACGCGATGGAGACGGGGGAGCTGTCGTCGCTCTTCGTGATCGGGGAGAACCCGGCGCAGTCCGACGCCGACGCGACGCACGTCGACGCGCTCCTGCGCGGGCTCGACCATCTCGTCGTGCAGGAGATCTTCCTCACGCGGACCGCCGAGCTCGCGCACGTCGTGCTGCCGGCGACGGCGAGCTGGTGCGAGGCGGAGGGAACGGTCACCAACAGCGAGCGCCGCGTGCAGCGCGTGCGCGCGGCCGTCGCGCCGCCGGCAGATGCGCGCGACGAGCTGTGGATCCTCTCCGAGCTCGCGCGGCGGCTGGGGCACGACTGGGGGCATCCGTCGGCGGAGGAGGTCTGGAACGAGCTGCGCGCGCTCGCGCCCAACTTCGCCGGGATGAGCTATGCGCGGCTGGAGGCGCTCGGCGGGATCCAGTGGCCGTGTCCCGACGAGTCGCACCCCGGCACGCCGTTCCTCCACGCACGGCTGTGGGAGGAGCCCCGCGGAGGGCCGGCCGCCCCCTTCTCCGTCGTGCAATTCGAAGGGCCGGTCGAGACGCCGGACGCCGAATATCCCTTCCTGCTCACCACGGGCCGGCGGCTGGACTCGTACAACACCGGCGTGCAGTCGGCGGGCTACCGGTCGCCGTTGCGCCGTGGCGAGACGCTCGACATCTCCCCCGAGGATGCCGCCCGCCTCGGGCTCGTGGAGGGAGACCTCGTGCACGTCGCCTCGCGCCGCGGACGGCTGCAGGCGCCCGTGCACGTCGACCGCGCCCTGCGGCCGGGGCTGGTGTTCATGACGCTCCACTTTCCCGACGACGTGCCGACCAACGTGCTGACGATCGACGCGTCCGACCCCAAGTCCGGGACGGCGGAGTTCAAGGCGTGCGCCGTGCGCGTGGAGCCGGCGGCGCGCGAGGTCGCCGGTGACGTCGCCGGCGACGTGCCTGACCGCACGCTCGTGCCTGGAGACTGATGGACATCAAACTTCGCGGTGTCGAACCCACGGACGACGAGCGCGCGGCAGTGGACGCGCTGCTCGGCGCGCCGTCCTCGAGCTGGGAGCTCGCGACGGTGGCGCGCGCGCGCGACGCGAGCGACCTGCACGTCGCGCACGGCGGGCACGCGCAGCGCGCGCGCCGGCATCTCCTCCTGCCGGCGCTCCACGCCGTGCAGGATCGCGTCGGCTGGATCAGCGAGGGCGCGCTCGACTACATCTGCGCGCGCCTCGACGTGCCCCCGGCGGATGCGTGGGGCGTCGCCACCTTCTACGCACTGTTCGCGACGGCGCCGCGCCCGAAGCGCGTGCTGCACGTGTGCGACGACATCGCCTGCAAGTGCCGCGGCGCGGACGCGCTGGCCGCCGCCTGCGAGGCGCAGCTCGGGGCACCCTGGCATCCCCCTGAGGGCGAGTCGGTCGCGCACGACCCCGACGCCCTCGTCTGGATGCGATCCCCCTGCCTCGGGCTGTGCGACCAGGCGCCGGCCGTGCTCGCGAGCGAGGCGGGCGATCCGCCGCGCGAGCGGCTGATCGGTCACGCCACCCTCGCGTCGATCGTCGGGGAGTGCGCGTGGCAGGAGGACGACGGCGCGAGCCGCCTCGCGATCCCCCAGCGCGGCGAACCCGGGCTCGCGCTTCTCGCGCGCGTCGGGGTGGTCGACCCCGAGAGCCTCGACGCGTATCGCGCGTCCGGGGGCTACGAGGGATTGCGGCGCGCCCTCGAGCTCGGGGCCGACGGCGTGCTGCGCGAGCTCGCCGAGTCGGGGCTCGTGGGTCGCGGCGGCGCCGCCTTTCCGACGGCACGCAAATGGGAGGCGGTCGCGCGCGCCGCCGCACGGCCGCACTACCTGGTGTGCAACGCCGACGAGTCGGAGCCGGGGACCTTCAAGGACCGCGTCCTGCTCGAAGGCGACCCGTTCGCGCTCGTCGAGGCGATGACGATCGCCGCCGTCGCCACCGGATGCGAGCAGGGCTACGTCTACGTGCGCGGCGAATATCCGCTGGCGCAGCGCCGGCTCGAGCGGGCGATCGCGCAAGCGACCGCTCACGGGCTGCTGGGCGACGACGTGATGGGACGCGGAGTCCGCGTGCACATCGAGGTGCGGAAGGGCGCGGGCGCCTACATCTGCGGCGAGGAGACGGCGCTCTTCAACTCCCTCGAGGGACTCCGCGGCGAACCGCGGAGCAAGCCTCCCTTCCCCGTGCAGGCGGGGCTGTTCGGCAAGCCGACGGTGGTGAACAACGTCGAGACGCTGTGCAACGTGCCGCTCATCCTCGCCCGCGGCGGTGCGGCCTTCGCGCAGGTCGGCACACCACAGTCGACTGGAACGAAGCTCTACTGCGTGAGCGGCTGCGTGCAGCACCCTGGCGTGTACGAGGCGCCGTTCGGCATCACCCTGCGCGAGCTGCTCGCGCGCGCCGGCGGACCGCTCCCCGGACGGACGGTCCGCGCGGTGCTGGTCGGCGGCGCCGCGGGGAGCTTCGTACGTGGCGACGAGCTCGACGTCCCGCTCTCGATCGAGGGGACGCGCGCCGCCGGCACGACGGTCGGCTCCGGCGTGGTGATGGTCGTCGACGACACGGTCCCGCTGGAGCCGATCCTCGCGCGCATCGCGGCCTTCTTCCGCGACGAGTCGTGCGGCCAGTGCGTGCCGTGCCGGGTGGGCACGGTGCGACAGGAAGAAGCGCTGCACCGCCTCGCGCGCGACGCGTCGCCGGACGCGCGGTCGCGCGAGCTGGCGATCCTCGCCGACGTTGGCGTCGCGATGCGCGATGCCTCGATCTGCGGCCTCGGACAGACCGCGTACGCCGCCGTGGAGTCGGCGATCGCGCGACTTCGCCTCTTCGAGACGGAACCCCGATGACGAGCCTCCCCGACCTGGCGAGCCCGCAGGCGCCGCTCTCGCCTCCCGTTCCCCTCCGGCGCGCCGTGGAGCTCACGATCGACGGCCGGACGGTCCGCGTCCCCGAGGGCTCGACGCTCCTCGACGCCTGCACGAGCGCGGGCGTGCCGGTGCCGACGCTCTGCTTCCTCCGCACGCTGCATCCGGTCAATGCCTGTCGGCTGTGCGTGGTGGAGGTCGAGGGCGCGCGCGTGCTCGCCCCCTCCTGCTCGCGGCAGGTCGAGGCGGGGATGGCGGTGCACACGAACTCCCCGCGCGTCCGGCATGCGCGCCGGCTCGTGCTCGAGCTGCTCGCCTCCTCCGTCGACCTGTCCACGACGGCGGAGGTGGACGCGTGGATGGACGAGTACGGGTGCGAGCCCGAGCGCTTCGGCGCCCCCGTTCCCGCCGGCGACCACGAGCATCGCGCATCGCCCCGCCCCGGCCATCACGCGCCCACCGCCCCCGGCGGCGCGGCGACGGTGGAGCAGCCGGTCGCGATCGACAACGATCTGTACGTGCGCGACTACGGCAAGTGCATCCTCTGCTACAAGTGCGTCGAGGCGTGCGGGCCCGATCACCAGAACACCTTCGCCATCGCCGTCGCCGGGCGCGGGTTCGCGGCCCACGTCGCGACGGAGTTCGACGTGCCCCTCCCCGACTCGGCGTGCGTCTACTGCGGCAACTGCATCGCCGTCTGCCCGACCGGCGCGCTCATGTTCAAGAGCGAGTTCGATCTCCGCGAAGCGGGGCGCTGGGACGAGGAGCGGCAGCAGGTCACCGACACGATCTGCCCCTACTGCGGCGTCGGCTGCACGCTCCGGCTCCACGTGCAGGACGGCGAGATCGTCAAGGCCAGCTCGCCGCTCGACCACGCGGTGACGCTCGGCAATCTCTGCGTGAAGGGGCGCTTCGGCTGGCGCTTCGTGCACGGCGCCCCGGCGGACGGGCCGTGACCCTCGCCGACTCGGTCGCGCTGCGCGGCCTCGGCTACGTCGACGTCGTGAGCGCGGCGAGCGTCGTCCGGCTCGAGGGCGATCGTCGGCGCGACGAGGAGGCGACGATCGCGGAGGAGGTGCCCGTGGCCTTCGTGTACAACGGGCGGCCGCACGCGGTGATGCTCGCCTCGCCGGCCGACCTCGAGGACTTCGCCGTCGGCTTCACGCTCGCCGAGGCGATCGTCCACCACGCCGATGCGATCGAGTCGTTGACGATCGCCCGCCACTCGGCGGGGATCGAGATGCAGCTCACCATCCCCGACGACGCCGCGACACGGCTCGTCGAGCGGGACCGCCGGCTGGTCGGTCGCTCGGGATGTGGGTTGTGCGGGGTGGCGCAGGTCGCCGACGCGCTGCGGCTCCCCGAGGCGCCGATCGAGAGCACGCTGCGCGTTACCGCGGGCGCGCTCTGGCGCGCCGCCGCGGCGCTCGACGAGGGGCAGACCGTGAATCGTGCCACGCACGCCGTGCACGCCGCGGCGTTCGCGGCCCCCGACGGCCGCATCGCCGTGCTGCGCGAGGACGTCGGCCGCCACAACGCGCTCGACAAGCTGATCGGCGCGCTCGCACGCCAGGGGTCCGATCCCCGATCGGGGTTCGTGCTCGTGACGAGCCGCGCGAGCGTGGAGCTCGTGCAGAAAGCGGCCGTGGCCGGCATCCCCCTGCTGGCGGCGGTGTCGCGCCCCACCGCGCTCGCCGTGCGCGTGGCCGAGTCCGTCGGCGTCGCGCTGGTCGGACTCTTGCGCGGGGAAAGTGCGAACGTCTACGCACGGAAGGAGCGGGTGCTCATCGGCTGACGCAGTCGCATGAGCGGGCCCGGCCGTGCGCACTGTCGATGTCGGCACTGCGCTTGCCATCTGGTCGGCGCCCATGGTCCAGCCCGTGCTCCAGCGAGATCACCTCTCCTCCGCTCCCGTGTTCGCCTCTCCGCTCGCGGCGTCGCCCGCCGAGCTGGAAGTGCTCGCGCAGCGGATCGCCACGCTGGAAGAGGACTCCGGCGCCCGCGCGCTGGCGCTCGCACTCTTCGACACCGAGACGGGCACCGCCTTCGGGTATCGCGCCGACCGGTGGTTTCACGCGGCGAGCACGATCAAGGTCGCGATCCTCCTCGGCGTGTACGCCGCCATCCACGACGGCACCCTCGAGCGCTCGTCGAGGCTCCACGTGCGCAACCGCTTCCTCAGCGCGTGGGACGCCGAGCCGTTTCGCGTCCACTCGGAGCGCGACGCGAACGCCGCCGTGCACGCGGCCATCGGCAAGACGCTGCGCATCTCCGAGCTGGCGCTGCACATGATCGCGACGAGCAGCAACCTGGCGACCAACCTGCTGCTCGATCTCGTCACCGTGGAGCGGGTCCAGGAAGTGCTGGAGTCGCACGGCATCCACGGAGTGGACGTGCGCCGCGGCGTGGAGGACGAGCGCGCGCACGAGCACGGGATCAACAATCGGGTGACCGCGGACGGGCTCGTCTCCCTCATGCGCCTCATCGCCGAGGAGCGCGCCTTCACCCCGGAGCTGTCGCGGGAGATCCTCGACGTGTTGCACGCGCAGGAGTTCCGCAACGGCATCCCGGCGCGGCTGCCGTCGGACGTGCGCGTCGCGCACAAGACCGGCGAGATCTCGACGGTCGCGCACGACGCCGGCGTGGTGTACCCGCGCGACCGCAAGCCGTACGCGCTCGCCGTGCTGACCGAGTGGGATCCGGAGGCCACCGGCCGCACGGCGACGATCGCGATCGCGTCGCGCACCGTCTACGAGTTTCTCGACGAGCTGCAGCAGCGTCGCGCGAGCGCGCGGGAGGAGGGATGACGGCCGTCGCCGAGGGGATCGGGCTCCGGGTGGTGGACGGACGCCGGCTGGCGAAGCCGTATCGCGACGCGCTCAATCCGGGGGGCGTCCTCTGCGACGCGCACGGGCGCGCCCGGCTGCTCCCCCGCTTCTTCTACGAGGTGCCGTCGTGGGAAGTCGCGCTGACGATGCGGCTCGCGCCGCACTTCGCGCTCTGGGAGTTCGTGCAGACGGACGTGCGCGAGGCGCCGCCGCTGCGCTCGTTCCCGCGCTACGTCCCCTGCGCCGTCACCATGCTCGCCGCCGCGCTCGAGCTCTTCCGCAACGCGGTCGGCACCTTCGTGCACGTGGCGGCGAACGGCGGCTATCGGTCGCCCGCGCACGCCCACAGCCGCAACGCCTCGACGCACTGCTGGGCGACGGCGGTCAACATCTACAAGATCGGCGACACCGATCTCGACGACCGCGCCTCGATCGAGCGCTACGCCGCGATCGCGCGCGAGGCGATGCCCGGCGTCTGGGCACGCCCGTACGGGACCAGCTCCGGGCTGGCCGACGATCACCTGCATCTGGATTTCGGCTACGTCAACGCGGTGCCGCGTGACGCGCCGAGCGACGTCTACAATCCGAAGCTTGGCTTCGACCCATTGTGACTCTTCAGCCGACGACCACGCGCCCCACGACGCCGACGGTGCCCACGACGGAGTCGGTGATCGCGACTGCGGCCACGCCGCACCGCAAGAAATCACGCCCCGAGGAGAGACGTGCCGGACGGCCGCGCGCCGCGCTGAGCCGCGCGGCGATCGGCCTCGAGGCGGAGTTCGCCGTCGTGATGGACGGCCATCAGGTGAGGCCGGAGACCCTCTTCTCCTCGCCGACGAAGATCGTGCGCCAGCCGATGATGCACCGCACGGGGCGGTCGTATCACCTGCCGACCGGGAGCGCCGTCTACTTCGACACCGGCGTGATCGAGCTCGCGACGCCGGTGGTGGAGCTGGAGAGCGGCTGCGCCGCCCGCGCGGGACGGCTGCTGTGGGAGAGCATCCTCTTCCTGCGCCAGGAGCTGGACGCGTGGGAGCGCGGTGAGCTGAAGCAGGTGCAGCTCACCGGCTTCAGCACGCACTACAACATCTCCTTCGACCTCCCGGAGGCCGAACGTGGGCACCACCGGTCGGTGGAGAAGCTCGCCTACCTGCTCACGCACGTCCTCCCCGCGCCGGTGATGCTGCTGGCCGCCAACCGCCGCTCCACCGGGATCGGGGTGCGCCCCCGGGGCAATCGCATCGAGGTGACCGCCGACTTCACCCCCGATGCGGGGCTGATGATCGCGACCGCGACGGTGATCGTCGGGATCACGCGCGCGGTGATGCGCTGGCCGACCTACGAGCTGGAGGAGCTCGCGCGCCACGACCTTCCGACCTTCGCCGAGCTGCGGCCGGAGAAGCACAGCACGCGACAGGGATGGGTCGCCCGCTACTCGTCGTATCCGGAGAATCCCTTCGTCAGCGACGTGGATGCGCCGATCTGGGCGACCCGCGGCGGGGAGCGGCTCTCGCTCCGGACGATCGCCGGCCGAACGATCCGCTACTTCTCGCCTTCAATCCGCGCCATCGCCGATCCGCTCACGCTGCGCCTCATCGGCGCGGTGGCGCGCGGCCGCGTGCCGTCGCTGCTCGAGCTCCCGGACCGTCCCGACACGTACATGGACGTCGGCCATCGCTGTCGGTGGGAGGACCTCTTCCCGGAGCGCATGCTCCCGCGATCGAAGTACGAGCGCATCCTCCTGCACGCCGTCTCGGGCGATCCGCTCATGATGAAGCCCGACGTCTACACGCCGACGGGGATGCGCGGATGGTCGCACGTAGTCTTCCGTCGCGAGCGCGATCACACGCGACACGTCTTCTCGCTCGACGACCTGCTGCAGCACCTGCGCGGATGGGGGGTCGCCTCGCGGCGCGCCCGACGCGGCGCCGTGCGCCGACGTCCGCGCTGAACGGCCGACGGGCGCTCGATCCTCCGCGATCGAGCGCCCGTGAACGATGGGCCAACCTGATCAGCTGCAGCCGAGCGGCGCGTTCGGCAGCTCCCTGATCTCGAACGGTCCCGAGAGCTCGCTCGATCCGCTGAGCTGCGAGAGCAGCTGCGCGCGCACGTGGCGGACGGCGTCCTGCGCCAGCTCTGGCGACCAGGGGGCGAGGCCCAGCACCGCGCTCGCCCATGCCGGCCGGCGGTCCTGGGCGTACCAGGCCGCCCGGGCGCGAACGATCCCGCGCGCCCGCGACTCCGCCGCCAGCCAGGCCAGCGACGCCGGCGTCCCCGGACGCGCCGCCGGATGATCGGTGCAGAGCGCGATCGAGGCGCGCAGCGGCTCGTCGATCCCCACCAGGGCGCTCGGTGCCGACCGGCCGAACGCGGGCGTCGCCGACCCGGGGCGCCGCGGCGAGCTGGCGAGCGTCTGCCGCACGATGCCGATCGGCCGCCGGGCTCGCGTGGCGCCCCAGTGCTCGAGGAACCAGTCGCGCGTCTCGTCGCTCACGTAGACCATCTGCTCGAGCGCGTCCATGAGCGCCGCTCCGCCGCGACCGCCGACCTCGCGCGGCAGCACCGACGCGTAGCCGGTGAGTGCCTCGTCCTGTACCGCCGAGAGGTAGCCGTTGCTGCGCCCTTCACGAGCGAGGGCGACGGCGACGAACCAGTCCACGTTGCGCGCGAACACCTCCGCCGGCCGCTGCTGGTGCGGCGGGCGATAGCCGTTCTCCGCCCCCGGCGGGATCAGCCGCGCCGCGGTCAGGCCGCGCAGCGACTCGGCCAGCCGGCCGTCGCTGCGATCGATCGCCACGTCGGTGCTGTAGGTGCCTCGGCGGCGGTAGATCGCGCGCGCCGCCTGCCAGTCGAGATCGTGCGCGAGCTCGTGCGCGATCGTGCCGGCGGAGGTCTCGATCGGGAAGACGACGGTGCGCGACCGGGGCTCGTGGATCGCGAGCGCCGAGCCGCTCGGGCTCTCGCTGGCGAAGCGCACCTGCAGCCCGTCGAGCGAGAGGTCCGGGAGGACGCGGCGCAGGTCGGTGACCGCGCTCGCGAGCATGCGGAGGTAGTACGGGCGCCAGTGGCGTGGGATCGACGGCTCGAACTCGATGGCGACGAGCCCGAGCTCCGCGGCGAGCGCACGCGCCGACGGCGCCCGGTCGGAGGCGCGCACGACCGCCTCCTGCGCGAAGGCGCGCATCCCCACCGCCGCGTCCAGCACGACGCGGGCGACGGCCGGCTCGGCGTTGCCGGCGTCGGCAAGGATCGCGCGCGCGGCCGCGAGCGTCTCCTCGTTGCGCGCCCGGCGGGCGAAGCTCGCCGTGGGCTCGCGCTCGAGGAGCGTCGCCTGCTCCGTCCGCAGGGCGACGATGATCGGCGCCTGGGGCGGCGCCGCCTGCGCCGACAGCTCGGCCAGCCGCATCGCCGCACCGCGCCCCAGGAGAGGCGTTCCGGCCGGAGCCGGCGTCGGGGACGGCTCGACGATCGCCGCGGTCGCGCGGACGGAGTCGAGGAGCGAGCCGACGAGGGCGAGCGCGCCCCGCTCGATCGGCTCGCGGTCGAGCCCGAGGCCGTCCGCGGCGGGAGGCCGCTCGACGGCGAACCACCGCTCCCGTCGCCAGATCGACACCAGGGCCAGAGGATCGATCTCCATGCGCTGCGCCGAGCGCAGCAGGCGCTCGACGTCGCCCTTCGCGAGCTCGCGGTCGCGGGCGAGCGCGGCCACCCGCAGCACCCGGGTGAGCACGGAGGACGGGACGGTCCCCTCGGCGCCGGCCATGGCGTACGCGAGGCGCACCGCCTGCTCCCCGACGCGCGGGTCGGTCGTGCGCTCGACCGTACGATCGATCAGCGCGAGATGCGCCGCCGCACCGCCGGCGGAGAGCCCCTTCCCGCTCTCGTCCTCGAGGGCGCGCGCGTCCGCCCGCCCGCCCTCACCGAGCCGGGTGCGCTCGAGCAGCGCCCACGCGAGCCGACGCCGGACGGGCTCGCTCATCCGCGTGTCGTGGAGGGCGAGGTCGACCAGCCGCATCGGGCTGCCGAGCGCGAGTCGCTGGCGCTCGAGGTAGCCGATCGCGACCGCCTGTGCCGCGCCGATCGCGCGCGCGTCGGCCTCGGCGCGCGTCGCGCGGACGAGCGAGTCGGCCCAGTGCGCGCCGTCCTGCAGCAACGCCGCCGCCTCGCGCGTCATGATGGGCCGCGGCGCGGGCCCCTGCAGCAGGGCACCGGCGACGAGCAACGCGACGACGAGGAGTGGACGGGGCAGCGGGCGCATGACTCCTCCTACCCGTCGCGCGCGGCGGAGGTGCCGCGCGACCCGCACGAAGACTGCACGGTGCGCGCCTCGTGAACCGTCAGCCTGTTTCGTCGCCCGCGTCGTCCACGGCGCCGCTCCGATCATCGCCCGCGCTCCTGCAGCTCTCCAATGATGAGACGATCGACGTGTCGATCTCGATACCGGCCCCGACGGCCTCGTGCCCGCGCTCGTCGTCGACGGTATCGAGCGCGACGTCGAGCATCGCCGGCGCGGCCAGCTCGAGACCGAGCGAGAGCTGCCGAACGGGGACGAACGACCGCCGATGGTGCGGCGTCACGCCGGCGCTCGCGATCCCTTCCAGATGGGCGCTCGTGCCGTAGCCGACGTTGCGCTCCCAGCCGTAGTGCGGGTGCCGGCGGGCGAGCGCGCGCATCAGCCGGTCGCGGGTGACCTTCGCGACGATGGACGCGCAGGCGACGCTGTAGCAGCAGGCGTCGCCGCCGACGATCGCGGTGTGGCGCACCCCGAGGGTGCGGATCGCCTTGCCGTCGACGACGACGTGATCCGGCGTCACCGCGAGCCGGGCGAGGGCGCGCCGCATCGCGAGCACGGTGGCGTGATAGACGTTGAGCCGGTCGATCTCGCGCACGCTCGCGGCGCCGACCCCGACGGCGACGGCGTGCCGGAGCACGAGTCGGGCGAGCCGGTCCCGCTCGGCGGGGGGCAGCTTCTTGGAGTCGTCGATGCCGGGGAGCGCCCGCCGGTCGTGAGGCATGACGACCGCACATGCGACGACGGGGCCCGCGAGCGGGCCCCGTCCGACTTCGTCCACGCCGGCGATGATCGGGCCGACCGTGGCGCGGAGGTCGCGCTCGATCGGCCGCCAGCGACGGCTCACGACGAGCTTACTGCGCGGCCCCGCTCTGCGGGACTGGCGCCTTGACCTTGCGCTCCTTGATGCGCGTGGCCTTGCCGGTGAGCTGGCGCAGATAGTAGAGCTTGGCGCGACGCACGCTGCCGCGGCGGACGACGGCCACGTCGGCGATCATGGGGCTGTGCACCGGGAAGATGCGCTCGACGCCGACGCCGTTCGAGACCTTGCGCACCGTGAAGGTCGCGCTGACGCCGCTCCCGCGACGGGCGATGCAGACTCCCTCGAACGCCTGGATCCGCTCCTTGTCACCCTCCTTCACGCGCACGTTGACGCGGAGGGTATCCCCGGCCCGGAAGGGGGGAATGTCGGTGCGGAGCCACTGCTTCTGGGTTTCGATGAAGGGATGCATAGGACGCTCGGGGCACGGGGCCCGATCAGGTACGCTTTTTGGACAGAACTGGGAAGATAAGGCGGGGCTGGGAGTTACGGTAGGGGGCCACCTGGTGGATCGCCGGTCCCCCCGCTCTCGCGGGCGCGCCGGGCCGCCTTGCGGGCCAGCGCCCGCGCCTGCTCCTCCCGCGCCGCCTGCCGCCGCTCCTCACGCTGCCGCTCGTCGTCGCGCTCGCGGGCCGCGAGCCACTCCGCACGTGCCCGCTCGGCCGCCTGGTCGGCCGCCGCCTGGGCCGCGTCGCGCTCCGCGGTGAGCCGAGCCGCCTCGGCCCTCCGCCACGCTTCGACCTGCGCGTGGTCCCCCGAGAGGAGCACCTCCGGCACCCGGAGCCCACGATATTCCGGCGGGCGCGTGAAGCTCGGCGCGCTCACGCCGCTCCCTCCCCA
>Ga0182741_1003368_pt1 | contig 17153 bp, 18 predicted proteins | sample eDN5th37CBELigOP_FD_128874 | JGI IMG/M metagenome (GOLD analysis project Ga0182741, IMG submission 128874) | Enriched Organic Plus compost microbial communities from Emeryville, California, USA - eDNA 5th pass 37_C BE-Lig OP (version 2) (version 2) ...
ACGTGTTACGCACCCGTTCGCCGGTTGCCCATTGCTGAGCCCCCGTGACTTGCATGTGTTAAGCACGCCGCCAGCGTTCGTCCTGAGCCAGGATCAAACTCTCCAATGAGGTTTGAATAGCTCTGTTCGAAGCGCTGCCTCACGCTGTCGCACGAGACAGCGCGTCCGAATCACTATGATTGAGTCTTGTCTCTCCCCGGCGTCGACCAGACGCCGGCTCAACGAGAAGCCTCGCACATCGATTCCCAACTCGATTGTCAATCAGCAGTTAGCCTTGCTTGCCGCGTTTCCGACGGCAGCCTCTGATATTACCAAGAGTCTGCCGAGGAGTCAAGGGCCGCGCCGCACTTTCTTTCGTCGCGATGCGGATCCGCCACGACACCGGACCCGCCCCTCCTCGCCCCCGAATTCCGGGCGAGCCTCCTATCCTAACCCGCCCCGACACGCTCCGCAACCCACCCGCGAAACGCCCACGACGAGCCAGCTCCGAAGAGCTCGTCACATGAGAAGCGACTTCAATACAGAAGCGCCATCTCACACAACTTCAATAATATAGCCAAACGTTTGCCCGGACTCAAGCCCCTCGCGCCAGATTCCGCACGAGCGAGCTCGACAACGAGAAAACCCCGTCAGGCGCCGACGGGGCGCCTCATGGGAGGCGCCCCGTCGCGAATACGCGTGTGGGCTCCGAAGAGCCCGACTCGATGGGCCGTGTAGGAATCGAACCTACAACCTAGCGATTAAGAGTCGCTTGCTCTGCCAATTGAGCTAACGGCCCGCATGTCGTGGCGAAGGCGCGCCAGGAGGGAATCGAACCCCCGACCCACAGCTTAGAAGGCTGTTGCTCTATCCAACTGAGCTACTGGCGCTTCGCTCGCTGCAGTCCGCCTGGACTTCCGCGCTGCTCAGGCGTCCTGCCAGGTCGGGGCGCCCGGATTTGAACCGGGGACCTCCTGCTCCCAAAGCAGGCGCGATACCAGGCTACGCTACGCCCCGCATGAGCCTCCGAATGTAGCGGCTCCGGATCGGCAGGTCAACCGCGCTCATGCAGCGCGGCGATCAACGCCACCATCGCACGCCCACGATGGCTCAACGCCTCCTTCGCCGTTCGCTCCAGCTCGCCGAACGTCAGCGCCCCGCTCTCGTCCGCCACGAAGTACGGATCGAAGCCGAAGCCGTGCACCCCGCGCGGAACCTCCACGAGGTGCCCCCGCACCTCCCCGCGGCGCACGATCTCCTGCGTGTCGTCCCGATAGACCGCCGCACACACGTAGCGCGCACGCCGGTCGGTCTGTCCCGCCATCTCGCGCTCGAGCATGGCGTTGTTCGCCTCGTCGAGCGCACGGCCGATGAGGTCGTCACGCCCGCACCACCGCTTGCTGCGCACCCCCGGGCGCCCACCCAGCGCGTCGATCTCGAGCCCCGAGTCGTCGGCCACCGTCGGCAGCCCGGTGAGCCGATGAAAGTAGACCGCCTTCGCCCGCGCGTTCTCCTCGAAGGTGTCGAACACCTCGAGCTCGTCCTCCTCCGGGCGCTCGTCGATCCCCAGCTCCCGCGGATCGGTGACCTCGATCCCCGCCTCGAGAAAGAGCGGCCGCAGCTCGTGCAGCTTCCCGCGGCTCCGCGTCGCCAGCAGCACGCGTTCGCTCATCGGCGGCCGTCAGGGAGGATCCCCAAGGCGCGGCGCTGCGCCGCGTCGAGCGCCAGGATCCCCGACTCCGCGAGATCGAGGAGGCGATCGAGCTCCCGACGATCGTAGGTCCCGTGCTCCGCCGTCCCCTGCACCTCCACGAATCGCCCCTCGCTGCTCATCACGACGTTCATGTCCACGCCCGCGTCCACGTCCTCGATGTACTCGAGATCGAGCCGCGGCTCGCCGGCCACGACGCCCACGCTCACGGCGGCGACGCGCCGGCGCACGGGTGATTCCGGGATGCGCCCCGTTCGCACCATCCAGTCGAAGGCGTCCGCCACGGCGACGCAGGCGCCGGTGATCGCCGCCGTCCGCGTCCCGCCATCGGCCCGCAGCACGTCGCAGTCGACGCGCACCGTGTACTCGCCGAACTCGAAGCCGTCGAGCATCGCACGGAGGCTCCGGCCGATCAGGCGCTGGATCTCCTGCGTGCGGCCGCCCAGCTGCGAGCGCTCGCGCGACGTGCGCGTCTTGGTCGCCCGGGGGAGCATCGCGTACTCCGCCGTGAGCCATCCCTTCCCCGAGCCGCGCCGCCACGACGGGACCCCCTCCTCGACCGAGGCGGTGCAGAGCACCTGCGTCACGCCGAACGAGACGAGGCACGATCCTTCGGCGAACGGAGCGGCCGCCCGTTCCAGCGTGACGACGCGAAGCTCGTCGGCACGACGGCCGAGGCGCGTGGAAGCAGCGGAAATCGTGGTCATCTGGCCTTGAGACGTTCGATGATCGATGTGGTGGACTGCCCCGGCGTGAGCGGAATGATCGCGACCTGTCCACCGCGCGCGACGACCTCCGACGCGCCGACGACGGTGTCGATCGAATAATCCCCTCCCTTCACGAGCACGTCCGGCCGGAGGTGGCGGATCAGCTCGAGCGGCGTGTCCTCCTCGAAGACGACGACCGCGTCCACCATGCCGAGCGCCGCGAGCACGTACGCGCGCTCCGCCTCCGAGCGCACGGGACGCTCCGGCCCCTTGAGGCGCTTCACCGACGCGTCGCTGTTCACGCCGACGACGAGAGCGTCGCCGAGCCGCCGCGCCCCGAGCAGCACGTCGACATGGCCGGGGTGCAGGAGGTCGAACACGCCGTTGGTGAACACGACGCGCCCCGTGACGCCCTCGCGCCACCGCGCCGCGGCGTCCCACGACATCACTTTCGGCTGTGGTTCGAACGGGAGCTCGCGACGGTCGCTCAAGGATGCTCCACGCGCGGATGGAACTCGAACTCGCGCACCGTCCCGGGGAGCTCGACGATCTCGATGTAGGTGGCTTCGATCGCGATGCCGCGGTTGGTGCGGCGGACCTGGACCCGACCGGCGGCCGGGGGCAGCCCGAGCGAGTCGGCCACGTTGGCGAGCCCGCGCCGGATCGCGTCGTCCGATCGGGTCTGCGCGAAGCGCGCCGCCTGCGCCATCGCATCGCGATAGCGGTAGTAGCGCAGGTACACCTCGCCCACGTTCACGCCGAAGTAGACCACCCCGGCAAGGAGGAGCAGGGTGATGAGACAGCCGAGCCGACCCGCACCTCGCCGGACTCTCACCATTGCGACTGGGCTCCCTCGATGACGTCGGTCACGATGCGGCGCAGCGCGAGCCGGCGTCCCTCGGGCTCCCCGCGCTCGGGATACTCCCCTTCACCGCGCATCCCCTTGCGATCGAGCAGCGTGCGACCGTTCGTCTGATCGATCATCGCGATGTCGACGATGATCTGCAGCTTCCGGCGGGCCGAGACGGCCTGCTGCCGGTCCGCGCTGAATCCGACGGGGATGTCGACGTCGTAGCTGCGGATGACGCCACGCACCACGGCATCGGCGCGATCCTGGGGCACCTCGCGCACCCCGAGTCGCCCGCGAAGCTCCCGCCGCAGCATGTCGAGGAGCTCGAGCTGCACGTCGGGAGACGCCGTCTCGTTCTCGAACGGGAGCACGGCCACGGACTTCACGTGCTGCGGCAGGCCGCCGCCGGAGAAGCCGTAGCGGACGCCGCAGGCGGCGAGGAGAAGCACGAGCAGGCTAGAAACGCCAAATCGACGCATCGAATGGGGGTGCAGGCTCCTGGCTGGCCACGGTCAACGTCAGCTGACGCCTGGCCACTTCGTGTCGGTACCGTACGCGGCTCGGCGACGACCGCTCCACCCATTCGAGTACCCGCGCGCCGTCCACACGCTCCAGTCTGACGAGCGTATCGCCCCGAAAGGTCACACGCCAGCGCACCGGACGTCCAATGTCGGCCCGCAAGAGGTCGCCGTCAACGCGGGCGACCGTGTCCGGCTCGGGAGGGATCGCGAGGCGCCCGAGCGTCGCCCACAGCAGCGGCGCCGGCGGCACCACGCGCCGGATCATGTCGGGGCCCGGCGCCCGGAGCTCGTCACGAATGAGGACGGCCGCACCGGCGCCGAGCCCCCCGGCGACGAAGAAGTCCAGCCGCGCGCTGTCCGGCGACGCCGTGCGCGCGACCCCCTCCCCGCGTGCGACCAGATCGGGATCCTGGAGCTCCCAGTCGAAGACGATCTTCGCGTGCCCCTCGGATATCCCCGAGCTCGGCAGGCGAACTACGTCAGGTGCCGTACCGGTCAGCGGGCGCAGGCGCGGCGCGCAGGCGGTGACCGCCAGTGCCGTCGCAGCCGCCAGGAGCAGTCGACGAGCGCGACCGGGATCAGCGGACACGGATGCGCCGGATCTGGTCGCCCTGCACGATGCGATCGAGCACGTCGAACCCGGAGACGACCCGTCCGAACGCCGTATAGTGGCCATCGAGGTGTGGCTGGGCCGAGTGAGTGATGAAGTACTGGCTGCCGCCGGTATCGGGGCCGCTGAGTGCCATGCCGACGACGCCACGATCGTACCGCACGGGATTGAGCTCGTCGCGGATCTGATAACCGGGTCCCCCGTTGCCATCGCCGCGCGGGTCGCCGTCCTGGACGACGAAGTTGGGGACGACGCGATGGAAGCGGAGCCCGTCGTAGAATCCCCGCCGTGCCAGGGTGACGAAGTTCTGCACCGTCAGCGGCGCGTCCCGCCCGAGCAGCGAGACCACGATCGTCCCGCGCTCGGTGACGATCTCGGCGACCGGCTGGGAATCGGCGACCACCAGCTGCTGGACGACCTCCTCGTACCACGACGCGGCCTCCCCCGCCGGCGAGGCGCCCCCCCACCCGGAGAGAAGGGAGAAGCCGTTGGCCACGCGGCGCTCCGCGGGATCGGCAGGCGCGGGGAGGGCACGGATGTTCTCGATCATCCCTCGGGTGAACGCCGCGCTGTCGCGCCGCCAGGCGGCCGCGAAGAACCGGATCGCGGCGAGACGCGCATCCTTGTCGCGATCGGCCGCCGAGAGGCGATAGCTCGCGAGCACGAATGGCACTTCCGATGCGACCGGCCGGCCGCCGAGCGCGTCGATCGCGGCCGCGCGCGCGAACAGGTCGGGGTCGCGGAGCGCGACCAGGAGCATGGTTCGCACCCGCGGCGAGGCATCACCAGAATCGGCGAACTCGCCGAGCGCCCGGAAGGTCGCCGCGCGAACCCGACCGTCCGGATCGCGGGTCAGATTGTCCAGGTCCTCGAGGGTGGTCGGCGAGCGCGAGCCACCCATCGCCTCCGCCACCGCGGCGCGCTGCCGCCAGTCGCTGCTCCGCAGCCACGCGGTGGCCACCGCGAGCCGGATGCCGGCCCGGAAGGCCGACTCCATGATGCTCTTCCGGAACATCCAGCTGGTGTCGGCGCCGTAGATCCGCTCGAAGTAGAGCCGGGGGAGCGGCCCCGCGACCGGCGCCACGGCGCTCTGGGCCGCGGCGATCCGCACGTTCGCGTCACCGTCCGTGGTCAGTCGTGCAACGAGGTCGGCCTGGCCCAACGTCGCCGCCGACCTGGCGACGTTCACGCGAACGTGCGGTGCCGTGTCGTTCGCGAGCCTGGCGAGCGTGGAGGTCGCGAGGGCGGCGAGGGAGTCGCCGACGGCCGGACGGGCGAGCGCCCGCGCGACCAGCGCGCGGACCTCGGACGACGGCGAGCTCGCGATCTCCGCGAGTGCGCGCAGTCCGGAGGGCGCACGCTGGCGCGCGATGGCGTAGGCGGCCGCCCACACCACCTGCGTGTCGGGATCAGCGAGATGCCGCAGGATCACGCCGACCGGAACGGGGGTCAGCTTCGCGCTCGCGAGCAGCGCCTCCCGCCGCCACGCGGGCGGTCTCGGCGCCGTATCCGCGATCGCGCTCTCGATCTCGCTCCGTGCCGCGCCGCCGATCTCGCCGAGCGACCAGAGCGCCTCGATCGCGACCGGGAGCATCGCCGAATCGGCGAGCAGCCGGAGCGCGCCGACGCGCGCGGTGTCGCGCATCAGTCCGAGGGCGAAGGCCGCGTTGCGCGCCACCGTGGTATCGGAGTCGCGCGCGGCGGCCAGGAGCTGGTCGCCCAGCGCCCTGACCTTCAGCTGTCCGATCGCGAGCGCGGCGGCGGCCCGGAGCCGCGGATGGGGCGCCGACAGCGCGCTGTCGAGCAGCGCCACGTCGCGACGCCGGGTGTCGGCAGCGGCAAGGACGCGGGCGTGGAGGGCCGCGTCGTGGACCGGGGGCGGTGGAGGGGGCGGAGGAACGACGGGTCGCCTGGCGCAGGCGGCGAACAACGTCGCCGCCAGGACGGCGCTACCCCATCGAGTGAAGAAGATCGCGGAAGTCGGGCGGGAGAGGCGACGGTCGTCCATTCCGATCCAGTGACACGAGCGCGGTTCGCGCGGAGACGAGTCGCTCGCCCGTGTCGGCGTTCAGGATGAGGTACTCGAATTCGAGCGCACGGGAGCGCACCTTGGACAGCCGGGTATCGACGCGAATGCGATCGTCGTACCGCGCGGGCGCGTGATAGCGCAGCGATGCTTCGGAGACGGCGAGGAAGATCCCTTGCCGCTCGAGATCGGCGTAAGTTCGCCCGAATGCTCGGATGTATTCCGTGCGCCCGATCTCACACCAGACCAGGTAGTTCGCGTAATACACGACCCCCATCTGGTCGGTTTCGGCGTAGCGCACCCGGAACTCGGCGGAGTGCACGACGCCGCCTTCGGGGCGCTGCGAGGCTTCGGACATGACGGCCGAAGATGCCCGTGCGGCAAGGGTTTGTAAAGGCGACACCGCACGGCTAAGATGCCGTCGTGCTCCCCTCCCCCTGCTACGTCGTCTCCGACGCGCACCTCGGCGTCGCCACGCGCGAATCGGAACGGCAGCTCGTCGCCTTCCTGCGGCACGTCGCGACCACGGGCGGCTCGCTGGTCGTGAACGGTGACCTCTTCGAGTTCTGGTTCGAGTGGCGGCACGTGATCCCGCGCACGGGATTTCGCGTGCTGGCGGCGCTCGCGGACGTGCGCGACGCCGGCGTACCGGTGCTGATGATCGGCGGGAATCACGACTGCTGGGGCGGCGAGGTGCTGCGGGAGGACGTCGGAATCGACTTCGTCCTCGGTCGCTGGGAGGGCGTGGCCGCGGGTTGGCGGACGCAGATCGAACACGGCGACGGGCTGCGACCACGCGAGGATCGGGGCTATCGCCTGCTGCGCGGCGTCCTGCGGAATCGGTGGTCGATCGCGGCGTTCCGCCTGCTGCACCCCGATCTGGGGTCCCGCCTGGCGCTCGGCAGCTCCCACGCGAGCCGCACCTACACCCCCCGCGACGGCGGGCGCGGGCTGCGCGACGCGGCGCAGGATCGGCTCGCCCGTCCGGATGCGCCCGAGCTGCTGGTGTACGGACACTCGCACGTCGCGTCGCTGGAGCGCCTGGCGTCCGGCGGCGTCTACGCGAACGCGGGCGCCTGGCTCAGCGCCCCCACCTTCCTGCGCGTCACGCCCGAACGGATCGTGCTGCGCGAGTGGCGGGACTCAGCCGAGGGTGCGGACCTCCACGCGATCGATCACGTCGCCGAGAAACCGCTGGCCTAGTTCGAGAAACTGCCGGGAGTCGTCGCTCGCCACGAAACGGTGGCGCGCGCCGTCGCGCGTCGTGGTCTCGAGCCCGCGCTCCGACAGCAGGCGCCGCGTCTCCGCCGCGGTCTCCTCCGCGCTGTCGATGAGCCGCACGTCGGGCCCGAGCACGTCCGCGAGCAGCGGCTTGAGCAGCGGATAGTGTGTACACCCGAGCACGAGCGCGTCGATGCCGGCGTCGTGGAGCGGCCGCAGATAGTCGCGCGCGATCAGCCGTGCCGCCGGCCGGTCGGTATACCCCTCCTCGACGAGCGGGACGAAGAGCGGACAGGGGCGGGCGGTGATCACGACGTCGGGATCGAGCTCGCGGATCGCGCGCTCGTAGGCCCCCGACCGGATGGTCCCCACGGTCCCGATCACCCCGATGTGTCCCGATCGCGACGCGCTCACGGCCGCCCGCGCGCCGGGCTCGATGACGCCGACCACCGGCACGGGGAGCTCCTGGCGCAGCGTGGGGAGGGCGTGCGCCGTGGCGGTGTTGCAGGCGACCACGATCGCCTTGACGCCCTGCGCAAGGAGAAAGGCGGTGATCTCGCGGCTGTAGCGGAGCACCGTCTCCGGACTCTTGGGGCCGTAGGGGACGCGCGCCGTGTCGCCGAAGTAGACGAAGCTCTCGTCCGGCAGCTGGCGCATGACCTCGTGGGCGACGGTCAGCCCGCCGAGCCCGGAGTCGAAGATCCCGATCGGCGCATCCGCGCTCATCGACGTCACCAGCGGAGGGTGGCGCCGATGCGCACGAACCGCGCGTCGCGTCCGGTCACGCGCGCCGGAACGTCCCAGAGCTGCGCCGCCACGTACGCGTCGGCGCCGGCGAAGGCGTGGTTGGCGAGGAGGACGGCGATCCAGTCCTCGAGCTGCGCCTGGCGCGAGCGGACGAGCGAACGCGGAAAGGGGGAGACTTCCGTCACCCGCCCGCCGCTCGCCGGATCGGTTCCGAGAAAGATCGTGTCACGCGCCAGGCGACGCGCTTCACGGACGCTCGCCGACGACTCGACGATCATCGTCGCGGCGATGGCCTCGAACAGGATGAAGACGGCGGCAGCGGTGGGACGGCCGAGGATCGTCTGGGCGTATCCGGGCGCCACGAGCGAGTAGACGAACGCCCGTCGCGGCGTGAGCGGTGGACGGATCGAGTCGGCGCGCGCCGGCGCCGGGGCGCTGGCGAGCGGCACGGCGGCCACGCGGGCGCTGTCCGGCCGCTGTGCGCGCGCCGTGCGCGCGCCAGCGAGCGACAGCGCTGCGAGCGCGAGCGAAGCGACGAGACGCGGCGAGCGCCGCGTGGCTGCCGACGAATTCACGGAGTCGATCGTGCGGGGTGCTGGCGGGAGTGTATGGGAATCGAACCCACCCGACCCGACGTGGTCAGGTCACTACGGTTTTGAAGACCGCGGGAGCCACCAGGCCCCATCCACCCCCTCGAGGCGAGCGGCCGGCCGGCGCGTGCCGCCGACCTACGCAAGCACGAGACCGGCGTCTCGCGATGGAACCACCTCGCCGATCTCCGTGGCGCCTGGAACGAGCGCAAGATACTCGGCGACGCGGTCGGGCGGCACCGCGACGAGCAGCCCGCCGGAGGTCTGTGGATCGACGAGGAGCGCGCGAGTCGGCTCCGGGACCGCCCCCCACTCGACGAGCGCCTGCAGGTAGGCCACGTTGCGCTCGGCGCCACCAGTCCGGATGCCGGCCCCCAGCGCCGCCGCCGCACCGTCGAGCACGGGTACCGCCGACGCCTGAATCACCAGCGTCACCCCGGAGGCGCGCGCGATGTGCGACGCGTGTCCGAGGAGGCTGAAGCCGGTGACGTCCGTCGCGCAGCGCACCCCGACGGCGATCGCCGCCCGCGAGGCATCGCGGTTGAGGGTCGTCATGCTCGCGATGAGCGTCCGCTCGTGCGCCGGGTCGAGCCGTCCGCGCTTCATCGCCGTCGCCAGGATCCCGGTGCCGATCGCCTTCGTGAGCACCAGCCGATCGCCGGGCCGCGCGGCCGCGTTGGTGAGCACGCGCTTCGGGTCGACGCGCCCGGTGACGGCGAGCCCGAACTTGACCTCCTCGTCGACGATCGAGTGCCCGCCGGCGACGACGGCGCCCGCCTCGTGCACCTTGTCCTGCCCACCGCGCAGGATCTCGCTGAGGACGTCGAGCGACAGGGAGCCCGCCGGAAAGCCGACGATGTTGAGCGCGGTGAGTGGCTCCCCGCCCATCGCGTACACGTCGCTCAGGGCGTTGGTCGCCGCGACCTGCCCGAAGTCGTACGGGTCGTCGACGATCGGCGCGAAGAAATCCACCGTCTGGACGAGCGCCAGCTCCTCCGACAGCTGGAAGATGCCGGCGTCGTCGAAGGTCTCGCGCCCGACGAGGAGTCGCGGATCGTCCCGTGAGGGGACGGCCGCGAGGGCGCGCGAGAGGTCGCCCGGCCCCAGCTTCGCCGCGCACCCCGCGCAGCGCGCGAAGGCGGTGAGGCGGACGGGATCGACGCCGGCAGCGTCCATCACCCGACCCGTACGACGGCGTCGATCTCGACCAGCACGTTGCGCGGGAGCGCGGAGACCTGCACGGTGGATCGCGCGGGGCGCGCGTCGCCGAGCGTGCGCGCGTACGTCTCGTTGACGACGGGGAAGTCGTTCATGTCGTGCAGGAAGACGGTCGTCTTCACGACGTCCCCCCACGACGCCCCGACCGAGTCGAGGATCGCCCGCAGGTTCGCCAGCACTTGCTCCGTCTGCTTCACCACGCCGCCATTCACGATCTGCCCGGTCTGCGGGTCGAGCGGAATCTGGCCGGCCGTGAAGAGGAGGCCATTGGCGACGACACCCTGCGAGTAGGGGCCGATGGCGGCGGGAGCACGATCGGTCTGCACGGTCTTGAGGCTCACGAGCTTCTCCTAGAAGAGGCCGACGATGTGACCGTCGGGAGTGAGGGCCATGCGCTCCGCCGCCGGCTGCGGCGGAAGGCCCGGCATCGTCATGATGTCGCCGGCGCGTGCGACGACGAATCCGGCACCAGCCGCAGGATAGACCTCGTTGACGGTGATGCGGAAGCCCTGCGGACGTCCGAGCCGCGTCGGGTCGTCGCTGAGCGAGAACTGCGTCTTCGCCATGCACACCGGGGTGTGCCTGAGGCCGATCGACTCCAAATAGTCGATCGACCGTTCCGCCTGGGGCGAATAGTCCACGCCATCGCCGCCGTACACGCGGCGCACGATGGTGTCGATCTTGTCGCGGATCGGAAGCTCCACCGGATAGAGCGGATGGAAGTCGGAGTGTCCCTGCGCGAGGAGATCGAGCAGCTCGCGCGCGAGCTGCTCCCCGCCCTCGCCGCCCTTCCCCCACACGTCGGCGACCGCCGCCCGCGCGCCGCACTTGTGCGCGTAGTCGTGGATCGTGAGCAGCTCGCGCTCCGTGTCCGCCGTGTGGCGATTGATTGCGACGACGACCGGCACGCCGAACTGGCGCACGTTCTCGATGTGCTTGTGGAGGTTCGCCAGCCCCTTCTCGAGCGCGCCGAGGTCCTCGACGTCGAGATGCTTGCGGTCGGCCCCGCCGTGCATCTTGAGCGACCGCGCGGTCGCCACGAGCACCGCCGCCTCGGGGCGCAGCTCGCCCTGCCGGCACTTGATGTCGAAGAACTTCTCGGCACCGAGATCGGTGCCGAACCCGGCTTCGGTGACGACGATGTCGGCCAGCGCCAGCGCCGACCGCGTCGCGACGAGACTGTTGCAGCCGTGGGCGATGTTGCCGAAGGGGCCGGCATGCACGAAAGCCGGCCCCCCTTCCAGCGTCTGCACGAGGTTGGGGCGGAGCGCGTCCCTGAGCAGCATCGTCATCGCGCCCGTCGCCTTGAGATCGCCGGCGCGCACGGGCGCGCGCTCCTTGCCGGCCGTCGCCCCGACGATCACGCGCGCGAGCCGCTGCTCGAGATCATGGAGGTCGGAGGCGAGCGCCACGACCGCCATCACCTCGCTCGCCGGGACGATGACGAACCGCTCCTGGCGGGGGATGCCGTCTCCCACGCCACCAAGCCCGATCACGATGTCGCGGAGCGCGCGGTCGTTCATGTCGATCGTACGCGGCCAGGTGATGCGGCGCGGATCGATGCGGAGCGCGTTCCCCTGCTGGAGGTGATTGTCCAGCATCGCGGAGAGCAGCGCGTGCGCGCTCGCGATCGCGTGGAAGTCGCCGGTGAAGTGGAGATTGATGTCCTCCATCGGCACCACCTGCGAGAACCCGCCGCCGGCAGCGCCCCCCTTCACGCCGAAGACGGGGCCGAGGCTCGGCTCGCGCATGCAGAGCACCGCGTTCTGCCCGATGCGCCGGAGCGCCTGGGTGAGCCCCACGGTGACGGTGCTCTTCCCCTCCCCCGCGGGCGTCGCGTTGATCGAGGTGACCACCACGAGGCGTCCACGCGCCGGGCGCTGCGCGACGTCCAGGGGGATCTTGGCCTTGTAACGCCCGTACTGATCGAGGGCGTCGGGGTCGAGGCCGAGGTCGGACGCCACCTCGACGATGGGCCGGAGGGTGGCGCGTTGGGCGATCTCGATGTCGGTCAGCATGGGCTCTCGGCGCTCATCCCCGGTCGATCGGTCGTTGGCCGTGCTCTACTGTCCCATCTCAGCGGCCCGATGATACCGACGTGGACCGGAGGTTCGCCAGTCCGAAGAAGCGCGCGGCGTTGTCGGCGACGAGCCGACCCAGGTCGTCCGTGTCCACACCGCGAGCGGCGGCCAGCCGGGCGACGGTGAAGCTCACCCACGCGGGCTCGTTGCGCTTGCCGCGGTTCGGCACTGGCGCGAGATACGGCGCATCCGACTCCGCGAGCAGGCGATCGTCGGGGACGAGGCGAAGGAGCGCCTCGTCGGTCCACTTGCGGAAGGTCACGATCCCGCTGAAGGAGACGTACCAACCGTGCGCGAGCGCGATCTCGGCCAGCGCCGCCGAGCCGGTGTAACAGTGCAGAACTCCGACGGCGCCGGCGCGCGCGGCGTCCACGAGCAGGTCGCGCGTGTCGTCCTCCGCGTCGCGGGTGTGCACGACCACGGGGCGACCGCGCTCCGCGCCGATCGCGAGCTGCGCGGCGAAGGCCCGGCGCTGGAGCGCGCGCGGCGAGTGGTCGTAGTGATAGTCGAGACCACACTCGCCGACCGCCACCGCCCCCCGGTCCAGCTCCTCGCGAATGCGGGGCGGATCGGCCTCGGGATCGAAGCCGGCGGCGTCGTGCGGATGGACGCCGGCGGTGAAGTGCACGAAGCCCGGATGCCGCTCGGCGATCCCCCGCGCGCGTGCCGCCGCCTCGAGCGACTCGCCGATGCAGACGACGGCCCGGGCGCCCGTCTGCCGGGCGCGCGCGATCACCTCGTCCCGATCGCCGTCGAACGCCTCGGCGGCGAGGTGGGCGTGACTGTCGATGAACTCCATCTCTCCCCCGGAAACGCGAACCGCCGCAGAATCTGCGGCGGCTCGCTCGTCTCGGCTCGGGCGATCGGGTGGCTCAGCGAGCGGCCGCCTTCTGCCGCGCCTGCGCCTCCTGCTCGCGGCGCTCGGCGGCGACGGCGCGGGCCATTCCCTTCTGCTCGCCGGCGTGACGCGGCCACTTGCGCTCGATGAGGAGCAGCAGCGGCGCGGCGACGTAGATCGAGCTCAGGGTCCCGACGATGATGCCGAACAGCAGCACGAGGGCGAACGGGCGCAGCACGTCGCCGCCCAGGAGCACCAGGGCGATGAGACAGGCGATGACGGTGGTTCCCGTCATGACCGTGCGCGGCAGCGTCTCGTTCAGCGACCGGTTGAGGGTCTCCCGGAGCGGCGCGCGCTCGCCCTTGCGGAGCAGCTCGCGGACGCGGTCGAAGACGACGACCGTATCGCTCAGCGAGTAGCCGATGACCGTGAGGATGCCGCCGACCACGAACAGCGTGATCTCGATGTTCGCGTAACGGATGAACGCGAACGTGGCGATGATGTCGTGCATGTTCGCGAGCACGGCCGCGAGCGCGAAGCGCCACTCGAAGCGCACCGCGAGGTAGAGCAGCGAGACCGCGAACGAGATCAGCAGCGCGATGAGCGCGTTGCGCGACAGCTCGTCACCGACGCGCGCGCCGATCGCCTCCGTCTGGATGATGCGGAAGGAACCGGCCCCGAACTTCTGCTGGAGTGCCCGCTCGGCGATGTTCGCGATCGACTCCTCGCCGACGCCCTCGGCCGTGGCGTGCTGCCGCTCCTGGGCACGGATGGCGATCTCCCGCGGCGACCCGAAGGTCTGGATCTCCGCGTCGGCGATGCCGGCATCCGCGATGGTGCTGCGGACGTCCGAGATGTCCGGCGGCGACTGGAACTCGACCCGGACGAGCGTGCCGCCGGTGAACTCGAGCCCCATCGTGAACGGGTAGCCGGTCCTGGCCGTCGAGACGCCCATCCAGATGAGCGCGGGGAGCAGGAAGACGACGAGCAGTCCGGTGGCGACGCGCCACCACCGGATGAAGTCGATGTTCGTGTTGTGGAGGATGCGCAGCATCAGATGCTCAGAGGTTGGGCGCCGCGCGAGCGGTGCAGCCACAGCATGAAGAGCGTACGGACGACGAAGACGGAGCTGAGCATCGACGAGACGACGCCCGCGACCAGCGTGACGGCGAAGCCCTTCACCGGCCCGGTGCCGTACTGGTAGAGCACCGCACCGGTCAGCGCCGTCGTCACGTGCGTGTCGACGATCGCGGACCAGGAATTCTTGAACCCTTCGTCGATCGCGGTCCGCGTCGTCTTCCCGCGATCGAGCTCCTCACGGATGCGCTCGAATTGCAGGAAGTTCGCGTCCACCGCCATACCGATCGAGAGGATGAAGCCGGCGATGCCGGGGAGGGTCAGCTCGGCCCCGAAGATCGCGAGGAAGGCGAGCGTCGTGAGCGCGTAGAAGAACAGCCCGCCGACGGCCAGCAGCCCGGAGAAGCGGTAGTACACGACCATGATGACGACGACCAGCACGAGGCCGAGCACGCCCGCGCGGATCCCCTTCTCGATCGAGTCCTGGCCGAGGCTCGGTCCGATCGTGCGCACCTCCTCGACCTTGAGCGGCACCGGCAGCGCGCCGGCGCGCAGGACGAGCGCCAGGTCCTGGGCCGCCTGCAGGTCGCGACCGCCCATGGTGATCTGTCCGCGCGTGCCGATCGCGCTCTGGATGACGGGCGGACGCCCCATCACGCGCTTGTCGAGCACGATGGCCATGTAGTCGCCGACGTGCTTGCCGGTCTCGGCGCGGAACTTCCGCCCGCCCTGATTGCTCAGGGTGAACTGGACGATCGTTCCTTCGGTCGGATCCTGGTTCGGCTTCGCGTCGTCGATGAACTCACCCGTGGTGATCGGACGCGCGTCGACGACATAGAGCGCGTGGTAGGTCTGGCCGCCGATCGAGGTGGAGTCGTTGCCGAAGAGCACCTCCTTCCCGGGCGGCAGCGCCGCCTGCACTTCGGGCATCGACAGGTAGCGCTCGAGCGTGCGCATGTTCTCGCTGGAGACCATGAACTCGCCCGGCATGCCACCGGGGACGAGCAGACGCGAGAAGGGACCGCCCGTCGTCGCGGTGTCGCGCTTCGCCGCGGTGTCGGCCGCCGCGCGCGCCGTATCCGCGCCGCCCTTCGCGCTGTCGCCCGAGCTGAGCAGCCCCTCGAGGCCGCCGCCACTCGGCGACTTCGGCGCGGCCGCGCCCGACGTCGTCGTCGGCGCCGCACCCGCCCTGGTCCGCACGATCTGGTCGAGGCGAGGCAGCGCCTTCTCGAGCGCCTGCGACTTGTCCGTGATCTTGAACTCGAGGAACGCCTGCCCCTGCGCGATGTTGATCGCGCGCTCGCGATCATCGACGCCGGCCAGCTCGACGATGATCCGATCGCTGCCCTGCTTCTGGATGACCGGCTCGGCGACGCCCGTACCGGTCACGCGCGTGCGGACGACGGTGAGAGCCCGGTCGAGCGCGTCATTCTGGTCCGTCACGCGCTGCTTGCTCTCGTCGATCGCGAGCGTGAGGTGCATCCCGCCCTGCAGGTCGAGGCCGCGGCGCAACGGCACGCGGCGCTGCACCGTGTCGTAGAACGTGCCGTCCGGACGGCGCAGACGAACGTCGACGTCGCGCGGGAAGAGCGCCCAGATCGACGCGAGGCAGAGCGCGCCGATGACGAGGAGGCGGTACTTCAGGTTGGACATGACTGCGGGGAGGGAGGATGGATCGTGGTGCGAAGCCCTTAAGTGTAAGGGCTCAGAGAACTTCGGTCAACGCGCGACGGGCGTCCGCCGCGTCCCGTGCCAGTTGTTCGACGAGGGCCTGCGGCGACTCGAACTTCATCACGTCCCGGAGACGCGAAAGGAATTCCACACGGACGGTCGCGTCGTAGAAATCGCCGTCGGCGTCGAACAGATGCGCCTCGAGCGACACCCGATCGTCCCCGAAGGTGGGACGCGGCCCCAGGTTCATCATGCCGCCGAAGCGGCCCCGTGGGGTCTCGACGACGACGGCGTATACCCCCAGCGCCGGTAGAAGTTTACGCGCGGACCCCAGCTCGACGTTCAGCGTCGGATAGCCCAGAGCGCGGCCGCGGGCCTCTCCCCGCACGACCCGCCCGGTCGCGGCGTAGCGCCGTCCGAGCGCGGCGGCCGCGCCCGCCAGCTCTCCCGCCATGACGAGACGGCGGACGAGCGTGGACGAGATCGGCTGACCGTCCGCCAGCGTCACCGCCGGAACGACCTCGACGTCGAAGCCGCGGGCCTGTCCGAGCTCACGCAGGACCTCCGCGCTCCCCTGTCGGCCGACGCCGAAGCCGTGGTCGTGGCCGATGAGCAGGGCGCGCATGCCGTAGCGGCCGATCAGCACTTCGTCCACGAACTGCTCCGCCGAGTAGCGGGCGAGCGTCGGGGTGAAGGGGAGGATCGCGACGTGGTGGAGTCCGGAGCCGACCATCGCCTCGAGACGCTCGATGCCGGGGGTCAGCAGGGGCGGCGCCGCCTGCGGCCGCACGACCTCGAGGGGGTGGGGCTCGAACGAGACGAGCAGCGGGTCCAGCCCGAGCTGCTCCCCCCACCCGATCAGGCGCGCGAGCACCTCCCGGTGCCCTCGATGCACGCCGTCGAAGGTGCCGACCGTGATCACGGTGCCGCGGCTCGCCGGATCAGCCATCGCGGAGCACCACCCGAGGCTGCCATCGATCCTCGACGCGCTCCGCGACCGCGAGCAGCTCGTCGGATTCGTCCACGAGTGCGGCGCGCTCACCGGGGGTGCGCGCCTCGACCGGGATGCCGCGCGCGATCCGCGTCCCCTCCCCCGCGTCGACCGTCTGCTTGGGAAGGCTGCCGACGGCGCGCAGGGGCGGGAGCAGGGCGGCGCGCCCCGTCGTCGCCAGCTCGTCGGCATGCACCGCCTCAGTCACCCGGAACGGCCCGGCGCTCGTCCGTCGCAGGCGCGTGAGATGGGCCGCGCTGTCCGCGAGCATCCCGAGGTCGCGGGCGAGCGCGCGCACGTAGGTGCCGCCCCCGC
>Ga0182741_1003370_pt1 | contig 17148 bp, 8 predicted proteins | sample eDN5th37CBELigOP_FD_128874 | JGI IMG/M metagenome (GOLD analysis project Ga0182741, IMG submission 128874) | Enriched Organic Plus compost microbial communities from Emeryville, California, USA - eDNA 5th pass 37_C BE-Lig OP (version 2) (version 2) ...
CTGGGATCGTGGACGGCTGAGTCGATTTCTCTAGTTCTGCCAGTCGCGCAAAGGAGGCGGGCCTCAGAAGGGCATAGAAGATATGGTAATTGCGCTCGGAAGGCGCATGCATAACGACACGGGACTCCTCCAGAAGATATTGCACGATGCGGCCGCCGATGACTTGGCCCGGCAAATAAGGAGAAGGACCCGCACGACCGGGGCGGTTCGCGACGTGAACGTCGATTTGAATCCATTTACCGAAGCGAGACGAGTTGTCATTCATGACGGTCTTCGCATTGCCAAACATTTCTAGCACAGGGGACGCGCTGGTCAGTTTGCTACGAATAGACTCACCCGAATTGCTCACTGTGCAGACGTAGCGAAGGACAAGCTTGGTGGCTTCACTTTTACCAGCACCTGACTCGCCTGAGATAAGAACAGATTGAGAGCGATGCTCAGCAACGACACCAGCGTATGCATCGCGGCACAGCGCGAAAATATGAGGAGGTAGGCCATCATCTCCTGCAATGATCTCTGAGCCATGATCACCCGAGTGCTTATTCTCCTCCGGATTCTCGCCCTTGATCTCATCGCGTTCAACAGGCGGCACCGGGACATGCACAAGTGGAATAGCACCTGTAACAGTTGGGTCATGCTCTGTCATCGATGCCGCCTTGCTTGCTGACTTGTTGTTGTAAGGTAACTTGTATCGGTACTTGTTAAGGACCTCCTCTGTATACAACATTAGATCACGGTATGGATTCACCGAGATGAGAATGCTACTGACTCGGGTGTAGATCGCCTGGTCGAAGAATCTTGCGCGAACGTTATGGAGAACGGTGGCTGGGGCAAGCGTATTCAAATTGACCATGTCGGCAAGGGACTGCAGCTTGGTAAGCTGCTTGGGTGTCTCTGAGCCCGTTGCTGGGATAGGAGCTTTCAGTTGGTTATCAATTAAGATGCAGTTTTCACCCACCTCCTCGAGTGGGGCACGTACAACGTAAGCGTCCAAGTTGCCATGCACATCCTCGGGCTTGAGCAGGGGGGTGGACTGGAAGAAACTCAGGCTGCCCATGGTGGATCCGCTTCTCCCGCGCACGCCAAGCCCCGTCTTCGCTGAAGAAACAGCCATGGCAGCGCTAGCAGCATTCACTAGGGGCTCAGCATAGGCCGAATCCAGTTGGGCCAGCATATCGGGCAAAGGCATCAGCTCGCATGTCTTGTCGTTCTTCGCGATGACTCGGTAGGCAAGGAATTCGTGGCGAGGGTGGGGGCCCCAGACCAAATCGCCCACAGAAAGATATTGAACCCACTCGATCGACGCCATTGTAATGGATGATGTACCTCAAGCGATGTGCCTGATATCGGTTTCCCACTCAGATCGAATCGGGGGTGAGTTCAGTACAAGTGAGTCCGCACTTCAGGGACCTTTTTGGGCGGGTTCTATATAGTGTTGCGGAGTATATACAAACGATTCACGTAAGTCACGCAGATCTTGAGAGGAATGCGTCACTTGCACCGACCTTATATGTGTGGTCCAGGCTCTATCACTCGATTTGGTGACTGGATTTTCGTGATTAGATTCATCGTGTAGGTGTTGAAGTGTGAGGGGGGACCCGGGTCGGAGCCAGTTTTGTATAGTGCATACGATGTATGTCAACGGTACAAGTTTACCCCAGTACTATAAGCTCAATACACTTACGGACTGCATGGAAAACGCCGAAAAACCGAATACAGTGGAAAGCCAAATATCTCAAGATTTCATCGTATTGAACAAGCCATAATCCCTGCCTGTATTCACGGTTAATTTCAGCTTCCATGTTATATCAGTGCAGGTAGAGCGCATCTGTTTCGTTTTTCATCGAACTACACCACAGTTTGCAGAGTATTCCCACCCTCTGAACACACCAACTTGAACTTGAACACACTCCATTGTGAGCGCGAGCGCGAATGGGCGCGGGCCACAGCGCTGAAGGTGCTCGCCAACCGGACCCAGTGCTTGACATCAATACTCCCGACGATGGAGCTCAAAGTCAAGTCTGCGGTGCACAAGTCGAGGTGGACGGCATCATCTTTGATCTGAGTCAGCCTGATCCGCTTGTGAGGGTTGAGAGGGGGCAACCGTTGGCGTCTTCCAGTGGGACTCGCTCTTATAAAGCGCCACTGAAACAAGTGTCGCAGCCAGGCACGTCGGTTAATTTATTGGCGCATCACACAAGTAGCACAAGTAGCGAAGTGGGCCCTCCTTGCAACCAGGTGAGCGCCCATCCCCAAGCGGCCCTGCCACCAGATTCATCCAAGATAGACACAGTCGACCCAGCAAGACCTCAACTGCGTGGCAAGGCTGAAAAGTGTAGCACTGAGTGCAAACTGAGCCAGTTGACCCTAAATCCGGACATTCCACCTGAGCCTGTACGCAAGGAACTTGAGAGGCAGCTTATAGATGTACAGAGCGTAGGTCAGCTCAACGACGCAGGAACGGACGTGTCAACAGAGGCCGAGTCTCAAGCATCTCCACCAGCACACACCCAGGCCCCTGTTGTTGTAGCCGACGCTCATGGCAGCAGTACAAATGACGAAACTTCCGGTGAGGACGCGGAGGACGATGAAGACTACGCCTGTGCAGGAGCCGCGTTTGAAGAGGAGGTATGGTGCGACCTTGCTGCCTTCTGCACGCCCTTCCTCCCAGATGGAATCACAATGATGTGGGATGCCAATGTGATTGCAGCCGATATTCGAGCTATGGCTACTGACCCCATCTTCCTTGCTGCTTTACGGCAGCGGGCTGTCTTTTTACGTAAGCAGAAGCTTGCCTCCGCATTGATTTCTCAAGTCGGAGGATCTTCGATCGCGGCTGACGCCTTTTCAGCGCAACAAAAACAGCAGCAGCGTGCAGCCTATGAAAGTCAGCGCATGCGTGTACGCCAGAGGATGCAGCAGAGGCACGTTGCCCTGGCGGGTGACTTTGCATCAACAACTGCCGCACCACTGTCGCAAAGGTTAGATGTAATTTTGGAAACCGTTAAACTCCAGATCGCACGTTGGCAAGATCTATCCCGAGGAATATTGGATGGCGTCGCTGCTGGTGACTCTGGGGAAGGAGGCCAGTTATTTGAAGCATTCAGCGAAGCACCTGTACCTGGATATCCAGAAGACCTCGTCACAAGTCTTCTCAATGCTGACGTAAAGTTGGAGCGTCTTTGGCACAGCCTCGTGCCCGCGCATCTTCCAGAGGAGGAATTTTGGCTAGAAACTCTGGGCGAGGCTGCTTACAGAGTAGTTAAAGAAGTACTACAACTCCAGGTGCAACAGGAGGAGAGGGCGCGGAGGCTTTTAAAGCGCAAACGGAAACAATCAGACGCATCGGAAGGAACTGAGAAATAGATGTACTCAGCTGGACCTCCGAGTAGTCCGAACTATCACGTCATACAAGTTTGTTTAGGGGACTACATGTTTCTTACTCTCACTTACTTTATTTCTGTTTATTCTCGTTTACTCTCGTAGGTACCTCAGCACAGTTGAGGCCACAGAGCTGCCAGGATCCCATACTCTAACCAAGCAAATCATTGTCACACTAACTTGGCCATGGGATGAGTCTGGCTACCGTTGAACTGTCTACGGCATGTGACTAAAAACCGAAGGGTAAAGATGAATCATCATGAGGGCTTACCGATGGGGTGCACTGAATGGGGAAATTGGTGAGGAGTACGCCTGCAAATGGCTTGGGAGCTTGTAACTCCTGCAAAGGAATAAACGCAAATGGGTAATTGAGCTTGGCTTGCGATGTGACGATGGTGATATAAAGGACGGTATTGACGTCTTGGACAAAGTATCTAAAATACGAAACGCATTGACACTATTTCTTGCCAAAGTTCTTGAAGAAGCTTGCAATACGACTTGTCGCCGATTGTTCGGATTGCTCTGATTTTGTCTTGCGACGCATGGTCACGAACTTCGAGCGAGGTCCATGCGCCTTTAGATCATGCGCAATGTTCAATAGGTCCTGAATATCTGTATAGGGATAGTGTTGAAGCAACTTAAGTACATCTGCGAAATCAGATTGAAGGAGTGTTTCGCGTAGCTTGACAAGCATCGCGCAGCAAAATGTGAGTTGGAACTCAAATTGGCCGCCCTCCGCGAAGAACGTGTCCCAAAGACGTATGACCTCCGGGAGCTGGAACTCTTGCGACAGAAGCAAGGTGAGCCATCGGAAGGAATAAAAGCGTGGATCGACTTCCACGCTTTCCAAGTGTTTCCATAGCTCAAAGTCGATTACCTTCAAACGATCGTTCAGCTTTCGAACAGTTGCCATCGCTCCTGTCTCACTCGTATCGAGTGATCGAATGAAACGGTCTCGGAGCTCGCTCATGACGTTGTTAAAGCAGAAGAACGCATCTGCCTCTGGATCAGCGAAATCATAGGGAGGGCCAGCAGGATCCGCACCATCATTTACGCTTTGCTTCTCTTCAGACGAGTCTACGCAGGCTTTTTCATTTGCATGCTCGTGCTTCTTATTCTGCTCCTTCATGGCCTGCTGGCAGGACTTGCCCTTTCCTAATGAATAATGGTCCGGATCATGGGCAAACACATAGTAAATTGGCGCGAGGATCTCATTCATACCTTGTACATATCGAACGCCGGGATTGAGCTTCGCGTATAAAAACAAAACACGGCGAAGAACGTCGTGATGGCATTCCGGACGCTTCGCTGTACTCAAGTCCAGTGGCTGAAGTGCTGTACCCTTCAGGCTTGCTTCTTCGGCATCATGGGACGAGAGCGACGTTGGTGACTTGGTCACAGGAGCATCTCCACCCAAACTTAAGTCCCCGCCGAGATGCCGTTGAGCGGGTTTTGACTTACCAGGCACGGTCATGTCCCCGAATATCGATGGCACTGCATCGAGATCCATCTCTAGATCAAAGGATGGATCTGGTTTGGGGGGAGCGGCTGATGGAATCTTAGGTGGATCTGGACTCAAATTGATAACCGGACCGATGCCCGCCTCCAGCCCACTCGTCCGCCTTGACCCAGGAGATGGGGCTGATGGTGGATGCGGAGGAATGGAACGCTTCGAGTTCTGCTCTGCCGCACGCGTTTTCTTTTTTGTTTCCTCCTGGGCGGCCATCAGCTGGGCATGATAGACACGATCATCAGGGTGTACTGGAAGTTGGAAGAAGTGCAAAGTTGAGTAAGTGCGCTTGACATCCTTCTCGATTTCATTACGGATGTCTTGATCCCGATAGAACTCCGTCCACTTGTTCGAACCAACACCGCATGCCAACGGGTCTTCGCCTGCCTTCAGACGGTTTGTCTTCAGAGTAGTTGACTCGGCATCCTGGGGCTCGAGCGCCGCGCGAATCGGATCATCCTCTGGAAGACCTGAATCGTCGATGATGAACCCGCGCCCGTCTTCCTCACGTGCGCGGCGACGCTGCTCTTCCTTTCGTTGCTCTTCCCGGCGTCTCCACTCCTCCTCCATCTCGGCATATGGATTGACTGTGAGCATGTTGATGAAGGTTGCATATTCTCGACGGGCCTTTGCGAAGTGTTCCTCCCACTTGCTCTTGTCCCAAGGTAGGTAGTTCAGCAAGAGTTTCCATACGAGTGACCGAATTTTCATTCCCTCCGGAACGCCAATCAGGAACACGATGCTGCGCACTTCTTGCTCAGGAATGTGCGTAACGTCAGGAGAGGATATGAGATACTCAAGGCGTCTTGCGAGCGCATCGTAAGGGTCCGTCGGCTTTGTGGGTTGCGTTGGGTCCGGCTTGAGTGGATCGGTGGAAATATTTGGAGATGCTGGTGGAGACGGCGACGAAGGAGTGCCAACTGCTGAGGGACCGGACGAACTTGGGAAGGATGTCGATAGTTGTGGAACAATGCGTTGCGCGTTCAAGGCCTCTTGATGAGAGGCAACCGCCTGAGCAATGTTTGGAGGTCGAATGGGTAGGACTGGCCGCTCTTGGTGCGCTCCCTCCTCTGCTAGGGAATCATCCTTTACGCTAACCTCCTCGGGCTGCTCCTGACATTGCCCCTGAATATCTGCAGGCTGGACCCGCTGTTGCGGTTGCTCTGGCTGCTCCTGGGGGCGAGTAACGCCATCACTGTGGGACTGTGAGTGGGAGTCCGTTGCTGAGATGGTAGGCGCTGGTGTCGAGCCCGAGTCTAGTGCAGCTTCTGCAATCTGATCATTATGCAAAGTCCCCAAGCCACCGCTGCACTCTTGGACGACGCACTCAGGGCTCGTTTCAGTCACAGTCGAGGAAGTACCGAGCTCTGATGACGACATCTGAGGATGACGACGCTACTGGACCAACGGCGATGAACTCTTGAAATAAAACAAAATCAGGGCGATCGACGCGGTGTCCCTTGCACTATGCCCAAAAGCCTCTGCGAGAGGATGCGATCCTAGCCCGACTCCCCGTGTCACTTCAAGCACAAGTGAATCTTCCGTTGCTCAGAGAATGCTAGTTCGAGTCCGCTTGGAGGTCCACGTGGTTTTCGTGAGCTATAAGGAGATAGTGGGTATGTAACAGGTCGTGCGTGGTGTAAGACGAAGTTACAGGGCAAGAATAGTTTCGGTTGTTGTGTAAGACCGCACGAACCGGTCACCAAAAGTTGGGAGATAGTGAGAGGCTCAATTTTGTGACCGATACCGAGGCCTCTATTGCGCATTTTCATAAATAAACTCAATGATAGTCACACTTTTACTTGTTGGGACCCAACGCGTACCACTATATGGCGACATCAATTGTACATGATCCGTTTTTAGCACATGCCCAGTAGTACAGAAAGAGTCAATTTCTAGCTTTTCGAAATGCTCGATAGGGGAGAATATACAGAGTGCATGCGTGAAAAATCGATGGTGTTCGATGAATTGATGAGTGATATGTCTGATTCCTTGTTTATTAGTGATCAGCACTCACCACGTCTCTACCAAGTGGTGCTCGAGATGTCTTACCTAACACATTGCGAACCACCACAGACGAGTTTGTCACACAGCTTGGGGGTCTGCACCAGCAATTCGGACACCGATCAGAAGCGTCCCTTACGCTCGTTCATACTTCTCTCGGAATCTCTCCTCACTCACCAGATTTAGGCTCGAATGTCGCTTCCAAAGCCGAAGCCGATCAAGAGCGAGCCCGGAACCCCGGCTTCATCGATGCCGGCGCCGAACAGCATGCCGCAACTCACCCCGAGTACGACACCTACGAGTGGGGTCATCACGCCCGCGTCAGGTTCCCAGACGGGAACGCCCTCCTCGCAAGCTTTCGTGCCCAAGGCGCCTCCGCGCCGACGCAAAGTCGCCAAAGACGATGATGAGCCCAAGGTTGATATCCTAGGAGGGCCTAAGATCAAAGTCGAGGACAAGAAACGTAGTGAGAGCAAAGATCGCAAGCCGAATCCCCTTCTCACACAGGTCAAGGTTGCCTTCCAGGCTCCCGCACGACCCACCGTCAGCGGTAAGAAGAGCTACACTGGCAGCATATCCACCAGTGAACGCAGCGGTGGGCTAGTTGGGATGGACTTTGACGGCAGCGGTAGCAGTAGTAGCACCATCGACGACTGGAAGCCAGGTGACATGGAGATTGCCCCCTTGGGTCTGGATTCGAGCACAACACAGGCGTCAGCCGAGCAAGGAGCATACCTACCTATGGAGCTTCCGTTCCAGTTTGAAAGCACGGAACTACCCTGGCGAGACGGATGGAAGGAGGACCCACCCGTTGGTTTGCCCGCGTACAAGGACCCGTCAGTCCCACAGGTCGCTGAAGACATCAAACGTCGTGCCGCAGAACACGCTCGAGCGAACATGGGGTCTTTCCACGCTGATGATTCTGGCAATATTACATTCGATGCTGATCCGACTGCAGAACAAATTATCGAGGCGGCACACGAGGTCATTCCCCCCGCCTACCACGTACCCACCTTGGGTTCGGACCCTGCGGCAGTGGAAGCAATGGAAGCTGCGTTCCGAGCCTGGAAACTCAGTGGCAGTATGGGTCAACCAGCAGAAGAACGAGATCCTATGGTTAAGCTCGAATCACCTGAGAATGAGGAGATTGCAGGGCAAAAACAACTCGAAGCAATGGCTGCTGAAGCTGCTAACGTCCTTAAGGCACCACTAGAGCAGGCTGCATTCATTCGCGCCGCTGCCTCGCGAGGTGTGGTTGACCGCCAATGCCTTCCCTTCCAGTCTGCTCTGCCTTATTTCTATCCTCCGCGTGTTTCCGGCGACGTCAGTGCCCAGGGCTCAGAGATTACTGCCTCGGTTCTCGATGGTGCCGAGGATCAAGACGTAATGCAAGTACCCCGAGCCAGGAAGCCCACCCAGTCCGCCGCTGCTGCTGCCGCACAGGGTAAGCTCACGGCAGCAGAGCTAGCTCTCTTGACTGAAGATCCACGAGGTGAGCTGATGCTGTTTCAGCTGCCGTCTCATCTTCCACTTAAGCCACTCCCGCCACAAGCACGACAGCATCTTGCCTCCTCGGATTCTGCTCCCAAGTTGCCGCTTTCTCAGTCCGCTCGAGGCCAAGCTGCCGCCGCTGCCGCTGCTGCAGCCGCAGCTGCCACGTCTAACCCAGGCGAAACCGTCGATGAGCTCGCACATGATGATCCTCTAGTCGTCGATGATGCTTCAGTCCGGTCCAGTCACCTCTCGACACTTGCGCTCGCCGCTCAGCACAAGGTATTTGTACCACAGGCAGAAAACAACATTAAGTTCTTATCCAGCGGTCACATTGGCAAAATTGTGGTACACAAGTCTGGAAAGGTTCGAATGGTTATCGGTGATACCACTCTCGATCTCTCGGCAGGGAATGTCCCCCCTTTCTATGAAGAGGTCGTTTCTGTCGCTGCTAATCCGCAGGGTGGCAACCATCTGTACATGATGGGTCCCGTACGAAAACACGTCATTGCTTCGGTTGACGTTGAAGACTTGATATTGCGCGCCAAATCGGAACATGTCCTGAGCATGGTGCAGCCAAAAGAGGAAAGCCGGCAGTAAGCTCGGCAAACGCTGCTAGCTAGCGCTTGCATGTATTAGTTTATAGGCACTCTGAAAATACAGTATTTTAGCTTTGTATGTTCGCATATCGTCTTTCACATCGCGGCATAGTGAACGCAGTGGCAATTGCACGTGATTGTAGCCGATCCTTGCTGACCTCGTCCCCTACTAGCTACCAGAGTCGTCCAGTATTCATTAATCAACTGGCACTTCATGCTGAAGAAGAACCTGCAGATTTTGCAAAATGTTGCCTGGCTCCAGATCTAGCGACCTCCACGATTTGATTCGTGCAGCGATCAATCCTTTCACGTTCCTATTCAGGTAGTCAAAGGCCAAGTTGAACTTTTTCTCGTCGACTGGCGTTGACTTGGGTCCGATGAACAAGGGGAAGGCTTGTGAAAACATCAAATCATCGCATATAGAGCTGCGTGAGCCACGATACACCAGTCGGTATCGCAACTGAATCGACAGATACCTGCTTAACAAAATAACCAACATGACAACGTAGCCCAATGCGCATGAGGTCTCCTCCTGCTCATTTGTCATTGCAAGCGCAGTAACGATGGCTGGCGACGAAGGCAGATGCGCGCCACGGATATACCAGGCACGTCGCGGAATGTTGAGTGCCAGCATGTCCATTGCTTTGGATCTCGCGGATGCATTCGTGCTCGCTTTGGCTAAAGCAGCTGCGGCAAGTGCGGCACGATAATCCTCCTCTGGCCCACTGGTAATAGGAAGAACGCGAATAAGATCATGAATCAGTTGACGTCGTCGGAGGGCCAGCATAGTGCTGGCATTCAGCTGCATGGTTCGAATTGCGAACAGAGTCGGTTGGCGTGTGACTACGAGTCGTTCGGTGCGGGCTGATAGGACAGTTGCTGCAGAACGCAAAAGACCAGCTCGTTCCTTGAGAGTTGTCGAGCGCAAGGCCGTGAGTTGCTCACGAGCGTCTTCGGCTGCGTGTCGCGCTCTGGTCGCCAGTCTACGTAGTGTAATTATTCTTCGTCTTCTCGCGCACAAGCATAGGTTCCGAGATGAAAGAATGGAGATTATTCGGTTCAACGTAGTCGCGTCATATACGTCCGATGCTAGGTGCAGTGCTGATTTCAGTCGGGTTAGGGTCTGTTCATTGTATCGTGGGGATTCATTCTGGGGCACCGCGGCTGCAAGCAGGTAGCATGACTTGGAACATGGTTTGAGTGGTACAGCTTCAGCTTCTCCTGGTACTAAGCTGAACGTGCGAGAAGATTGGATCTGAGCAACGGGTAATCGAGTCTTCATTTGATCATCTGCTGAACCCGAATGAATCGTCGCTAGCCTTGCACGTTGCTCGGCCTCGACTTGTTTTCCAAGGAGCTCCCTGCGTTTTCTATACGCAGAGATAACGCGGTACTCGAAGCTGCGTGCCTCAGCTTGCTTGACAAGCCACAGCTCGCGAAGCACAGTGCGTTTTTCTGCAAGCTGCGAAATCGTCAGGATGATATCGTCAGGAGTTAGCACTGAATACGTTCGTCCAACTTGAGTCATCATCTGTCGTAGTTGATTTTGCTTTTCCTTCTGCATTTGTCTGTAGATGCTGAGGCTAAGATGTGTGCCAACTGGCGTGCATTCGTCAATTTGTGTACTCTCTGGGGTGCTAACGCTGGAGGATGAGGATGATTCTGGAGTGGACAGCGTCGCGTCCTGTTGCTTCCTCAGGTTGTCTGAAGCCGGGGGTGGCTGACTCGTTGAAGAGGAATCACTTGCTGCTGTTGCTGTACTTTGAGAGTCAGACGTCAAGACAGGTGCGTGGCTTGGTGGTAGTTGCCTCGGTGCAAACCAGCGTAGCGCAATTGGGCATAGCAGTGGCGTGTTCTGTGGAAGTCCAAATAGCTTGGAATCTCCATCAACACCGGATGCAACTCGAAACTGCAAACGGAGCGCCAGAGGGGTCGAGGCTGTGATTTGGAGACATGGAGACGGGTGAAAGACAGGCAGTGGTTCATTCACTGGCACGAGCTGTTCTAAATCCACATGCTGCTCAAGGATAACTGGGTCACGCCAAACTGGACTGTCATCCTCTTCCTCAGTCTCGCGGACGGCAGGCTCTACGTCAACGAACTCATCATGCAAACCGTAGTATGCCGTCGTGCGGCGTTTGGGTGGCAGTGGTCCACAGTCAGGATTTGCTAATTTGATCAGGTTCGCGAGTGGCTGCGCATACTTGATAAAGGGAAGTTGTTGATTTTCCTTACTTGCGATTTCCGAACGGAGATGAACTCGCACTACAAAAGATTTAAGCACACCGAACAAGTCTCCCTCAGGGTTCAGCACTCCATCCTGGCTCGAATCGATGTCCCATGTCGGATTTAGTGAACGCTGAGACACCAAGCTAGTGTAGAGGGGTGTAGTCGAGTCGGCAGACCTCCATAATGAGCAATAGAGCTCGATTGTGTGCTCACGAAGCAGCGAGGTTGGTAGCAGTCGAACAGTGATAGATTCGACATTCGCTAGCCTTCGTGTGCGTGCATCAAGCAGTTCGGGATCGAAGAAAAGCGGCACGACATTGGAGACGGACGAGAACGACATATTGTGCCCAATCCGAGACGCGGGAAAATAGCCGCGATTCCGGGACGGAGTGTCTTCAGATCTTTAGTACTGCAGGATATGTGGTCGTTTAGACCCTTCTCCACAACGTGTTTCTAGTGACACCCTCGGCAACCTCCAAAAACCTGGGTTGACTACTGGTATCTTGGTTCTCGACGAAGTTGGATAAAATATGATCAAATCGGTAGCTATAACTTTCTAAAACGGGGGTTAAAATTGGGGGCCAAATAGTGTGACGCAATGAGCACGAGAAATACAAGTTTGATGCCTCATAACTCTCGTGGAACCTCCGGAAACGGCACACAGGAAATCAACTCACAGCGCGAGTTTTTCTTCCTAATCTCTCAGGATTTCAGTTCGATCGATGATCCTCATCTAGGCGGTCGATTCTGTCAGATACACACACTTTTTCCTCAGTAATCCTGTCAATGATTCGCGATGCAGATATAGTCCACACTGACATCTCATGGGGAAGGCATCTATACTGCATCAAGCCTCCGTACGCACTCTAAACAGAGGTCTACAGCGAGCTCGTCGATTGGGCCTTTGATAGCCTACAGACAAAAGCGTGTCCTAACTTAATCAGGAAGGTATTTACTAAACTGGCCATATAGTGTGCACACTGAATTATCTATGACTTGTGGTTATAGCCCTTGCGAATGCAGTCATCGCAGTACCATGCACCTTGAGGAGCCTTCTTTAACCCGACGCACTCAAGGTGGAACCATTCTCTTTCGCACTTCTTGCTGTCGCATCCGATCATCATCGAGTCCTCCGAATCACCGCCTCCGCAGATACAGTACTGCTTACGAGGCTCCTCATGCGTAACAACCTCAACGTCCTTTGCACCTACACCGGGACGAGTTGTAGCTGTACCAACACCACTCGTCCTACGAGCCTGACCGCTTGCATAGGCGGCCGCTCCCGTGTACGCGCCAGTCGAACCAGCGTAGCCGGAACCGCCTGCATAGCTTCCCTGATACTGGCCATACCCGCCGCCGGAGCTCGCCACACGCGCTAGGCTTCCTGAGCCACCATAGCCGCCTCCAGAGTAACTCTGAGAGCGACTGTAAGCGTAACCTCCAGCGGATTGGTAGCTTGCCTCCAGCTTTGCTTCTTCAATTGCAGCCTGATGCCGACTAGCTTCATCAAGCGACTCTTCATAGCGCTCAATATCTTCCTCAAGTCGGTCCATATACGAGTTGATTGTCATGATAGTATGGTCAAAGATCGCGATTTTTTCCAGAGTCATTCGGAGTGCTTCGCTTTCGCATTCGCGTTCTGTTTTCAGGTGTTGTAGTAGTTTTGTCAGTTCATGACCCTCAATTTTTCGATTTGAGTGGCATATATTCAGTGCAGCTGCTTGGGAAGCTTCGATTCTGGGCTTCAAATCTACATCAGTTTGAGAGACGAGTTCGGAGTAAGTCAGAAAATTCGATGTGTTAGATGATATGATGCGAGATACGCGACATAACACTAGAAGACATACGAGCATGGAAAGCTTACCTTCAACCATCCTATCTAGCCTCTGAACGTTGGCCAGTTCGCGCGCAAAGTCGTTTGGAAGACCCTTAAGTAGGTCGCAGAAGACCTCAAGAAAAGTCGATGACATCTTCTGTGCCTATCTTGCGGGTACTCGCGACACAAGTGTGTGCAAAGTACGTGTAGTCACTTTGTTGCTGTAGACAATCTAGTGGTGTAACTGGATACCAACGGTGGAGCGCGATAAACGCAAACAAACCTAAGGCGGCAAAGTGCTAAAATTGTGTGGATGATTCGAATCATCAGAGAAGATGGAAAAGGCAGAACTGACTTCGCGGCAAGGCCTTATGACGAGGATCCACGCGGACGTGACTCGTATAGTGCAGTTAGATGCCCCAGTGTCATGAGTAGCCGATAGTGATATAGCCGTGTATTGAATGAGCGGTCTAGAACGGAAATATGCTGGTATAGTACAACGATGATGCGACTTGGGGTCTCGTATTTGCTCGCTTATCTTGCGAACAGATAGTGGTACCCTTTTAGCAAACCCAAGCACGGGGCAATCATGGCAACAACTTGATTTTGAAACTAGTGGACATGCACGAACGGAGTACATCACTCGACTTAGAGCTCGACTTCGACGATCCTTCCTGTCCTGATCGGTTGTTCTTGCTGCCTCTCTGCGCTGGCTTTGCTGTTGCAGTCATAGTGGTGTTGTCATCATTCTCATCGTTCTCGTCTGATGGAGGTCGGCGCGCCGCGGCAGGTCGAGTATCCATCGCATTTTCGTCTGTGTTATCATACTCTGCATCATTCTCGTCGGTAGCATGACTCTGGCCATTGTCATCCGCGTCTTCATTAGCATTATCATTGCGAAGGATGTTTCGAGCAAACGAAAAGCAAATAAAAGATGGCTCGGGATGGAAATTAGCTCGCTCGATCTCGTCGGCAATCTTGCGACGTAGATTCTGGACTCTCACTGGATATGGTGTGAGAATACGATTAATCTTCACCATGTCCACCCACTTTCTCGGGTCTTCCTCACCCCAGTCGGGCATAGAAGGCTGTCGAGTAGGGGTCTGTGGGAAAGCGCTGGCACCCGCGGCTGCATTTGCAGATGTTGGGGAGTTGACATCATTTTCGTCTGAGCCTTCAAAGTTATTGCCCTTCTGGCCAGTGGATTTACTAGTACGAACCTCGGTTTCCGGCATCGTGAACAAGGCTTCAGCGAGTTCGAGACGGTTGTTGCCGACGTTTTCAAGTTTGACAAGGAAAGATCCGTTCTCCTCCCATTGTGTGATTCTTACGCCAAGAGATTCGATGAGTGTTTGCATCTTGGGTGCGAGCAAATCGGCAAAGTGGATGTTGCCACTTTCCGCTCGGCAGAAGCGAGATAACTCCTCCATGCGTGCATACCAGTCCTCAATCTTTCCATACAGGAAGCGCAAAGCCTCTTTGGCAGTGGTACGGTCCTCATCAACCTTCAAGCTTACGAGGAACTCATCACGGCAGACACTAAACTTCTGAACAGCTTCGTTCAACTCATACTTGATCGCCTTGTACGCAACCCCAATGTGTTGAACGTTGGCGTGCAGGAGCTTAGAGTGCGACTGATTAATAGTTTCGGCATACCTGGTAAACTGAGCGTCAATTGAGTCCAGAATGGGCAAGATCAACCGAGTGTAGGAGCATACGCCGGCTTGCCACTTGGCAACGATTTCCGCGTCCGCGAGGATCTTCTCAAGAGTCTCAGGAGACTTGAGCGTGAAGGGCAAGTACACACTGTCGGTGCCATCATCGTGGAGCTTGCGGGCCGCCGAGCTCGGACGCAGCTCGAGGCCCTTGTCGTCGTTGGGATAGAAGGTGCCTGGTGGTAGCCAATCAGACTGGAACACTCGGAGACGACGGACCAGCCCTCCCTGCTCGGTGTCGATCTGGTTTACAAGACGATTAAGATACTGGCTGAAGGTTGTAGTGATCATGGCAGAGCGTCAGATTATTTCAAGTAGATAGATGCAAGAAACTTCAATGTCAAATATACGCAAGAAGCTCAGGAACGGGGACGGGAAGATGAGACGACACCAGTGTGGGCTTGTGGAGCGAAGAGTGCTCTACGGGGTATGTAATGCGATGGAAGAAGGACAGAAACTTTGGCAAGTTCTCTCCTATCTCGTGATGGGATAAGTCGGGCTCGAATGCCAGCAACTCTCGTGAGAACGTCTTCCACAACCACGGAGTCTGAAGTGGGCCTTATGATCCGTTAACCGAGCGGCGGCTAGGAACGGTCTACAAGGGACTATGCATGTGGATCACAGGTAAATGATGCACTAATGAGCTGTTGGTAAGGGGATAATCACGGAATTCAACATGAATTGCGAGTACTCGCGAGTGCATGTGTCGGAATCGCCTGGTGTACCAGACTGCAAAGGGCCCTTGTCGCTTGGAAAGACTCCGGTAGGGCCGTTTCGGGAGTAACCCTCATGCGTTGCAGTACCACCTTGAGACATATACGTAGTTCGTGTCGGCTAGTCCAAGTTCAGGCCATATTCCTCCTCACTCACTCGCGCACACGCGAGATTTCAAGTCTGAAATGCAGTATCTCGAGTGAAACGAGAATCTATTCAAGTTCAGATATTCGCTTCGAATGTGGCGTGACCTTGTGAAAAGATCCAAATTGCCATGAGTATCTTGTATAAACCAAGTATGTCTAAGACTATACACAAGAATCCAAGCATTCCCTGGCCTCATACCCTGTGAAATCACACCTATTTCACCAATTTCCGTGTCGCCATTTCACTTTCAAAACACCGTGACGGGGTTGGGAATTCAAATTTCAGCCAGTCTCCTGGGGTGTCGAAATACTACGGTTCCCACTCATGCGACCGACGACCGGCCGACCGACCAACCAACCAACCAACCAACCGACCGACCGGAGAACCGAGACCAGAACGTGAAGACGTAACTCCAACCATGGCTCGAGGTTTTACCTATTTATGTCAATTTGATAAAGATCTGGATTGTGCTATCAAGTGTAGATGTTATAGTCAGCATTATAGCATGCTGTATGTTCTAATTACTATAAGATCTTTGTCAACACTTACGAGATCCATCATGGATTTGAGACATTTGTGTGACCTGGACTTGCGGCAGCCGCCCGGTCCGGCATTGGAACCAATCGCTTGTCACGCCATGGAGGATCTCTTAAGAGATATCCCTTCACCTAGGCATACTCTTCTTAGCGGTCGCTCACCTGCTGTTCTCGCACCCGCACTTGCTATTCACCTCTTGTATAGGCCATGTCTGAAGCTGTTACGAACCCTTTCAATCACCTCCTGAGTGAGTTGAAGGTGGGTGATAAGACCTACAAATACTACGATCTGAACAAGCTCAACGATGAGCGAGTCAAGCGGCTCCCATTCTCAATTCGCATCTTGCTTGAGTCAGCTGTCCGTAACGCAGACAACTTCGTGATCAAGCCAGAGGATGTTGAGAACATTTTGGCCTGGGAAACCACCTCCCTGAAGTCCGTCGAGGTCCCATTCCGACCTGCTCGTGTCATTCTTCAGGATTTCACCGGTGTCCCCTGCGTTGTTGACCTTGCCGCCATGCGCGATGCTGTTCGCCGCCTCGGTTCCGATCCTGCAAAGATCAACCCTCTCGTGCCTGTCGACCTCGTCATTGACCACTCCGTCCAGGTCGACGTCTACCGCACTGAGGATGCTGTTCAGAAGAACCTCGAGATTGAGATGAACCGCAACCGCGAGCGCTTCCAGTTCCTCAAGTGGGGTGCTAAGGCGTTTAACAACCTCCAGATCGTTCCTCCTGGCTCCGGTATCGTCCACCAGGTCAACCTCGAGTACCTCGCCCGTGTCGTCTTCAACAACAATGGTCTTCTCTACCCTGACTCCGTCGTTGGTACTGACTCGCACACCACCATGATCGATGGCCTCGGTGTTGCCGGTTGGGGTGTCGGTGGTATCGAGGCTGAGGCTGTCATGCTTGGCCAGCACGTCTCGATGGTTCTTCCTGAGGTCGTCGGCTTCAAGCTTACTGGCTCGCTTCCTGAAGGTGCTACCGCTACTGATCTCGTCCTC
>Ga0182741_1003371_pt1 | contig 17137 bp, 12 predicted proteins | sample eDN5th37CBELigOP_FD_128874 | JGI IMG/M metagenome (GOLD analysis project Ga0182741, IMG submission 128874) | Enriched Organic Plus compost microbial communities from Emeryville, California, USA - eDNA 5th pass 37_C BE-Lig OP (version 2) (version 2) ...
CCCGCCAGCCTCGGCAAGAACCTTCGTGATCGCCGCCGTCAGAGACGTCTTGCCGTGGTCAACGTGCCCAATCGTCCCAATGTTGCAGTGCGGCTTCGTCCGCTCAAACTTTTCCTTCGCCATCGTGGCACCCGTTCCTTAAATCGTCAGTTATTGTTCAATGGGTTCAGGCGTACTTCGCCTGAACCTCGGCAGCCACGTTCGACGGCACCTGTTCATAGTGGTCGAACTGCATGGTGTAGCTCGCACGACCCTGGCTCATGCCGCGCAGGGTGTTGACGTAGCCGAACATGTTGGCGAGCGGGACCATCGCGTTGATGACCACGGCATTGCCGCGCATGTCCTGGCCCTGGATCTGGCCACGCCGGGAGTTCAGGTCACCGATCACGGAACCGGTGTAATCCTCAGGCGTGGTGACCTCGACCTTCATCACCGGCTCGAGCAGCACCGAGGCGCCCTTTTGCAGGGCCTCGCGGAGAGCCGCACGGGAGGCGATTTCGAAGGCCAGGGCCGACGAGTCGACTTCGTGGAACGCGCCGTCGATCAGCTCGACCTTGATGTCGACCACCGGGAAGCCGGCGACGACGCCGGCACCGATGACGGACTGAAGGCCCTTTTCGACGCCCGGGATGTATTCCTTCGGAACCGCACCACCGACGATCTTCGACTCGAAGGCGAAACCGGCACCCGTCTCGTTCGGCTGAACGACGAGCTTCACGCGGGCGAACTGGCCCGTGCCGCCGGTCTGCTTCTTGTGGGTGTAGTCCACCTCGGTCTTCTTGGTCATCGTCTCGCGATAGGCCACCTGCGGAGCGCCCACATTCGCGTCGACCTTGTAGGTACGGCGCAGGATGTCGACCTTAATGTCCAGGTGCAGCTCGCCCATGCCCTTCAGGATGGTCTGGCCGGATTCCTGATCCGTCGAGACGCGGAAGGACGGGTCCTCAGCCGCAAGCTTCGCGAGAGCGAGGCCCAGCTTCTCCTGGTCGCCCTTCGACTTCGGCTCGATGGCGATCTCGATGACGGGCTCAGGGAACTCCATCTTCTCGAGGATCACGGCCTTGGCCGGGTCGCAGAGGGTGTCGCCGGTGCGGGTATCCTTGAGGCCTGCGAGAGCGACGATATCGCCCGCATAGGCTTCCTTAACGTCCTCACGGTTGTTCGCATGCATGAGCAGCATGCGACCGACGCGCTCCTTCTTGTCGCGAGTCGAGTTCAGGAGAGTCTCACCGGCGGTGACCTTGCCTGAATAGACGCGGCAGAAGGTGATGGTGCCGACGAAGGGGTCGTCCATGATCTTGAAGGCGAGCATGGAGAAGGCTTCGTCGTCCGTCGGACGGCGGATGATCTCTTCCTCGGTCTTGAAGTCGATGCCCTGGATCGCCTCACGATCGGCCGGGGACGGCAGGAAGTCGACGACCGCGTCGAGAAGCGGCTGAACGCCCTTGTTCTTGAACGCCGAACCGCAGAGCACGGGATGGAACGCGCGACGCTGGACGGCCGTGCGGATCAGGCGGCGCAGGGTCGCCTCGTCGGGCTCCTGGCCCTCGAGGTACGCGACCATCGCGTCGTCGTCCATCTCGACCGCAGCCTCAACGAGCTTGCCGCGATACTCGACAGCCTGATCCTGCAGGTCAGCCGGGATCTCGACTTCGTCGAACTTCGCGCCGAGCGACTCGCCGGACCAGATCAGAGCCTTCATCTTGATGAGGTCGATCACGCCCTGGAAGTCGCTCTCCGCGCCGATCGGCAGCTGGAGGCAGACCGGCTTGCCGGCCACGCGCTTCACGATGTCCTCGACGCACTTGAAGAAGTTCGCGCCCGTCTTGTCCATCTTGTTGACGAACACGACGCGCGGAACGTCGTACTTGTCAGCCTGACGCCAGACGGTCTCGGTCTGAGGCTCTACGCCCTGGTTGCCGTCGAGAACGCACACAGCACCGTCGAGAACACGCAGCGACCGCTCGACCTCGATGGTGAAGTCCACGTGGCCGGGAGTGTCGATGATGTTCAGGCGCTTGCCATTCCAGAAGCAGGTGGTGGCAGCGGACGTGATCGTGATGCCACGCTCCTGCTCCTGCTCCATCCAATCCATGGTGGCAGAGCCTTCATGGGTCTCACCGATCTTGTGCGACTTACCGGTGTAGTAAAGGATACGCTCGGTCGTGGTCGTCTTGCCGGCATCGATGTGGGCCATGATGCCGAAGTTACGGTAGTCCTCAATTGCATGCGTGCGGGGCATCGCTGAAGCTCCTCAAGGTCCAACCGTTACCAGCGATAGTGCGAGAAGGCGCGGTTGGCCTCGGCCATCCGGTGCGTGTCTTCGCGCTTCTTCACTGCGTTGCCGCGGTTGTTCGACGCATCGAGCAACTCGGCGGACAGACGGTCGACCATGGTCTTGTCGTTACGGCCGCGAGCGGCCTGGATGATCCAGCGGATCGCAAGCGCCTGACGGCGCTCCGAGCGGACCTCGACCGGCACCTGATAGGTGGCGCCGCCGACACGGCGGGAACGCACCTCGATGGCCGGGGAAACATTGTCGAGCGCCTGCTTGAACACCTCGAGGGGGTTCGCCTTCGTGCGGCTCTCGATGATGTCGAACGCACCGTAGACGATGCTTTCGGCGGCGGACTTCTTGCCGTCGTACATGATGGAATTCATGAACTTCGTGACGACCACGTCCCCGAACTTCGGATCCGGGATGATCTCACGCTTTTCGGCGCTGTGGCGGCGGGACATGAGCTAGCTCCGACCTCAATAACAGTTGGACGGCTTACTTGGGCCGCTTCGCGCCGTACTTCGAACGACGCTGCTTACGATTCTTCACGCCCTGGGTGTCGAGGACACCGCGGAGGATGTGATAGCGAACACCCGGAAGGTCCTTCACGCGGCCGCCGCGGATCATGACCACGGAGTGCTCCTGAAGGTTGTGCCCCTCGCCCGGGATATAACCGATGACTTCATAGCCATTGGTAAGGCGAACCTTGGCGACCTTACGGAGAGCCGAGTTCGGCTTCTTCGGGGTCGTCGTGTAAACGCGCGTGCACACGCCCCGCTTTTGCGGGCAGGCCTCAAGCGCGGGAACCTTATTCCGGCTCTTTTGCGCCGTCCGCGGCTTGCGGATCAGCTGACTGATCGTTGGCATTCTCTGCCCTCTTTCACCCACCACCACCCGGTGGCTTTGCGTGTCTTCAACAGGTGGACGCTGCGACGCAACGCCCCACAAGCCAATGGCTTGCACAAAACGAAGCCGCGCCATAGGCGGCTTTGAGCCCTTGGCGCGGTGCAATTGCAGAGGACCACGGCTAGGCCGCGATCGTGCCCCAAATCTGACGTTTGTCAGTCAAGGTTGAACTCGGCAGCGTTTAGATCGATTGGGTCGGAGCGTGTCGCCCTGACAGTCAAGATCTACGGCCTGCCGGAAAGTTCGGTCTCTCTAGCGTTCGAGTCGGAAAAAGTCAACTCTTTTCCCGATTTCGCCCGCTGACCAGGCTTCCCTCGCGGAAGTCGGACTCTCCACCGGGTAAATTCAACCCCTAGGTGCAGCCCTTCAGGACTGCAGTCCTGTCCTGGCCTAAACGATGAGAGCCGCCCGTAGGCGGCTCCCGATTCTCGAATCCGCCTGCCCTATTCGGCAGCGGGCGGCAACTCGTTGACCGCAGCTTGGGATTCGGCTCGCTTCTGCTGAAGGATGAGCTCGTCCCGGTGCTGGGCGATGGCCTTGACCTGGGCGTTCAGGGCGCCCGTGCCGGCCGGAATGAGGCTGCCGACGATCACGTTCTCCTTGAGGCCCTCGAGGGTATCGACCTTGCCATTGACCGCCGCCTCCGTGAGGACGCGGGTAGTCTCCTGGAAGGACGCCGCCGAGATGAAGGAGCGGGTCTGGAGCGAAGCCTTGGTAATGCCGAGCAAAACCGGCACGCCGGCAGCGGGCTTCTTCTTCTCGGCCTCGAGGCGCTCGTTGGCCTCCTCGAGTTCCAGACGATCGACCTGCTCGCCCGTGAGGAAGTCGGAATCTCCGCTATCGGTGATTTCGACCTTCTGCAGCATCTGACGAACGATCACCTCGATGTGCTTATCGTTGATGAGCACGCCCTGGAGGCGATAGACCTCCTGGATCTCGTTGACGAGATAGGCTGCCAGCTCCTCGACGCCCTTAATGGCCAGGATGTCGTGCGGAGCCGGGTTTCCGTCGACGATGAAGTCGCCGAGTTCCACCACGTCCCCATCCTGCAGGTGGATGTGCTTGCCCTTAGGGATCAAGTATTCCACCGGCTCGGAGCCATCGTGCGGGGTCAGCGTCAGGCGACGCTTGTTCTTGTAGTCGCGGCCGAACTGAATCGTGCCGGACTTCTCCGCAATGATGGCCGCATCCTTCGGACGACGGGCCTCGAACAGCTCCGCCACGCGCGGCAGACCGCCCGTAATGTCGCGGGTCTTGGCGCTCTCGGTCGAGACACGGGCGAGCACGTCGCCGGCCTTGACCTTCGAGCCCGGATCCATCGCGAGGATCGCGTCGACCGGGAGCAGGTAGCGGGCGTCGCCGCCACGCGGCAGCTTGGCAACCTTGCCGCCCTTACCCTCGATGATGACCGCCGGCCGCAGGTCCGCCGTGCGCGGCGAGCCGCGCCAATCGATGACGACGCGCTTCGCGATGCCGGTGGACTCGTCCATGGTCTCGATCATCGAGCCGCCGTCGACGAGGTCCTCATATCCCACCACGCCCTCGATCTCGGTGAGGATCGGACGGGTATAGGGATCCCATTCGGCGATGCGCTGGCCGCGCTTGATCGTGTCGCCCTCATCCACTTTCAGGCGGGAGCCGTATTGCAGGCGATGGGCTGCCCGCTCGGTGCCGTCCGCCCCGTAGATGACGACGGACACGTTCCGGCCCATGACCACCAGGTCGCCGTCCGAGTTCCGCGCAATGTTCTTGTTGCGGAAGCCGATCGTGCCCTCGAAGCTCGACTCGATGAAGGACGAGTCGGCAATCTGGGCCGCACCGCCGATGTGGAAGGTGCGCATGGTGAGCTGGGTGCCCGGCTCGCCGATGGACTGTGCCGCAATGACGCCGACAGCCTCGCCGTGGTTGACCGGCGTACCGCGGGCCAGGTCGCGACCGTAGCAGGTGGCGCAGACGCCGTTCTTCGACTCGCAGACGAGCACGGAACGGATCTTTACCTCCTGGATGCCGGCAGCGCCGATGGCCTCCAGATGCGCCTCCTCGATCATCGTCCCCTTCGGAACGATGATGGAGCCGTCGGCAGCCACCAGATCCTCGGCCGTCGAGCGGCCCAGAATGCGGGACGCTAGCGATGCGACCACCTGGCCGGCATCGATGATGGCCCGCATGCGGATGCCGCGCTCGGTGCCGCAATCGGTCTCGCGGATGACCGCGTCCTGCGCCACGTCCACGAGACGGCGGGTCAGGTAACCCGAGTTCGCGGTCTTGAGCGCAGTGTCGGCCAGGCCTTTACGGGCACCGTGGGTCGAGTTGAAGTACTCGAGCACGTCCAGGCCTTCCTTGAAGTTCGAGATAATCGGCGTCTCGATGATCTCGCCCGACGGCTTGGCCATGAGGCCGCGCATAGCCGCGAGCTGCTTCATCTGGGCCGGCGAACCACGGGCGCCGGAATGCGACATCATGTAGATGGAGTTCACCGGCTTATCACGGCCGTTGTCGTCCTTCTGCACGGCCGAGATACGCGCCATCATCTCGCCAGCAAGGCGATCCGAGCATTTCGCCCAGGCATCGACGACCTTGTTGTACTTCTCACCCTGGGTGATGAGGCCGTCCTGGTACTGCTGCTCGTAGTCCTTTGCGAGGGCACGGGTCTCCTCGACGATCTGCCACTTGTTCTCCGGGATCACCATGTCGTCCTTGCCGAACGAAATGCCGGCCTTGAACGCGTTGTAGAACCCGAGGGCCATGATGCGATCGCAGAAGATCACCGACTCCTTCTGACCGCAGTGCCGGTACACGGCATCGATCATGTTGGAGATTTCCTTCTTCGTCATGAGCTTGTTGACGACGTCGAAGGGCAGGTTGGGATGCTTCGGCAGAACGCGCGAGAGCATGACGCGACCGGCGGTCGTTTCATAGATCTTGCTGACCGGCTCGCCGTTCTCGCCAATCCCCTCCCAGCGGTAGCGGATCTTCGAGTGGAGCGTGATGACCTTCTCGTGCAGGGCGTGCTCGATCTCGCCCATATCCGCGAAGGCCTTGCCCTGGCCGGGCTCGCCGTCGGAGACGATCGAGAGGTAGTACAGGCCCAGAACGATGTCCTGCGACGGCACGATGATCGGCTGGCCGTTGGCCGGGTGCAGGATGTTGTTCGTGGACATCATCAGCACGCGGGCTTCGAGCTGCGCCTCGAGCGAGAGCGGCACGTGGACGGCCATCTGGTCGCCGTCGAAGTCCGCGTTGAACGCGGCGCAAACGAGCGGGTGCAGCTGGATCGCCTTGCCTTCGATCAGAGTGGGTTCGAAGGCCTGGATGCCGAGACGGTGCAGGGTCGGAGCGCGGTTCAGGAGAACCGGGTGCTCGCGGATGACCTCGTCCAGGATGTCCCAGACCTCGGGCTTTTCCTTCTCGACAAGCTTCTTTGCTTGCTTGACGGTGGCCGAGAGGCCGCGAGCGTCGAGCTTGGCGTAGATGAACGGCTTGAAGAGCTCGAGCGCCATCTTCTTGGGCAGGCCGCACTGATGGAGCTTCAGCTCCGGACCGACCACGATGACCGAGCGGCCCGAATAGTCCACGCGCTTGCCGAGCAGGTTCTGGCGGAACCGGCCCTGCTTGCCCTTGAGCATGTCGGCGAGGGACTTGAGCGGACGCTTGTTGGCACCCGTGATGACGCGGCCACGACGGCCGTTGTCGAACAGGGCGTCGACGGCCTCCTGGAGCATGCGCTTCTCGTTGCGGACGATGATGTCCGGCGCACGCAGCTCCATGAGGCGCTTCAGGCGGTTGTTACGGTTGATGACGCGGCGATAGAGATCGTTCAGGTCCGACGTCGCGAAGCGGCCGCCATCGAGCGGCACGAGCGGACGCAGATCCGGCGGGATCACCGGAACGACCGTCAGGATCATCCATTCGGGCTTATTGCCGGACTGGAGGAACGCCTCGATGATCTTGAGGCGCTTCATCAGCTTCTTCGGCTTCAGCTCCGACGTGGTGACCGCAATCTCCTCGCGGATGTCGATCGCGATCTTCTCCAGGTCGAGTTCCTGGAGGATGCGGCGGATGGCTTCCGCGCCGATCATGGCCGTGAAGGAATCCTCGCCATACTCGTCCTGAGCGCGGAGATACTCCTCCTCGGTCAGAAGCTGGCGGTCCTTCAGGGGGGTCAGGCCGGCATCGACGACGATGTAGGATTCGAAATAGAGAATCCGCTCCAGATCCTTCAGGGTCATGTCGAGCAGCAGACCGATGCGGCTCGGCAGGGACTTGAGGAACCAGATATGCGCCACGGGAGCGGCCAGCTCGATGTGGCCCATGCGGTCGCGCCGAACGCGGGCGAGAGTCACCTCGACGCCGCACTTCTCGCAGATCACGCCCTTGTACTTCATGCGCTTGTACTTGCCGCACAAGCACTCGTAGTCCTTGATCGGGCCGAAGATGCGCGCGCAGAACAAGCCGTCGCGCTCCGGCTTGAACGTGCGGTAGTTGATGGTCTCCGGCTTCTTGATCTCGCCGTATGACCAGGACAGAATCTTCTCAGGGCTCGCGATCGAGATCTTGATCTGATCGAAGCTCTGCGGCTGCGCCGTTTGGTTGAAAAGATTCATGACCTCTTGATTCATCGCCGTCTCCTAAAACCTCGAAGGCGTCATGACCGGCTCGGCCGGTCATCTTGGTCTGAAAGGGCTCACCCTTTCGGATCGAGATCCCCGGGCGAGGCCCGGGGATGACGACGTAAAAATTACTCAGCCGCTTCGGACGGAGGCAGTTGCTCCGGCTCGTTGGCGGCCTTCTTGGAGTTCGTGAGCTCCACGTTCAGGCCGAGCGACCGCATTTCCTTCACGAGAACGTTGAAGCTCTCCGGAATGCCCGACTCAAAGGTGTCGTCGCCACGCACGATGGCCTCATAGACCTTGGTGCGGCCAGCCACGTCGTCCGACTTGACCGTGAGCATTTCCTGAAGGGTGTAGGCTGCGCCGTAAGCCTCGAGCGCCCACACCTCCATTTCGCCGAAGCGCTGACCGCCGAACTGGGCCTTGCCGCCCAGCGGCTGCTGGGTAACGAGGCTGTAGGGGCCGATGGAGCGGGCGTGGATCTTGTCATCCACGAGGTGGTGAAGCTTCAGCATGTAGATGTAGCCCACCGTCACCCTGCGGTCGAACGGCTCGCCGGTCTTGCCGTCGTAGAGCGTCACCTGCCCAGACGGGTTGAGGCCGGCCTTCTCGAGCATCGCCTCGATGTCCGCCTCCTTCGCGCCGTCGAAGACCGGGGTCGCGAAGGGAACGCCGCGGCGCAGGTTCCGGCCGAGCTCGGCCAGCTCCTCGTCGGAGGCGTTATCGATCTCGGGCATGTTGCCGTAGATCGAAACGAGCTGGTCGCGCAGAGACTTGGCCTCACCCGACTTCATATAGGCGTCGACCGCCTGGGCGACCTGCTTGCCGAGGCCGGCAGCCGCCCACCCGAGATGGGTCTCGAGGATCTGGCCGACGTTCATGCGGCTCGGCACGCCGAGCGGGTTAAGCACGATGTCCGCATGCGTGCCGTCCTCAAGGAACGGCATGTCCTCGATCGGGACGATGCGCGACACGACACCCTTGTTGCCGTGACGGCCGGCCATCTTGTCGCCGGGCTGGATCTTGCGCTTCACAGCCACGAAGACCTTGACCATCTTCATGACGCCGGGCGGGAGCTCATCGCCCCGCTGCAGCTTCTCGACCTTGTCCAGGAAGCGCTGCTCGAGACGCTTCTTCGACTCGTCATACTGCTTCTGCATGGCCTCGATTTCGGTCATGCGGGCGTCGTTGTCGACGGCGAACTGCCACCATTGCGACCGCGGATACTCGTTGAGGATCTCGCGGGTGATCTTGGTGTCCTTCTTGTAGCCCTTCGGCCCCGCAACGCCGCCCTGCCCGATCAGAATCTCGGCCAGACGCGCATAGGTGTTGCGGTCAAGGATCGCCTGCTCGTCGTCACGGTCCTTGGCGAGACGCTCGATCTCCTCGCGCTCGATCGCCTGGGCGCGCTCGTCCTTGTCGACGCCGTGGCGATTGAACACGCGGACTTCCACGATCGTGCCGGTCACGCCCGGAGGAACCCGAAGCGAGGTGTCGCGAACGTCGGAGGCCTTTTCGCCGAAGATGGCGCGCAGAAGCTTCTCTTCCGGCGTCATCGGGCTCTCGCCCTTCGGCGTGATCTTGCCGACGAGAATGTCGCCCGCATGGACCTCGGCGCCGATATACACGATGCCGGCTTCGTCGAGGTTCTTCAGCGCCTCTTCCGACACGTTCGGAATGTCGCGCGTAATTTCCTCAGGACCCAGCTTCGTATCGCGGGCCATCACCTCGAACTCTTCGATGTGGATCGAGGTGAAGACGTCGTCCTTCACGATCCGCTCGGAGAGCAGGATGGAATCCTCGAAGTTGTAGCCGTTCCACGGCATGAAGGCGACGAGGACGTTCCGGCCCAGCGCCAGCTCGCCCAGCTCCGTCGACGGACCGTCGGCGATGATGTCGCCCTTGCGGACGAGGTCGCCGGCCCGCACCAGAGGCTTCTGCGTGATGCAGGTGGACTGGTTGGAGCGCTGGAACTTCTGCAGGCGATAGATGTCGACGCCCGGACGGGTCGGATCGGTCTCCTCGGTAGCGCGGATAACGATACGGGTCGCGTCCACCTGGTCGACGACGCCGGCGCGGCGAGCCGCGATGGCAGCGCCCGAATCCCGCGCAACGACCGCTTCCATGCCGGTGCCCACGAAGGGAGCATCGGCCTGCACGAGCGGCACGGCCTGGCGCTGCATGTTCGAGCCCATGAGCGCGCGGTTCGCGTCGTCGTTCTCAAGGAACGGGATCAGCGCTGCGGCCACGGACACGAGCTGCTTCGGCGACACTTCCATGAGGTCGACACGGTCGGGCGCAACCACGATGTTGTCACCGGCCCGACGGCAGATCACCAGCTCCTCGGTCAGACGGTTCGCGTCGTCGATCAGGGAGTTCGCCTGGGCGACGTTGTACTTCGCCTCTTCCATGGCCGAGAGGTAGATGACCTCGTCGGTCACCGTGCCGTCGCGGACCCGGCGGAAGGGGGTCTCGATGAAGCCGTACTTGTTCACCCGCGCGAAGGTGGCGAGCGAGTTGATGAGGCCGATATTCGGGCCTTCCGGCGTCTCGATGGGGCAGATGCGGCCGTAATGCGTCGGATGCACGTCGCGGACCTCGAAGCCCGCGCGCTCGCGGGTGAGGCCGCCCGGGCCAAGCGCCGAAAGACGGCGCTTGTGGGTGACTTCCGAAAGCGGGTTCGTCTGGTCCATGAACTGCGAGAGCTGCGAGGAACCGAAGAACTCGCGCACGGCGGCGGCCGCAGGCTTCGCGTTGATCAGGTCCTGCGGCATGACGGTGTCGATATCAACCGACGACATGCGCTCCTTGATCGCGCGCTCCATGCGGAGCAGGCCGAGGCGGTACTGGTTCTCCATGAGCTCGCCGACCGAGCGCACGCGGCGGTTGCCGAGGTGATCGATGTCGTCGATCTCGCCCTTGCCGTCGCGCAGGTCCACGAGGGCCTTGGTCACGGCCAGGATATCCTCGCGGCGCAGCGTCCGCACCGTGTCCTCGGCGTCGAGGTCCAGGCGCATGTTCATCTTCACGCGGCCCACGGCCGAGAGGTCGTAGCGCTCGGGATCGAAGAAGAGCGAGTTGAACATCGCCTCGGCGGTCTCGAGGATCGGAGGCTCACCCGGACGCATGACACGGTAGATGTCGAACAGGGCGTCCTCGCGGGAGGAGTTCTTGTCGACCGCCAGCGTGTTGCGGATGTAGGGACCGACCGTCACATGGTCGATGTCGAGGACCGGGATCTCGTTGAAGCCGGCCTCATCGAGGCCCTTCAGGAGCTTCTCCGTGATTTCCTCGCCGGCCTCGGCATAGATCTCGCCCGTGCTCGGGTTGACCAGATCCTCGGCAATGTACTGCCCGTAAAGGTCCTCGTCCGTCGCACGCAGGGCCTCGAGGCCCTTCTCGGCGAGCTGGCGGGCGGCGCGGGCCGTCAGCTTCTTGCCGGCCTCGAGCACGACCTCGCCGGTCTTGGCGTCGATAAGGTCCACGCTCGCCTTGAAGCCCTTCATGCGCTCCGCGTCGAACGGAACGGTCCAGCCTTCCTTGGCGCGCTTGTAGATCAGGCGGTTGTAGAAGGTGTTGAGGATTTCTTCGCTGTCCAGGCCCAGGGAATAGAGCAGCGACGTGACCGGAAGCTTACGCTTACGGTCGATACGGGCATAGACGATGTCCTTGGCGTCGAACTCGATGTCGAGCCAGGAACCGCGATACGGGATGATGCGGGCGGCAAAGAGCAGCTTGCCCGACGAATGGGTCTTGCCCTTGTCGTGGTCGAAGAACACGCCCGGGGAGCGGTGCATCTGGGAGACGATGACGCGCTCTGTGCCGTTGACGATGAAGGTGCCGTTATCCGTCATGAGGGGCATATCGCCCATGTAGACGTCCTGCTCCTTGATGTCCTTCACGGAGCGGGCGGCCGTATCCGGGTCCACATCGAACACGATGAGGCGCAGCGTCACCTTGAGGGGCGCCGCAAAGGTCATGCCGCGCTGGCGGCACTCGTCCACGTCGTATTTCGGGGGTTCGAAGGTGTACTTGACGAACTCGAGCAGGGCCGTGTTCGAGAAGTCCGAGATCGGGAAAACCGACTTGAAGACGGATTGCAGTCCTTCTTCCGGCCGGCCACCCTTTGGTTCCTCGACCATCAGGAACTGGTCGTAAGATGCCTTCTGAACCTCGATCAGGTTCGGCATCTCCGCCACTTCTCTGATTTTTCCGAAGAACTTGCGAATGCGCTTCCGGCCGATCAGTGTGTTGGCCATCTGGACCTCGTTCCTCATCTACAGCTGATCCAGCATCCGCGATCCGGGTGCTGGATCAGCCGCCCCGCGACCGGCGGGATGACCACAGAACCGGAGCTCAGTGCCCCGGACACATCCCCGAGAATCTGGCCCCTGGGGCCCCGGATCTCTAGGACGACACAACGGCCCCAAGCAAATTTGCCTGGGACCGCTTGTTTGTTGAACCCCGGCCCGGAGGCCGGGGAACCTCGCGACCCGAAGGTCGCAAGATTACTTAAGCTCGACCTTGGCGCCGACCTTCTCGAGGGTCGCCTTGATCTTCTCGGCTTCGTCCTTGGCAACGCCTTCCTTGACGGGCTTCGGAGCGCCTTCGACGAGGTCCTTGGCTTCCTTCAGGCCGAGGCCGGTGATGCCGCGGACTTCCTTGATCACTTCGATCTTCTTGTCGCCGGCAGAGGCGAGAACGACCGTGAACTCGGTCTGCTCTTCGGCCACAGCGGCAGCGCCGCCACCAGCGCCTGGAGCGGCCGCAACGGCCACAGCCGCAGCAGCGGAAACGCCCCACTTCTCTTCGAGCATCTTCGCGAGCTCAGCGGCTTCGAGAACGGTCAGAGACGACAGATCGTCAACAAGCTTGGCAAGATCAGCCATTGATTTCAGTCCTTAAGTTCGATTCGAACGGTTTGATGGTTGAGGTTACGGCCTCACGCCGCTTCGCCTGTCTTGGCATAGGCCCCGAACACGCGGGCGAGCTTCGCCGCCGGCGCAGTGCTGAGCTGTGCGATCTTCGTAGCCGGAGCCTGGATGAGGCCGACCAGCTTCGCGCGCAGTTCATCAAGGGACGGAAGGGTGGCAAGCGCCTTCACTCCGTCCACGTTCAGGGCAGTCGCGCCCATTGCGCCGCCAAGGATCACGAGCTTGTCGTTAGCCTTGGCGAAATCGACAGCGACCTTGGGCGCCGCGACCGGATCGCTCGAATAAGCGATCAGGGTCGGACCTTTCATGAGGTCCGAGATGGACGCGACGTCCGTGCCTTCGAGAGCGATTTTGGCGAGGCTGTTTTTTGCGACCTTCACGGTGGCGCCAACCTGCTTCATCTGCGCGCGCAGCTTCTGCATGTCGGCGACCGTAAGACCAGCATAGTGGGCAACGACGACCACGCTCGTGCTGGAAAACACGTCGTTGAGCGTCGAGACGAGCTCGCGTTTTGCTGCTCTTTCCACTGGGCTCTCTCCGGTTGGCGGATATACCGCCGGTTGCACCTGTCGCTCGTCAGCGCCTCGGCTTGGGGCCGCAGGCGCCTTCGAACGACGCTCTCGCAAGCCCTGTCCCCCAGATTACGCTCCGGAAAGAGCGCCCTAGGCGAGATGGTTCGAACCGAACGATACGGCCCGCGTGAGCGCGCCGGAACTCGGTTTCCCCGTCTATGCAGGTCCTTACGAATTAAGCCGGGCTAGCCGGCACCTGCAGTCTCGGACAGGACATAGCCGGATCGCGCCAAAGGGGGAACCTTTGGCCCGCCGGCCTGTCACCGCTCCTTACGGAGCGGATTTCGCAGCCGGGCTCTCTGTAAAAGACAAGCCCTGGCAGTTGTTGGAATCTCAACGCGATGTCATAAGCCCTTCGGCTGCAAATGCCAAGAGGCATTTACGTGTCATTTTCGCGCCGATAAGGAAGCAAAGGCCGATTTATGCCTTGCTGGCCGGGATTTCAAGGGACGCCTTCCCTTTGGGAAAAGAACCTCGCCCTGAGAATTCCCCTCCCCGTCCCACATGGTTCGAACCCGCTCATCCCCAGTGCCCGTCCCGCAAGCCGCGAATCCTCAAGCGCCCGGCGAAGATGAGGCTTAGCGACTTTTACGCCGCGGAAATGAATGCCCGCTTTAGAGCAGAACCTTATCGGTTGTGCAGGCTAAGTCTACGATGCGGCCCTTGCTATTAGATGGCCCGAAGGAAATCTTTCATAACATTATTTCATTTTTGCCGGGGCCTGCTATGGTCTGCGGACCAATAAAGGAAGTTTTATATGCCTGCCAAACCGCACGTCCTGGTTGCCGCAGTGGCCCTCGTGTTCTGGTCACCAACCCTGCTGGCCGCGACTCCCGAGGAAACGCGCTGTCTCTCCCTGATCGAAGCCACGAAATCTGCCGAGCAGGAGGCTCGAGGTCAGCATGCGATTTACCAGCAGGATAAGACGGAAGCCCATCGCTGCGCCTATCTTAGGAAGGCGCTCGTTCACTTCGATACCATGAAGAAAATGGGAAAAGCCTGCATGGCGTTCCAGCCTGAACTGGCCAAGCAGGTGATCAGCACGGCCAACCGATCGGCTCCAAATATCAGGAAGGAAAGTAGGTGCCGATTTCCTCGGTAGGAATCTACAAAAAAAGCCCCAGTTGTGCACCGGGGCTTTTCTCTAGCTTTAAGGTATTCACTTAGCCGTTGATGACCGAAGCCGGGTCGACCTTCACGCCGGGGCCCATCGTCGACGAGATGGCCACGCGCTGAATGTAGGTGCCCTTGGCGCCGGTCGGCTTCGCCTTGGCGACGGCGTCCGCGAAGGCCTTGATGTTCTCGATGAGCTTGGTCTCATCGAAAGAAGCCTTGCCGATGCCCGCATGGACGATACCGGCCTTCTCGACGCGGAACTCCACCGCACCGCCCTTGGCGGCCTCGACGGCGCCCTTCACGTCCATGGTGACGGTGCCGACCTTCGGGTTCGGCATCAGGCCGCGCGGGCCGAGCACCTTACCGAGACGGCCGACGAGCGGCATCATGTCCGGGGTGGCGATGCAGCGGTCGAACTCGATCGTGCCGCCGTTGACGGTCTCGAAGAGCTCCTCGGCGCCGACGATGTCGGCACCGGCGGCCTTGGCCTCGTCGGCCTTGGCGCCGCGGGCGAAGACCGCAACGCGCACCGTCCGGCCGGAGCCGTTCGGCAGGTTGCAGACGCCACGGACCATCTGGTCCGCATGGCGCGGATCGACGCCGAGATTCATCGACACTTCGATGGTCTCGTCGAACTTCGCCTTGGCGCGTTCCTTGACGAGCTTCACGGCATCCTGGATGCCGTAGAGCTTGGCGGCATCGATGCCCTCGCGGGCGTTGCGGATGCGCTTACCCTCTTTCACAGCCATCGTGCCCTCCTTACGCCACTTCCAGGCCCATCGAGCGCGCGGAGCCCTCGATCATAGCCATGGCGGAATCAACGGTGTCGCAGTTGAGATCGACCATCTTCTTCTCGGCGATCTCACGGATCTGGTCGCGGGTGACCGAGCCGGCCTTGCCGCCCTTGCCCGGGGTCTGCGAACCCTTGTCGACCTTGGCCGCCTTCTTGAGGAAGTAGGAGACCGGCGGCTGCTTCATCTCGAACGTGAAGGAGCGATCCTGATACGCGGTGATGATCACCGGGATCGGCATGCCCTTCTCCATCTGCGAGGTCTTCGCGTTGAAGGCCTTGCAGAATTCCATGATGTTGAGGCCGCGCTGACCCAGCGCCGGACCGATGGGCGGCGACGGGTTGGCCGCGCCGGCGGGTACCTGAAGCTTAACGTAGCCCGCAATTTTCTTTGCCATAGGACTGCTCTCCAATGGACCAACCGCCCGGAGCCGACCGGACGGAATGGTGGTTGCAGATCGCGGTTCGGGCCGATGGTCCCAGCTGGCAACCGGGCGGACCTCCCGCGGACGAAAGCCCGTGAAGGGCTAGAAAGGCGGCGCTTTCGCGGCGCCGCCATACAGGTCAGACCTTCTCGACCTGACCGTATTCAAGCTCGACCGGCGTGGCACGGCCGAAAATGGACACCGCCACCTTAAGGCGGGCCCGGGCGTCGTCGACTTCCTCGACCACGCCGTTGAAGGACGCGAAGGGGCCGTCCGAGACGCGGACCTGCTCGCCCACCTCGAAGCTGACGGACGGCTTGGGATGATCCACGCCCTCGGCCACCTGGCCCTTGATCCGCTCGGCCTCCCGGTCCGGAATCGGAACCGGCTTGGACTTGTCGGCCCCCAGGAAGCCTGTGACCTTCGGGGTATTCTTGATCAGGTGATAGACCTCATCCGTCAGGTCGCACTTCACCAGGACATAGCCCGGGAAGAACTTGCGCTCCGTGTCGACCTTACGACCGCGGCGCACCTCGACGACCTTCTCGGTCGGCACCATCACCTCTTCGAACTTGTCCTCAAGCCCGCGCTGAGCGGCCTGGTCCTTGATCGACTGGGCGACCTTGTTCTCGAAATTCGAATAAGCGTGGACGATGTACCAACGCTTCGTCATCGCAGCCACCTCTTAACCGCCGAATCCCAGGAGGACAGTCCGAACCAACCATCCCATCGCCTGATCCGCCACGAAAAAGAACAGACAGGCAAGCAGCACCATCACGAAGACCATGGCGGTCGTGATCATGGTCTCCTTGCGGGTCGGCCAGGTCACCTTTGCGGCTTCCGAGCGCACCTGCTGTAAGAAATCGAACGGGTTCGTCTTTGCCATTTTGCCTGCGTCCACGGGCCTGGAAGCACCTGCGGACGTCCTCTCATGGGCGCGATCGGCCCAAAGTGAAGGGGCGCGAAGCCGTTTTCTTAAGCCTCGCGCCACCCTCGAAACCATTACCGGGGCGCTCTGTAGCGCAAAACGCCCGCTTTGTCGATCCGCTGGCAGGAGTGGAGGGACTCGAACCCCCAACCCCCGGTTTTGGAGACCGGTGCTCTAGCCGATTGAGCTACACTCCTCCGGCGGATCACGGGTGGCGGCAATCCGCCACCCGGAACTCTAAATTAATCCATGACCTGAGCGACGACGCCGGCACCGACGGTGCGGCCGCCTTCACGGATCGCAAAGCGCAGCTTCTCCTCCATGGCGATCGGCGCAATCAGCTCGACCTCCATGGCGATGTTGTCGCCCGGCATCACCATCTCGGTGCCCTCAGGCAGCTTCACCACGCCCGTCACGTCCGTCGTCCGGAAGTAGAACTGCGGACGGTAGTTCGTGAAGAACGGCGTATGACGGCCACCCTCTTCCTTCGTCAGGATGTAGGCCTCGGCCTTGAACTTCGTGTGCGGCTTGATCGAGCCGGGCTTGCACAGCACCTGGCCGCGCTCCACGTCCTCGCG
>Ga0182741_1003372_pt1 | contig 17136 bp, 16 predicted proteins | sample eDN5th37CBELigOP_FD_128874 | JGI IMG/M metagenome (GOLD analysis project Ga0182741, IMG submission 128874) | Enriched Organic Plus compost microbial communities from Emeryville, California, USA - eDNA 5th pass 37_C BE-Lig OP (version 2) (version 2) ...
CCGCCCGGTAGAAGACCCGCTCCAGACCCCTTACCCTGTTCATGGAGGTTCCTTTCCCTAGGCAGGTTTGGAACCTCCATCTTCTTCGAACCCGAACGTCTCAACACAAGCTGGACTCAACCAGTTGCGGGACGGTGGGGCTCCGGGACGGCGGGCAGTTGACGCCCCCAGCCGGCGCTCAGCCCACCGCCCGGAGTAGGCCGCGCGGCTCGAGCCTGTACCCCTACCCCGAGTGGCCTAGTCAACGACGGGCCCTCGTCGGGCGCTGCTACCATGACGCGATGCTTGAGCCGTCGCTCGACCTCTACGGCGAGACGTTCGAACGCGTCGACGGCCTGTTGCGCGAGCTCCTCGCCAAGAGCCGCGCACGTTACGCGATGATCATCGACCGGAAGGGCTTCGTCCTGGCTCACCAGCGCGCGCTGTGGGCGCCGAAGCCGCCTTCGCTCGACTCGTTCGCTACCCTCATCGCCTCCAACTACTCGGCGAACCGCGCCATCGCTAAGCTCTTCGGAGAGGAAGGCTTCAAGGAGACGGTCCAGCAGGGGTCCGAAGTGGGCACCTACCTGGAAGAGCTGGGCGAGGAGGCCCTGCTCGTCACCGTCTTCGACAGCAGCGCCCAGCTCGGTAGGGTGAAGATGGCGACGAAGCTGGCGGCCGCCGAGATACGCGCCGTCATCGAGAACTCCCAGGAGGCGCCGCCCGTGGTCGAGTTCGACAAGGAATGGTCCGACTCCACGGCCGCGCTGCTCGACGGGCTTTTCGGGACGAGGGAACGATGAGCACGATCAACTTCGCGGTCAGGGAGATCAACTTCAAGATCGTCTACTACGGGCCCGGCCTGTCGGGCAAGACGACGAACCTGAAGCAGATCTACGAGCAGGTGCCTGCCGAGTCGAAGGGTGAGATGGTCTCCCTCGCTACCGAGGACGAGCGCACGCTGTTCTTCGACTTCCTGCCCCTCGACCTCGGCAAGGTGAACGGCTTCAAGACGCGCTTCCACCTCTACACGGTGCCCGGGCAGGTCTTCTACAACTCCTCGCGCAAGCTCATCCTGCGTGGCGTGGACGGCGTGGTCTTCGTGGCCGACTCGGCCCCCGACCGCCTGCGCGCCAACGCCGAGAGCCTCAGGAACCTCCGCGAGAACCTCCAGGAGTACAACCTCCGCCTCTCGGACGTGCCCACCGTCCTGCAGGTGAACAAGCGCGACCTCCCCGATGCGCTCCCCATGGAGATGCTGACGGCCGTGCTGAACCCCGAGGGCCGCTTCCAGGTCTTCGAGGCCGTGGCCGCCGAGTTCAGGGGCGTGTTCGAGCCCCTGCGCGCCGTGGCGACCATGGTGCTGGAGAAGCTCGCCCAGAAGGCCTGAGCGCCGGGCACAACCCCACATGAGGACAGGCCACCTCGGCCGGCGACCCGCCGCCGGAGCCGTCGCGGACGCGTGATATCCTCGCGCCGATGCTCCGGACCCCCCTCCACGACAAGCACGAAGAGCTGGGTGCGAGGCTGGTGGAGTTCGCGGGGTACGAGATGCCGCTCCATTACCAGGGCGGCATCAACGAGGAACACTTGGCCGTGCGAAGCGGGGCGGGCGTGTTCGACGTCTCCCACATGGCCGAGGTGAGGGTCAAGGGACCCGAGGCCACGGCTTTCCTCTCGTACGCCACGCTCAACGACCCCGCCAAGCTCAAGGCCGGCCGCGGCCAGTACAGCATGCTGCCCAACGACAGGGGCGGCCTCATCGACGACCTCTACGTCTACCGCGAGGGCGAAGACGAGTTCCTGGTCGTCGCGAACGCCGCCAACAGGCGCCCCGTGGTCGCGCACCTGCAGGGCCTCGCCGAGGGCCGCGACGTGACGGTGGCTGACGAGAGCGACGAGTGGGCGCTCATCGCCGTCCAGGGCCCCAGCGCGGCGCTGCTCCTCGACAGGCTCGTGGCGCCCGACCTCACCGAGGTGAAGCGCAACGGGACCATCGACGCCGAGGTCTCGGGCGTCCCGATCAGGCTTAGCCGCACCGGCTACACGGGCGAGGACGGCTTCGAGGTCTTCGTGCGGCCAGCCGACGCGGTGGCCGTGTGGGACGTCGTAGTGAACGCCGGCGCCACGCCTTGCGGTCTGGGCGCGCGCGACACGCTGCGCTTGGAGGCCGGGTTCCCCCTCTACGGACACGAGCTCACCGAGAGCACCAACCCCCTCTGCACCGACTTCGCCTGGGTGGTGAAGGACAAGCCGTTCTTCGGGCGCGAGGCCATGTGGGGCAAGGAGTGCCGCAGGCGCCTCGTGGGCATCAGGATGGTCGACAGGGCCATCCCCCGCCAGGGCTACAAGGTCCTCGACAGGGACCGGAACACCATCGGCGAGGTCAGCTCGGGCACGCTCTCGCCGCTGACGCGCGAGAGCATAGGCTTCGCATGGGTGGACGCCGCGCACGCCGAGACCGGCGGGCGCTTGTGGGTCGAGGTGCGCGGCCGCCCCATGGCCGCAGTTGTGGTCAAGCCGCCGTTCCACCAGAGGTGACGGCTCATGCACGTCCGAGGTGGCGTGCCCAGCTTGGAGGAGCAGGATCATGAGAACGCCAGACGACCTTCGCTACGCCGAGTCCCACGAGTGGGCGAGGAAGGACGACGACGGCACCGTCGTCGTGGGCATCACCGACTTCGCCCAGGACCAGCTCGGCGACGTGGTCTTCGTGGAGCTGCCCGAGGTCGGTCGCAAGGTCGCCAAGGGCGACACCGTGGCCGTCATCGAGTCCGTGAAGACCGCCTCGGACATCTACGCCCCGGTGAGCGGCGAGGTCGTCGCCGTGAACTCCGCGCTCGAGTCGCGCCCCGAGACGGTCAACGAGAGCCCCTACGAGGACGGCTGGCTGTTCGGCATCGCGCCGTCCGACCCGGCTGAGTACGACCAGCTCCTCGACGCCAAGGCCTACGCCGCGACGCTGGACGAGGAGTAACCGTGCACTACCACCCGCACACGCCCGACGACGAGCGGCGGGCGCTGGCGGCGATCGGCGTCGGGTCGATCGACGAGCTCTTCGCCGACCTCCCTGCGGAGCTTCGTGACCCCCAGCTCGACCTGCCTGCCGGCATGGACGAGGAGGCGCTCCTCGACCATCTGAGGGCGCTGGCGGCGAAGAACGGCGCGCGCGGCCCCGACTTCTTGGGCGGCGGCGTGCGCCGGCACTTCATCCCCAGCGTCACCCCGCACCTCGCCCTGCAGAGCGAGTTCGTCACCGCCTACACCCCGTACCAGCCGGAGGTCTCGCAGGGCATCCTGCAGGCCACCTTCGAGTACCAGACGATGATGTGCGAGCTCACGGGCCTGGACGTGAGCAACGCCTCCATGTACGACGGCGCCTCGGCGACGGCCGAGGCGGCCCTGCTGGCCGTGAGGCAGACCGGGCGCGACCGCGTCGTGGTCAGCCGCGGCGTGCACCCGGAGACGCGCGCCGTCATCGAGACGTACCTGCGCCCGCTCGGCGTTCGCATCGACGTCGCCGAGCTCTCCCCCCTCACCACCGCGGCGCTCGGCATAGGCGACGACGTGGCCGGCGTCATCGTCCAGCAGCCGAACTTCCTGGGCTACCTGGAGGAGATGCGGCGCCTCACCGACGAGGCGCACGCCGCCGGCGCGCTGATGATCGCCGTCGTCGACCCGCTGTCGCTGGCTCTGCTGGCGCCTCCCGGGGCTTACTGCGCCGACGTGGCGGTCGGTGACGGGCAGACGCTCGGCAACCCGCCGGCCTTCGGCGGCCCGACCTTCGGCTTCATGGTCGTGCGCCAAGACCTGCTGAGGCAGTTCCCCGGCCGCATCGTCGGGCAGACCACCGACGTCGACGGCAAGCGCGCCTTCGTGCTCACCCTGCAGGCTCGCGAGCAGCACATACGACGCAGCAAGGCCAAGTCGAACATCTGCACGAACCACCAGCTCACGGCGCTGATGGCGACAATCAACGTCGCCGCCCTCGGTCCCGAGGGGCTGCGCCAGGTAGCGGCGGGCAGCGTCGAGCGCGCCCACGCGCTGGCTTCCCGCCTCGCCGAGGCCGGCTACGAGCCCCTCACGAGCGGCAGGTTCTTCGCCGAGTTCGTCCTGCCCGTGGCGCGACCCGCGGCCGAGGTCCGCTCGGCGCTGGCTGCGCGCGGCGTGCATGCCGGCGTGCCCGTTCCCGCCGAGTACGGCCTGGGCGACGCCGTCCTCCTCTCGGCGACGGAGCGCGTGAAGGACGAGGACATCTCTGCCCTCATCGCCGCCCTCGACGCCGTGGGCGCGCGCCGCGCGGAGGTGGCCCGTGGCTGACTTCCCGCTCATCTACGAGCGCTCCAAACCCGGTCGCCGCGGTGCCCAGCCCCCAGCGGTCCGCGACTTCGACCTGGCGGCCGCTTTGGGCGAGGAGAACCTGCGCGCCGAGGCGCCGCGCCTGCCGGAGGTCTCCGAGCTGGACCTGGTGCGCCACTACACCCAGCTGGCGCACAGGCAGTTCTCGATAGACGCCAACTTCTACCCGCTCGGCTCGTGCACGATGAAGTACAACCCCAAGGTCAACGAGGAGGCCGCCAAGCTCTTCTCCGACCTGCACCCCTACCAGGCGCCGGAGACGGCCCAGGGGGCGCTCCAGCTCATGCACGAGCTGCAGCAGGACCTGTGCGCGATCACGGGCATGGACGCCTTCAGCCTCCAGCCCGCGGCCGGCGCCCATGGCGAGTTGGCCGGCGTGCTGATGATCCGGGCCTACCACGAGGCCCGCGGCGAGGGTGACCAGCGGCGCGTCGTGATAGTGCCCGACAGCGCTCACGGCACGAACCCCGCCACCGCGGCCATGGCCGGCTACGAGGTGGTCGAGGTGCCCACCGGCCCGAGCGGCGAGGTGGACCTCGACGCTTACAAGGCGGCGATGGGGCCCAACGTGGCGGCCGTCATGCTCACGAACCCCAGCACCCTCGGCCTCTTCGAGCGGAACATCGTCGAGCTGGCGCGCGTGGCGCACGAGGCCGGCGCCCTCCTCTACTACGACGGCGCGAACCTCAACGCCATCCTGGGCCGCGTCAGGCCCGGCGACATGGGCTTCGACGTCGTGCACCTCAACCTGCACAAGACGTTCACAACGCCCCACGGCGGCGGCGGCCCCGGTACCGGCCCGGTGGGCGTGAAGGCGCACCTGGCGGAGTTCCTGCCCGTGCCCGTCATCGAGAAGCGCGGCGAGGAGTACGTGGCGGTCGACGACCGTCCCCGCTCTGTCGGCCGGATGCGCAGCCACTTCGGCAACTTCGGCAACCTCGTGCGGGCCTACACGTACATCAGGGCGCTGGGCGCCGAGGGCCTCAGGCAGGTGAGCGGCTACGCCGTGCTGAACGCCAACTACCTGCGCGTCAAGGTGAAGGAGCTCGGCTTCCGCGTGCCCTTCGACCGGATCAACATGCACGAGTTCGTGGCGCAGCCGCCCGAGGGCCTCCGTACGCTCGACGTCGCCAAGGCACTCCTCGACCACGGGATGCACCCCATGACGGTGTACTTCCCGCTGACGGTCAAGGAGGCCATGATGATCGAGCCCACCGAGACCGAGTCGCTCGAGACACTCGACGCCTACGTGGAGGCGCTCGGCCAGGTCCTCGAGCGCGCCGCCGCCGACCCCGCCTACCTCAAGGGCGCGCCCTACACGACGCCGGTGAGGCGACTCGACGAGGTCAAGGCCGCGCGGCAGCCGGTGCTGAGGTACGAGTTCGAGGCGGCGGACTGAGCCGCGTCGAGAGCCTGAAACGCAGAGGGAGCGCCGGTGACGGCGCTCCCTCGAGCTTTCGGTGATCGCGTCGCGCTCAGCTGCAGCTGGCGCCCTCGGCGGGCGCGGGCGCGCCGTCGGTGCGGAAGCTGTGCCCGCAGCCGCACTCCGAGGTGGCGTTCGGGTTCCTCACGCTGAAGCCGCCGCCCATGAGGTTCTCGACGAAGTCGACCTCGCAGCCCTTGAGGAGCGGCCAGCTCCGCTGGTCGATGACCACCTGGACGCCGTTCGACTCGAACTCCTGGTCGCCTTCCAGGCGCCGGTCCTCGATCTTCATGCCGTACTGGTAGCCGCTGCAGCCGCCCGACTTCACGAAGATGCGGATGGCGGCGCCGTCTACCCCGCTGCCGGCGATGAGCTCGCGGGCGCGGCGGGCGCCCGCCTCGGTGAAGGTGACGCGCTCCAGTGGCGCGGTAGCAGCCTGCATAGGGCCAACTTATAGCACGCCCCTGCGGGCGCTCCCGGTCGCCCAGTAGCGGTGCCCGGCGCGTCTCCGCGCCACACCCCACGGCCGTCGGCGGGGTATAGTCTGTCTCCGGCCGCCGCGGGCGGCCAGCGCTCGCCCGCGGGGGTATAGCTCAGTCGGTAGAGCGGCGGTCTCCAAAACCGTAGGTCTGGGGTTCGAGTCCCTATGCCCCCGCCAAGCAGCGGCAGGCGCCCCCTCCAGAGGGGGCGCCTCGCTTTGCGCTCCCCTGAGCCGCTCAGGCCAGCGCCCTTTGGGCCCCCTCGCGCTCCGCTGCGGCGACGCCCCGCATGCAGCGGAGGCCGTTCGGGACGCTAAGGGTGGTATCTTGGCTTCGTGATGCGACCTTCGGGTCCGGCGCTGCGCGCCATCCTGGCCGCGTCGGCGCTCCTGACCCTCCTCGTGCTGCCGTCCGCGGCTGCGCAGGCGCCGGCGGCGGGCGTCGTGCGCGAGGTCTGGCTGGTGCCGATCGAGGGCGAGATAACACCCGCCACCACGGCCTACGTGCGTAGCCGCGTGGCGCGCGCGAACGACCAGCGCCCCCTCGCCCTGGTCCTCTACCTTGACACCCCTGGCGGGTCCGTTGAGGCGATGCGCGACATCGTGGGCATCATCCTCCACGAGGCGCAGGTCCCCACCATCGCCGTCGTACAGAACGCCTTCTCGGCCGGTGCGCTCATCGCCATGTCGGCCGAACACCTGGCCATGCTCCCGGGCTCGTCCATCGGCGCGGCGCTGCCGATACTCGCCACGCCCACGGGCATAGCGCCCGTGGACGAGAAGTTCACTTCAGCCCTGCGCGGCGAGTTCCGCAGCGTCGCCGAGGCGCGCGGCCGCAACGCCACCGTGGCCGAGGGCATGGTCGACGAGCGCGTCGTCATCCCCGGCCTCTCGACGGCCTCCGAGCTCGTGACCCTCACCTCGCGTCAGGCGGTGGAGCACGGCATCGCCGACGTCGAGGCCGGCACGCTGGCCGAGGCCCTCACCGCCTTCGGCTACGGCGGGGTGCCTACTGTGCGGCTTGAGCCCACCTTCGGCGAGCGCCTCGGAGCCTTCCTTTCGCAGCCCCTGCTCGCGGCCGTGCTGCTCGTCGTGGGCATCGGCGGTCTGCTCATCGAGATCTTCTCCCCCGGCTTCGGGCTGCCCGGCGCCGTCGGCGTCATCGCCCTAGCCGCCTTCGCCTACTCGGCCTTCGTGGCCACGCCGGCCGGCCCGTTCGACATCCTGCTCCTCGTCGTCGGGTTGGTGCTCCTGGCTGTGGAGGTGCTGGTGCTCCCCGGCTTCGGCATCGCCGGGGTGGCCGGCTTGGCGGCGCTGGTGTTCGCCGTGGTGCGCATCTTCGAGGAGAGCAGCCTCACCGTCATCGGCTACGGGGCCCTCTTCGGCGGCGTGCTCTTGGCCGTGCTGCTGTGGATGCTGCCCAACAGCCGGCTGGCCGCGGCGTTCAGGCTCTCCACGCGCCTCTCCACGCCCCAGGGCCCGACCGTCATCGCCGAGGACGTCCCCGACCTCCTCGGGGCGGTGGGCGTCGCGCTCTCCGACCTCAGGCCTGCCGGCGTGGCGCGCTTCGGCTCGGCGCGCGTGGACGTGGTCTCGGAGGGCGATTACGTGAGGTCCGGCAGCCGCATCCGCGTGCTGCGGGTGGAAGGCAACCGAGTGACGGTTCGTGCCCTGGAGGCCGAGCAAGCTACCGCGACGAACGGCGGGGCCATCCCCGCCAGCTCAGACCCGGCAGAGCCGGGCCGTGAGGAGACCTGATGGACGTACCGCTGATCATCCTAGCCGGCGCCGTGATCCTCTTCTTCATCATCCTCTTCTCGATCATCCCGATCGGGCTGTGGATCTCGGCCGTCGCCGCGGGCGTGAAGGTGAGCCTCACCAGCCTCGTGGCCATGCGGCTCAGGCGCGTGCCGCCGCACCGCATCATCCTGCCGCTCATCAAGGCGGACAAGGCCGGCATAGAGGTCAACCAGAACCAGCTGGAAGCGCACTACCTGGCCGGCGGCAACGTCGACAGGGTGGTCGACGCGCTCATCGCCGCGGACAAGGCGCGCATCACGCTGCCCTTCGACCGCGCCGCGGCCATCGACCTGGCCGGACGTGACGTCCTGGACGCCGTGCGCGTCTCCGTGAACCCCCGCGTGATCCAGACCCCCAACATCAGCGCCGTAGCCCGTGACGGCATCGAGCTCATCGCCACCGCCCGCATCACGGTGCGCGCGAACCTCGAGCGCCTCGTGGGCGGCGCCGGCGAGGAGACGATCATCGCGCGCGTCGGCGAGGGCGTGGTCTCCTCCATCGGCTCGACCGACTCGCACAAGGGCGTGCTCGAGAACCCCGACATCATCTCCAAGACGGTGCTCGCCAAGGGCCTCGACTCCGGCACGGCCTTCGAGATCCTCTCCATCGACATCGCCGACGTGAACGTGGGCAGGAACATCGGGGCGCAGCTCCAGACCGACCAGGCCGAGGCCGACAAGCGCGTGGCGCAGGCGCGTGCCGAGGAGCGGCGCGCCATGGCCGTCGCTGAGGAGCAGGAGAACAGGGCCCGCGTCGAGGCCATGCGCGCCAAGGTCGTCGAGGCGGAGGCCGAGGTGCCCCTCGCCATCTCCGAGGCGTTCCGCAGCGGGAACATAGGCGTGATGGACTACTACCAGCTCCAGAACATCCAGTCCGACACCAGCATGCGGGGCAACATCGCCCGCGCCGCCGGCCAGGAGGAAGGCGGCTGAGCCCATGGACCTAGACTCGATCCTCGGCATCCTCTTCTTCGTCGTCTTCGTGGTGGTGCCGCTGTTCACCAACGCCAGCAGGCGCGGCCAGGGACGAGGGGCGAAGGGCGCCGGCCAGGGTCGGGCACAGGGCACCGGTACCGGTCAGGCAGCGGCGGGCGATGCTCCGGACCAGGTCCCCATGACGCTGGCGGAGATACGGCGCCGCGTCGAGGAGGCGCAGCGTCGCGAGGAGGAGCTGGCCAAGGCCCGTCGCGCACGCGGCCGGCAGCCCGCCGAGGAGCGCCCCGGCTCCCTCGTCACGGGCGACCCGTTCGAAGGGTCGCTGGTGAGCACGCCCGCGAGGCGACTCGGCGAGTCGGCCGGTCCGTCCGCCAGCCTGGGGCCCATGAGCTCCCCGGCGACCGGTCAGACCACGGGCGGCTACGTCCTGGGCCCCGAGGGCGGGGTGCCCGGCTCCTTCCCCACCGGCGACTTCGTCTTGGGGCGCGAAGGCGCCCAGACGCCCCGCAGGCCGAGTGACGGGTCATTAGGACGTGAGGGCGCGGCCGCCCCGCGGCCGCCCAAGCCGCCCACCTCGCGGGGTGCGCAGCCTGACCGCAGCGCTAGGGCCGCCGCGTCCGAGATCGGCCGGGCCTCCGGCGCGCGACCGGCGAAACAGGCCGGTAAGGCTACACTTAGCCGGACCTGGGCGCTACGAACGGACGAGGAGAGCATCCTGAACGGTCTCATATGGCACGAGGTGCTCAGCCGCCCTAAGGCGCTCCGCCACTGGAGGGAAAGATAGCGACCTCACTCACCCTGAAGCTGAAGAGCCCCGCGGAGGCGCTCTCGCTTTACGGCAAGAACGACGAGAACCTCAAGCTCCTCAGGCAGAAGCTGCGCGCCAAGGTCGTCGCGCGCGGCGACGAGCTCAGGCTCGTGGGCGAAGAGCCGGACGTGGAGGAGGCTGCCGCCACGTTCCGCAGCCTGCTGGACGCCATCCGCAACGGCTCCGAGCTGAGCCTGGCCGAGATCGAGTTCGGCGCTTTGGACAGGACGCGCGATGCGGACAGGGCGGGCGACGCCGCGGATGGCGACGGCTCTCCGCGCCTGCCGGGCCGCGCCCGCCCCAAGACGCCTGGCCAGCGCCGCTACGTGCGCGCCATCGCCGACAACCCCATCACGTTCGGCCTCGGGCCCGCCGGCACGGGCAAGACGTACCTGGCAGTGGCGATGGCCGTCGAGGCCTTGACGGCGAACCGCGTCAAGCGCATCATCCTCACGCGCCCCGCCGTCGAGGCGGGCGAGCGCCTAGGCTTCCTGCCTGGGGACCTGCAGGCGAAGATCGACCCGTACCTGCGGCCCCTCTACGACGCGCTCTACGACATGCTGCCGGCAGACAGGGTCGAGCGGCTGCTGGAGCAGGGCACCATCGAGGTGGCGCCGCTCGCGTTCATGCGCGGCCGCACGCTCAACGACGCCTTCATCATCCTCGACGAGGCCCAGAACACGACGCCGGAGCAGATGAAGATGTTCCTCACGCGCATGGGCTTCAACAGCAAGGTCGTCGTCACCGGCGACACCACGCAGGTCGACCTGCCCGGCAACGTGCAGAGCGGCCTGAAGGTCGCCCAGTCCATACTGAAGGGCATCGAGGGGATCAGCTTCATCGAGTTCAGCAAGGCCGACGTCGTGCGCCACCCGCTGGTAGCGCAGATAATCCTGGCCTATGAACAGCACGCCTGACAGGCACCGCGGCTCCCCGGCGAGCTTCTGGCTCCTGGCCACGGCTCTCGCCGCCGTGCTGGCGCTGCTGCTCTACTCCGTCTACGGGCTGAGGCAGCGCACGCCCCTCAGGCTCGGCGAGCCGAGCCCGCAGACGTTTGTGGCGCCCGTGCAGACCGAGGTCGTGGACCTGCTGGCCACCCAGCGCCAGCGCCAGGCGGCCAGGCAGCAGATCGAGACCGTCTACACCGTGGACAACGAGCTGCGCGAGCTGGTCATCGCCAGCGTGGCGGCCTCGGGGCTCCCCAACGAGTCCGTGGCCGTCGTCATCGACTCCTACCAGAAGCCGGACGGGGTCCGGCACGACGAGCTGGACGCCGTCACCAACGCCGCCGTGGCGGCCGCGCCGCCGGAGCGCCAGCGCGAGGTGCGCATCGTCCTCGAGCGGCGCCTGGTGGCCACGGCCCTGCCCGACGAGACGCTGACCCTGGCGGCGCGCGAGGCGGCCGCCCAGGCCATCAGGCCCGTCATGCAGACGCTTAACGCTGGCGAGGTGATAGTCCAGGAGGGGCAGCCGCTCACCGAGGACCACCTGAGGGTGCTCGACAGGCTGGGGCTCTACAGCGCCAGCGCCGACGCCGCCACGCAGACCGCCTGGCTCATCATCGGCTGCCTGTCGCTGGCCCTGCTGCTCACCGCGCCGCTCGTGATCGGCCGGCGGTACGTGCTGGCGCGGGTCACGGGCAACCAGCTCATGTTCCTCATCGCCGTCACCGCCCTCGTCATCGGAGTGCAGCGGCTGGCGGTCGACGCCTCGCCGTACTTCCTGTTCGCCCCGCTGGCGCCGCTCGTGGTGGCCGCCCTGCTCGGCCCGATACCGGGCCTCGCCTGGTCGGCCTGGACCGCCGTGGCCGTCGGGCTGCTCGTGCCTGCCGCGCCGTTGCAGGCGCTGATCGCCACGCTCGTCGCTTCCGTCGCCGCCTCGCTGCTCGTGCAGGCACGCCGGACGCGCCTCTCGGTGGCCCTCGCCGGCCTGGCAGGCGGCGCCATCGCTGGCCTCGCCACCTACTCGACGGTGCTGGTCACAGGCGGCATGAGCACGGCGGAGGCGGCTGCCGCGGCCGGCCTGGTCATCGTGGGCGGCCTCCTCGCCGGCGTCGTGGCGCTGGGGCTGCTGCCGGTGGCCGAGAGCCTCTTCTCCTTCCTCACCGACTTCAGGCTGCTCGAGCTGTCGAGCCCCACGAACCCGCTGCTGCAGCGGCTGGTGGCCGAGGCGCCCGGCACGTACCAGCACAGCCTGATCATCTCGAACCTGGTGGAGCAGGCCGTCAAGAACATCGGCGGCAACGCCCTCCTGGCCCGCGTCGGCGCGCTGTTCCACGACGTGGGCAAGACCAAGCGGCCGCAGTTCTTCATCGAGAACCAGTTCAGCGGCGAGAACCCGCACGACAACCTGAGCCCGCACCTCAGCTACCTGATCGTCACCAGCCACGTGCGCGACGGCATCGAGCTGGCCCGCCAGTACGGCCTGCCGCGCGAGCTGGAGCCGTTCATCGCCGAGCACCACGGCACGACCGTCCTCAGCTACTTCTACAAGCGCGCCCTAGAGGAGGGGAAGGTCGAGGAGCTGAACTTCCGCTACCCCGGCCCCCGGCCGCGCAGCAAGGAGACGGCCGTCCTCATGCTCGCGGACTCCATCGAGTCCGCCGCGCGCACCCTGCAGGACCCGAGCCCCTCGGCGATCCGCGGGCTCATCGACAGGATCATCGAGCAGCGCCAACAGGACGGCCAGTTCGCCGAGAGCCACCTTAACTTCACCGACCTCGAGGTCATCGCCAACACCTTCGAGCGCATGCTCACGGCCGTGCTGCACCGGCGCGTGAGCTACCCGAGCGCCGAGGAGATCCGCGGCCTCAAGGTCGCTCGTGGGGTCGGCGACGGCGGCTCGAGCGGCGGGAACGACGCCACGGCCTCAGGGCGTGAGGAGGTGAGCGGTGCCCGTCGAGGTGATAGACGAGACCGAGCGCTACCCACGCGCTCCTGAGCTGGCCGCGACGCTGGAGGAGCTGCTCGCCGAGTGGGACCTAGGGGACCGGGAGGCTACGGTCGTCCTCGTCGACGACGCCGCCATCGCCCGGTTCAACGAGCGCGACCGCGGCGTGGAGGGGCCGACGGACGTCCTCTCCTACCCCACCTCGGAGCCGACGGACGTCGGCTACCCGGACGTGCCACACCTGGGCGACGTCTTCATCAGCCTCGACACGGTAGCCAGGCAGGCCGCAGCGGCGGGGCACGACCTCGACACCGAGGTGGTCACGCTCGCCGCCCACGGCTTCACGCACCTGCTAGGACACGACCACGCCACCGACGAGGAGTGGCGACCCTTCCTGGCCGCCCAGGAGCGGGCTGCGGCCCTCTTCCGGGCGCGCGTGGGGGCAGCGGAGGAGTGATGACGTTGGACAGAGCGCGTCTCGGGAGGTCGTTCGCCGTCGCCGGGGCGGGGCTGGCGCGGGCCTGGGCCACGCAGCCCAACCTGCGCATCGAGGTGACCGTCGGCCTGCTGGCGCTCGGTCTGGCGGCCTGGCTGAGCGCGCCGCTGGTGCCCATCCTGCTGGCGAGCGCCATGGTGCTGTCCTTGGAGCTCATGAACACGGCCGTGGAGGCGGCGGTCGACCTGGCGTCTCCGCAGCGTCACCCACTGGCGGGCACGGCCAAGGACCTGGCGGCGGCCGCGGTGCTCACGGCGTCTTTCTGCGCGGTTCTCGTGGGCCTGGTCGTGCTGGGTCCGCCGCTGGTCGCGCGCGTGGGCTCGTGGTTGGGGGTGGCGTGATGGCCGAACGCGACGACCGCGCGCCTGAGGTGCCCGGCGACCTGCTCGCGGAGGCGAAGCGGGCGCACGCGAACGCCTACGCTCCCTACTCCCGGTTCGGCGTCGGCGCCGCCCTGCGCGCCGAAGACGGCACGGTGTTCGCGGGCTCGAACGTGGAGAACGCGAGCTTCGGCCTGACCCGGTGCGCCGAGCAGTCGGCCGTGCAGGCCATGGTCACGTCCGGCAGGCGCGCTTTCCAGGAGATCGTGGTGTACACGGAGAGCGAGGAGCCCGCCTCGCCTTGCGGCGGCTGCCGGCAGGTGCTGTTCGAGTTCGCTCCCGACGCCGACGTCTACCTCGTCAACCACCGCGGCCTGGTCGTGGCGACCACGGTCAAGGACCTTATCCCGGGCGCGTTCGGGCCCTCCAAGCTGCCGTCCTGAACGCGTAAAACGGGGTCGCGGGGGGCCTCAGGGTTCTCACCGGCCCTGGTTATACTGCCGCGACATGCCCATCCGAACGCAGTTAACAGTCCGTCTCCTCGCGGTGATGGGGGCGGCTCTACTCAACCTGGCCGCCGCTCAGGTGACACGTGTCGCGGTGTTCCCGTTCGACGTGTCCGCCGCCACGCAGGCCTACCAGCTGGGCCTGCCCGGCGCCGTCCAGCGGGCCCTTAACCAGCTGCCCAACGTCTACGCGCCGCCCGTCGGCGACGTCGCCCTGGTGGCGAACAAGGCCGTCGACGCCGAGGCCGACGTGAACCAGACGGTCACACGGCTCTTCGAGGCCGGCGCCCTCGTCACCGGCCAGGTGACCCTCACCGCCGGCAGCGGGGCCCAGGCCACCGTAAACGTCGAGGTCGGCGGCCAGGTGCGTACCGTGCAGGCCAGCGGCGCCGACCCGGCCCAGCTCGCCCTGGCCGTGGCCGAGGGCGTGGCCGGCATCGTGGCGCCCGGCGCCGATGCCGGGGCCATGGCGCGGCTTCGCGCCGCGGCCGCGCAGACCCCGTCCCTGCCTAGCCTGGGACCCACTGGTCTCTCCACCTCCGGGCTGCCCGGGGCCAGCGTCACGGACCTGGCCGCTGCGGCCGAGCTGGACCCCGACTCCGCCTGGGTGCTCGCCGAGTACGCCAAGGCCACGGCACTGGCCGGGAACCTCGAGTCGGCGGCTGACATCGCCGTCCGGGCGGCCCAGGCCGCCCCGGAGGACGCCGACGTGCAGGCCACCGCCGGCGTCGTGCTGCGTTCGGCCGGGCGCGACCAGGATGCCTTCGACGCCTTCTCCAAGGCGCTGCAGGTCAACCCCGTCCATGCGATAGCGCTTGTGGGCCGCGCCTCCCTGGCCGGTCTCGGCGCCGTCGACCCGTCCGCCGACCTCCAGACGGCGCTCGCCGCCTACCCTCGTTTCATCGACGCTCACCTGCGCCTGGCGGACCGGGAGCCCGACGCCGCGCGCCGCCTGCAGACGCTGCGCCGCGCGGAGCGCTACTCGCCCGAGTCCGTGCTCCTCCGCGGGACGGTCATCGACCTGCTCCTCGACAACGGCGAGGCTGCCGGCGCGCTCAGCTACCTCCAGCAGGCCACCGCCGACCCGTTGGCGCGCTCGGCCTCGCTCTACGCGCTCGCCAGGTTGCTGCCCGCCTCGCACGCGGAGCAGGCGCTGGAGCTCGTCCAGGCCGGTGAGGAGCTCTACCCCCAGAGCGCCGAGCTGAAGGTGGCGCACGCCGACCTGCTGATCAAGTCTGACGAGCCGGCCGCCGCGGCCGCCTTGCTCAGGCCCGTCCACGAGGCCAACCCCGCCAACCGCGAGGTCGGCGCAATGCTGGCCGTGTCGCTGGCCCGCAGCGGCGACCTGGCGGGCGCCAGGGACGTCTACACGTCCCAGCGCGGCTCGGGACCCGACGTGGACCGCGGCCTCGCCGAGATCTACCTGGCCGCGGGCCGCGCCGCAGGCGCCCTCGAGTTGCTCGGACCCCTGGCGCAAGCCGCGCCAGAGGACGCCGGCCTCCAGGCCCTGTACGGCACCGCCTTGGTGCGCATGGGCAGGCTCGACGACGGCCGCGCGGCGCTGGAGCGGGCGATCGCGCTCGACGCCAACAACGCCCTCGCGCGTCGCAGCCTGTCCATACTGGAGCAGCAGCGCCAGCTCACCGGCGCCGCCGACGTGACGTTCACCGAGGAGGCCGGCGTGGCCTTCCAGCAGGGCCTCTACGCCCTGGATGTCCAGGACTACGACGCCGCCAACGACGCGTTCGGACGCTCGCTGCAGGCCCAGGCGGGCAACCCGCTGGCCGCCTTCTACCGCGGCTACACGAGGCACCTGACGGGTGATCACCGCGGCGCCATCGCGGACTACCAGACCGCCCTCGAGGCCTTCGGCGAGAGCGATATCGTCCTCAACAACCTCGGCTACGCCTACCTGCAGACCGGGCGCTACGACATGGCCCTGTCGCACCTGCGCCGCGCGGTCGCCGCCAACGACGGCAACGCCCAGGCGCACCTCAACCTGGGGCTCGTGCAGATGACGCTGCAGAACTACGCTCAGGCCCTCGCTGAGCTCGAGAGGGCCGTCGAGCTCGACCCAGACCTCGGACCCACGCTGGCCGAGCTGATCGCCACCGCGCGCGAGCGGGCCGGACAGTAGCGGCCCGCCGCGAGGCGGCCCGGCGCTAGCATGGGCGAGATGGTCATCAGGGACGAAGTCAGGCGCCTGCCTGCCTACAAGTTCACGCCGCACCACGAGCCGGTCAAGCTCGACCAGAACGAGGCTCCCGACGACGCGCCAGAGCTAGCGCAGGCCGTGGCCGAGCGCGTCGCCGCGGCGGCGTTGAACCGGTACCCGGGGCTGCACCCCGTGGAGCTCGAGCGGGCGCTGGCGGAGAGACACCGCTGGCCCGAGGAAGGCGTCGTGGTCGCGCCCGGCTCCAACGTGCTCATCCAGGCTTTGACGATCGCGGCAGGCCTGGGTCGCTCCGTGCTCACGGTGTCGCCCACCTTCTCGGTCTACACCTCGCAGGCCCAGCTCCTGGGGGCGGAGCTCGTCGAGGCGCCACTCGGCCCTGGCTTCTCCCTTCCGGAGGGCGACCTGATCGCAGCCCTGGACGGACGGTCAGGGGTGGCGTTCATCGCCGACCCCGCGGCGCCCACCGGCAACCGCATGGACGCCGGCGGCCTGGAGCGCTTCGTGCGCGCGGCGCACGCCTCAGGGCGCTGGCTCACCGTCGTCGACGAGGCCTACGCCGAGTTCGCCGACGTCGACCACGCCGGCCTCGCCCGCGAGCTCGACAGCGTCGTCCTGCTACGGACCTTCTCGAAGGCGGCGGGCCTGGCTGGCGTGCGCCTCGGCTACGCCGTCACGTCGCCGTCGATCGCCGAGCATGTCCGCAAGGTCCTGCTGCCGTTCTGCGTCGGCTGGCCGCAGGTGGCTGCCGGCCTCACCGTCCTGGAGCGCCAGGACGTAGTCGAGAGGCGCGTCGCCAACGTCCTGGCTGAGCGCGCCCGCCTGGCGGATGCCCTCGGGCGACTGCCAGGCGTGGAGGTCTTCCCGAGCGTCACCAACTTCCTGCTCTTCCGCGTCGACGACCCGGCGCGCGTGCATGCGGCCCTTCTGGAACGCGGCGTGGTGGTGAGGCGCCAGGACCATCTGCGCG
>Ga0182741_1003373_pt1 | contig 17135 bp, 7 predicted proteins | sample eDN5th37CBELigOP_FD_128874 | JGI IMG/M metagenome (GOLD analysis project Ga0182741, IMG submission 128874) | Enriched Organic Plus compost microbial communities from Emeryville, California, USA - eDNA 5th pass 37_C BE-Lig OP (version 2) (version 2) ...
AAGAAGGAGAAGAAGGAGAAGAAAGAGAAGAAAGAGAAGAAAGAGAAATCTGAGAAGCGCGACAAACGTGTGAAGCTCGAGGACGAGGAAAATGATGAAGAAGATAGCGTCGCTGTCAAGAAAAGCCGTAACAAGACCAAGTCCGAGCTCGTCTCAGACGACGAGGAGCAGTCTGACGAAGGTGGCATGAATGATGAGGAGGAGGAGGAAGACGAAGAGGACCTTGGTCAGATTGACTTCGCAGACCTGAAGGTCGAAGTCGATGAAAACGGCAAGTTGATCAACATTCCTCCCAAGCCCATGACTGCTTACATGCTCTGGAGTCAACGGGTGCGTACTGAGATCATGCAGGAGAATCCAGGTCTCAGCGTCGCAGAGATCGGTCGCAAGTTGGGTGCTATGTGGAAGTCGATCGGTCGTGCTGCGCAGAACAAGGCAAAGCACGATGCCAAGGTGATGAAGGCCCGCTACGAAAGATACCAGAGCCTCTTGAAGGAGTATGACGAACAGCTCGAGCAGCAGGAGTTTAAGGAGAAGGCAAGCGAAGACGGTGAAGCTGGAGCCGAGTCACAGTCGGTGACGGAAAAGCCCAAGCGAATTCCAGTGTACGAACAGTTCCTGGCGCTTACAACCAAAGCGAAGAAGGGTAAGAAGGAGAAGGATGCTTCCAGGACGCCAAAACAGCGCGCCTCGAAGTCACGACGCTCCACCTCCGTCATCAGCTCCGGCGACATGTCTCGCGTTGGTGAGCTTGGCTATGAGGATGATGAAGGCGATATGGGCGCATCAGACTACGGTCGGCGTGCTGGCCGAATGAGTGAAGCTGAAAAGGCACGCGACTTAGAAGGGCAAATCCAACTTGGTGTCCAGGACTTCCTCATTCGAATGGAGATGGCAGCAGATGAGGATATTGCTGCCAACCTACACAAGAAACCAGCTGTCAAGAAGCTCCAGAGTGTGAATGAATTGGTGACCCACTGCACTAACGCTAGCCTGCAGCGCATCCTCATTGACCGTGGTCTCCTTCGCGTCCTGGCTAGATGGCTTCAGCCGCTGCCTGATGGCTCTTTAGTGAACGAGTCTGTGCGCTCCCAAATTTACCGCATCTGCTGGAATCTGCCTGTGAAAGAAAGCGAGATTGCATCGAGTGGACTTGGCCGAGCCCTCGCAGCATACTTTAGGAACGAGCACGAGACCGATGCCAACAAACGCATTTTGCATGATGTGATCCAGAAGTGGACCCGCCTCGTCGTTGAGGCCAGCACTGACTTCAAACAGCTCGCGCGTCTACAGGAGGATGACACAAAGACGTACGCTGCCTTGGAGCGCAAGCGTGTCCTGGATGAGCACGAGCGTGCAATTCCACAAGCCAGCACAGGCAAGCGACCTCGCATTCCTATGCAACAACCCTTCGCCTACACGATTCGACCTGGCAGTGGTCGTCGCACTGTTACTGAGGACGACTCCGGCAACGACGACGATTCCGGCAACGACGACATCGAAGAAGATTCGGAACGACCAAAAGCGAACGCTGAAAACAATGTTGCCAAGGCCTTAGCTGACATCCAGCGGCAGCGACGTGCCGCAATGCAGTACATCAAGCCCTCAGTCAATGGCAAGATCAAGCTAAAGTAAGCATGGGGTGGACTGTACACAATGTGATGATTACAACAACAGAAGTGGCGAATTGATTGTAATAAGGTTCGCCTCATCTGTAATCTCGCATCATCCCCGCTGAAGCCTACCACTAGACTAGACTTAAACACAAAGCCACAAATCCATTCACCAGTATTACTGTGGCTCGCTGTGCCACACCACAGGGTCATAAAGCTAGCAATCAAACACAGTATCTTAACACTTTGGTTCAATCTACAACGTGTTATACTAGTGTATTCAGAACTTGTCAAAACTAGGGATTCGAAATTGACATCACGTTACAGCTCCGACCTTTGTGGATAATACACCTGCTGCTGGCGATGGTGATGGTGTGGATGGTGGTGATGCTGATGATGATGGCTTTGATACTGGGCGTAGTGATGTGGCTGGATGCGTAGAGGCAATGGGCGAGATGCAAAAGTGGCATGTGCAAGAGCAATCGCGGGGTCAAGCATGAGTAGCAGAGTGAGTTAAGAACACAAGCACATCCGCACTATGCTCGGCGAAGACATGAAGCCGACAAATTAAAGCTCGCGAATTGGAGTATTATGTACCTGATAGGGATGCTGCTGCTGCTGGTGGTGGTGCCGCTGCTGCATCTGTTGCTGCGCCAAACGCTGCATTTGCAACTGTTGCTGGTATTGTAGCTGCTGCTGTTGAATCTGTTGCTGAATATGGGGAGGGACCGGTTGCGCTCTCAGCTGTTGTGGTGGTTGTAGCTGTCGCTGTTGCGGCTGTGACGGGATGGCCTGAGCAGACCCGTGCTGGGTTTGGTGCTGCGCATCACTCGCCTTGTCTTGATTCGTCCAACTTGCCTGGATCGGCTGGCCTTGGAGCAGGTCCTGCTGCTGCTCAGCAGTCAGATCAGGCAGCTCGGAACCGAGTGCCATGTTAAGGGCCGCTGCATCTGTGACATTCGCAAGCCCATCCGACACTGCTGGCATCGCATAGCTTGCGGCGTCGTAGATCGACGAAGCGACCCAACCCACCGGTCGGAAAATGGGGAGGAACCTCTTCAAGATAATATACGCAGCAGTGGCAACGAAGAACAGAAAAGCGGCATAGACCATACGCTGTTCAATCTTAGACTTGCTTTCCAATTTCTTCACAAGCGATTTGGACGAATTCAGCGCATTCCGGGCTGATTCGGCCTCTTTTAAAACGCTCTGTGCTGTCTCGGTTGAGGACAATAGAGTCGTATGCGCCCTCGCGGATTGATCTATTACATCAACCAAAGAAGCCCGAGTGCGTGATAGCGACTCAATCACACGCGTAGACTGGTCTATGTCACGGGAAAGTGCATTATAATTACGTGACATGGGTTGATCTGCAACCTTCGTCTCAACAACACTGACAGTGGCCTGAGAGACATCACTTGCTCCAGGCGCGTTTGTAGCAGACTGGACAGGATGTGGGAGTGGGAAGTGGTGCTGCTGATACGGTGTCGGGGCCGGAACGTGAACCCGTAGTGTAAGCAGGCGGAGTTGTTTTCGCAGAGCGCTAAGCTCTTCAAGAGCATGAGTCACACGTAGTTGAGTGGACTCGGGTAGTTTGCTCGAGCTTGGTGTGTTACTACCGGCCGGTTTGGGTGTTGCGGATAGGTTCGCCCCACCCGAGACTGCTGGATCGTCTTCGACAAGCTCGCGTTGGCGTAACTCCCCGTCCGTTGGTAAAAAGGCCGCAATCGAAGGGTGTTGTGCCCTGAAAGCTTCGATTTCATTCTCAACCTGCTGCAGTAGAGCCACCGCCTCCGCGCACGCAGCTTTTGCAGCGGCTTGGGGTGTGTTTGTTGTGAGCTGTTTCACGCGATTGCGTAGAATGTTCAACTTGAACTCGATTTCTGTTGCGTGCATCTCTGGAGTCCGCTGTACTACACCACTGGCACTCTCTGCGGGAGTCGGCACCACGTTGAGAGGCGTGCCAGGATTTGCAACCGGCGTTACAGCCGGCACTCCCTGCTGTTGCTGGTGATGTGTTTGGGGTTGAAGATGGTGTTGTTGTGGTGTGGGCGCCAATGGTAGCGTTGGTGGTTTGGCCTGCTTAGGGAGATGTTGGCCAGGCGCTCCCCCAGGCTGTGCCATGGGATTCGACTGCGTGGGCATAGAAGGTGTAGCTACACCCGATGAAAGTGCTGGTTGGATACGTGTCGAAGGCGATGGGACTGGCGTGATGTTGGGCGTCACATTGGGTGACTGGGCCACTGGAGTCGATCCAGGTAGTCGTGGTAACTGCGGGATCGTTGGAATTGACGCGATGGGCGTGGCTATGTGACCTGGATTCTGGCGTGGATGCTGAGATTGACTTTGCGTTGTTGGTGTGGATGTCGACGCCTTCTCATCGCGAGTTATTCGTGGAGATACTGGATTTGCTGATGGTAGGTTGTGCTGTGTTGCCATGCTTATGGCGGAGGATGTACTTGTTCCTAAGGCTCTAGCTTTAATGCGGAGGCGTGAGGAAGATCACGTCTACGTGTGGGACCTCTTTCTGGATGTTGTTAGAATCTTGTGTTAGCTTCCATAGCCACAGCCACGAATACCCTCGAGAGCTTCCACCAGGTTTTCACTGAAGCACGATTTATCGCTATTCGGTTCGAAATAGTATGTGACGTCGTGTGTAGATCACTGCATCTAGGAGATCTACGTTTGATCTTCGCGTATAACAAAGTGTCCTGCCAATGCGCTGGACGGATCTTCTGGAAATGCTGCGCAAGCGAATGTTCTCCAAGTGGAAGTTGACTCAGCTCGGAGCCGTTTTTTCGAGTTCTTCACTGGACTGGAGTTGAAGAAATTCCACACTGCACTGAAGGCGTGAATCGTCCTCAGCCACAGAGGCGAGGACGGATGCCAGATGGGATATGATCTTACCAGTGCTTAAGCTTGTACATATTTTGAGTTTGAGCAAGACCTCGCGAAGGCTCCGGAGAGATCACGCCTCTGTCCACCCTGCTTCCTACAATACAGTCGCGCTGGGGTTTGTACCAAGACAGCAAGAACGACCACACAGGCAGTTGATGTACGTCAGCACACATGCTACAACGAGGAGATCGGTCGTAGTTGCATGTGCTCTGGAGATGCGAGGGGCAGATCCAGAATAGGCCCTCCACTGCGTATCGTCAATGTATACCACTGATGGATGTCTGCATTACTGTAGAAAGCTTATCGTACACGTGCAAGTTTGTCCCCAATGTGGCATAGGATCCTGTCTGCTGGACCATACGAGACGACACTGCGAAACAAATCGAGGTGAGTTGGAATTTCGACATTTCTGTATATTTACGTGGTGCCTGGAACTGGTAGAGTGAGTGACTATACTACTAATTCATTTGCACCAAGCAACTGCTTATACTGTATAGACTACGCTCCTAACATGAAACATGTCCACACCTCCTGCCTCGCTAGATATCCCAGCTAAGCCATTCAAACTGTTGAGCTCACCTGCGACCTGAACGCCTTGAGCTCCGTTTGACCGATACGCGCCACATCACGCCGCGCTTCACGACTAGGTGGGGATGACAGTCCGTTCCGAAGTGCTTGCGCGCTCGGGTGCCGGCAGTTGGATCTTTGTAACCGCGCTCTTCCCCTCCGTGATTCTCTTCAGCAAGGCAATCATCTGGAGTGTCTTCTACTTCTACTCGACCTCGACTAACACCGAATGTACCGACAACGTAGAAGGATACTTCTTTGCGTCAATAGCAGCAGGTACGTTGGTTTTTCGCATCCGCCTTGACTGGAACATCCTCTTCCGAACCTCGCACGAGCAGCAGCATCTCACCGCACACAAGAAGACTTCGTCGTGAACCCCAGGCCTAAGTTGAGGAGTGGGGAGCTGTGCGGGCGTTGTCACAAGATTGTTTAACGTACATGGAGTGGGTGATGGTATTTCAGGTACAAGAGTGCATATCCTCACAATTTACCTCGTATGCTTCTCTCGAAAACACATTTATGATATAGCCCATCTCTATGTCCTCCTTCACGGCTTCTCGTTGGTGGGCCCAGCCTTTACGACATTCGGACATATGATTAAAGCACTGTTGTCGTACACGGTGCTGCTTCTAGCGTTCAACCTCTATGGAACCTGGGCCTTGTTTATCAATCACACAAATGAAACCCAGGCTTGCCGAGATTCATACGTTTTCATGCTCAGCAGAGCCTCGAACATGATCTTTTACGTGTTCATTGTGGCAGCCATTGTAGTTTTTATTCTAGCCCAGTGCTCAACCTACAACGGTTGCAAATGCTTGAGATTCAGTGACTTGGATGAGACCGCATCAGATCCAGAAGACGATGATGATGAGAAGAAAGACGGTGCAGGCTCAAGCTCCACTGCCGGCGCACCTGCGTCATCACAGACACTCCGAAGTCGACGAATCTGATGGAAACCTACGTAAAAGAGCCGACAACTCGGCAGGCATAATGTGAGCGAGTGTGACGGGTAAGACCTACAAAACTTGAGCTGTATTGGTGTTTGGAGGCCGCGTGTGGAGACCGGGCAAGATCCATGACCCTTACATCTAGTTCGGTCGAATTGAAGCATCTATCTGTTGGGTTATATGCGTGAGTAGGTATTCAGGAGATCATTAACGAATAAGAATGTGTACATAATACAGAAATGACGATTGAATTCATCCTTCGCTGGATGATTGTACTGACCATGATGCTTATGGCTTTTGTTGTCCTCACCTCATCCTCATTTAGAGGAGAGCTGACGCGTGTTGACTCCAAGCAGGTAGCTACGTGTGCTGAATCCAAGCAGGTAAAAGTCGTGGTTGGAGCTTGCTAGCGAAAGCGACGAGCATTATGGCTTGAATTAACGAATATCTATACAATTGTGCTTGTCCGAGCAAGATATGACCACACTTGGACTTGGGCCTCACTGGATACCATCACTGGCATTGGATAGCCGCTTCCTCTCAAAGAAGGCAAGGGCCTTGTTCTGTCCAGCACCAGATCCTGGGGTTGGCAATTTGAAGGGTGCAAACGAACCAGACATGCTTGTCTGTGATGTGGTGGATGCAGGAGCTGGGGTTGGTGTGGCAGCGCTCGTCGCTTCCACAGCGCTCGCGCTGACTGGCTCACTTGGTGCGCTAGAGGTGCTACCTCGAGCACCATACAGGACGGACTCTCGAATAATATTTCTCAGCTTCTCATTTGCACCGCTGTTAATTAGCTCTTGACGAGCCTTCTCTTCTTCCTCATCAACCCGCTTTTTAACCAGGCCCGTCTTTCCTGATGGTTTGACACCGAGCGTTTGGTTCAGAAGCGAAGCAAGCGAGAGAGGTTGTTGTCCGGGCAGTCCGGCCGTAGAGAGGTTTGGTATGCCTCCGTGCTGTCGCATTGCAGGGTGTGTTTGGATGGGAGCGACGCCCGCAAACGCAGCGGCTCTTTGGGCGACTAGACCACCTTTGCTCGCATTTGAGCTTGTTGAAGTAGATGCGGGACGATGAATTTCGAAGTCTGAAGCTGCGCCAGCTGCGGTAGCTGCGGTAGCAACTGCCGGAACCGCAGAAGCGAGAGCGGCACCTGGAGCAGGAGCAGGAGCCTCGGGGGCTGCAATCTGAGCACTTGTGCTCGTCGTGGTGTCCGCAGTAGTCTGAAGTGCTACAGGCACCTGATCCGCAGCCACAGGTTCCTCTGCGTCAGCGGGCGGCGGTGGAGGCACACTTTCTTCAGTCGGCGGTGGAGGCACACTTTCTTCAGTCGGCGGGTGGACATCTGAGATACTTTCCTTGTTCACCTGTTCATCTGCAATGGGGGCCGCAGGCGCAACGGGAACATCGGGAGTCTCAGCGGCAGGCGCTTCGGGCGCTGGCGGTGCGGGTGGGACTTCATCATCATCATCCTCATCATCATCGTCCGCAGGGAGCTCAGGCAGTGGGGGAGGTGCTGGGGCCTCTTCGTTCTTCTGGGTATCCTGAATCGAGTCGGAACTCGGGAGTGGCTGAGGAGCGGGCTGTTCCGCATTGGCTTCAGGTGGCGGAGGGGGAGGTGGTACCGCGATATCATCCTCATCATCATATGGCATGGGTGGTGCCTCAGGGGCCCGCTCATTTACATAACTTGGATCATTTGGATTCAGTGAGTCCGAGAAAAGGTTGTTTTGCGGGGCACCGGGCGAGCTCATACCCTGTTTGCACTAGAACATGGATTACGTGAGTTGAAATACAATGATTGAGCAAGGATACAACTTAAAGGCCCTCACGGCTGGCGCGATTTTCATCGTTTTTCATTCTTGTCTTTTGGTATCCGATTTATATTCCAGCACCCCTTGATATGGCGTGCACAGATTCTCCTCAGAAGGCGCTCTGGCCGTCCCTCGGCCTTCCACGGGATAGTGATGCATCCCGTCAGATGAACGGCTCACTGGTATTATGGATGAGCTATGCAGTAGTAATCCTGATCTGGGACGAACTCCTCCGAAGACCTAAGCTGTGGGATGTACAAAGATTACCAAAAATAATAGAGGATTGTTAACTTGATCCTGTGAGGCGATTTTATGTATGAACTCCTCTAGCGCACATTCGACGGCTCGTTCATATTAAAACTCGTCAGTCGCGGAGGGGCCACTGGGCTATCGCAAGCCATTTAAAAAAAGAGTGTTAACCAAACCAAGGATGAAAACGAAGAACAGGGGCAAACAAAAGCTAAGAGCGTTACAGGACGACACGGCAACGTGCGGCAATTATTTAAGGCTGAGCAAGGTAGCCAGCGAATATGTCTGCGATCTGCTCACGAGCCTTCTTGAGTGAGTCAGTGTCGTACTGGCCAGGGGCGTACAAGCTAGCACAGTGAGAAGTGCCCTCGATCATCATCAAAGTCATAGTGTCAGGCTGGCTGGGAGTCTTGTCAAGGACCGAGAGGACATGCCAAGGGTCGATGTTACCGTTGGTCCATATGACGTTAGAGACGGGAATGTCAGTGGATCCGTAGTTGACGACGGTGTCACGGGTAGCCTTCTTGATGTAATCAAGGTCGTAGGTGATACCGAAGGCGTCCTTGCACAAATTGATGAAGAAGCTCAGAGGAATCTTGTCAGAGGGAATAATCTTGACCTTTTGGCTGGTGGTCTGGTAATAACCAAACTCAGTGCAGGTCTGGTAGATCCACTGGCGCATGTTACCAGCGGTGGTGATTGCCTGGTTAGCAATGGGAGCGAGCTGAGCACGGTAGTCCCACTCGGTGCAGTTACCAGGTGTCAACTGGCTCTTGATGATGGCAAGGAAAGCGTCAGACTTGCGAGGAGCCTGCTTGAGCTGCTGGCAGACAGTTCGAACAGAGACGGGGGCACCATCCTTGTTATACTGAACAATACCTGCGAAAGTGTCGATCATGGTCTCCCAGAGACCAGCGAGATCCATATCAGTGCTGAACTTATTGGGGGCATAGCACAGGTTCAACTTCTGGGCAATGTCTTGAGGCGCAGTCTTGACCATGGAGTCAACCTCGTTGGTGGCGGTGGTGAAGTCGTTAACGCAGTCAGCACCGCCGTAGTACTGAAGAGCGTTCTGGACGACATCAAAGTACTGCCAGTACTCAATGACGGGATCGACGGGACCAGAGGAAGCAAGAGAGCCATGGAAGAAAGTGGGGTACTTCATGCGAAGCCAGCCAGCGAGACCACCGGAATATGAGCCACCAAAGGCGTACCAGCGACGGCCAGAGTAAGCGCCGTTTTCAAAGACCTGACTGAAGTAAGCGTAATCGGCAAGAGCCTGTTGAGAAGAGAGCCAAGCGAGGTTGGGAGTCGAGAGGTCAGTAAAGGGGTGGGAATCACCATAGTAGCGGTGCTCGAGAGCGATGAGGAGAGCACCGAACTTCTTACCGAGATCGAACATAGTGCCCTGGGTCACCCAAGTGGAACGGAGCTCACCTTCACCACCAAGGAAGAGGAACACCGGAGCCTTGGGATCAGTCTGGTTGAAGTAGTCTGCGTTGAGGAAGTAGCGTTGATTGAAGGTACGACGCTCTTGAGGGTTGAAGTGGTCAAGCTTCTGAGTGAACCAGCCCGAAACGACCGATGCAGAGGCCTGCAGCTTGTCTTCAGGAGGGGGCACCAGACCCCAACGGGTGCGACGGCCGAAGAGGGCCTCGGCTTGTGAGGCGAAAAGAGCAATGCTGGCGAGTAGCACCAGCACGAGAAGGCGAGCGTTCATAGCGTACACGTGCCTAGAGTTGAATCAAGTTGTTTGCACAAGTTGGCACGAATTGTGGTGTGAGTGTGTGCGAAGTGTTGACTGCGCTCAGAATGTAGTGCGTAGCCGTGAAAAGTACAAGCAACCGAGGTATTGCAGGGAATCTTATGTAGAATAAAAATTCTCAAACGATGGAAGTACCTGATATACGCAGCAGGAATTTGTATTCGTGTCAATTCACTCACGAGATGCCCCTAAAACAGTCCCTCAAACAGACCACCCCGAAGCTCAAAATGGTCCAAGCAAGTGACTTGATCCACCGGTTTCAGGCCACCACATAAGTCGAGATGGTATTGCTGCCGGCATTTGTGGGCAACGCCTGGCTGGCGAAGGAATCGCCATGCGATGGTGCAGAAAGGGGCTCTAGGGTTCGACACCTTTACTATATCTGAACTCACTCTGACCGGCTTCAATCAAGATTCACGCCTGGAAGCACGTAACCACTGGCATGAGGTTTCCGACAGGCCTCTCCGAAGATGAAATCTGGCATCGCTACAAGTGTCAACACAGGTGGTCCGCCATAGGCCCGGTGGAGCGCCAAGAGCGGTTTGGTTTACACCTGGAGCCGTGTTACTAAGTCCATTATTCGTCTAGCGCCATGAGTTGCACACCCAACACGTGAATGCCGAGGTGCTGGGTACCAGTCGGTTTCCGCTGATACACTCCTCATGAAGGCTTCATTCTGATTTGGCGGATTGTGCTGCTCCAGTATTTTCAGGCGCCATGGAGTCCACGGCGGTTTTGCCGAATCAATCCACGGTGCCGCGGGTGTGCACGAGCAGCGCAAAGTTTTGTGTACTGGACGTTAGCCCAAATGGGAAATTTTTCCACAGCCTGTTCGAGGCGTGGGGGGCGAACTTTGGCAGATTATATCTCGGTAGGCTGCGCAGCTCTCACGGTAATACTGGCAATTCGTATGGGTTCCAATGACAGGTATCGAATGCATTGGGTTTATTGAGTGGACACGTGGTCTTGACTCAGATTTTGTTGGAGATTCTACCCAATGCCCTGTGTTACTGGGTATATTCACACATATTGCGAGTGAGTTCTCGTACGCATCCCTTGCTTCAGTCATGACTCATGCTATATGTGGTTGTACGTATTCATCTTCCACGCAATTCTTAGGAAACCCCCGCGGAGACCTGTGCGAGTGGGAATTTTTTCGAGCTCTGGGGGCATATTACATTATTGAAATAGCGCCATTCGCGACCCTGCATAGGGTAAGACTGCTTCGATTCTCAAGCAGTCCAACACCTTAGACCGATCACACACGGTCTCAACACGGTTTTCATTCCGGAACGCCGCGTATTTTGCCAAAAACACGTGACTTTTCGTCTTTTCCTGAGACACTGGAGCATGGATGTTCAGCCCGTTCAGTCCGAGTCCGTGACGGCGGCTACGGTGGCTACATCGTCTGACACGGGTAGTAGTGGAATGCTCTCCGGTGTGGCTCTTACCGTCCGTCGATTCTCGGGTGAAAGCGTAGACGCGACATCCAGTGCCAGCAGTGTTGTATGTTTGGAAGACACTACTGCGGTGAGTGCAAGCGCCACGACCATCACGACGAGCACTACCACTCCTATAACTACTACTACTGCTGCTACAACACTTGCGGCGTGCGAAACAAGTCATGGCACAACGCCGGTTGATGATTATTGTGAAGAAACGATGCGCGGCAGGGAGGGTGAAGTTTTACCCGAACATGTTAGAAGTGATCAGCCTGATACGACTCTAGCATGCTCGGACTGTGGAAGACGCCACAAACATGGCGCCAATGATGACTGTTATCCATCACAACCCGAACTGAACCCACATCCAAGATATCTCATGGCCTCCTGTGCTGATGACCATGTAGAAAAACTGCACCCGCTTTCCAAGAGTGTCCGCGCGCGCAACGGTGAGCCAGACTACACACGTGATCGCGATGACGACCCTAAGGACATGGATCAGACTATAGGCGGCATCTCAACTGTTACCTCGGATATGAAACGTGTTGAAGGGTCTCAAGGCACCCTTGCTTCGACTTCCACAGACGAGGCTCCTGAGGCAAAGCTGCAAACCCACTCCAGTGATCTTGTCAGCTCCGCAAAGGTCGCGACTGCTTCTGCTTCGGGAGTGTCCAAGCCAACCACAGTGGTTCAGGCTTCGATTGTCACACCGATGCCTTCCACTGGTTTGACGGACCCTCGAGCTGTCATGGTCCTTCCCAACAAACATAACACCAACGACACCCAGAACCACACCAGTAGCAATCATAACCCACCCGAAACCAATCTTACAGCACCCAACCTTATCACTGAGCAGCGTGACAACGCGAAACCAAGCCAAAATGAACGTCAAAATCGAAATCAGAACCAAAATCGAAATCAACACCAAGACCAAAATCAAAGCCAAAACCAAAACCAAAACCAAGAACAGGCGAATAGTGGCGGTGTCGAGTCCAAATCCCGCGCAACCCATCCGAAAAGCGCTATTAGACAAGGGTTCAATGCCTCTCAGGAGGTGAAACTCAAGTCAGCAGGTCAAGGTGACACACCCATAGCCACTGACGCAGGCTCCGTACCCCAGTTCGAATCCGCGCGTAATATCGCAGCAGCCCTGGGAGACTCTAGCAGCGTGACTGACTTAGCCCATATGTCCTCAGCAATGCCTGCGGTACCCTCCACTAACAACGCTTCGATGACTGTTTCATCTCCATGTTCAATGTCAAGTGCACGAGTGCCTGCTCTAGCAAAGGCGACCGACGATGAGAAGTCAAGCACTGTTACCTCATCCAAGCCAGCTAGACCTTCTTCAGTGTCCACAGCAGCTGCAACCAATGCCAACGCAGCAACTGTCTCAATGTCCAATTCCGTGAACGGCCCCAAGCCCACGGCAAATGCCCAAGCTCCTGTCGTGATGAGCTCAGCAGTAACTGTTACTGCTGCACCAGCACAGACACCACCCCATGTTCATAGCCCACAGCAGCACTATCAACACCTGCAGGTGGCCCACCAGCAGCATGCGCATCAACACCACCACCCGCACTCCCACACTCACGGCCACAGTCACCACCATCACCACCATTATAATCAGCATCAGCGGACTCCGAGTGTCATCCAAGCGCATCCATTCCAACCGCAACAAACCCGCGCGGCGGATCCCTCTTCTGTGCCCACTGTTCCTGCCCTGCGTTCAGCCCCAGAAGTTGTCATTCCTGCGACAACAGATGTCCCGTTCATGCCCACGGGACAGCCTTATGTGATGCAGTTCGTGACACCAACAATAGTCCCAAATCCTCAGCCCGGATACACCATGTCACAATCAGCGCATCCAAATCCGCATTATATCCCCCCAGCGGGCTTCCCTGCCCATGTTCAACAACAGCCAAACCTGGCTTTGCCAACAGTGCCAATGCAAGGGTTTGTCTCGGTCTACTCCACTGCCGCGGCATCTCCCGCACCGGCCCTACCACCTCCTCCTCCATCATCAGCCGGTATGTTAACCATCCCATTTGTTCAGCAGTCTATGTCCCCACCTAGTCCCCAGCAGGCAACCGTGTCGTTGGCAACGCCAAGACTGGATGCTGCCGTAGGCATAGTGCAGAATATCCCTGGGACTGCATCAGTCCCGTTGCACGCGCACCAGGTACCCACTCCCAAAGCGCACTCGCGACGCACCTCGCTCAAAGAGGCATCTGATCGCGGTGCTAAGCAGACCCCCTCTTCTAGGCCCTTACCTACGGGCAGTATTGACTTGTCAGTGGCACAACCCACGGCAGATCCAGGCCATGGGCCAGAATCCGCAAGTCAGCCGACCACTGGCAACCATGAGTCTCAAGGATCTGAAGTACGAGACCCTGAACAGAAAATCGTCTCTGCGGCGGCACTAGCAAGCGAATTGGGCCACGAACGTGTGCAACACCCGTCGGAAGCATCCATCGTGTCCCAAAGTCCTAGCCAGAGCGTGACCAGATTGCGTAGTTCAACTCGTTCATCTTGGCACTCTTTTTCGCATGCCTCGCAGGTCGTGCCCTCAACGCCAACAGTCACGGCGGCTCAAGTTACACCTCTCATACCCCACTCGCCTGCTGTTTCGCAGTTAGCAAACGCTTTACCATCCCAGTCACAACCACCGCTTGTCCAACCCACATCGTCACCGGCGCCAGCAGCCGCAGCACCCGCGCCTCAGCAAGTGCTTTACATTTCACCCCAAACCTTTGCTACACCTACCGCAGATTTCACATTTGATTCAAGGATTCAACCTCAGATTATCACTCACGTGCCTTCATCTCAACCAAATTCGTCGCAGCCTCTACAAGTTTTCCAACCCCCAATTCCCCAGCCGCCACCACCTCCTCCACCCCAGACTACATATCATTCGACTAGTGCTCACATCCCACCTAATGCTCAGTTCGTTTCCCCGATTGTTCCTATGTTTACGCAAGCCCAATTAGCACCAAACGCAATCGCACAGATGACTCCTACATCAGTTGTGACGCAGCCGCTGGCAGAAATGTCAGCAGCTTCGCATAATCTTACATCACTCCCACAAGGCTATTCACAAGCCGTTCCGCAGTTCCACATTGTACCGAACAACACCATGGCAGCGCATCCGCAACCTCAGCTTCATCAGCTCTCTGCTGCATCCACGGTACTGGCTGCCTCCGCAGCCTCGATGCCCCACGCAACACCTGGCCAGTACCTGGCACCTCAACATCAATCTATTTCGTATGTCTACCCAGCTGGATCAGTAATGGGCCATCCACAGGCTACAACAGTAGTTTATGTACAGGAAACTGTACCAATTGGTACCACGGCCTTTCCAGCATTAGCGCCCTCTGGCGCGACTGCGGTGGCTACAGCATCCTATGTGAAACCGCCTCGAACCCATATGCGAAACTTTGAACGGGTTGAACACAATGGTACGCAAGTGCATGAGTACATTCCGATTCCTGGAAGACTCATTTCCCAGGCAACTGCGAAAAGACACAACACAACTGGATACCAAATCAACCCCAACTCAGCGACTCTTACAAAAGCATCGTTAGAACAGACTCCGTCAGGTCTGGATCCACCCCAGTCTGACGTACGACAATAGTTTCTTGTCTATTGTTTCGCTAATGAGCCATTTCTCTTGCTCTTTGGAGCAGATAATCAGTGAAAGATGAACCCATTGCTTCCTACACCTTCATCACCCTCGATACGAGCTTCAACTTCGAATATTGAAAAGGAAGGTTATGTCGAATAGTTGAGCTCAACATTGTGTTGTCACCATGCCATCTTGATATGGTGAAGCTGCAGTGACTCTCCCCTATGAGAGTTGTGAACAATTTTTCTTTGAACGTCCACTGCTTTGACCAAGTTTTACCCTTGTTTCATCGTGCCCTCTGACACGAATTCTCTCTTTTTTAACTCTCCCAGCTTATAAGCCTCGAGTAGCATAACCCGGCTTTACAACCCCACAGTCGTAATATGCGTTTTGTTAAGCTGACAATTCAAGCACGTCTGTTCTTTCCCGCAAATACTTAGCATATTTGCTCCTGTCCAATATCTCCGCTATGCTCGGTTTCGCTTTTATTTCTTGGTTTCGTTAATAAGCTTTCTTCCTAAAACCCACTCGTTAACGGGTGGGCGCTCATCAATTAGTTTTTATGCTCGGTTATTTAGATAGAAAGCCTCATAATGGATTTTTTAAGGAATAAACTGTTGTCAGACTGTTGCCAAACTGTTGCATTTTATAGTTTCTCTTATCTCCGTTCGAAGGTGTATTGATTATTGCTGCACCGTTAATCAGACGACGCATACATACTCGACAAGAGCCTACGGCGTAGCTCTTCACTACCTTTCAACTTACTTGGGCGTTTGCGGGGGTCGCCTTGCGTTGGGGTTGTGTTCGTATCTCCTTGAGATACCGACTCAGAAGCGCTAGAGCTCGGCTCAGAAGCGAGCTGGTTTGCTGTGTCACCAATCCTTGAAGTCGATGTCGCTGAATGAGTGGTTTGAAGGCGATTGGGATCCACCTCACGACTAACTGTGCCGTTGTCAACGGGATTCTCTTCAGGTGCTTTCTGGGGCTCGTAGAAGGGGTTGGCCATACCGTAGACTTCCGCATTCTCATCACCAAACCTGACGCTCTCAAACTGATGCTTGGTTTGGGGAATGGGCGTGAATACAACGGACTGCGTCTCGGGAGCGGTCCTGTGCAAAACAAGGCGTTTGCCTTGTCCAGACGCCATAGCAGCTCCCGCGGCTCCCGGTGTGAGCGGATCTTCCATCCACGTCGTTGCATCGGAATTTTCTTGGGTGACTTCTTGATAGAGTGTCTTAATGTCGCTGTGAAGCTTTCCTAGGCGGAAACTATCCTGATCAGCATTTGCCTCAGAACGAACTGAGGCGTCAGAATCGAGTGCAGCGCCTGAATTTGCCCAATCACCAAGAACAATCGCATCATAAAGTGGCCATGCGTACATGTTTAGATATCTCACAATTTCATCAACCTTCATAGTGACACCTAAATGCAACTCGAGCAATGCCGGTGCTGAGTGGTTCGCTCGTGTTAAAGGCGTTGTTCCTAGCTTCCCGAAGTCGTTCTCTTGAGATTGAATTAGGCGGCTCTGCACAATCGATCCCAGCTGGATTCTATCAAGCAGTTGAGCATGACGTTCTTCGAGTCTAACGCGGTGGGCCTCCTTACGGACAGCCTCAATCGCTGAAATAAGCTGATCTTGCATGTCGTCAGGCAACTCCGTTGCTCGTGAAGCAGAAAGATAGTCGTTGCACTTCTCCACTACGAGGCGAAGCTGTGCTGCAGCTTCACTGTTTTCGTATTCGTGTTTCAAGATCGCAACACGCTCCGCTTGCTTTTCGAGGACTTTGGAATAAAGACCTTGGCAAATTGCAGCAATCTGCGACCGCTCTCCGCATGCAGCCACAACTTCAGGATCGCCTGTCCACAAGGTGGATAGCTCGTCGAATTTGAGACTAGGGTCAAATGGATCCTCGCTGTCATCCATCGCTTCGACTGAGCCAAGCTCTTCGTCAAGTATTGCAAGGAAGTCTTTGTCCTTGATCGCAGAAGCGTTAAAATTCATCCTTCTGCTCGAGGTTGCGGCAGCGGTTGGTAAGTCTTCGACCGAGATACCGGTACGACCTCCTGGTGGATCCCATGCTGCAACAATACGAGGAGGCAATGGAGTGTCACGATCGTGGAATACGACCCGAACGTTCAAGACATACCTTCGATTGTCATCCTCATCAGGCCATACTAAGGGATCCGCCGCCTCATCTTGGGGCCGCGACTTTCCTAGATA
>Ga0182741_1003374_pt1 | contig 17135 bp, 15 predicted proteins | sample eDN5th37CBELigOP_FD_128874 | JGI IMG/M metagenome (GOLD analysis project Ga0182741, IMG submission 128874) | Enriched Organic Plus compost microbial communities from Emeryville, California, USA - eDNA 5th pass 37_C BE-Lig OP (version 2) (version 2) ...
GAGCCGGGACGCGCGAGCTCGCGCTGATCGCCGGCGTGTGCGGCCCCACCGCGCAGGCGGTCCGCGAGGCGGAACTCGCGCGCGGGCTGGGCTACGACGCGGCGCTTCTCGGTCTCACCGGCTGGAACGACGCGACCGATGACGAGTTGCTCGACCACTGCCGCGAGATCGCGAGCGTGATACCGATAGTGGGCTTCTACCTCCAGCCCGCGGTAGGCGGCCGCGAGCTCGGCTACGACTTCTGGCGCGAGCTCGCCGAGATCCACGAGCTCGTGGCCATAAAGATCGCGCCGTTCGACCGCTACCGTACCATCGACGTGCTGCGCGCGATCGCCGACTCCGGCCGCCGCGACGTGGCGCTCTATACGGGGAACGACGACAACATCGTCCTCGACCTCCTCTCGCGCTTCCCCACCGCCGCCGCCGGCCGGCCGCGCGCACGCTACCGCGAGAACATCGAAGGTGTGATCGCGCTCCATCCGGGCCGCCCGCCCGACTTCGCGCCGCGCATCGTGGGCGGCCTGCTCGGCCACTGGGCGTACTGGACCAGCGAGGCGGTGAAGCTCCTCCAGGACATCGCCGCCGTGCGCGACGACGACCAGCTCGAATCCACCTGGTTCACGGTCGCCGCGCAGACGACCGACGCCAATGGAGCCATCTTCGACGCCCGCAACGGCTTCGCCGGGTGCATCCCCGGCATACACGAGATCCTCCGCCGCCAGGGGCTGCTCGCGGGCACCTGGTGCCTCGACCCCGACGAGTGCCTCTCTCCGGGCCAGCTCGACGAGATCGACCGCGTTCTGGCGGCCTACCCCTGGATGCGCGACGACGCGTTCGTGGCGGAACGGCTGGACGACTGGCTCCGCTGAAACGAAATCCTCGCTCAGTTGTCGTTATGATGGGCGATTTGCCCCACAAGCCAGGGGCTCGACGGCCGCGGGAGTGATGCGTGCCGCTGTGAGCCGATCGTCGGATCTCTCACAACGAACGACAGTGGGTACCAACTATCGCGGCACGCAGCGCCAGCTACGCGCGCTCGATGCCTACCTCAAACTGAAGCGCGCGACGTCGTCCACGGCGGGCGAGCTCCACACCGCGCTCCTCATCGAGGAACGGCTCACCGAGAGCCAGTTCAGCGTACTCGACGCGCTCCATCACCTCGGCGCTCTCTCGCCCGGGCAGCTCTCGGCAAAGCTCTTCAAGAGCAGCAGCAATCTCACGACGGTCATCGCCAACCTAGAGCGCGACGGCCTGGTGCGCCGCACGCGCGACCCGCGCGATGGGCGCGCGCACGTGGTGAATCTCACGCCCCGCGGGCGCCGGCTGATCCAACGGCTCATCCCCACGCACGTGGAGCGCGTGGCGCGCGCGATGAGCGCGCTCTCGCCGCGCGAGCAGGAGGAGCTGGGGCGCCTCTGCCGGAAGCTGGGGCGCTCGCACAGCGATCGGGGTGGGGCAGCGCGTAGAATGTGAGAGCCGGTCGGCCCGGGATTCGCAGTGGGTCTGACCGTATAGCCCGGACCCTCCACGGAGCCCGATCATGCAAGCACCGCTCTACCAGCGCCTGCCGCTCGCCCTGCTCAGGATCGTTGCCGCGGCCGTCATGATGCAACACGGTGTCCAGAAGCTCTTCGGCCTCCTTGGCGGCGTCGGCCCCAACGGCGGCACGGTCCCGCTCATGTCGCAGATGGGGCTGGCGGGAATCCTCGAGACCTTCGTAGCGCTGCTCGTCCTGGTGGGACTCTTCACGCGGCCGGCCGCTTTCATCCTCTCCGGCGAGATGGCGGTGGCCTTCTTCCAGGCGCACTTCCCGCGCGCGTTCTGGCCGGTCCAGAACGGCGGCGAGACGCCGGTGCTCCTCTGCTTCATCTTCCTCTTCTTCGCCGCCTTCGGCGCGGGCAGCTTCAGCCTCGACGCGCTGCTCTCCAGGAAGACCGACGCGAGGTCGGCCGAGCGGTCCATATCGGCCGCGTGACCGGCGCCATGCGCGGCTACACCTCGCCCTCGCGCATCGCCGACTGAACCATCATGAACTCTCCAACGTTCTCGGTCGTGAGCACACCCACCAGCTCACGGCCGCGAACGACTGGCAGAGTTCGGCAACGGCAGCTCCGCAGCCGCGCGAAGGCGTCCTCCAGCTCCTCCTGCGGGTCGGTCACGGCGAAAGCGCGATCCATCGCGTCGCCCACCCGGCTCGCCGGGCCATGGGCCGCGAGCGCTCTCATCAGATCGCTCCGGGTGAGCACGCCCACCACATCTCCGTTCTCCACTACGGGGAAGTCCTGCTGGAACCCGGATAGCACTTCGTCCACGGCGCGCGCGAGCGGATCGACAGGCGCGAGGGTGCGCACATCGCGAATCATCACGCGCTCCACGCGGACCCCGTCGAAGACGCTGCTCTGCTGCGCCATGGACGCCTCGCCCGCCGCGCCGAGCCAGACGAAGAGCGCTATCAGCACGAGCCACGGGTCCTTGATGACGAAGAGCCCGACGATGCCGAAGATCAGCGCGAAGCCCTTCCCTACCTCGGCGGCGATGCGGGTGGCGCGGAGATGAGGCATCCGGGTGGCGAGCGCCGCGCGCAGCACGCGTCCTCCGTCCATGGGAAAGGCGGGGATGGCGTTGAATATCGCGAGCCACACGTTGACCCACATGAGCCGCGAGAGGAACGGCGCACCCTCGCGAAGGAGAACTCCCGGCCCCGTGGGGAGTCCGGTGGCGACGAGTATCAGAAAGAGCACCGCGACTATCGCGAGCGTCACCGCCGGCCCCGCGAGCGCCACGGCGAGCTCGCGCTGCGGCTCCTTCGGGATCCGTTCGAGCTGCGCCACGCCGCCTATCGGAAGAAGGGTGATCTCTTTCGTGGGAATGCCGAAGTGTCGCGCCGTGAGCGCGTGCCCGTACTCGTGCAGCACCACCGAGGCGAAGACGGCGAGTATGAACACCACCCCGCCCACCGCATCACCCACCATACCGCGAAGCTGGTAGCTGGCAAGCGCCACCCAGGCGAGCAGGATGAGGAAGGTGGCGTGCACGCGGACCTCGATCCCCGCGAAACGTCCCAGCTTCCACGACCACTTCATTTCGACGTCACGCCCAGCATGGCGCCTCCCGCGGAAAAGGAGCTATGAGATAAGGTGAACAATAGCGCCCCGAACAAGTGGGTCGTGGCCGGCACAGTGATGACCGGCACCATCATGGCCGTGCTCGATTCGAGCATCGTCAACGTAGCGCTCCCCGACATGAGCGGCTCGCTCGGCGCCACCGTCGAGCAGATCACCTGGGTGATCACCGGCTACATCCTCGCCAACGTCATCATCATGCCCATCATCGCGCTGCTGGCGGCCCGCTTCGGCCGCAAGCGCGTGTACATGCTGAGCGTGCTCGCCTTCACCGGTGCGTCCATGGCCTGCGGCGCCGCGCGCAGCCTCCCGCTCATCGTGGCGTTCCGCATCGTCCAGGGACTCGGGGGCGGCGTGCTCATCACCGTATCGCAGGCGATACTGCGGGAAACGTTCCCGGTGGAGGAACAGGGCGTGGCGATGGGCGTGTACGGAATGGGCGTGGTGCTCGCCCCGGCCATCGGCCCCACGCTCGGCGGCTGGCTCACCGACCAGTACTCGTGGCCGTGGATCTTCTACGTGAACGTGCCGATCGGGATCATCAACCTCCTCCTCGTGAGCCGGTTCATCCACGACCCGCCGTACCTCGTTCGCGAGAAGGGGGAGATAGACTGGCTCGGGCTCGCGCTCATGACCGTGGGACTCGGCGCGCTGCAGCTCATGCTGGAGCAGGGCGAGCGCGAGGACTGGTTCTCATCGTCGTTCATCGTCACGCTGGCCGTGGTCTCGGCGGCGGGGCTCATCTTCTTCATCTGGCGCGAGCTCGTGGCGCGGCGGCCCGCGGTGGATCTCCGCATACTGCGCAACTCGTCGTTCGCATCCGCCACCGCGATAGGCGGCGTGCTCGGGATGGGGCTCTACGGCTCGCTCTTCCTGCTCCCGCTCTTCCTCCAGAACCTGCTGGGCTACTCGGCGATGCTCTCCGGGCTCGCGCTCATGCCGCGCAGCCTCGCCATGGCGGTGGTGATGCCCATAGGCGGCCGCTTCTACAACAAGCTCGGACCGCGCTTCCTGGTGGGGCTGGGGCTGGTGGTGAGCGCCTATTCGTTCTGGGCGCTGGGCCGGCTCACCACGGACATGGGCTTCTGGGACATCTTCTTCCCCCAGATGTGGCAGGGCGTGGGCTTCAGCCTCATCTTCGTGGCGCTGAGCACCGCGGCGCTGGCCACCATCCCCAAGCCGAAGATGACCGCGGCCACGGGGCTCTACAACGTGGTGCGCCAGGTGTTCGGGAGCGTGGGAATCGCGGTGGCGGCCACGCAGCTCACGACGCACACGGCCATCTACCGGGCCGAGCTGGTGACGCACATGGGGACCACGCAACTGGTGCAGGCGCACCAGTTCATCCAGATGACTGCGGCGGCGATGCGGCGAGATGGACTCGACGCGATCGCCGCCACCCAGCGTGCGCTGGCGATTCTCGATCTACGGGTGACTCGCCAGGCCGCGACTCTGGCGTACAACCATGTCTTTCTGCTGGTCACGCTGCTCTTCGCGGTCTCCGTTCCGCTGGTCCTGCTGCTGAAAAGCTCGAAGGGCGCGGGCCACGCCGAGATCGTGGTGGACTGATGGAGCCAGCCCCTACCTGCGCATCTTGCCGAGCAGGCGCAGGATCTCGAGGTAGAGCCAGACGAGCGTCACGAGGAGCGCGAAGCCGCCGTACCACTCCATGTACTTCGGCGCTCCCAGTTGCGCGCCACGTTCGATGAGGTCGAAGTCGAGCACGAGATTGAGCGCCGCTATCGCGGTGAACACCACGCTCAACCCGATCCCCAGCGGTCCCGCATCGTTGATGAGCGGCATCCCGATGCCGAAGAAGCTCAGACCGATCGAGATCAGGTAGAACATCATGATCCCGAAGGTGGCCGAGATGATCACGCGGCGGAACGTGTCGGTAGCGCGGATGAGCCCCGTCTGGTAGGCGAGGAGCATCCCGAGCGCCACCATCAGGGTGAGCCCCACGGCCATCGCCGGCAGGCCGTGGTACTGGATGTTGTAGATCGCCGAGATGGCGCCGAGCGCTAGCCCTTCGAGCACCGCGTAGAGCGGGGCGACGAAGGGTGCGGTGCGCGGCTTGAAGATCGCCACGAAGGCGGCCACCAGGCCGCCGAGCGCGCCAACGAGGACGGCGGTGCCGACGATGGCCGGATTTCTGACCGTCGCCTGCCACACCCAGGCGGCGGAGAAGGTGGTGAGTGCGATGAGCACCATGGCCTTCACCACGGTACCCGAGACCGTCATCCGTTCGGCGTAGCTCTGAGCGTTCGCGTCACGGAAAACGGACTCCCGGAGTGCCGGGTTGGAGCGGGCCAATTGCGGGAAGCGAGCCATTTGCCGTAGTGGTGAACGTGGAGGGGAGGCGCTGCCGCGGCAGCCGTATTCCAATACTACCCCCGAAAAGCGAGTGGGGTCAGGTCTCTGGCGTACATTTTCCCGGCGAGAGTGCAGGGTCTCGATCTGGATACATGCCGACGAATGCCGACCGGGGAAGTATCAGGGTTCGGACCTGACCTCGCCGCCGTTGGCGTCCGAGCCGGGGATCGGCGGCTCTTCGATCCAGCCGGTGGGACGCCGCATCCACACCGAGCCATCATCGCACACCACCAGCACGTCGTCGCCACGCCGCATCGCCGAGATCGGTCTGCGTACGCGCGTGGACTCCGCGGCCGGTGGCGGCACCGAACGCCAGCCGCGTTCCGGCTGCTGCCACGATGAGGGCGTGGCCGGCGGCTGCGACCCGGCCGGCGTGGGCGGGGCAGCCGGAGGCTTCCGTTCACCCGGGAGCGCTTCGTCGAGCGCGCGCTCGATGTCGTAATCGTCGGCGGGGCAGCGGTCGCCGAGCGTGCGCGCGTGCGGGGTGGCGACCTCGCGATCGGTGGTGAGCGGCTCGGCCGCCGCCCCGGCACCGCCCTCGCTCTTCTCCTTCGGGCGCGGCGGGGGAGCGGCCGCGGGCGACTCCACTGCGGGGGGAAAGTCCGCCGGCAGGGAATGGAGGTAGCTGCGCACGTCCTCCCAGACGCGCGAGATCAGCTCCATGGATTCCCGATGCTCGGAGTCGAGCCGCTTCGAGTACTCCTCACGCGAGCGCTGCAGCGCGGCCTCCGCGGCATCGGCGCGGGCGCGCTCGGCGGCGAGCTCGCGCGCGAGCGTGTCGCGCTCGGTGGATGCCAGCGAGTACTGCTCGCGCAACGTCGCGAGTATGGACCGCAGCGACTCCTGTCGCTCGGCGTTCGCGCGCCACTCGGCCGCCTCTTCGCGGGCTGCATCGAGGGCGGCGGAGAGCCGGGTCTCGGTCTCTCGCGCGGAGACGCGGAGCGTCTCGAGGTCGTTCTGCAAGGTGGAGAGGGTGCGGCGCGTTTCTTCGAGCTCGGTGCTCAGCGAGCTGCGCTCGCGCTTCAGCGCGGCGAGCTGGCGGAGGTAGTCGTCCGAGCGCTGAACGAAGTCGGCGCGGTCCTCATCGAGCTCCTTCTTGAGCTGCTCGAACGCCTGATCACGACGCTTCAACTGCGTGCGGTGTTCGCGGCGCACGCCGACGAACTGATTGCGCGCTACCAGGGCGGCAATCAGAGCGCCGACGGCGGCGCCCACCAGCGTCCAGAAGAAAACCAACGGCGCAGGTACTACACCCAAGGGACTGACCTCGGCTCCAATGCTGACGCGGCCATCGTTGACCGTTGCGCGGCATCGCGCTAGAACACAGCACCAGCCACCCGGCGACCTGCCAACCCGCGCCATGCCGCCGGAGAGAACGGCAAGGCGGACCTTGCAATCCGCGCGCCCGATGCGGAGTCCCTCTCCGTCGGCCCAAGCCGTTGTCTCTTAGAAACTTACATCATCGCAACTTGTTGCGTTGCTGCGGTGCATCACCAGAACCGCCCCGGAAATGTCGGATGTGCGCCACTCCCTTCACTGGTCAAACGGTACGCGAACGACGCGCTGCGGTGCGGCGGCGGCGGCGCGCAGCGGCGGCCTTGAGCGCGCGGGCCTCGCTGGGCTTCACATAATGCCGCTTGCGACGAAGATCCTTGAGAATCCCCGAACGCTGCATCTTCCGCTTGAAGACCTTGAGCGCCCGGTCCAGCCGATCACCCTCTGCGATCTGAACTTCCACCATTATTACCTGACTCCTGTTCCTGATTGAAAAAGGTTGCCCCCGCGGGGGCGCGAAAATGATTGGAACGTTTCGTTCCACGCGGTAAACGACCGAGCAAACGTGTACGGCCGGCTCGACGAAGGGTCGAGCCGGCCGTACACGTGATCACCTCGGCGCACTGGGGCGCCTTGGCTATCAAAGCTTGGTGACGTTCTCCGCGGCCGGGCCCTTCTGGCCCTGGACGATCTCGAACTCCACGCGATCACCCTCGGAGAGCGACTTGAAGCCGCTGCCCTGAATGGCCGAGTGATGCACGAAGCAGTCCTTCTGCCCGTTCTCTGGCGTGATGAAGCCAAAGCCCTTGGCATCGTTGAACCACTTCACAGTACCGGTGGTACGCATTTCCAGACTCCTGGTTTACAAGTGTGGTCGGGGTCCGGTCATGCCGTACGTACCGACTACAGTGTTCCTCGTGATCAACACCCTCACGACGGGGCCCGTTCCCACGGCTCACACGACACCATCGTGATCGCCATGCGCGACGCGAGCAGACACAAAAAGGGGGCCGTTGCGAGATGCAGGCCCCTGACGTATTGCTCGGAACGTGTCCGCACACGGTGTGCGGTAGATCGCATCCCAATATACCGTAGCTGGATGCGCGACGCAACACCCGGAGCGGGGGTCAAGCCCCCGCTCTGGAGCGAGCTCTGCCGTGGCAGAGCTCGCTCCAGACCCGCAACGATTCGAACCCGCCCTTCGCCGCCTCAGCGCCGGTCCGCGAAGATCCGGCCCGGCTTCTTCCCGTGCCCGGAGCCCTTCCCCATGCAGGAAGCTGCATTGAGCACGTTGATGCGTCCCCGGCCGAAGATGGGATCTCTGCGCCGGTTGGTCACCTGGTCGGCAGTCTCGAGGATGCACCGCTCGAGGATCTGCGCCCGCTGATCGCGCCGTATGTCGGACTCGATCACCGCCGCCTCACCCGCGACGTGCGGCGCGGCGAAGCTGGTACCGCCGCCCAGCAGGTAGGTGGCACCGCTGCTGCAGTCGAAATAGAGACTGTAGCTGCTGCAGGCGGAGAAAATCAGGTCCTCCTGCACCCCGCCGGGTACGAAGTCCCCGCCCGGCGCGAAGACGTCCACCCCGGAGCTGCCGAAGTCGGAGTACGTCGCGAGCTGGTCGAAGTTCTGCTGGGCCACCGGCGCGGTTGCGCCCACGCTTATCACGTGATCCAGCTCGGCGGGAATCGAGATGAAGTCCTTCGGGTCGCGGTTCAGGTTCACGGTGTCGTTTCCGGCCGCGGCCACCACCAGGACGCCGTGCCGGTTGGCGAAGTTGATCGCGCGCTGGAGCGACTTGATCAGCTCCCGGGCGCCCGGCTCCTTGCGCGAGAAGTACGTTCCGAGGCTCAGGTTGATGACGTCGGCACCCACATCGGTCGCGAAGACGATGCCGGAGATGACGTCGGAGAAGCTGCCGGTGCCGGTGTTGTCGAGCACCTTCACCGCGCAGAGACGCGCGTCCGGCGCCACCGATGCCATCCCGAGCCCGTTCGACGCCACGAGCGCCGAGACGAAGGTGCCATGGAAGTTCAGATCCTCTATGAACGGTTCATTGACCACCATCGAGGTGCTCTTGTCGAGCGCCACTTTGCCGGCGAGATCGATGTGGGTTGGATCGATCCCCGTGTCGAGGATGCAGACCAGCGCGCCCTTCCCCTGTCTGGTCACCAGCCACGCGTTGTTGGCGCGGATCACCCGCATGTTCCACTGGAACTGCGGGAAGAAGTAGGCACCGCTCTGATCACTCGTCGAGCTCGGACCGGCCACGGTGGCATGGATGGCGCTCGTGGCGCCGGGTATCCACTGCACCACCATGTCCTGCTCCACGTCTTCCACGTCGCTGCGCGCGGTGATGGACGAGAGCGCGGATGCGCTGAGGCCGCGCACTGCGATGACGCCGATGCTGTCGTGCTCTCGCTCGATGCTGCCACCCGCGGCGGTCAACGCCTTTCTCAGAGCGGGCGAGATCCCGTTCCTCGCCCGGATCACGTATCGCTGGCCGCCTCCCTGTCCACCGACCGCTCCGCGCGCTTCGCTGATCGCCGCCGTTCGCGTGGGCGCCACCGGCGACTGCTCCGTACAGCCGCCCAGGAGTACTCCGTACGCGATCGCCGCCAGACTCAAACCGATGTGCGATGTATGTCTCATGGGCTCCTCCATGAGTGAGAGAGCCGCGCCTGCACCGCGCGGCGGGGGTGATCGCGTTGCCGGAAGCGTACGGGCGGCGAGTGCGCGTGCCACGCACCTGCCGACGCGCTCGCGCTCGCGGCAGAACATGTGACGCCCAGGTTGTGGCGTCAAGAAGTGGAAGGAGGGAGCGTCCGGAGAGGGGTGATCTCGTACACTCTGGCGTGGACGTCAGGGGTTCCGCGGTAGCGCAGCACCACGGGTACGCGTTCGTCGCGCCACCGCTCCACATCCCGTTGCGATGCGCGCCCCTTCCGTACCGTCAGGAGATAGCCGCGCCCCGCGGGATCCATCACGCGGATGCGATCCTCCTGGACGATCGTGATGACTCCGCGGAGCTCGCCGCGCTCGATCCGCGGCCGCGCCGAACGGCCGCGAAGCGCGGGGCGGAGCGCGGGGCGGAGCGCGGGGCGACCGTCGCGGGGTGCGCTCCCCAGGCCGGGCGCACCGCCGGTGAATGCCCAGGTATCGTCGGGCGTGCGCGCCGAGCGCTTTCCCTCGGCCACCGTCAGGAAACGGAGCGCGAGCCCGCCGGCCATGGCCAGGAGCGCGGCCGGTGTCGTGAGGCGCGAGCGCTCACCCGAGATGGAGCTCCAGAGCTGCGCCGCGAGCGGCACGGCCATCCCGGCGCCGAGCGTCAGCGCATGGGCAGCTCTCGGGGCGCGTCCTTCCGCTCGCCCCGAGGGGAGCGTGCGCGCGCTCCGGCGGCTGAGCAGCGCCAGCCCCAGCTCCGCCGCCAGCGCCGCGCATTCGGCACGCGCGAGGCGCCTCCGCGCTCCCGTGCTGCGACCGCGGCCACTCAGCGCGAGCGAGACCGCCGAGAGTCCGGCAGACACCCCCGATGCGATGAACAACGGGCCGAGCAGCTTCACGCGCCGCGCCCAACTCGGCGCGTTCGTGGTGCCGAGCAGCACTCCGGTATAGCCACCCACGAAGAGCGCTGGCGGCAGGCCCATGGTGTGAAAGAGCCGGCTGGCATGGCCGCGCGAGAGGCGCGCGAAGATGGCTCGGCGGCCGAGCACGCCGTCGTCCAGCGCCTGCAGGAGCGCGGCCGCTCCGCTCCACGCGCCGAAGGCGGTGAGTCCCCACGAGCCGAGGCTCATCGTGGAGCGCGGACGGACGATGCGCAGCATGTTGAGGAAGCGGTCCGGCCGCCCCAGGTCGACGATCAGCAGGACCGTTCCCAACCCTATGCCGCCCGCAGCGATGTAGCGCGCCGCGCGGATCAGCTCGCGATCGCTCTCGCCGGCGAGGTCCTCGGCGGTCGCCGCGAGCCAGGCACCGGCAGAGATGCCGCCGCTCCAGAGATAGATCGGGATATACCACTCCCAGGTGGACTCCTTGATGGGAGGGGCCGGCGGGCGCGCCTTCACTCGCCGCTCGCTCCGGCGAACGCGAGCATCGCTGCCGCCACGAGCCCGCCGGCCGCGAGAGCGACGCTCAGGAGACCCGGCCCGGTTTCGGACGATGGCCGGTGCGGCACGGGCGGAAGGTTGTACACCTCGGGACGATCGATGAGGAGGAAGAAGCAGTTGAGACCATCGAGGCGCGTGGTGTCGCACTCCTCCTCGAGTACTCCGTTGCTCCCGTACAGGTACGCGGGTATCCCGCGCGCGCGGAGGTCGGCCACGCGCTCGCGCGCGAGATCGACGAGCTCGTCCACCGGGCCGAACCGGATCGAATCGGTGGGGCACGCCTTCGCGCACGCCGGCTCCATCCCATCCTTGAGCCGGTCGTAGCAGAGCGTGCACTTGTGCGCCTTCCCATCGCCCTCCCGGTCCACGTCCACCACGCCGAAGGGGCACGCCGACACGCAGTAGCCGCAGCCGTTGCAGACATCCTGCTGCACGTACACGCTGTCGAACTCCGTGCGGATGATGGAGCCGGTGGGGCACGCCTCGAGGCACGGCGCATCGCGGCAGTGCTTGCACACGTCCGACATGAAGATCCAGCGCTGGCCCGGCCGCGCCCACTGCTCGCTCGTGGTGAGATTTCCCCACGGCTCGAAGTCGGCCGGGAGGTTCTCGCCGAGCGCCGTAGCGCTCCGGCGCGGAAGTTTCGCCTCGTCCACCGGCGGCACCTCGAGTCCCTCGAAGCGACTCTCGTCGAACTGCTCGATGAACGCGACGTGGCGCCAGGTGGTGGCGGAGAGCCGGCGCGTGTTGTCGTAGGAGTCGCCGCTGAGCCGCATGTCGCTGGCGGGAAGGTTGTTCCACTGCTTGCACGCCACCTGGCACGCCTTGCAGCCGATGCACAGCGTGGTATCGGTGAAGAAGCCGTACGCGCGCCCCGGCGTTATGCGCGTCCCCGCGGTGAGCTCGGCCTCCTGCTCCGCGGGCGGGTAGCCCGAACGATCGGGCGCGCCACCGCTGGCTCCGGCGCGCTCCTGGATCTCGCCGCGCGGCGCGGCGGTGCTGGGGAGATCTCCGGTTCCTTCCATCACGATCGCCGTCCCGGGCGGATGTTGCAGGTGAAGGCCTTCGCCTCGTGGATCGAGACGTTGGGGTCGGCCACCATCGACGCGAGCAGGTTGGCCGCATCGCCCACCACGAGGCCCTCGCTCCCGAAGTGCCAGGGGATGCCTATCTGGTGAATCGTCCTCCCCTTCACCGTGAGCGGGCGGATGCGGCGCGTCACGAGCGCGCGCGCTTCCGCCTCGCCGCGCGCCGTGCTGAGCGTGACCCAACCGAGGTGTGTGATGTCCAGTGACTCGGCGAGCTCGGGGCTCACCTCAACGAAGGCGCCCGGCTGCAGCTCCGAGAGCCAGCTATTCCAGCGCGTCATCCCGCCTGCCGTGTGGTGCTCCGTGAGTCGGAAAGTGGTGAGCACGTACGGGTACTTCGGATTGTCGACGCCATTGTAGGCGTTGCCCGGCGTGCGCCACACCTTCGTGAGCGGGTTGCGCTGCGGGTCCGCGTGCAGCGCGCTGCGCACGGGAGTCTCCCACGGCTCGTAGTGCGTGGGGAGCGGGCCGTCCTTCATCCCGAACGGGAAGAAGAGCCACCCCTTCCCGTCGGGCTTCATCAGGAAGGGCGAGTCGCCGGAGACCGCGGCCATCCCTCCCGCTTCCGGGTCGCCGGGATCATCGGGGCGCTTCGTCGCCGGGAAGTCGGGGACGTCCACGCCCACCCAGCGCGCGAGTCCCTCGTCCCACCACACGTAGCGCTTCCGCTCCGACCAGGGCCGCCCGCGCGAGTCCGCCGACGCGCGGTTGTAGAGCAGCCGCACATTGGACGGCCAGGAGAAGCCCCAGTTGGGCGCGATGTAGTCGTCGCCCTCGCGCTTCTCGGCTAGGTTCACGCCGGGGTGTATGCCGCTGTACAGCCAGCAGCCGCACGCGGTGGAACCGTCGGCGGCGAGATCGGCGAAGCCGCGCACCTGGATCCGCTTCCCGCCGGGCCCCGGCTCGGTGTAGTAGCCGTTGACCTCGCGCAGCACGGCGTCGACGTCGGGATCTTCGTGGATTCCGGTGGTGGGATAATCCCAGGTGAGCGCCTGGATCGGACGGTCGCGCGCCTCGGTGGAGTCGGCGTAGAGACCTTTCAGCCGCAGCCAGAGGTGATGTATGAACCAGGCGTCGGAGCGCACATCCTCGCGCGGCTCCACGGCCTTGTCGTGCCACTGGACCACGCGGTTGGTGTTGGTGAAGGAGCCATCCTTCTCGACCACCGTGGCGGCGGGGAGGAGGAATACCTCGGTGGCGCACTCCTCCGGGTGCTCGCGCCACACCACCGCGCTCTCGATGGGAAAGATGTCGCGCACCACCAGCCAGCGGAGTGCTCGCATCCCGTCGAGCGCGTACCCGGAGTTGGGGCCGCCCACCACGGGGTTCTGGCCCATGAGCACGAGTCCCTCCATCCGCTTCTCGTGCATCGCCACGAACATCGGGAAGTGCGAGTGGTCGCCCGTTATGCGGGGGAGATAGTCGTACGCGAAGTCGTTCTCCGGCGTGGCCGCGTCACCGAAGTACGCCTTGAGCAGTGACACCATGTACTCGCGCGTGTACGACCACTGCCCCGCCGAGCCGCCCTCGTTGGCCACGTAGGAGTCGAGCGACTCGTGCGTGGGGAGATGGGTGGGCATGTGCAGGTAGCCGGGGAGCAGGTCGTAGAGCGTGGGGATGTCGGTGGAGCCCTGGATGGTGGCGTGCCCGCGCAGCGCCTGGATCCCGCCGCCCGGGCGGCCGATGTTGCCGAGCAGGAGCTGCAGGATGGCGGCGGTGGCGATGATCTGCGGGCCGGTTGTGTGCTGCGTCCATCCCAGGGCGTACGCCACGTTGCAGGTGCGATCGCGTCCCGAGTTGGCGAGCATGGTCTCCGCTATGTGCCTGATCTGCTCGGCGCTCACACCGCAGATCTCGGCCGCGGCTTCGGGCGTGTACGCCGCGAAGTGGCGTTCCATGACTCGCAGGACGCAGCGCGGATCGCGCAGCGACGGATCGCGCGGCGGAGGGCCGCCCACCGTGCGGCCGCCGTGGAGGCTGTGCGTCTCCGAAGACATCACCTTGCACAGCTCCTCGTAATCCGAGTTCATGTGCACCACGCGCTGCGTCCCCTCGTACTGCCACGTATCGGGGCAGTAGAAGCCATCTTCCCACCCCGAGAAGTAGCCGCTCAGCTCCGACACATCCCTGAAGTCACGCTCGATGAGCGTGGCCGCGTTGGTGAAGTGCGACACGTACTCGTGAAAGAACGGGTCGGCGTTCCACCGCTCGCTGTGCAGCACGACGTTGATGAGCGCGCCGAGGAAGGCTATGTCGGTGCCCGCGCGGATCTGCGCGTACTGCGTGGCGCACGCCGACGTGCGGCTGAAGCGCGGGTCGACGTGGATCACCTCCGCTCCCTTCTCGCGCGCCCGCATCACGAAGCGGAACCCCACCGGGTGGCACTCGGCGAAGTTCGACCCCATGATGAGGATGCAGTCGCTGTTGGCGAGGTCGCGGAGGAAGCTGCTGGCCCCTCCTCTTCCCAGCGGCGTCCCCAGACCGGGGACGGTGGCGCTGTGTCATATGCGCGCCTGGTTTTCCACGAAAACGATGCCCGCGCCCACGCAGAGCTTCTTTATCAGGTAGTTCTCTTCGTTGTCGAGCGCGGCGCCGCCCAGGAAGCCGATCCCTTCGGTGTGGTTCACCAGATTGCCATCGTCATCGCGATCGATGAAGGTGCGGTCGCGCGTATCGCGCATGAGGCCGGCGATCCGGTCCATCGCCCAGTCGAGATCCACGCGCTCCCAGTCGCGGCCGTAGGGACGGCGGTACAGCGCGTGGGTGACGCGATCGGGGTTCACGGTGTACTGGAAGATCCCCGAGCCCTTGGGACAGAGCGTGCCCTGGTTCACGGGGCTCGCCGGGTTCCCTTCGATGTCCACCACCTCGCCGTCCTTCACGCGCACCAGCGTGCCGCAGCCCACGGCGCAATACGGGCACACGCTCGGCACGGTGGTCGCGCCGTGCACGCGTGAGCGCAGCGCGATCGTGCGATCGCTGACGGCCGCGGCCCCCATCCCCGCTCCCGCGATCTGGCGCGCGACCGGCCAGCGCGAGAGCGCCTTCATCGCTCCACGAAACATGCCACCTCCTGCGCGAGCGGGATCGGCGCGCAAGAAGCATGCGGGTGATGCGCATCCCCGGCCGGAACGCCGGTGGCGGCGCCCACTGCGGTAGCGTCGGCCAATGACATCCGTCACAGCATCCACTCCTCGTTAGCGCAATAGTAGACGCGTCTCACCGCGACCATCCCCTGCAGCCGGCCGACGCATCTTCTCTCCCCTCCCACATTCGGAGGTGTCGTGCGATGTCGCAGCGGAACGTAGACCTCTCCCTGTCGGTGCTCGCCAGCGTGGCGGGCTTTCTCCTCTCCTGGCCGTTCTGGCGCGACTTCCAGTACTGGCCGGAAGCGCGCGTCGCCTGGTGGTCGTACTTCGTCACGGGTTTCGTGCTCGCGATCTACGTCTTCTTCGTGTTCATCCGCAGCCTGAGAACTCTGTTCTCGCACGAGATGCACGCCGCCGACGAGGAGGTCGAACCATGAAGCAGCACGACGAACCCCGCGCCCGCCGCCGCGCGCTCGGCGTGCTCGGTCTGATGCTGGTCATCTTCATAGTGCTATCCGGGTTGTCCTTCCTCGGATCGCGGCCACAGGCGACGCCCGAAAAGGTGACCTTCGCGGAGCACACGGCCGTGGAAGGAAAGCGCGTCTTCCAGGCTTACAATTGTATGGGATGTCATACGATCGTGGGGAATGGAGCCTACTTCGGCCCGGACCTCACGAACGTGTACGAGCGCGCCGGCCCGGCGTGGCTCGCGGCATTCCTCCCCTCCGCCGGAGCGTGGCCCACCGCGGTGGCGCTCGAGGTGCAGCTCCGCGACAGCGTCATCGCGGCGGAATCGAAGGCGAGCACCCGCGACGCGTACTTCGCCGCCTATCCCGGCGCGCGCGAGCGGGTGGAGCGCCGCGGCGGCGGAAACAGCTACATGCCCAACCTGCCGCTCACGAAAGACGAGGTCACGGCCCTGATCGCCTTTCTGAAATACACGTCGGAGATGAACACCGAAGGGTGGCCGCCGAAGCCGCTGGTGGATGGATTGGAGAACCCGCGCGCCTCGCGCGGGCAGCTCGCGTCGGTTGGAGCTGGGGCGGCCGGAGCGGGAGCGCCGGCCTCGGGGAACGCCGGGAACAGCGCCGTCGTACAGGAGAGCGCGCAGGCCGACCCCGCGGCCGCGGGCGAGAAGCTGGTGAAGGAGACCGGTTGCACGGCCTGCCACTCCACCGGCGAGAACAAGCTCGTCGGCCCCGGGTGGGGAGGGCTCTACGGCTCGACCGTGCCGCTCGCCGACGGCTCTTCGGCGAAGGCCGACGACGCCTACATCGAGGAGTCCATGGTCGCTCCGAACGCGAAGGTGGTGGCCGGCTTCGCGCCCGGCCTCATGCCCGACTACTCCACGCTCCTCTCGCCGGAGCAGCGCAGTGCCATAGTCGCCTACATCCGCACGCTAGGGAGGAAGTGATGCGCATCGAATACGAGACCCAGCGGATGAGCATGCGCTTCTTCATGCTCATGATGGTGCTCTTCCTCCTGCAGGTGGCGTTCGGCCTTCTCATCGCCGCGCAGCGCGTGGACCCCACGCTCCTCGCGGGAACGCTGAACTTCAACGTGGCGCGCTCGGAGCACCTCAACCTCGGGATCTTCTGGATCCTGTGCGGTTTCATCGGCGCCATACTGTTCGTGGGTCCCCTCCTCTCGAAGCGCGAGCTCGCCGCGCCCTGGCTCGTGAAGTTCCTGTTCTACGCGCTGATCGCGATCGTCCTCTGGAACGTCTTCACGCTCGGCCTCGCGCAGCGCGGGATCGCCGGGTGGTGGGAGGGACAGCCCTGGCTCCAGGAAGGGCTGGAGTACCTCGACGCGGGGCGCGTGGCCGACGTGCTCATCCTCGTGGGCTTCTCCGTGCTCGCGTACATAGTGCTTCGCACCTTCCCGAAGATCCGCGACTGGAACGAGATCCACTGGGGGCTCGGCATCGGCGTCACCGCGCTCGCGGCGATGTGGATGTTCGGGATGTTCTTCGTGGGGCGCATCGACCTGCAGGAGTACTTCCGCTGGTTCGTGGTGCACTACTGGGTCGAGGGCGTGTGGGAGGTCATCCACATCAGCCTCATCGGCGCGCTCATCGTCTAC
>Ga0182741_1003376_pt1 | contig 17129 bp, 10 predicted proteins | sample eDN5th37CBELigOP_FD_128874 | JGI IMG/M metagenome (GOLD analysis project Ga0182741, IMG submission 128874) | Enriched Organic Plus compost microbial communities from Emeryville, California, USA - eDNA 5th pass 37_C BE-Lig OP (version 2) (version 2) ...
TGGTTAAGACGCCATCCCTCGGGCCTTCGCTCGGTCCGAGTGCTGTTGCGTCGAGTTCTTCACAATCCGTTGGTCGAAGCCTCATGACTCGTCTACCCAGTCACTTTGAAACTCAAGACGAATCATCAGGAGTACTCCCTGAGGTACTGCCACCAATGCCAATGATGCTGAGTGGTCGTACCGATTCTTCAACCCCGGTCGCTGACACACCCTCAGGTGCAGGTCGGCATAGGAAGGTCCCAGCGACTCCGGAAGCATCCACCCGAAACCCCAGCACCATGACCCCTGTATCTATCACCCCGCAGGCTCTTCCTCGGCTCCCCAGTACTCCTCAGATTGGCAGGAGTGGAAGCAGTACACTAACAGTGGACGCCAATGTGCATGAGGCTGGATTGGACACATATGTTGCCGAAGGTGGAAGCAACCTGTCGATTGGGCAGCGCCAGCTCATGTGTCTGGCGCGTGCGCTCGCTCGCAAGTCAAAAATCCTTGTGCTGGATGAGGCAACCGCAAACGTTGACTACGAAACCGATAATCTTGTTCAACAGGTCATCCGCGAGCACTTCAAAGATCGCACGGTTCTTGTTGTTGCACACCGCATCCGTACAATCATTGACTGCGATCTCGTCCTTGTGATGGATCACGGTGTGCTTCGCGAGTCCGGTACACCTTATGAATTATTGCAGAGAGGATCTGAGGAGCCGTCCAAGGCTGGAGGGGAATCAAAGTCGCATATCTTTGCAGATATTGTTGCGGCCTCGGGCGCAGAGGTGGCCGCCTCCCTGAGACAAGCCGCATACGAAGCAGCAGTCGCTCGAGGAGAGATCCGACCGGATCAGCTACCATGAGCAATGTCATAACACCTGAGAAGGGTCGAGAAGTGGGGCTCCACTGCTGCGCGAACGCAATGCTCCGACGTCTTACATACCTCCTCTAAACATGATGAATGCGCCCATAGGTTCTCCTCGATTGTGAATGATTGCTCCACTTTTTCTATTCAATTTGTTGCACCATATTCGTTCGCTTTTCGAACTACATTATCAATTATGGACATGTACCCGTTAGCTATCCCCCTATCAGGCATGATAGTTATTCTCTGTCATTCGCGTCGATCGTTATCATAAAGCAAGGGCTTTGTCGTATGCTTGGACGATGGCTTTCTCTGCAGAAATCTATGAAGAACCTCCTTTTGCCTCCGCCTCGTGGAGTATGTCCTCCCAAACAATCGTCGGGAGAGTCTGTGGGGATGCATTCTGCACTTGACTGGCCTTGGTTGTTCGCTTATGATGAAGCGCATGTTGCAGTTCTGAATGATTAGATGAGGCCGTATGACGGCTCATAATCACTAGCCGATATGCTGCACGTGTCGAACGGATGCTCTCCGACATCCTCAGGAATAGCGAGATCTCAATTGCGCTGCTTGCATCCAGCTCGAGACAGCATTCGGTGATTCGGTCCAGGACCTCTCCAAGCATGAGGTCGATTCTGGAAGACTCCCTATTCGGCAGCCTGCATCTGCCTGCGTTGGCAGAATTGATCAACTCGCGGAGCCGGTTTACTGGCGGTAGCAGCGAGGCGAGTTCTATGCGGTAGCGTGTGTTCAGGTCCATTCGGTCTCCTTCTGGTCACTTGTTCAATTTCTGTACTTGCGTGGTCTCTAACTTTGTGAGTTCTGCGTAGTGCTATCTCTTGCCGGTAGAATATGCGTTTCCAGTATACTATTTATCTATCTAACCTGTCCCCGGTGTGGTGTCTCGCGGCGTGCGATATCTACACCTGCGCCATTTCCAGTTGGAAAAACGGATTTTGAATAGAATGACAATCGTGGCCATTTTCGGGGTATGCGATATGAAAATGAGTCGGAGTTCTTACGCGCGTCAAGCTCTGCCTGTGAACAATTGTATAGACCCCGTTGAATGAGGCGAGGAAGCGGTTTACCACCCTCAAATCCCCCCAGAAGCGGGATTTCCCCTTCAAACCGACCCTCGAACCCCCCTATTTCGCGACCTTTGCCGGGCAGCCGCGCTTCTCCCAGCGGTTCTTCCCCGGCATCGGGTGTATCATCGAGTACGTAACGGGTTGCACCGTGTCACATCTCACAGCACTCTCGCGCAGTCTCGAAATTTGTTCCTTCCAACCTTGCACGAGCCTCCTTCGCTCACTTGCATATCCTTCGTTCGCGGCATGATCTAGGTGGGCCCAGAGCCAGTGTAGTCAGAAACCCAGTACGACCCGGGGCAGGCTCAGCGGCCGGGTCTGGTATCGCCGCGGGTGCGGGATCCCGGGGATCAGGGCGACCCCTATTCGAACCCAGCGGTGCTGGCTATGGGTATAACGACGAGAGCAAGCGAGGTAGTATATATGGCCGAGGAGGCAGTGGACCAAGTGGAGGCAGTGCTGGAAGTGGTGCTGGAAACGGAGATCAGCAACAGCTCAAACTGGTACATGCTACTCTGGGCGAATGGGCGCTTTCAGGAAAACACATCTCGATTGGTCGACAGAACGACAACGATATCAAGCTTACGGATGACCCTGAAGCGTCCCGTAAACACTGTGTAATCAGTGATGGCGTCCTGCGTGATCTCAATTCATTCAACGGCACCTTTGTCAACGAGAAGAAGCTTGATCCCAGTGAACGCGTCAAGCTCCGAAATGGTGATAAAGTCCGTGTGGGTGCAACTGTATTCAATATCCAGAGCGGAGCTCCTGCGGATGAGATTCTCTCACGCACCAAAGAGTTCCCAGGTCTGTCCACCGTGGAGATTGAAAACAAAATATCAGAGATGCGACGCATCGAGCAACTCACCGTGGAAGAGCTCATGGAAGAGGAGTTCGCCAAGATCATTGGACATGATGAGATTAAGAAACAACTGCGTCGCTTCCACAAGAAGGTGCAGCTGGACAAGATTCGAGACGAGAACCATAGGTTGAAAGAACGACGAGGCCTATATCACATGATCTTCTCAGGTCCGCCCGGTACAGGTAAGACGAGTATGGCTAATCTCGTCGCTCGAGTTATGCTCAAGATGGGCCTGGTTCAGAGTCAGAAGGTCGTCTTCGTGAACAACGCATTGGAACTGCTTGCGGGCTACGCAGGCCAAACACCCGCTAAAGTAGATGCAAAAGTAGAAGAGGCAAAAGGTGGAGTTTTGTTCATTGATGAGGCATATTCGATCGTTAAGAGTGAGACCGGTTCGCAACGCGACTCGTTTGGTAAAGAGGCGATCGAGACGCTTATGAAGCATCTCGACCCCCCGTCGTGTGTTTTCATCTTTGCAGGCTATGAGGATGCAATGGAAGAGTTCCTTCGTGTGAATGATGGCTTGGCGCGAAGGATACCCTATCGCTATGCGTTCGAGGCGTACACAGTTGATCAGCTGGTCAAAATCGCTGTGGTGATGTGTGAAAGCAAGGGCGAACGACTCGCTGAGGGTGTGGTGGAGAACCTGCCAGGTCTGCTCGAGTCGCTCGACGAGCACGCGCGCAAGACTCATAACGCAGGTCTCGTCTCTAACCTGGTGTCATTTGCGCAAATTGAGCGTGACAAGAGAATTGGTACGTAGTTCTGGTGACCTGGTTGTGAACTGTTTGAGTTGAAGATAGCGTTGCATGTGTGAATGTATGTATGTCAAGTGTATATGCGCATCTCACCTTGTTCCACCCTCTTCCATGTATGTGCGTATCTTCATCCTCTAGATATCGATGCTGCCGCGGCAAATCCCGAGATCGCGTACACGCTGGAATGGTGCGACTTTGAGGCTGCAGTACCAGCGTTGATTAACACCTTCGGCTCAACCGGACACGACAGTGGAAGTGGCTCCTCTGCAGGGGGCTCAGGATCAGGTGGTCCTCTACCACAGGTCGCATACGCGCAGCCCGAGTATGAATTCGACGAGTAACCCCATAATAAAGCCCTGTGTTGTTATAGCACCTCCAGACGCTCGGGCTGGATTGTTGAAGTGACTGGGTTTGCCAGGGTTAGTAACACGAACCATCACATGGATTCGAGATGATATCGCTGAAAAGAAACATCAGGCCACTTCGTGCCTGGGGAGTGCTTGCCCGTCACTCCTGGCTCGTCCTCAGCCGTGTCTCGCGCGATCCCCGCGCGTATGTCCAGCCCCGCAGCGCCCGAGGATTTCGAGTTTTTGACTTTGGGTGGGGTGGGGGCTATTCCGGCACCCCGGGTTGCGGTGGCCGAGGTCGATCCAGCCAGCCAGATCTTAACTGTTTCACAAGGTCAAAAGCGATGCAATCCCGCGGATCTGACGAAAGCAAGGTACGATTCTAGCCATGATTATCAAGATCCTGGCCTGATCCTACTGTTTATGATTTTTACCACACCCAGCACTCCTGTATTGCATGCCAAATTCGCTGCAAATCACACTCTGGACTCAGGTCAGTTTTCAGTCGCGAGTCAGTCACACGCACTGAGGGTCTGGTGATGGGGTTGAGATATGTAACGCAGAATAGGCACTAGAGGGTGATGCATCCACGCACTCCTGTCCAATACCCGCTCACTTCCGTCACCACAACGACACCTGCGCTCCGTATCCGACTCTAGAGCCTGCTACGAGGCGCGGACCCATTCAGTCCGGATATCTATGCACGCGATGGCAAGTCCCTGCCCTACGCAAAGATCACTGCTAAGAACGTTGTGATCTTCCTTGCACTGATTCCTATTTACTTCGCTGTGATCTTGCCCATTGCTATTCTCTCCTTCGTTGCCAAGCTCGCCTGGAAGAAGGTCGGACCTATGCTGGGCTACAAACCAGCTCGCACCACACCGTCTCCCTCAGACACCACTCCCACCGTCGCGCCTCCCACAAATGTTATTCCCTGGGCACAGCGCCAGTACGACCTCGTTGTTGTCGGTGCTACCGGCTTCACGGGTCGCTTTGCAACTCAGTACCTCGTTCGACAGTACGGCAAGTCCATTAAATGGGCCGTCGCTGGACGCAATCAGTCTGCGCTCCGACAGCTCATTGAGAATGCCACTGAGGGCCACGCTGAGGCAGCTGCTATTCGCCAGCACGTTGGTATCATCCAGGCTGACACCACTGTCCCAGACCAGGCCCGCCTCATCGTCGAGAATGCCAAGGTTGTCATTTCCATGGCCGGTCCCTTCGATATCTATGGTTCGCTGCTGGTTCAGATGTGCGCTTTATATGGTACCCACTACTGCGACATTACCGGTGAGTCCGACTGGGTTCGCAAGATGATCGACAAGTACGATGACATCGCTCGCCGCACCGGAGCACGTCTTGTCAACTTCTGTGGCCATGACTGTGCTCCTTGGGATCTGCTGGTTTACCGCATTGCGGAAATGCTCAAGACCAAGGGTGAACGTCTGACTTCGGTCGAAATGTTCGATGAGATTGTTGGTGCTATGTCTGGTGGTACCGTTGCAACCCTTTTCCACAGCTTGACCGATCGTGTGAAGTACAAGGCCCAGCTTGGTTACGACCCTCTCAACAAGTGCTATGCTTCCCAGGGATCTTCGACTGGCAGTGCTACTGCATCGGCCCAGTCTCACGCCACTATCATCAACAAAGTCCCAGTGCTTCTCCACCATAACAGACGCGCCTTCGATGGACGTGGTGCATGGATGGGTCCTTTCCTTATGGCACAGGTCATGATCAACTGTGTTCGTCGTTCCAATGCTATCAACGGTTATTCGGGTGACCCCATGGGCGAGAAGTCTGGTCTGAAGTACTACGAGGCTGCCGTTTACCCTAGCTTCCTTGCAGCTCTCTTTGATTTCCAGTTCATGGTTGTCTTCGGGACTTGCCTGATGTGCCCACCTCTGGCTTGGTTGCTCCGCAAGTATGTCCTTCCCAAGCCTGGTCAGGGCCCATCTAAGGATGTGTTGGATGCCGCATTCCTGCGCCTCACCGCCCGCGGTGTTGGCAGCAATGGCACGGTGGCTTCTGCTGCAATCTACTTCCCACGTGACCCTGGCTACATCGACACCGCACGTATGCTTGTGGAGTCAGGTCTAGCCCTCGCACTGGAGAGCGATAAGATCAATGCACCTGGTGGTTTCCATACCCCTGCTACATGCCAAAAGGATGTTCTCCTTCGCCGACTCACCGAAACTGGATGTGTTTATGCTGAGAAATTTAACGTTCCACCTATCAAGGTCACCAAGTTGTAAATACAATCATCATCACTGAGTTTAGTTTAGAAGCCTGGCTACTAGAACGGAAGGGTGTCCGACGGCGGATTGCGGCAAAATGGTTCCCAGTCCCTTTCCGCGCCACTTGCCCATGATCACAAATCAGGAAAGATCGGAAACAGTCTCATGGATTCTATTGTGAATGATTGCTTCGTTCAATGTTACCACAACAGGTTCTCCGTGTGAACGGACATCTCGGGGGTGGGAGGACTCAACCTGACCTCAACAACCCACAAAATACTCTAGCGATTCGTATCCGCGTGCCATGACAGTCAAGCAACGCTCTTTGGTCGTCCACATGAGGAATTCGAAGGAAAGAATGCGATAAGCGAACTCATGCCTTTGCCGCCTTTGATGCTGCCTTTTGCTGCTGCAATGCGAGTCGCTCTTGAGTTGCGCGATTTCTCATCTCCTTGATGATTACCTTGTCGTCCATACTTGCATCAAGCCCGAATGGTGCTAAGTCAGATGCCAGTCTGGATTCGAACTTTGCCATCGCTCCCGGTCGCAACACCTTCATGCATGTCCTGTACAAATGAATTCCATAAATGTCAGACTTGCAGTTCTTGTTTGTGCAAACATGAAGCTGCCATGTCTCGATGGCACTTGCCTTACCTGGAGGCGAGCGGCCTGGATAAACCGGATGGCCTCGTTCTTTTTCTCGTTCCTTTTCGTTCTCCCGCTCTGGGTCTTCACCTGATATTGCCTGCACCTCGGTACTTTTTGCTTTCTCAGCCTCGTGCTTGTTATCCTTGGATTCAAGGGTAGTGGCTGCGGCTGCAACACCAGCTGAAGCTGCGGGTTTCTTCCCATTGCCCTTTGCTACTTGGGTTGAAGCTGCAACATCCTCTTCTTCTGGGGCACGAGCTGCCTCGGACTCCTTCGGCGAAGCCACAGCAGCACGTGACGCTTGAACTGTACCTCCACCTGCATGCGCTGCTGACTTGGTTGCCTCGACCTTTTTCTCACGTTTCTTCTCAAACGCTTCCTTACTTGGCTTGGTACTACCCTCATGTTGAGCACTCGTTGAATTAACTGCCTTGCTGTCCACTTTGCGGGTTACGCTAACTGGCGCAGCCGACTTGCTTTCTGCGTTCGTAGCGCAGCCTGCCGTTGGAGCGGTCGCGGTGCTACTCTGCATCTCCTTTCCGGATGGCATGACCCTCGACTCAGCCGATTCCAGCTCCAGTTCACGACCAAATCTCTCCAGGTCGCCCGTGAAGGAGATACCATGAGTTTCGACAGGCGAAGTGCCATCTGGTAATGGGGTCGGAGATGAACACGTCATAAGCTCCATGATCTGCGAATTCTTCAAGATCTGTCCCAGCGATGCTGTCGGTGCGTTCATTTCGGCCCAATATGCGATTCGGTTAATCGCTTCAAGCTTGTGAATGGCTTTCATAGCCCGTAGAGTCGCTAAGATCGCGAGCCCGTCTTGACAGAACTCTCGGAACCGTTCTACCATCATATCGACATCAGCCTTTCTCATCCCCTGCTCGAATGCTTCGCTTGCAGTCAGTACCAACATTTGGTGGACCCGCATTCGTCTGGTGGGGAAGAGATTTTCATTCAATGCCTTGACACAGTGTTCTACGGTTACGGTCAAATTGCTGAGAACAGCCTCGACCCTGCTCGCAACGTTGGTATCTTGATATACGATTGGGAGGACGAAATCCGTGATCAATCGACTCCAGGATTCATTCTCGAAAAACTTCGCTAGGTCGCGTTCAAATTGGTCACGCGTTTTGGCATTCTTTGCGCGAGGAATACGGGATAAGTGGGGTCCATCCACATTACCCTTCAATTCCTCTTGGATGTGTGCGGTATCCAAAGCACCTTTAACAGCTTCACTTGAGCGGAATAAATACTTTGTAAGCAATAATGCCCAACTTGGTATAGTGGCTGCAAACTTCACTCGCGCTGCCTGGCTAGTCAATGCACGGGTAAGACCTTGCACAAACAATGCACCCAAGCTACTTGTCAGCAGCTTTTCACGCTTCTCCAGTGAAATATTCGACAGGGCGCGGCTGATCTCCGGGGTCATCACGCCTTCATCGAGCTGCATAACAAGCTGACCGATGTCCACTTCCTGAGTAGGATTTAGATTAAATCCTCTGCTCGACGATAGTGCAGAAGTTGCTGAGTTGGCCCAAATGGATGACAAACCACTGGTTGTGTTGTCCGAATCCACGTTTGTCGTTGAGGTATGCGAGTCCATTCTCGTTAATCCGAAGTCAAACGCGCCTTTGCTCAGAGGGTCTGACAGCCCTCGCATCGATAGCTCGCCGAAGCCATCCATTCCAGACTTCACTGCCCCTGCATAGGACAGAGCACCGAGACCACCACCAGGTCCAGAACCAGTCAGGCTGCTTGTGAGATTACTCAAGTTGCCACCTAAATTGCTCGTAAGCGACGACAAATCCCCTGTTGATCCGGAGGTGCGCATCTCAGAGGTTCCACTGGTCATTCCAGACATTGGTGTAATATTGGACATGCCGTTCAGCCCACTCAAGTTGCTCATTCCGGACATGCCTGAGAGCCCACCCAAGCCAGACATCCTTGCATTCGAAGCGCCAGGGACCGAGGACGAGGCAGTACTGCCCAGAGAGCCAAGAGACCCAACGCCCGACAAACTTTCAGCGCTGTTAGTCATCCCCATACCTCCCATGGCCGTGTTCAAGCCGTTAACCATGAAAGAGGGCATAGTAGCACCACCAATGCTGGGATTGCTGTTATTACTATTGTTGTTGCTGCTGCCACTGCCGCTGCTGTTGTTATTGTTGTTGTTACTGTTGGCATTATTGTTTCGGAACATGCCTCCGGGTCCCATTTGAGCAGCAGCTCCGTTCATGTTCTGCATCTGCTGCATTTGACGGAACTGCTGCATCATTTGATACATTTGCTGCATCTGTGCGATCTGCATCTGATGAAACTGCTTTTGGAGCTGCTGGGGGCTCATGGCGCCTGTCTCGTCCATGATTGGATTGAATGCATCGTTGCCAGTACCATTGTTGTTGCCATCGTCGGACTCCGCATCTTCAGGGTTCATGTTGGCCATCGCAGTCGTGGCATCTTCATCGACCGCCTCAGGATCAGCTTCATCATTGCTGGTTCCTTTTCCTCGATTGTTTTCTTTGGACAGCTGGCCGATGTTGCCTCCGTTGCTGCTTCCACTGCCACTTGCCCCTCCAGCATTGTTTGCCGAGAACATACCAGCCATACCCATCATTCCGAGCGGGCCATACATTGGGCCCATGGGACCGACATCCATGCCCATGGGACCTCCCATGCCTGCCATGTTCATGCCGAGCGGGTTCATCGTGGCCATGGGATTAATCTGTCCGGCCGACATAGGTAGCATGCCATGAGGAATCGGACCCATGCCCGCACCCATACCCATGCCGCTTCCCATGCCCATGGATCCCATGCCCATCGCTGCCGCCATTGGTGCCATTCCCATGGATCCCATATGAGAGTGGCCTGCGACACCGCCTGATACACCGGCAGGATCAGTTGCATTCATATCGCCTCCTACACCATTACTCACTGCACCAGCGATGTGTCCCGCGCCGTTGTGTGCAGGCATGCCCATAAGGCCCATGCCCATGTGACCCATGCCCATGCTCATCGGCCCCATACCCATGCCCATCGGTCCCATACCCATGCCCATAGGACCCATACCCTGCGCCACGCCTCCCATGCCCTGTGCCATGCCTGCAGGCACGCGTGACATACCTACTCCCGCGCCCGCGCCACCGACAGATGCGCCCGGACCTCCCGGAGCGGGAGCGGATGTGCCAAGATGGCCCTCAGAAAGGGCATGATTGGGAGACTGGGTGGTCCCATCCCACATACCGCGGTTGAGATTGAGTTCAGGATAGCCAGAGGGATCGACCTCGCTTCCGAGCGCCGGGTTGGACCCCAGTGATCCCGAGAAATGGGCCGGAAACGCACCCCCGCCCTCGGGCCTGCTCGTCATCTTGTGCAGTTTCGCGCCTTGTGTACCTATAGAATCGCCGTGTGGTGTGTAATAGAACATAGCAATGGATGCGCACATGAATTGAGTATATTTTTCATGACTACGCATGCGTGGGAACAGACCAGCTCAGTGCATTCTGAACGTTTATACGGCAGTGTTTCGCCCACTTTCACGGCCTGTGTGGGGTATTCCGACACCCCCGACTGGTTTTCTCCCAGCGCAGCCTCTCGAGTGCACTGGAAATACACTGGCGCTCGACGCGACTCAGATGCGTTCTCATGTCATCAGCACCGCCTCACGTCCATCCAGGCGTGTAACACGCAGTCTCGGCGAGATGGGCTCCCTGCTAGTTCGGTTTACACCGCTTTCTTGCCTATCAAGTAAGTACTACAAATATTCGTTGATTGTCTTTTATGATTCCTCTGGTTCCATTTACGTAATGTGATTCTTCTATAACACAACAATCGGGACTCAGCAGCTGGTTGCAGACATCGTCAGCTTCGCTCTTCAATCACCCAAATAACAACCTCGCTCAAGTTGCTTTTTGGGCCGGTTACTTCGAAGGAACTTTCTCTCCAGAGAAAGCGAGCTGTCAGCTGCCGATTTGGATTACACTGCGGACTAAATGTACTGTAGAAGAATGCGAGGCAAACCCTCGCGCGTTGTGTTTTGTCAGTTTGTGTCTATGTTTGTGCCTAGTGTAGTATTACATACATTTCCTGTGAGACAAGGATTCATACTTTCGAGTCGAATGCTACCTGAAATAGGTGGATTCCTTCCTCGTGGTGTTAGCTTTAGTCACGCTTTGCATCACGAGGTTGATTGTTCGCTGGGGACGATGCAGGCAACGGAATAGAGTTGGGTGAGCTTGCTGCAGTGGCGGCGGCGATCTGCACTGCAAAGCGGGCTGCGACTCCAATATCTTCACTGCTGCTCGAGTCTGAGCCAGTATAGCTTCGCGTTGGAGTTGCGTTGGGTGCACCTCTGGAAAGTCCCAGACGATCGCCAAGCAAGCCAGTATGGCTTGATTTGTAGTCATCTCCTGATTCGTCATCATCGTCGTCGAGGTAATTCTCCCGAGACTGATTACGGAGACGGGATGGTGCCTGTCGAGGGGTGAATCCAGTTCGTGGCGCTTGCGATGACTGTTGACCATTCGCCTGGCTTGCACCACGTCCAGGGTTCACCCGACCGCCCATACCTGTATCCAAGAGAGATCTCGATGCGTCTCGATCCGAAGAGCTCATAAGTCCCACCCGCGCCAATGCACGTTGGACGTTATCGAAAACCCAGTCGAGGGCTGACTGGAGCTGCCCCATGTATCCGGTTGATACAGTGTGCACACGTCGCCTGCGAGAACGCAAGTATGTGTAGATAACGAAGATAACGCCAAGTCCAAGCAATGCTGCTAAAATAGCGACGAGCTTAGGCGAGAACAAACCTCCAATGCCTGTCCAACCTTGTTTCTCGCGGAGCTCTTCAAGTTTCTTGCCCTGCTGTTTGCTTGCAATCATTAACAGCGATGAACTCAGATCTTGCTTCTCCAGCTCCTTCATGATACGTTCCTGCTCTGGAGTAACATAACTCAAGTCAGTAACGCACTTGCCTGTGCGATAGTCACATCGGCCACGGTAGCAAGGTCGGTCGCAGTAGTGGATCTCCTCACCAGGTGCGGGCATGAGATTATCATTGGGGCTCACATAACGACTGTGCGTGGGTACCGTGGGGACGATGATAGGAGTTCCTGAGAATCCGGTGGAGTCTTCGTGGAATTCCATGGGCGGCAAGGGGGGAACAGGAGGAGCTTTTGGCGCTGGTCGATTCGTACCAAGTCTGAAAGGAGTAACGGCCTTGGTCTTAGTTTCTTCATGAGACTCTGTCTCAGACTGCTCGTGCTCCTGCTCATGATGCTCGTTAGACGAATGAGGTCCTTCCTCGTGTACATTGTCGGGGATCGTCTTTGAGAACCAGCCATGCTGCTTCTCCAAATCGATCGATGGAGCTGGCAGGAGTTGATCATAGTTCAAACTTGGATCGCTAGCCTCCACAATAGATTCCTGAAGCTGCGAGCGAACCTCTTCCTTCCCCTGCTCCTCTTCCACACGAGCGGCCGCTGGTCGGCAATCCGGATATCCCACATAGCCATTCGCACAATACTCGCATCGCGCGCCGGCATAACCTTCAGCGCAGTGACAGGTGACGGCCGCTGCCGCTCGGTCATTACCATCCGAATTAGGAACGCACACACCTGTCGACGTGCACTCTGACAGTGAGCTAACTAGCAGTCCTCCTGTTGGCATTCGAGCTTCTGGGATGGCCAATCCTGCGCTTCCATACAATGCGTTTTGTCGGTTTGCATCGATCTGGGCACGGACATGCGAGAAGACGTCAATATTGCGGCAACCGCAAGTGTGGGCCTGACAGCCCGAGCGGACCACCTCAGGAGGCTGTTGATCCCTGAGCGAAGGCAACAACTGTGCCTTGCCGTGTTCTTTGATGAGGAACGTTGGCGTCAGCTCGAGGGCGAGCATATATGGTACGCACAGAGGTCGCGACACGCGAGCCTGAGCCTCACTTTCTAGGTGCTCGCGCTCGATCTTCGAGATATGCCCATCAAAGTCCGATTGGTCAGTACTACCTAGAGCTTGACCCTGCTTGGCTCGAAGGGTAATCAATTTGCTTAGGATAGCATGAACAACGGTTGAGAGCTGCTCTTGAATCTCCAAGTAATAGTTGCCAGGCTCCAGGCGGACATTAAGCTCAAGCGCAGCATCCATAGAAACAGCGCGATCAAGTGGAACCTCGATTCCATTACCACCACCCGGTACACCCTTGACTACGTCAATGAATTGACCTTGAGCATCGTGAATGACAGGTCTTGGGCGAGCACGATATATCTCGTAAGTGTGGCCATCGTCTTCCAGTTTGTACAATACCAACCGGAACGATGCTGCAGCAAAAGGATACTTGAAGCCAGCAGAGAGCACTGATGCTTCCATGACGTGAAGTCGCATGCGATGCACGCGCGTGTGGCGCAATTCGTGCTGCATACCAGAATGCCAGATACCATTAGATAGTCTCACCGCCGCTTTTCCACGTGCATCGAACGGGATGTTCTCAGCCGGGAGAACTTCTTCGCAAACTGTATCAAGTGGCAGTAACTTTGCAGCCAGGACAGCCACAGGCACAACAGTGATCTCGGCGTCATACGTGATGCAAGGTGATAGTGCAACATCGCCATCACCCATAGAGCGACCTTCTACAAGGTCTCGCTCATTAAGGATGTTGGGATCGGGCCTGCGACCACGCATTCGTCGTTGGTAGGCCGCTGTTGTGGCTGTGTTGTCATTTAGCTCATGCTTGACTGCAAAGTCATGGTTCGCATATGTAGTCGCAAACTGCAAGATGAAGTGGTGCGATCCATCCTTGCTCTTAGGAGTTGGAAGCCAGAAAAGCCGTGTATCGCGTCTGCCCTTACGGAAGTGGTACACTTGTCGAGGCACCAAATCTTTGCCTCGGAACTGCTCATCTGCACGGGTATGAATGTTGAGGAGTGCATCCGCTGACCAAACCTGTGCGTGGCGCTGCTGTGGAACTGACCCAGAGTTCGAGCGCAGGTCAATGATCAAGAGACTCTCTTGCGTACTGCGAATCTTCATTGTGTGAAGCTTGCCGTTGTCAGGATCTTCCATTTGGTCACCATATGCCTGAAGGATCTCTGCGACTGAGGATTCGCGTCCCATTGCATCTCGATGCAGAACGGACTCGACGTGGTCTGGATCAATTGCACCTGCCATTAATCTGTCAGCCACCTTCGCGGCGGACTGTGCAGTCTTCTCATCAACCCGCGATGCTGCCTGAACATGCATTGCTGCATTATGAACGTCTTCAGGCCGTCCATGGATCAAAGCTTGTGATATAATGCCATCGAAGCTTGTGCCCGATGCGAGCGGCGAGCTGGGCGATACGGCCATTGCGCGCAGCCTAGGGGCGGCGAGTCGTGCGAACAAACCAGGAGTAACAGTTAAAGCTACTGGTTGCACCGCTCGCTCAGCACGGATGCTCTGATCGTACGCGTATGCCTCGGCCTCGGTCTCACCGAACTCTCTCGCCTTGTTATCCTTCTTTGGTCGAGCGTGCTGTTCGGCATACGCTAGCTCTTCGTCTTCCTCTTCACTGGTGTAGGGGCCGCCCTGACGGTGATGGTTCGGTTGACCTGCATTCGAATACTGGTTGCGGTCGTAGACATTGCGGAGGGTAAGGGGCAATAGGAATTCCGGAAGTGTTGGATTAGGACATACTTCACCAAGGTCTGGTCGAAGGCTTCGTGCGTCCTCGTGACGAATGGAGATCTTAACGCCACCAACCTTGTGGTCTCTGTGGTCTGGTACCGCTGTATCATCTTGCAGTTCCTTGATAGTCGCCCAAATCGCGGCCTGCTCTTCTTCGGTGACTTCCGGACCCGTCCACTTGCCTGACCTTGCTCGCCATGCATGCAGAGGTAATGATGAGCCTGCATCGACGCCTCGCTTGCGTTGTCCATGAGCCAAGAGCTGGATTTGCGTCCAGCTATCATCGTGCGCATGACCCGGTCCACTCGTAGCAACGTTCGTTTCACCATAACCGTTTGGTGCAATATGCACTGATAGGCCATACGTGTCGCGCAGGCACGAATCATGAAGCAACTCCTGAGCTCGATGACCAAGTGAGTCGAGTGTTAGATTGTAGTAACCTGCAGGAAGAACTGCGTAAAGTTGGAACGAATTCATCATGCGTTCAGCGTGCCATCGGTGCTCGTTCACAAGATCAACGATGTTGGGCATGAGCGTTGTCATCAAGAAATCGAAGTACGTAGCGACAGAGATGGTCGATTGGACAGCCAGCGCAAACGTCAACGTGTAAACACGCTTACCATGGTGACGTGCGCATAATGCCTTTTCCTCAGTAATCGTGAGTGCATCCATACCCTGCTCGCGTGGTCGTTGAACCCACATGCGTTCGACATGTTCACACACCGCCGTGCTACGATCCACGCGGAACGGACATGGGTGCGGCAACGCTTTCAGGATTGTCTCAACCGGTGCCATTGCCATCTCAAGCTGAACATCGAGAGCACCGCGATGGAGGTAATACGTGTGAGGAAGAGCGGAAGTACGGGGGTGAAGTGTGATGGAGTAAGATCCGGGTTGGAGTGTTCCGAACATCCAGGAGTAAACACGCGTATTATGCACGGTAACCTGGTGGGCTACTTCAAGAGCATCACATGCGTCGCAGTCAAGCAAGATACGAACGCTGAAGTGAGCGTCAATGAAGTGACGAACTGCTGGGGTGACAAGGATTCTGACGAGCGTCTTGTGATACAAAACAAACTTGAATTGATTCCTATTGAATAGGGTTGCTTTGGCCACGCTGGCAGAGTGACGAGCTGCAGGAAGAAGCGAGTACGCACCGAAGTGGTGCATTTGGTGATGAGGTACCAGGAATGCCGGCGAGTTGAGTGTGAATGGGACTGGGGGATAGCGAGGCAGTACGCGCTGGAGTGCCGAGAGCAGCAAGTATGCCGGCGGAATGCCCAGCGCGGCTGGTACCATCGTCTCCGGGGGTAGAGGGAGGGGCTCGATTTCTAGCTTAAATGTAAAGTAAGCGCAGAAAATGCCAAGGTTGTCTGGCTGTTCGATGGGAGTGGATGCTTCTGCGAGTGTGAGAAGCCACTCACCCTTGGGCGCGACATCCACGGCCAGGATATGCCTGCCCGAATGACTGCGACCATTGTATTCAAGCAGCCCTTGCTCCAGTCCGCCTAACGCGGTCAGAGACAACGTCAAGTGCGAGATAAGAGGGTGGTAACCGACCATAGAATACAGTCGGAAGCTGTGATCCACGCTAAAGCGCATTGTGTAGATACGCGGCTGCTTGTGTCGGAGCTGGAAGTGCAGATGCTCATTTCTTCGGACACTGTCGTAGAACCAGAACTGCTTAACCTTACTGGGCGGTGCTGGAGGCAGGTGATCTGATCCCAGGTTCGGGCATAGGGGAACGAATTCGGTGACAGGGTTCAACTCCGCCAACATTGCATGGGGGCGGTAGTTGGGATGAAGTCGGAGCTCCCTAGCCTCTTCCTCAGCATCTGCTTCTGGGTCTTCTCCCTTCTGATCTCCATATCGTTCAGAGGGCAGCTTGCCTAAGACGCCACGCCTTTGCTTGCGAGCAAACTCGAGTCGTTCTTGAGCGAGACGACTACTTTCCATAAGTACCTCCGGTGGGAAGATTCTGTCTGGAAGAACTTCAGGTGCTTCAAGCGCGTGAAGTCCTGAAATATGAAGTTGCAAGTCATAACCTTCGCAGTCTGCAGCTGCATTGAGTTCCTGGCCTGGGGTCATTTCCGACTGTTCGATAATCAATTCATAGAGACCTGGATCAAGGAATCGTGCATGAGTGAAGCGTCCAGACGCCGAGTCTAGAATCGTTTCCATACATCCAGGGACCCATCTTCCCATCTCACGCTGCATATCATACTTACCCCATGGCTGAACACGGGTCTCTGATCCAATAGGCTGGTTTGCAGGGGGTTCACCAGGGAAGACTAGGCACTTGTGACGCACCAACTTGAGGGCTACAGGGGCACCTTCAGCATCAAGCGCAACTCGTAGCAATGAAGCCGCGGGCAACACGATTTCCATTGAACTCACGGATACCTTTGAGATGTAGTTTGGATCGGTAGCGGCGTTATATGGACGCTCATGAGAATCATCATTGATGACTTGCTGGACTAAATCGCCCGTGGTCTTAGCATGGTGCAACAGCCTTGGAAGAATGAACCGGCCTGACAGCTCTCCTTGAGTAGCGAGCATGTCCGAGCCAAGGAAACGCAGTGTGTTGAAGGAGCGAGGAAGCTTTAGGAGTCCAGGTCGGACGGGTGTGCGCTGCAGACATCGATTGATAGAGGGGTCTTTGGAAGGCGACGTGACATAA
>Ga0182741_1003378_pt1 | contig 17118 bp, 22 predicted proteins | sample eDN5th37CBELigOP_FD_128874 | JGI IMG/M metagenome (GOLD analysis project Ga0182741, IMG submission 128874) | Enriched Organic Plus compost microbial communities from Emeryville, California, USA - eDNA 5th pass 37_C BE-Lig OP (version 2) (version 2) ...
CCCGGATCCGGTGCGTAGAACAGGCCGTGTCGGCGGGCGGCGGCATCGAGGTCGGCGTTGACGACTCCGGCCTCGACGGTGGCGAGTTTGTCGATCGGGTCGATGTCGAGGATCCGGTTCATGGCGGCGAGCGAGACGACGATGCATCCGTCGATCGCGTTCGCGCCGCCGGCCAGCCCGGTGCCTGCACCTCGGGTCACGACGGGAGTGCCGAAGTGGTTGGCGACGCGCATGACGGCCTGGACGTCCTGTGTCGACTGTGCCAGGACCACGGCTGCGGGGGTGCCGTGCTCGGCGATCATGCAGTGGTCGCGCGAATATGCGGCCGTGATGTCCGGGTCAGTGAGGACGCGACCGGTCACCCGCCGGGTCAGTTCGTCGGCGAGATCGGTTGTGGGACTGGTCGACATGCTGTGGGTGGTTTCCTGTTCGTTGTCCGGTGCGGTGGATGGCCGAAGGCGGGGTGGTGGTTCACAGGTGTGCGCTGGCTTCTATGGCGACGACTCCGACCGCGATGAGGGCGATGCCGCCGATCATCCGGGGCGTGAGGGCGTCCTTGAAGATCAGCCTGCCGACGAGAGCGGTGAGGGAGACGCCGCAGGCCACCCAGATCCCGTAGACGACGCCGACGGGTGTTCCGCGTGCGAGAACACCTGCGATGAGGGCGAAGGCCAGCACATAGCACACGACGGTGGCGCTCACCCATCTCCACCGGGTCATGCCGTCGGACAGTTTCAGGCACAGCGTTCCGACCACTTCCGTGACGATCGCTGCGGTGAGGATCAGCCAGGTCATCGGACTGTCTCTTTGTCGGCGGTGACGTCGTCGGACGGGTGGGAGCCGAGTTCGACGAGAACCACTCCGGCGATGACGAGCAGCATCCCGGCGGCCATGAGGGGGGTGAGCGCCTCGCCGAACACCAGTGCAGCGATGACGGTGGTGAGCAGGATGCCGGCTGCACCCCAGATCGCGTAGGCGACACCGATCGGCATCACCCGCAGGGTGCGGCCCAGGAAGACGAACGATGCGCAGTATCCGAGTACGACGAGGACGTACCAGCGCGCATCGTCGGTTGCTGCCCGTAGCGAGAGCGTGGCGGTGACTTCGCACGCGATCGCTCCGGTCAGGAGGTTCCACCTCGTCCCGGTCACATATCTCCCCTTCGTTGCATCTGGCCCTCCCGTTTCGACCTTCACCGGAGAGACTACGCATGAGTGGGGAACAACTCGAAACCGTTGCGCATTGCGTAAGAAAAAACGGCTTGAATCTTGACTTTGCGTAATGTGATGCGCATGCTGTACACACCATCTTGTGACGCGCATTACAAGCGCTGATTCCACGGAAGGACTTCCCTGTGACACTTCACCTGGACGACGTGCGCGAACGGTACGGACTGCCGTCGACCGACCAGCTGCTCGCCGACCTCGACGCCGGCCGCACCCTTCCCGCGCCCTTCTACTACGCGCCCGAGATCCACCAGCTCGAACAGGAGAAGATCTTCTCCAAGTCCTGGCAGTACGCATGCCACGAATCCGCCGTCGCCCGGCCTGGCGACTACGCCGTCACCCGGGCCGGCGCGATCCCGATCATCGTCACCCACGGCAAGGACGGTGAACTGCGCGGTTTCGTCAACATCTGCCGCCACCGCCTGCACTCGATCGCGGAGGAGAACGGCAACAAGCCCCTGCTCCAGTGTCCCTATCACGGATGGACCTACGGACTCGACGGCAAACTCAAGACCGCACCACGCTCCCAACGCGAACCGAACTTCGACTGCTCGACCATCTCGCTCGAGCCGGTCTCGGTCGCGCGCTGGGACCAGTGGATCTTCGTCAATCCCGACCCCGACGCGGCCCCCCTCGACACCGTGACCGCCGATATCCGCTCACGCACCGACGAACTCAACGCCGATCTGCGCGAATTCGAGTTCCAGGTCCGCTACGAGTACGACATGGACTGCAACTGGAAACTGTGGGCGGAGAACGCCGTCGAGTGCTACCACTGCCCCACACTCCACAACACCAGCTTCGGCAAGACCTACCACACCTCACCCGACGACTACACGATCGATTCGAGCGACCACACCATCTGGCATGCCAGCCCGATCAAGTGGCTCCCCACCTCGGTGGACCCCGAAGGACTCGAGGGTTTCCGCTTCGCCTTCACGTTCCCGTCCTCGTTCTTCGCACTCGACGACTACGTCGGGTTCGTCGGCAGCATCCAGCCGGTCGCACCTCAGAAGTCCTGGGCTTTCGTCGACATGTACGCCAAGCCCGGTGCCGATCCGGTGGTGGTCAAGGAATGGCTCGACATGTGGGATCGCACCCTCATCGAAGACAAGCGAGCCACCGACATCCAGCAGATCGGCTACAACTCCGGCCGCGTGCGCTCCGGACACCTGTTCCTCGACAGCGAAAGTCCGCTGCAGGCGTTCATGCGTACCGCCGTCACGGCGCTGTCGTCCTGACCGCACCCACGGACGAAAGTCGAAACGATGACGAAAATCCATGTCGATCTCACCCAATGCCAGGGCTACGCGAACTGCGTCGTGTCCGCCCCCGACGTGTTCGACCTCGACGACAACGGCAAGGTCGACGTACTGCGGGCCACCGTCGACGACGCCCACCTGACCGAGGTCCGTGAAGCCGTCCGCTCGTGCCCGGCCGCCGCACTCACCCTCGAGGAGACGACACCATGACGCACGTGGTCATCGTGGGCGCATCCCTCACCGGCTTCCGGGTCGCCGAAGGACTGCGCGCCGAATCGTTCACCGGCGACATCACCTTGCTCGGCGACGAACCCCATCTTCCCTACGACCGCCCTCCACTGTCGAAAAACGTGCTCACAGAAGAGCATCCCGAATCGACTGCCTTCCGCGACCGATCGTGGTTCGCCGAGCAGGGGATCGGCCTGCGTCTGAACGAGCCCGCGCACGCTCTCGACACCGCCACCCGCACCATCCGGACCGCCTCCGGGTCCGTGCGCTACGACGAACTCGTGATCGCCACCGGAGCACATGCGCGCAATCCGTTCCCCGATCCCCCCGCCGGGGTGTTCACCCTACGTACCGTCGACGACGCGAACAACATTCGTACGGCACTGCGCACAGGGGCACACCTCGTCATCGTCGGCGCCGGGTTCATCGGCCTCGAAGTTGCCTCCTCCGCACGCCGCCTGGGCGTCGACGTCACCGTCGTCGAACTCGAACCCGTGCCCTTGGCCCGCAGCGTCGGCACCGACGCCGCACGGATCCTCGCCGATATCGCCCGCGCCGCCGGAGTCCGCCTGCTGTGCGGCCGCACGGTGACCGAAGTGTGCGGTGAGACCGAAGTGACCGCCGTGCAGCTGGACGACGGGACCACGCTCGCGTGCGATGTCCTCGTCGTCGGCATCGGGGCGAGTCCGGCAACGGACTGGCTCGCGGGCAGCGATGTGACCGTCACCCGGGCCGGCGTGATCTGCGATGAGACCGGGCGAGCCGGAGACCACATCTGGGCCGCCGGCGATGTCGCAGCCTGGACCGACGACACCGGCCGCCCCCATCGTCACGAGCACTGGACCTCCGCGACCGAGCAGGCCAAGGTCGTCGCCCACAACCTCGCCTGCGACGACAAACGGACCGTGACCGCCACCCCCTACGTGTGGTCGGATCAGTTCGGTCGACGCATCGACATCATCGGCGACACCACCGGTCACGACGCACTGTGCGTGCTCTCGCGTGAACCGGACACGCTCGCGTATCTGTATGCCCGCGACGGCAGGTTGACCGGGGCATGCTTGATCGGCCAACCCCGACTCATGATCAGCTGCCGACGCTGGATCGGCCGACGTACCCCCCTCACCGACGTCGACGTCTGGGACGACTGCTCGCACTGATCACCGCCCCTCCACCTCCTCAGGCAACTCGAAAGGGACCACCCAATGAGTTCGCTCGACACCCCCGCCTCACCCCCGCCACCCGACCACATGGTCCGTACCCTCACCTGGCGTGACGGCATGGTCTTCGCACTGAACATGCCCATCGGGCTGTTCCTCACGCTCGGCTACACCGTAGGTGCCATCGGCGGCTGGACCGCCATCAGCATCTGGGCCGTCGCATGCTTCTTCGCCTTCCTGCAAAGCCATCTGTTCTCCGAGATGGCCGCGATGTTCCCCGACCGTTCGGGCGGCATCTCCGTCTACGCCTACGAAGGCTGGAAACGCCATTTCGCACCGCTGGGCGCGATCGCTGCGTTCGGCTACTGGATGGGCTGGTCGCTGTCGTTGTCCGTCGAAGGCGTCGTCCTCGGCACTCTCATCGAACAGGCCTTCTTCCCCGACAACTCCATCGCCGTCCGCCTGCCCATCGGACACGAGCTCGGCCTGCCCTATCTCATCGCGATCGGTGCGATCGTCTCCGCGTGGGCGCTGAACTACTTCGGCGTCAAGATCGCCGCCGGCGTCGCCCGCATCACCGGCGCCCTGCTGCTCATCGGATTGGCCGTCCTGGTCATCGGCCCGTTCCTGTCGTCGGGCGCCGACTTCGACATCACCCGTCTGAGTTGGTCCGGTACGAGCTCACCGTTCGACTGGAAGGTCATCGTCGTCTGGTTCTACATCACCGCCTGGACGACCTACGGCACCGAGGTGTGCGCAAGCTTCGCCGCCGAATACAAGGACCCCGTCAAGGACACATCCCGCGCACTACGGCGCTCGGCTCTGATGATCATGGGTCTGTACATCCTGGTGCCCTACGTCGTCGTCGGCGCACTCGGGGAGGACACCGTCGGCGCCAATCCGGTCAACTACATCGGAATCGCGTTCGAGCGCATCCTCGGTTCATACGCCTGGCTGGGCCAGGTTCCGGTCATGGCTGCCTTCGTCATCGCCATGATGACGGCCACCGCCGACGGCGGCCGCTCCCTGTACGGCATCGCCAGATCCGGTGGCACCATCCGCCAGCTCGGCGAACTCAACCGCTACGGCGTTCCGGGGCGGGCCCTGACCACCGACATGCTGATCAACGTCATCATCCTGGTCGTCCTCGGCGAACCCATCGCCATCCTGCTCGCAAGCAACCTCGGCTATCTCACCGCCGTGACCCTCGCAGTCGGAGCCTTCGTGCTGCTGCGCCGCGACCGACCCGACCTTCCCCGCCCCATCCGCCTCGCCAAGCACTGGGTTCCCATCGCCTGCACGCTGTTCGCGATCAACACCTTCGCCATCATCGTGGGGATTCTCAACCCCGGCTTGACCGGATACGGCGGCTTGAGCGAAACCGTCACCGGCATCGGCATTCTCCTGATCGCCTGCGTGCTCTGGTACTACCGCCAGCGGGTCCAGGACAAGGCCACCATCGAGTGGCGCGTGCACGACCTCGCCCCCGAGATCTCCGCCGAGCCCACTCCGACAGAACCTTCCCCCATTCCCGACCAGAGGAGCTGACCATGAAATCCATCCGTGTCCACGCCTACGACACCCGGCCCACCCTCGACGAGGTTCCCCGTCCCGTCATCCGCAACCCTCACGATGTGATCGTCAAGGTCCGCGGAGCCGGCGTCTGCCGCACCGACCTGCACATCATCGAGGGCCAGTGGAAGGACAAGAGCGCCGTCGCCCTTCCCTACACGATCGGCCACGAGAACGCCGGAACGGTTGTCGAGACCGGTTCCGCGGTCACCAATGTCGCGGTCGGCGACTCGGTGATCCTGCATCCGCTGGCGACCTGCGGGCTGTGCTTGGCCTGCCGCAGCGGCGACGACGTGCACTGCACGCATTCGGAGTTCCCCGGCATCGACACCGACGGCGGCATGGCGGAATACCTGCGCACCTCGGCCCGCAGCGTCGTCAAGCTCGCGCCCTCCCTCGAACCCGCCGACGTCGCCGCACTCGCCGACGCCGGACTGACCGCCTATCACGCGGTCCGCAAGTCGGCTGCGATCCTGCGACCCGGCCACACCGCGGTGGTGATCGGCGCCGGCGGGCTCGGCCACATCGGCATCCAGGTGCTCAAGGCACTGACCGCCGCCCACATCGTCGTGGTCGACAGCTCGGTCGATGCGCTCCACCTCGCCAAGCAGATCGGCGCCGATGCCATCGTGCTCGCCGACGGCACCGAAGCCCAGCAGGTCCTCGAGATGACCGACGGCCACGGCGCCGAAGTCGTCCTCGACTTCGTGGGCGAGGGCACCGCTCTGGCCGCGGGCGTGGCCATGCTCCGCCGCGCCGGCTCGTACTTCGTCATCGGCTACGGCGGGAACCTCGATGTACCCACCATCGACATCATCAGCTCGGAGATCAATTTCGTCGGCAACCTCGTCGGCACCTACAACGACCTGGTCGAACTGATGGCCCTCGCCGCAGAGGGCAAGGTCGCGCTCCACACCGTCAAGTACCGGTTCTCCGACTTCGACAAAGCCCTGGACGACCTGCACCACGGCCGCGTGCGCGGACGTGCGGTCCTCGTACCCGACGACGAGTTCGACGGCCAGCGCGCCTGACCGACCCGGCACACCGATCTCCTAGAATGAAGGGATGCGCAAGGTGCCACCGTCGACTGCAGACAACGCGACAGGCGATTCCTTTGACGGCAGCCTCGACGACATCGATCGCGGCATCTTGCGGTTCCTCCAGGAGGACGGGCGCATGCCCTATCGGCAGATCGCCCGTGAACTGGGTGTCTCCGAGGGGACGGTCCGGATCCGGGCCAGCCGCATGCAGGAAGCCGGCGCGCTGAACATCGTCGCGATCGCAGATCCGTTCAGACTGGGATACAGCGTCCTCGCATTCGTGCTCATCCGCATCGAGCCGGGTAGCCAGGAACGTCTGGTGAAGGAACTGACCGCCCTCGAAGAGTCGACCTACGTCTCGACCTGCATCGGCCGCGCCGACATCTACATGCAGTTGGTGTGCCGCGACAACAACCACCTCAACGAACTGGTCCACCAGCGTATCCCCGCCCTCGGTGGCATCCGCGACATCGAAGCGTTCATCGAAACGCACATGCACAAGGTGTCGTACCGCTACAACCTCTCCTGAACCTTCCTCCAGCGCAACGAGCAACGCATCTTCCTGCGTCGGCTCGTACTTCAGCGCACCCTTTTCCCGATGGGAGCAGCATGATCTTCATCGTCGTGAAATTCACCGTCCGTCCCGAATACGCCGACACCTGGCTGGACCTCACCCGCGAGTTCACCGACGCGACCCGTGCCGAACCGGGCAACCTGTGGTTCGAATGGTCCCGCAGCACAGACGATCCGAATCAGTACATCCTGGTCGAAGCATTCCGCGACAGTGCAGCCGGCGCGGCACACGTCGAAGCCGACCACTTCCGAGCCGGACTCGCCGCAATGCGTCCGGCCCTGACCTGCACACCCCACATCCTCAACACCGAACTCCCCGGGTCCGACTGGGCCCGCATGGGAGAACTGCACATCGGCGACTGACCGCGTCCCCGATCCACGCTCTACGACAGACAAGGACCCCAGACCATGACCGGACGAGTCGAAGGAAAAGTCGCGTTCATCACCGGCGCCGCACGAGGGCAGGGACGCAGCCACGCCGTGCGCCTGGCGCAGGAAGGCGCCGACATCATCGCGATGGACGTGTGCGGTCCGGTCGGCCGCACCGCCGACTTCTATGCCCCCGCCACCGAGGAAGACCTCGCCGAGACCGTTGCGCTCATCGAGGCGGAAGGACGGAAAGCCGTCTCCTACATTGCCGATGTCCGGGACTACGACGGACTGTCCGCCGGTCTGAACGACGCTGTCGCACAGCTCGGGCGGCTCGACATCGTGGCCGCCAACGCCGGCGTGTTCCAGTTCGGCGACGAGGTGCCCGACATCCGTGTCGACGACTGGAACGACGTGATCGACGTCAACCTCAACGGTGTCTTCAACACCTGCAAGGCAGCGGTCCCTCACATCGTGGCCGGTGGCCGCGGCGGAAGTATCGTGATCACCTCCTCCGATGCGGGCGCCAAGGGCTTCGCCCGCTTCGCGCACTACGTCGCCTCCAAGCACGGCGTGATCGGCCTGATGAAGACGATGGCCATGGAACTTGCGCCCCAGTGGATCCGGGTCAATGTCGTCTCGCCCACCAACTGCAACACCGAGATGATCCAGAACGACGCGGTGTACCGGTTGTTCCGCCCCGACCTCGACGAGGTCACTCCCGAGCAGTTCGCGGAAGCCTCCGGGACGTTGCTCGCACTGCCCGCGCCGTGGGTCGAGCCCCTCGACGTGTCCAATGCCATCGTGTTCCTGGCATCGGACGAAGGCCGCTACCTCACCGGCATCAATCTTCCCGTCGACGGTGGCTCGTCGGTGATCTGACGACAGGACGGTCCTGCCCGCACCGAGGCAGACCGGGGCCGACCTGCCCTCCCCGACGGAGCGCAGGTCGGCCCGCCTGTTCTTCGCACCGGTCCGATCGACCGGAGCCAGCCGCACCAGCGGCCCCGACGGCGGTCGTTCCCAGCCCACACGCGACCATGCCTCGGGTACGAGCTTTTTCATCCGTCCCAGGAGAACACTGCGCAGGAAGTCCTCATGCACTGGAGCCACCAGGCGGCCTGCCACGCGCTCGGCGACTACCTCTTCTTCGCGCCCTCCGGTGAGACAGCTGCACAACGTCGCCGGCGCGAACATGCGGCCAAGGAGATCTGTGCATCGTGCCCGGTCCGCGCCCAGTGTGCCGACCACGCCCACGCCTTGGGAGATGTCCACGGAATCTGGGGAGGACTGACCGAATCCGAGCGCCGGACACTCGTACCGTCGACCGGGCGGCCTCGTTCGCAGCCGAGTCGATCCCCGCACCGCTCGTCGTACGAGCTCCGCGAGGCGCCGGACAGGATCTAGGAGGCGAAGCCGACGTCGAGGGCCTCGGCGTGTTCGACGACCGGCGGCTGCGCGAAATGCTCGCCGACGAGTTCGCGCCACCGGGTGAAGTCCTCGGATTCGCGGAACCGGACCATGTGGTCCTCCACGGTCTCCCAGTCCACGATCAGGTGGTAGCGCTGCGGGTGCTCCACCGAGTGCCGCACCTGCATGCCGCGGCATCCCTGCGCGCGGCGGAACAGTGGAACCGCGTCGACCACTGCGGCTTCGAAGGCCTCGTTGTGTCCCTCGCGGATCTCGATCCGGGCGATCTCCCACACCATCGTCGTGCTCCTGTCCATGGTGAATGTCGTTGGCGGCACATCCCGGTGCCGCGTGGTGCCTCGGTCCGGGATGCGCACCCCGGGTCGCGACGATCCTACGGTCGCGCCGAGACGGACCACCCCGGTACCAGGAGCTCCTGATACCGGGGTGGTCCGTCTCGGCGGGGCTCAGCCGATGTGCACGGCGCCTTCGGCCGGCAGATCGTTCTTCTTCGCCTTGACGAGGATCGCGCAGACGGGCGCGACGGCCGCGACGAGGATGCCCGCCCACACGAACGCGGCGGTGTATCCGGCGACCTCGGCGCCGAAGACGTAGTCGGTCATCGCGGCGAGGAAGTCCTGTACCGGCTGCGGCAGCAGCGCGATCTGCTCCGCATCGGGCATGCCGGCATCGGGTGAGAGGTCACCCGGCATGCCCGCGGGCGGAACGGGTGCGGGGTTGTCCTCGGCGAAGCGTTCCTTGGCGGAGACGTAGATGGTGGTGAACAGCGCCGATCCCAGTGCGCCGCCGACCTGGATGGAGGCGTTCGACAGGGCGCTGGCGGCACCGGCGTCGTGGTCGGAGACCCCGAGCAGGGCGAGATTCTGCATCGGCATCATCAGCACACCGAGTCCGAACCCGAAGACGAGCAGGCCGGGCAGCACGTGGGTCCAGTAGGAGCTGTCCACTTCGATGCGGGTGAGCAGCAGCAGACCGATCGCGGAGATGAGCGGGCCGGCCACCATGAGCGGCTTGGGGCCGAGGCGGGTGACCGCCTGGGAGGCGAATCCGGCCGCGAGGATCGTGGCGCACGCCGAGGGCACCGACCCGAATCCGGCTGCCACGGGGGTGAAGCCGAGGACGATCTGCAGGTAGAAGGTCACGTACAGCATGCCGCCGATCAGGGCGGAGCCGACGAGCAGCGAACCGATCAGGGCGGCGCCGCGGTCCCGGTGCCAGGGCACGCTCAGCGGCAGCAGCGGGTTGCGACTGCGCGATTCGACGAGGACGAACAGGGCGAGGAACACGAGCCCGGCGACGATGAACGCGATGGTGGACGGTTCGGCCCAGCCGTTCTCGGCGCGGGAGAAGCCGTAGACCAGGGATCCGAGTCCGAGGGCGATGAGCGCGGCGCCGGGCAGGTCGTAGCGGGTGTCGCCGTGTGCCTTGGTCTCGGTGATGATCGGGACCGCGGCGGCCAGTGCGATCAGCACGAGCGGGACGTTGACGAGCAGGCACCAGCGCCAGCCGACGTATTCGGTGAGCACTCCGCCGAGGAGCAGGCCGAGGGCGGCGCCGCTGCCGGCGATCGCGCCGTACACGGCGAATGCTTTGGCGCGTTCCTTGGCGTCGACGAAGGTGGTGGTGAGGATGGCCAGGGCGGCGGGGGCGAGCAGGGCGGCGAACACGCCCTGGGCGGCGCGGGCGGCGAGGAGTTCGACCTGGGTCTGGGCGATGCCGCCGATCGCGGAGGCGATGGCGAAGCCGGTCATGCCGACGAGGAAGGAGCGCTTGCGTCCCCAGTAGTCCGCGATGCGTCCGCCGAGCAGTAGCAGGGCGCCGAAGGTCAGGGCGTAGGCGGTCACCACCCAGGCGCGTCCGCTGTCGCTGATGTCGAGTTCGGTCTGGGCGGCGGGTAGGGCGATGGAGACGATGGTGCCGTCGAGCACCACCATCAGCTGTGCGAGGGCGAGGACGCCCAGCACCAGCCAGCGCCGGTCGTGGTTCGGGCCGACGGTGCCCGGCGGTGTGGGGGCCGCCTCGGTGGGATTGATCATGAGCGATGAAAATACGGTTACCTGCGATAACGAGTCAAACTAACCAGTTCGTTCGGTTACGGGCGTGAGTACAGTGCCTGTCATGGCGGTTACCGGCATGACGGCGACGAAGAAGCGGATCCTTGACGTCGCGCAGGAGGAGTTCAGCATCTACGGTCTGGCCGGGGCCCGCATCGACCGCATCGCCACGAACGCCCGGGCCAGCAAGGAGCGGCTCTATGCGTACTTCGGGGACAAGACCGCCCTGTTCCACGCCGTCCTCGACGTGAACCTCGACGAGCTGATGAACCTCCCGCGCCGGATCCTGCCCGGCGACGACCTGCCCGGATTCGCCGTGGACCTGTTCGACGAGACCTGCCGGCGCCCGGAACTGCAACGCATGGCGGTGTGGGGCCGGCTGCAGGGCGACGGGGACCGGATCCGCGCCCGCATCACCGGCTCCGAGGTATGGGCCCGTGACATCGATTCCATCCGGCACGCCCAGGCCGCCGGCACCATCGCCCGCTGCTGGGAGCCCCTCGACTTGATGACCTTGGTCTTCGGCATCGCCGTCTCGTGGAGCGTCGCTCCCGGGGTACAGGAGAGCGCCGCATGCAACGCCGAGGAGATCGCGCGCCGCCGGGACTGCGTCCGGGAAGCGGTCGCGCGGCTGTGCCGGCCGTGACCGCCCATCCGCGCCGGTGGTTCGGCGAACAGGCGGCAGGCGGTAACGGGGCGGTCGGGTCCTATGCCGGACGGTGACCACCCTCGCGGATCGCGTCGGAGCGCTCCAGTGCCGCCCCGGGACCGGTATTGCGCACGGTAGTGCGCGTGGCGACTTCGTACCGCACGCTCTGGCCGTGCGCTCGCCGATGCCTGCCGCGGACCGGCCGGGGTTTCGCGGAGGCGAGGTGGCGGGCCGTCACCAGTACCACGACCAGCAGCAGAGCCAGCACTATGATCGTCGCGGTTTTGACCGGCCCGGACATCGGTGCGCTGGTGACCGCACCGGCCATGGCGACGATGCCGGCGGCCTGCATACCCAATCCGAGGGCGACCTTCTTGCGGTCACGTCGGAACCACTGGGTTCCGATGAAACCGACGAGCACGATCGCGACGGCAAGACTCGACAGCAAGAACACGTTCTCTCCTGGGTGGCGCTACTTTCTCGCCCCCCACCGCAGAGGTGAGCGTAGCGGGCGCCACACCGGGTCCGTGCACATGCCCCGGAGGGACCGGACTCGTGGCCGGTCTGTGCGCCGTCGTGCGGTGGATCAGAACGGGTGGGTGGTGTGCCCGATCAGGTCGGCGACGGAATCGATGACGCGGGTGGGGCGGTAGGGGAACCTCTCGACGGATTCGCGGGTGGAGATCCCGGTCAGGACGAGCAGGGTCTGCATGCCGGCTTCGAGTCCGCACACGATGTCGGTGTCCATGCGGTCGCCGATCATGAGGGTGTGGGCGGAATGTGCGCCCATCGCGCGCAGGGCAGAGCGCATCATCAGGGCGTTGGGTTTGCCCACGAAGTAGGGCTGGCGGCCGGTGGCGCGGGTGATCAGTGCGGCGACGGCGCCGGTGGCGGGCAGGGATCCTTCGCGCGAGGGGCCGGTGGGGTCGGGGTTGGTGGCGATGAATCGGGCGCCGCGTTCGACGAGGCGGATGGCGGTGGTGATCGCTTCGAAGGAGTAGGTGCGGGTCTCTCCCAGGACGACGTAGTCGGGGTCGCTGTCGGTCAGGACGTAGCCGATGTCGTGCAGGGCTGTGGTCAACCCGGATTCGCCGACCACGTACGCGCTGCCGCCGGGGCGTTGGTTGGCCAGGAAGGTGGCTGTGGCCAGTGCCGAGGTCCAGATCGCCTTCTCGGGGATGTCGAGGCCGGAGCGCAGCAGGCGGGCGCGCAGGTCCCGTGGGGTGCGGATGGAGTTGTTGGTGAGCACCATGAACGGGATGCCGTTGTCGCGCAGTTCGGCCAGGAAGGTGTCGGCACCGGGGACGAGGTGTTCTTCGTGCACGAGTACGCCGTCCATGTCCATGAGGTAGTTCCACACCGGTTCGGGTACGGGTTCGTCGCTCATGGTTCGAGTGTGGCACCGACCGCCTGGATGCACCGTTCGTATTCATCGCCGGGTGCCGAATGGGCACGGCGTGAGAACACAAGTCAACGGGATAGGTTGTGCTGCAAACGGTTTGACGGCGCATCTCCGGATCGGTCACGATGCGTCACGCAGGGTGAGTCCGCCGAGTTCGACGGTGTAGGTCTGTGCGGTGTCGTCCCAGTACACCGCGTAGGTGGTGGGGTACAGGGCGGTGTGCTGGTAGGCCCGGGGCTGGGGGAGCGGTTCGTGCAGGTCGGGCCGGGTGGCGAGCCAGTCGCGGCTGAGCATGGGTTCGATGAAGGCGTGCTGTCCGTTCCATGTGCCGTGGAGCACGGTTTCGGTGAGGTGGTGCTGTGTGTCGGTGGTGTCGACCCAGTGCAGCCCCATGCCGGGCACAGTGGACAGGAGCGGATCTCCCGCGGGTGCGTACCCCTCGGGGAGGTATCGGGCCTCCGGTAGTTCGGTGGCGGCGCGAATGTAGCCGGGGGTGAGCGGGTGGATGGCGTCGACGGTGGTGCGGTCGAGAAGGTAGAAGTGCACGTCGAAATGCGGCACGTCGAAACCGTGTTCGGGGTTGTGGCCGTGGGAGTTCCAGTCGACGGTGACGTGATCGAAGACCGTGGACTCGGCTTGCTCGGGCAGGTCGAGGACGTATTTCTCGGTGGTGGGCAGCAGACCGTGGGGCAGATCCTCGAGGGCGGCGGCATCGAAGCGCACACCGAGGGCGGCGGGTGTGCCGTCGGGATGCACGGTGACGAACGTGCGGGCGTGACCGGCCCCGACGGGATGGGCCGGGCCATCGATCGTCCCGGAGAGACCTCCGCCCGCAGCGGGTGCAGGAGTGAGAACCAGGGTGAGGATCCCTGCGGTGAGGGTCGCAGCGAGGTGGCGGGCTCGGAGCCGGTGGGTCGTGTGCATCCAGGTCCTCGACTTCCGCGGTCGGGAAACGATTGTTTATGGATGCTAACTGTCGCGGTGGGGGTGCCGAGGGCGGAGAGACGGGTTCGTGATGGTGTTGGAGAATCGCTGCGCTGTCGGTCACCAGGAGTCGGCTGCAGCGCGGCGTTGTTGTCGGCGCCCACCCTTCCTGTCGTGACGTCGCCGGGCCGGAATCCGATGCGCGCGGCGCCGCAGCGCGAGTTCGTGCTGCAACCGCTCCGCGGACAGCTTGCCCGGACCGTGCACGGTCGTGCCGTCCGGCCGCGTGATCGTGGTGGCCATTGCCGTGTGTCCTCTTCTTCGTGTCTCGGATTCGTCGGCGCTCAGTACTACCGGTGTCCGACGGCTGACGGCAACAGAATTTCCCCCGGGTCCATGCATGCAATCGTCGACATTCCGGACTGCGACAACGAGAACCGTTCTGCCACAAAGGTGGACCGTCAGTACCGGCGATGCACCAGGTCGGCGATGATCGCAGCCAGCTCGGCGGGATGGGTCATCGGCACGTTGTGGCCGGCGGCGATATCGACCAGTTCCCGGTCCGGCGCGGCATCGACCACCGCCTGCACCTCGTCGCGACGATGTGCATAGAAGCCCCGATCGGGCAGCACGACGGTCATCGGACACCGGATCCGGCGGTAGACGTCCACACTCGGGTGGATCCGGGCATGCGGGTCGACGGCGCTGACGACGGCGATCTCGTCGAGGGCGGGGCGCCGTTCGTAGGTCGAGTTGCCGCGAGAGACGAAGGAGCGTCGCATCACCTTCCGCACCAGCTGCGGCCGCGCCCCGGCGTCGAGCCGGTCGGAGTCCACCTCGCGCACGCACTGCTCGATGTACGCGTGCATCTGCTGCGCGTCTGCCTGCCAGCCGTACCGGAACATCTCCCGGAGTTGTTCGGCGGCCTGCGGGTCCTGCCACCGGGTCCGGGTCGTCGTCGCGGTCGCGCGATCGTCGAGGACCATGCCGTCGACCACGCACAACGCTTTCGCATCCACGAGGCCGGCGGCGACCACTGCGGTGACGGCGTATCCGCCGGTGGAATGACCGACCAGGACCGGGGTGTCCCATCCGAGTGCGTGGACGATCGTGCCGAGATCGCGCCAGTACTGCTCCGGTGTGCTCGAGGTCGGGGTGCTGTAGCCGTGGCCCCGCAGATCCATGGCCACGACATGGCAGTGCTCCGTCAGGCGAGTGGCCACGTCGATCCAGGCAGCGGCGTTGTGTCCGCTGCCGTGGACCAGCAGCACCGTCGGGCCGCGGCCGCCGAAGTCGAGTCCGGCCAGCACGCCGCCGTCGACAGGTATGTCGATCGGTCGTTGCTGCATCGTGTCCACTCCTGGTGGTCGGCACAACACGCGAACCGACGTGGCTCGGTGAAGGCGTCGTCCGTTCTCCGGCACGTGTCCATCGGACGGCGTCGTATCGGCTCTGTCAACGGAATTCCGCGCGTCGCGCAGTGGGTCGGTGTCCATGCGTGGCGTCGACGGTACGTCGACCGGCTGGCACCGATTTCCGGTTTCGGGGTGGGAATGGGGGGTTTGTTCCTTTACGATGGGCGGACTTGTCCGCCGTCGGGGGTGTACGGCCACTGCAAGGAGTGCCCATGCGTTCGATCGTTCGAATCACGGCGGTGGCGGCTGCGGCTGCCTGCGCCGGCCTGCTGGCTCCGTCGGTGGCGTCCGCCGAGGTGGTCGGCGAGATCTACGTCGCCGCCTCGGTCGACGGGAACGCGGTGACGATCACGGTCACGGACGACGTGGTCGGCTACGAGGGCAGAAAGGAATGTTCGGGTGTCCTCTGGGACGGAACGAATCCGTCCTCGCTCGAGGGCACCGTCACGTTGAACGACACGATCGGTTCCGACCCCAACGACCCGTACCTGGAGTTCTATCCCGAGAGCGGTCCGTACACGAAAACCTTCACGGACATCCCGGACGGTGAATGGAAGTTCGACTACTGGTGCTCGGTCTACGACGAAGCGGGTGGGCGCGACGCCATGTGGACGACCTTCGAGGGGCAGCAGTTCCCGAAGAACCGGGACACCATCGTTCTGACGCTGCCCGGAACCGAGCCCGAGGATCCGGAGTGTTCCGGACTCGCGTGCCTTCTTCCGTCCGGAAGCGCCGGGAGCAGCTGAACACCCTGGCCCACCGAGGCGGGGCGAAATCCGCCCGCTGATCGGTGACCGTCGCGCCCGGCGGAGTCCCGCGCGTCAGGCCGCGAACCGGAGCCGCGCCTGGGTCTTGCCCAGCACCTTCTGCCCGGCGGTGGTGACGGTGATGTCGATCCGCGCAGTGCGTTCGTCCTCGTCGAGGCGGGCGACCTTCGCCGAGATCGACAGATCGGCGCCGGTGAGGGGGTCGACGAGGACCGGGCGGGTGAAGCGGGTCTCGTAGGAGATGATGGCGGTGGGGTCACCGATCCAGTCGGAGACCGCCTGCACGGCGAGCGCGGCGGTGAGCATGCCGTGCGCGAGCACGCCGGGCAGCCCGACCTCGGCGGCGACCGCGTCGTTGAAATGGATGGGGTTGAAGTCACCGGCCGCACCGGCGTACCGAACCAGGTCCTCGCGGGTGATCGTCAGGTCGACCTTCGCGACGATCTCGCCGACCTCGAGGTCCTCGAACCGGGGAATCGGGGTGCTCATGCGTCCTCGCTTCGGTGCAGCAGCGACGAGATGACGGTGGCGACGAGCTCGCCGCGGACATCGCGGATCTCGCAGACGGTGGAGAGGATGGAGTTGCCGGCCCGTTCGGTGACGTCGGTGATCGTCAAGACGGTGCTCAGTTCCTCCCCGGCGACGATGGGGCGGCGGTATTCGATCTTCTCCGAACCGTGGACGGTCCGCGACAGGTCGAGGCCGGTATCGGGGGTCTCGAGGAGCTGGGTGACCGACGGGGACTGCACCACGGTCGTGAAGGTGGTCGGGGCGACGACATCGTCGAAACCGGCAGCGCGCGCGGCGTCGATGTCGTGGTGCAGCGGATTCATCGCCCTCACGGCGCGTGCGAACTCACGGACCTTCTCCCGGCCGACGAGGTAGGTCGTCGGGGGGAAGACCCGTCCGGCGAGGTTGGGGTTCAGTGGTGGCACCGCCCGAGGGTATCGACTCGAACGGGCCGGTCGGCGTCGAACACGCTGGTTCCGCATGTGTCGTTCTCGAAAATATGGGCGCCCCTGCCTCCGAGTGGGTGGGATTCTCGG
>Ga0182741_1003381_pt1 | contig 17076 bp, 12 predicted proteins | sample eDN5th37CBELigOP_FD_128874 | JGI IMG/M metagenome (GOLD analysis project Ga0182741, IMG submission 128874) | Enriched Organic Plus compost microbial communities from Emeryville, California, USA - eDNA 5th pass 37_C BE-Lig OP (version 2) (version 2) ...
TCGCTCGGATTGCTGACGCTCAATGCACTGGTTGCCGCGCAGGCCGTTCTGGTGCCGCTACAATGCGAGTTCTTCGCCCTGGAAGGCGTCAGCCAGATCACCCAGACCATCGAGCGGATCCGGCGTGGCCTCAATCCGGCACTGACCCTAGAAGGCATCGTGCTGACCATGTTTGATCGCAGGAACAACCTGTCTGAGGCGGTTGCGCAGGATGTCCGCGGCTTTTTCAAGGACAAGGTGTTCGAGACAGTGATCCCGCGGAACATCCGCATCAGCGAGGCACCGTCGCACGGGTTGCCTGTCACTCTCTACGATTTCCGCTCGCCCGGCGCGCAGGCCTATATCCGCCTCGCCGCGGAGTTTCGCAGGCGCGATCGCGCCCGGGCCAGGAGTGCCGCATGAGCACCGCACCGGTGAAGCGCCCGCCCCGGCTGGGGCGCGGGCTGTCCGCTCTCCTGGGGGACGTTCCGGTCTCCACGGGAGATGGAAGCCAAGGAGGCATCGAGGGCTTGCGCCAGATGCCGATCGAGGCCCTGGAACCGGGCCCATTCCAGCCGCGCGGGGCAATGGAGCCCGGCCCGCTGCAGGAACTTGCGGAATCGATCCGCGAGCACGGGCTCCTGCAGCCCATCCTCGTGCGCCCCAAGCCCGGTGCCGAGGGCCGCTATCAGATCATCGGTGGTGAGCGCCGCTGGCGTGCTGCCCAGCAGGTGCCGCTGCATGAGGTGCCGGTCGTTATTCGCGAGCTTGCCGACCGCGAGGCGATGGCTGCCGCCTTGGTCGAGAATCTGCAGCGCCAGGATCTGAACGCCTTGGAAGAAGCGGAAGGCTACCGCCGGCTGATCGACGAGTTCGGTCTCACCCAGGACGCCTTGGGCCAGGCGGTCGGCAAGAGCCGCAGCCACGTAGCGAACACCATGCGCCTGCTTGGCCTGCCCGAGCGGGTGCGCGACCTGCTGCGTGACGGCGCGCTGACGGCAGGCCATGCGCGGGCCCTGCTGACAGCACCGGATCCCATCGGGCTCGCCCTTCAGGTCGTCGACCGTGGCCTGAATGTACGTCAGACCGAGGCCCTCGCCGCGGCAAAGCCGCGGCCCGAGCCGAACAGGCCCGCGTCCCGGGATCCTGAGACAGCGGCGCTGGAGCAGGATCTCTCCGCCCGGCTCGGGCTCAAGGTCACCATCCGTCATGATGGGCGCGGCGGACAGGTCAGCATCCGCTATCGCGATCTCGATCAGCTCGACGGGCTGATCCGGCTCCTCAACGGCGGCTAGCCGCCTGGCGTGCCAGGGCCGTTACGGCGGCCTTGGCAACTACCGTATCCGGCAGGCCAGTAGTCTTGGTGCGGCGCTCCGCCTCCAGCAGCGCCGTTCCGGCGGCCGCCAGTGCCTCCGCGCGCCAAAGCCGCAACGCCCGCTCCAGCGCCGGCTTGTGGCGGAAGAACACCGGCGGGCGCAACCCGTCCAGGGCGGCCGCCGGCGAAGCGCCGCCCGCTACGGCCAGCGCCGCCAGATGCAACCGCTGCACATGCCTGAGAGCCGCGCGCACCACCTGCACGGCAGCGACGCCTTCGGCGAAGGCCGCGTCCAGCGCCCGATCCGCCAGCGCCACATCCCCCGTCAGGGCGGCGATCAGCGCCTCCTCCAGGTCGAGTGCCGAGCCTTCGGCGACGCAGGCCAGCACGTCCTCCTGCGTAACCCGCCCACCGGTACCGACATACTGCGCCAGCTTCTCCAACTCGCGCCGCAGCAGCAGCCGGTCATCGCCCAGGCGCTGGGCCAGCCACTCCAGCGCCGTCGGCTCGGCCTGCACCTCGAGTTCGGTCAGGATCCGATTGATCGAGCTTGCCAGCTCCGCTCCACGCTCCCGGTAACAGGCGATCACGGCCGCGGCCGGGGCTGGTTCCAGAAGTGTGCGGAGCCTGGATCGCGCCGGCAGCTCCCCGGCCTCGAGCACCACCAGTCCCGGGCCGGGGCCGGCCAGCGCCTCCTTCGCGGCGGCGGTAAAGGCGTCGGTCGCTTCCCGCACCCGCACGGCCCGGCGCCCGCCGGTGAGGGCCATGGTGGCGGCCTCGGCTGTCAGCAGGCCGGGATCCTTCGCCCCCTCCTTCGGCACATCCACGAGGCGCAGCCCGTCGCCTTCCGTCACCGCATGCAGCAGGCGTGTCGCGCGCTCGCGGATCAGGCCGGGGTCGTCGCCATGCAGCAGCACCACCCGGCATGCACTGCCGGGATCCTCCAGGAAGGCGGACAGGCGGCGTGCATCGAGTTTGGCCACAGCGCGTCAGCCGGCCGCGCGGTCCGGCCCGTTCGTGCCTTCCGGCGCCTGCGCCATCGGGTTCTCTGCCCGCTGCCGGAACTGCAGGGTCACGTTGTGCGCAATGTCGTTGCCCAGCCGCTCGACCAGTCGGGCCTCGGTCGCTTCGCGCGCCGTGTCTGCGGCGAAGAACTGCAGATCCGGGACGTTGAATGCATCCATCACACGCAGTGGCGCTGCGCTTCGTGCCAGAATCCGGGGCGGCACCGACTGGGTGGCCAGGTTCCAGTTGGCCGTGGCGATGTAGCGCAGCCGGCTGATGGCCCCGTCCCGCCGATAGCCCAGGACCTCGATATCGAACGTGACCCCGACCGTCAGCAGGTAGCGGGCCGGGGTGCCAGGGGCCAGACCCTCGAAGCGCCGCTGCAGGTCGCGCCGCAGCAGCTGGCCGAAACGCTCCGGGATGACCCCGACCCGGATGGCGGCGAGCTCCTGCCGCAGCTCCGTGGGCGCATCGTCCGGCACCGACGGTGGCCCGTAGAGCGGCCGGAAGCCGCAGCCCGCGAGGCTCGTCGCACCGGCCAGGTGCAGCAGGCCGCGCCTAGACCACGAAGTTGACGACACGGCCCGGGACATGGATGCGCTTGCGGATGGGGCGGCCGGCGATGGCGCGCTGGACATTTTCCTCGGCTTCGGCGGCGGTGAAGATCACCGCTTCATCCGCTCCGGCAGGCACCTCGATGGTGCCGCGCAGCTTGCCCAGCACCTGCACGGCGAGCGTGACCGTCTCGGCCTTCAGCAGCACCGGGTCGGCCTCCGGCCACGGCAGCTCGGCCAGGAGCGTCGTTTCGCCCGGGCGTAGCAGTGACCAGAGCTCCTCAGCCAGATGCGGCATCATTGGCGCGGAGAGGCGTGCGATCACTTCCAGCGCCTCCCGCCGGGCGGCGTCCATGCCAGGCGCGGTCTTGCCTTCCGTCTCGGCGATGGTGTTGGCGAATTCGTGGATGCGCGCGACGGCGACGTTGAAGGCGAAGGTCTCCAGCGCTTCGGTCACAGCCGCGATGGTGCGGTGCGTCGCCTGGCGCAGCCTGCGCCCGGCGCCCTCCGCACCTTCCGCATTGCTCCCGGGCGGCGGCAGGCCGGGCACGGCAGCCGCGACCATGCGGTAGAGGCGCTGGCTGAAGCGGAAAGCCCCTGCGACGCCGGCCTCGGTCCACTCCATGTCGCGTTCGGGTGGATTGTCGCTCAGGATGAACCAGCGAGCCGTATCCGCTCCGTAACGATCTATGATCGCACCCGGGTCCACCGTGTTGCGCCGGGACTTGGACATCGCCTCGACGCGGCCGATGGTCACCGGCTCTTGCGTGCCCTTTACTGTCGCGATCCGCGTGCCGTCGGGTGCGGCCGTGATCTCGACCTCGTCCGGGTACAGCCAGCGGCCATCGGCCGCCTTGTAGCTCTCATGCGTGACCATGCCCTGGGTGAAGAGGCCGGCGAAAGGCTCGGCCAGCGTCAGGTGCCCGGTGTCACGCATGCCGCGCGTGAAGAAACGGCTGTAGAGCAGGTGCAGGATCGCGTGCTCGATACCGCCGATATACTGGTCCACCGGCAGCCAGGCATCCACCGCCGCCCGCGTCACCGGCTCCTCCGCCCGCGGCGAGCAGAAGCGCGCGAAGTACCAGCTGGAATCGACGAAGGTATCGAAGGTGTCGGTCTCGCGCCGCGCCGGCTTGCCGCATTGCGGGCAATCCACATGCTTCCAGCTCGGGTGGTGGTCCAGCGGGTTGCCGGGCCTCGAGAAGTCCACATCCTCCGGCAGGCGCACCGGCAGATCACGCTCCGGCACCGGGACCACGCCGCAGGCTCCGCAGTGGATCACCGGTATCGGACAGCCCCAGTAGCGCTGGCGGGAAACCCCCCAGTCACGCAGGCGCCAGTTGACGACGCCGGTCCCCTGGCCCGTGCGCTCCAGCTCCTCGACGGCACGGCGCTTGGCGGCCGGCACATCCAGCCCGTCTAGGAAGCGGGAATTGAAAATCGTCCCGTCATCCGTATAGGCCTCGTCGCCGACCGCGAAGCTGGCGGGATCGGCGCCGGGTGGCAGCACCACCGGCGTCACGCCGAGGCCGTATCTGCGGGCGAATTCCAGGTCGCGCTGGTCATGCGCCGGACAGCCGAAAATCGCGCCGGTGCCGTACTCCATCAGCACGAAATTGGCGATCCAGACAGGAAAGGTGACGCCTTCCAGGAAGGGGTGCGCCACGCGCAGCCCGGTGTCGTAGCCGCGCTTCTCCGCCTGCTCGATCGCCGCCTCGCTGGTGCCCATGCGGCGGCAGTCCGCGATGAAGGCCGCCGCCTTCGGGTCGCGCGCTGCCGCGGCCGCGGCAAGCGGATGCTCGGCGGCAACCGCCAGGAAGCTCATGCCGAACAGCGTGTCGGGCCGGGTGGTGAAGACCTCGACCTCGCGCAGGCCGTCCGCCGGCTCGGTCAGGCGGAAGCGCAGGCGCGCGCCCTCGCTGCGACCGATCCAGTTGGCCTGCATCAGCTTCACGCGCTCGGGCCAGCGGTCGAGGCCCTCCAGCGCCTCCAGCAGGTCGGGCGCGTATTTCGTGATGGCGAAGAACCACTGGGAGAGCTTCTTCTTCTCCACCGGCGCGCCGGATCGCCAGCCGCGGCCATCGATCACCTGCTCGTTCGCCAGGACGGTGCCGTCCACGGGGTCCCAGTTGACCCAGCTCTCCTTGCGCTCGACCAGCCCCGCCTTCCAGAAATCCAGGAACAGCTTCTGCTGCCGGCCGTAGTATTCCGGGTCGCAGGTGGCGAATTCCCGCGCCCAGTCGAGGCTGAGCCCCATGCGCTTCAGCTCGGCGCGCATGGTGGCGATATTGTCGTAGGTCCACTTGCCCGGGTGGATGCTACGCTCCCGTGCCGCGTTCTCCGCCGGCAGGCCGAAGGCGTCCCAGCCCATGGGGTGCAGCACCAGGTGCCCCCGTGCGCGCTTGTAGCGCGCCACGACATCACCCAGCGTGTAGTTCCGCACATGCCCCATATGGATCTTGCCGCTGGGATAGGGGAACATCTCCAGCACGTAGTACTTGCGCGCACCCGGCGGCGGCACGTCCGGCACCGCGAAGCAACCGCGACGCTCCCATTCCGCCTGCCAGCGCGGCTCGGCGGCGCGGAAGTCGTGGCGTAACTCGGCGCTTCGGGTCGGCGCGGCCGAGGGGCGTGAAGCGGTCGGCAAAACGGAATCCGTATCGTTCATGGATGTCGCGGCGCTCTCTGCGCCTGGGAATAAGGCCTGCCCCGTCCCGAGGGAAGCCGGGCATTGTGGCCGGCACCTTTCCCGTCGCGAAGTTCGTCGCCTGAGGCAACGGCCCGGGACGTGCCGCATTGCCCTGCCGCAGCGCCGCGCCCCATGCCACCCGTGCCGCCGCGCGGGATGCGGAGGGTTGCGCGCGCCGGGGTCGATGCCGGCGGTCGCCCGCGCGCCAGGGTCGCCGCGGCGGACATGCTCGAGGTCCGCCGCGCCCCGACCCTCCCGTGCGCGCCGGCGCCACGCGGGAGGATCGGTGCTGGCAACCACGGACCGCCACCTTACGCCTGGGCGGCCTGCCTGGCGCTGGCCTGGACGATGCTGGCCCCGCCAGTGCGAGCAGGCCACTGGCCGCGGCGATCAGGGGCGCAGACCGCGGTGGAGAAGGCGCCGGACCGCTTCGCCGGAGAGGTGCTGCCGCGCATGCCGGTCATTCGCGGCGCGCTTCGGTCGGCGGGGATGGGAAGCGGCCCGGGGCCATAGGACCGCCTGCGCCCCAGGCGCTGCGGGCGACGCCCTACCCCGCCCGCACCAGAACGTGCCGCTTGCGGCCGAGCGAGAGCTTCGCTGCCCCGTCGCGCAGATCGGCCGCGGTCACCGGCTGCAAGGGGTCGGTCACCGGCACGTCGTTCAGCCGCACGCCGTGCTGCGCCACCAGGCGCCGGGCCTCGCCCTTGCTCGCCACCAGCTTCGCGGCGGCCAGCAGGTCCACGACCGGCACAGGCAGGGCGGCGGTGATGCTCGGCAGCGTCTCGGCCGCGGCGCCCTCCTCGAAGGTGCGGCGTGCCGTCTCGGCCGCCGCCGTGGCCGCGTCGCGGCCGTGCAGCAGGGCCGTCGCCTCGGTTGCCAGCACCTTCTTGGCCTCGTTGATCTCGGCCCCGCGCAGCGCGGCGAGGCGCCGGACCTCCGGCATCGGCAGCTCGGTGAAGAGCGCGAGGAAGCGGCCGACATCCTCGTCCTCGGCATTGCGCCAGAATTGCCAGTAGTCGTAGGGCGGCAGGCGGTCCGGGTTCAGCCACACCGCGCCGGACGCGGTCTTGCCCATCTTGGTGCCGGAAGCGGTGGTGAGCAGCGGCGTGGTCAGGCCGAAGGCGTCCGCGCCCTCCATCCGCCGCACCAGGTCGGCGCCCATGACGATGTTGCCCCACTGGTCCGAGCCGCCCATCTGCAGGGTCACCCCATGGCGCCGGTAGAGCTCCAGGAAGTCGTAGGACTGGAGGAGCATGTAGTTGAATTCGAGGAAGGAGAGCGGCTGGTCGCGCTCGAGCCGGAGCCGCACGCTGTCCATCGTCAGCATGCGGTTGACCGAGAAGTGCCGCCCGATGTCGCGCAGGAAGGGGATGTAGCGCAGCGCGTCCAGCCACTCGGCATTGTCGAGCATGACCGCCTGGTCCGGCCCGAAATCCAGGAAGGCGTCGAAGGTGCGGCGGATGCCGGCCTTATTCGCCTCGATCTGTGCCTCGGTCAGAAGCTGCCGTGCCTCGTCCTTGCCGGAGGGATCGCCCACCTTCGTCGTGCCGCCACCGATCAGCGCGACGGGCCGGTGCCCGGTGCGCTGGAACAGGCGCATCAGCATGATGGACAGCAGATGTCCGACATGCAGGCTGTCGGCCGTGCAGTCGAAGCCGACATAGGCGGCGACGCGCCCCTCCCGCAGCCGCGCGTCCAGCGCCTCGGCATCGGTGATCTGGTGGATGTAGCCGCGCTCCCGCGCCGCATGGAGGAAGTCGCTTGTCGGGCCGCTCATCGCGCGTCTCCGGATACTGCTCTTGCCCGGATGGGGGGCGGACCCCTAGCGCATGGCCGCTTCGGCTTGAAGCGCCCATGTGCTACGGGGACCTTTCGGGAACGCGCGTCACGCTCCCGGATGAGCCAATCGCGAGCGATCGCGCTCTAGCATGGCGGTCCTATGCTTAGAACCATCGGGCTGATGAGCGGCACGTCGCTGGACGGCGTCGATGCCGCCTGGGTGGAGACGGACGGGGAGGCGATCGCCCGCACCGGTCCGGCGCTGACCCTGCCCTACCCACCCGGACTGCAACGGGACCTGCGGCGGCTGCTGGATCTGGCGCCCGGGCTCGGCCCCGCCGACCCCCTCCTCGCGGATTGCGTCCGCCGCCTGACCGAACGCCATGCCGAGGCGGTCGCCGCGCTGCGCGCCCGAACGGAGGAGGTGCCCGACCTGCTCGGCTTCCACGGCCAGACCATCCTGCACCGGCCGCAGCAGCGCCGGACCTGGCAGGTCGGCGATGCGGCGCTGCTGGCGCGGCTGACCGGCCTGCCGGTGGCCCACGACTTCCGCAGCGCCGATGTGGCTGCGGGTGGGCAGGGGGCGCCGCTGGCGCCGGTGATGCATGCGGCGCTGGCGCGCGACCTGCCGAAGCCGCTCGCCGTGCTGAACCTGGGCGGGGTCGGCAACGTGACCTGGATCGGCCCCGATGGCGCCCTGCTGGCCTTCGACACGGGCCCGGCGAACGGCCCGCTGGATGACTGGGTCCGTCGCCAGGCCGGCCTGGCCTTCGACCAGGACGGCAGGCTGGCCGCTTCGGGCCGGGCGGATGCCGGCGTGCTCGGGCGGCTCGCCGCCCATCCCTACCTGGCCGCGCCGCCGCCCAAGTCGCTGGACCGGCTGGATTTCGATCGGGCGCTGCAGACGGCGGGACTCGGCGCGCTCGGGCCCGCCGATGGCGCCGCCACCCTGGTCGCCTTCAGCGCCGCCTGCGTCGCCGCCGCCCTGCCCCACCTGCCGGCCTCGCCGCGGGAATGGCTGGTCACCGGGGGCGGGCGGCGCAACCCGGCGCTGATGGCGGCGCTGGCCGCCGCCCTGTCGCAGCCGGTGCGGCCCGTGGAGGCGGTCGGCTGGGATGGCGACGCGCTGGAGGCACAGGCCTTCGGCGTGCTGGCGGCGCGCGTGGTGCGCGGCCTGCCGCTGACCTTCCCCGGCACCACCGGCGCGCCGCGGCCGCTATCGGGGGGGCGTCTGCTTGGCTGGCCTACTCCGCGGCCTGCCGGTCCTTGAGCCAGGGCCAGCGGCCAAGCGTCACCGGGCTGTCCGCCGCATAGGCGATGCAGGTCCCCAGTAGGGCGGGCTTCGCCCTTGGTGGCGGCTCGCCCGCCGCTGCGCGGCGTGCCGCCTCCTCCCGCTCCTTCTGCATGCGAAAGGGAGCGAGCGTCTGGTAGGCCGTGGTCGCCATCTGGCCCAGGAGCTCGCGCAGATGCGTGCAGCCCAGCGTGCCGCCGACGCGTTCGGCCACGGCGCGCGCGAATCCCGGCCCGATCTTCAGTCCCGCGAGCCGCGCGAAATTCGGCGCCGCCTGCGGGCACAGCGCGTAGGGCGTGTGGTCCGACGATGCCTCGCAGGCGACGATGATCATCTCCTCGTCCACGGTCAGCCGCAGCCACATGCCGTGCAGCGGCGTGCCCGCCGGCACCTGGCCGCGAATTTCGTTCTCGAAGGGATAGGCTTTGGTGTCGAGAAGATGCGCCTCGATGTCGAACAGTCCGTCGGCGCGCCGATAGCCACGCAGCTGAATGTCGCGCAGGTGCAAGAGCTCCCGCTCGGCAGGGGCGGTGAGGGGCATTGGCAAGGCTCCGATGATGCGGCGCGTGCCTTGCCTATGCCATGCGCGGCACCCCTCTGCCAGCCGGCGCCGGACTCCGCTGCCTTTGATTCGGCACCACGCCTTCGTCAATCGCCGGCTCCATGCGGCCAATGTATACGATCCCGGGGAGCAGCGATCGTGGGATGAGGACCGTGCTGGACGAGGGTGTGTCGGCGGCACCGAATATCGGCCCTCTGCGGGATATCGCGGAGAGTTCGCCTGCCGCCACCATCGTGCTGGGCGGTCCGATGCTGCGCGTGCTTTATGTCAATGCCGCCTTCTGCGCAGCCAGCGGCTTCACCGAGCAGGCGCTGCTGGGCCGCGCCGCGCGGGATGTGCTGCCGCACCTCCCGCGCCATCTCAGGGCGCTGGAGCGCATCCGCGATTCCGGTCGGTTCCATCGCCGCATCGCCGTGCCACTCCGCCTGCGCGCGGACGCGCCACCGCGGATCTGGACGCTGGAGGTGACGCCGCTCCGTCACCGGGATGGTGCCGCGCCCGATCTCTTCGTGCAGCTACGCGACATCACCGCGGAACGCCGGGCGCTGCGCGAGGGCGAGGCGGCGCGCGCGACGCTCGATGCGCTCTTCGCCCATATCCCGGAAGGCCTGATCCTGGCCGAGGGGCGGGAAGCACGCATCCGCCGCGTCAGTGCCCACGGGCTGGCGCTCTCCGGGCTCAGCGCCACGGCCGTGCTGGACCGCATCGCGCCGGAGCATGCGGGCGCCTGGGCCGTGCTGCATGCCGATGGCGTGACGCCCGCGCGGCCGGAGGAGCTGCCGCTGAGCCGCGCCGCGCGACGTGGCGAAACGGTGCAGCACGAGACCTGGGTCCTGCGCCGCGGGGACGGCACGCTGATGCCCATCCTGTGCAGCGCTGGGCCGATCCGTGACGAGGCGGGCCGTGTTACCGGCGGCATCCTTGCCTGGCACGACGTAACGGATCTGCACCAGGCGGAGGCCGCGCTCGCGGCCAGCGAGGCGCGCTACCGCGCCCTGGCGGAGGCCGGGGCGCTGGTCGTCTGGACCACCGCACCCGACGGACGGCTCCTGCGCAGTGAGGCCTGGGCGGCGCTGACCGGCCAGTCGCCGGCGGAAGCCGAGGGCTGGGGCTGGCTCGGCGCCATCCATCCCGAGGACCGGGAGAGGGTGCGGCAGCAATGGAGCGATGCCCTGGCCCGGGGCGAGACCTTCGAGGCCGAGTACCGGCTGGCACGGGCCGGCAGCGGCTGGCGCTGGACCGCCGTGCGTGCCGTGCCGGTGCGCAACGGCGCCGGTGTCGTTCAGGAATGGATCGGCACGAACACCGACATCCACGCGCGGAAACTCGCCGAACAGGCCCTGCGCGCCAGCGAGGAGCGGTTCCGGACCCTCGCCGAGACCATGCCCCATATGGTCTGGCAGTCGGATGCGGCGGGTGAGCCCGTGTACATGAACCGGCGCATGCAGGCCTTCAGCGGCCTCACGCCCGCCCTGGCGCGCGGGCGCCGCTGGCTCTCCCTGGTGCATCCGGAGGACGCGCCGCAGCTCGCCGAGGCCTGGGAGACGGCCCTGTCCACGGGCGGGGAATTCGGCCAGGACGCTCGCCTGGCTACCCCCGTGGGCGGCTGGCGCTGGTTCCGCATCCAGGCCGCCCCGGTGCGCGACGCGGAGGGACAGATCCGCCAATGGGTCGGCACCTGCACCGATATCGAGGACCGCCGCCGCGCCGAGGTCGCGATGCAGGCCGCCGCCGAGGCCCAGGCACAGCTCACCCGCACCGCCGAGCACCGCATCAAGAACAGCCTGCAGCTGGTGGCCTCGCTGCTGCGGCTGAAGGCCGGGCGGGTGGACACACCGGCGGCGCGGGAGGCGCTGGAGGCGGCGGTGGCGCGCGTGCAGGCGGTGGCCGACGCTCACCGCGCCCTGCAGCGCAGCCCGGACATGCGGTCCGTGCGCGTTGCCGACATGCTGTCGGAAGTGGCTGCCGGCGCCTCGGTGCTGCATCCGGGCGCGGATCTCCGCACCGAGGCGCCGCCCGAACTGCTGCTGGACGCCGACAAGGCCATTCCCCTGGCGCTGATCCTGAAAGCGCTGGTGACGCAGGCCCTGGCCGAGTGCCGTGCGGAAGAGCAGCCGGGGCCGGTGCAGATCTCGGCCGGAGAGGCCATGGGCGGGCTCGAGGTGCTGGTGACGCATGGCGCCGCGGTGCAGGACGTGCCGGAGGACGGCATGCGCGACACGGTGATGCGGGCCCTGCTGCGTCAGATCGGCGCGACGCTGGAGACGGAACGTGCGCCGGGGAACGGCACCCGGGCCACGCTGCGCATGGCGCTGGAGCCGCCCGCCTCGGCGGAGCCCGACACCGCGCCGGCGCAAGCGTGACCGCCCGGCGCGGCAGTCTGCGCGGCCCGGCCGGTCAGTCCGTACAGCCCTCGTCGCGCAGCAGCGCCTCCACGGCCGCCGCCTGCACATCGCCGGCGGTGAAGGCCTCGCCGGGGCCGCGCAGCAGCACGAAGCGCAGCACCCCATCGCGCACCTTCTTGTCCTTGCCCATGCGCGCCATCAGGGCGGCGGTGGAGAAGCCGCGCGGCAGGTCGCGGATGCGCGCCGGCAGGCCGCAGGCGGCGAGATGCGACATCACCCGTCCCGGCAGTTCCTGGCTGCAATGGCCGAGGCGTGCCGAGAGCGCGGCGGCGAGGCCGAGGCCGATGCCCACCGCCTCCCCGTGCAGCAGCGCACCGGAATAGCCGCACTCGGCCTCCAGCGCGTGGCCGAAGGTGTGGCCGAGATTCAGCAGCGCGCGTCCGCCCTCGGCGCTCTCCTCGCGCTCATCGGCGGCGACGACGCCTGCCTTGAGGCGGCAGCTCTCCAGCACGGCATGTGCCAGCGCCGCGCGGTCGCCGGCCACCAGGGCCTGGCCGTGTCGCTCGCACCAGCTCCACAGCGTCTCGCCCGAGAGGAGACCGTGCTTCGCCACCTCCGCATAGCCGGCGCGCAGCTCGCGCGGCGGCAGGGTGGCCAGCGTCGCCGTGTCGGCCAGCACGATGCGCGGTTGATGAAAGGCTCCAATCAGGTTCTTGCCGGCGGCGAGGTTCACCCCCGTCTTGCCACCGACGCTGGAATCCACCTGCGCCAGCAGGGTGGTCGGCACCTGCACGAAGGGCAGGCCGCGCAGCGCCACCGCGGCGGCGAAGCCGGCGAGGTCACCCACCACGCCGCCGCCGAGCGCGACCACCGCGGTCCGCCGCTCGATGCCGGCAGCCAGCATCTCCTCCAGCACCCGCTGCAGCGTGGAAAAGCCCTTGCTGGCCTCGCCGGCCGGGACGGTGACGGTGGCGGCGATGGCGAAGCCCGCCTCCTCCAGCCCGGCGCGCAGGGCCGGCAGATGCAGCGGCGCCACGGTCGCGTCGGTGACGACCACGACGCGCCGGGCCGGCAGCGCCGGCGCGATCAGCCCGCCCGCATGGGCCAGGAGCCCCTCTCCCACCACCACGTCATAGGCCCGCTCGCCAAGGCCTACCGGCAGTCGTGCCGGCGGCCGCCAGGCCGTGAGCGCGTCCTGCACACGGCGGGTGGTGATCTCGGGACTCTCGTCGGTGCAGCTCACCACGATATCGGCCTCGGCATAGCAGGGATGGCGGGCGGTCATCAGCCGTTCCAGCACCTCGGCCGGATCGGCGTTCAGGAACATCGGCCGATGCTCGCGCCCCGCGACGCGGCGCAGCAGCGTGGCCGCGCGGCACTTCAGCCAGACGGCGACTGCCCCGCTCGCGCGGATGGCCGCCCGGGTGCGCGCATCGGCATAGGCGCCGCCGCCGGTGGCGAGCACCACCGGAGGGCCCGAGAGCAGCCGGGCGATGACGCGGCGCTCGCCGTCGCGGAAATGCGCCTCCCCGTAGCGGGCGAAGATCTCGGTGATGGGCAGGCCGGCAGCGGCCTCGATCTCCATGTCGGCATCCAGGAAGGGCAGGCCGAGCCGCATGGCCAGGCGACGGCCGATGGAGGACTTGCCCGCCCCCGGCATGCCCACGAGCACGATGCTGCGGCCGATGCCAGGCGCCGGCGCGCCCCGCACGGCGTCGCATCGCGAGACGCACGACGCGGTCCCGCCCGCCGGGTCGTTGGCCGGCAAGACCGGTTCGGTGTCGGCGAGATCGAGCGCCGGTGCGGAGTTGCGTGACACGGGAGTGAAGGGTAGCACAACGCTGCCCGCGCGCGAGGAGGCCACCGACTCGATGTTTCGCCGCCCCATCCTGCTGCTCGCTACGATCCTGGTGGGCGTGGTCCTGGTCGCGCTGTTCGTGGTCGGTGCCTTCCCACCCCCGGTCGAACCCACGCCGGTGGAGCGGGTGCTGCCGAACGACCGGTTCCAGGCGCGCTGACCCTCGGGGCTGCGGCACGAGGGCAACGGGCATGGACGGCGTCGCCCCGGATCCGGATCCGCGCCATATCGAAGCCTTCCTCGAGATGCTGGCGGCCGAACGCGGGGCGGCGGCGAACACCCTGTCCGCCTACCGGGCCGATCTCGAGGACTTCCGTGCCTTCGCCGCGGGTGCGGGCGGCAGCGCCTCCGCGGCGGGGACGGAGATGCTCTCGGCCTATCTGCGGCGGCTTTCCGATCTCGGCCTCAAGCCCCGCACGGCGGCGCGGCGGCTCTCCGCGCTTCGGCAGTTCTTCCGCTTCCTCGCGCGCGAGGGGGTGCGCCCGGACGACCCGACCGAGTTGCTGGAAGGGCCGCGCCTGCCGGCCAACCTGCCCAAGGCGCTGACCGAGGCGGAGGTGGAGGCGCTGATCGCGGGCGCGGCGAAGCTGCCCGGCCATCGCGGCCCGCTGGCCGTGGCGGCGCTGGAGCTGCTCTATTGCAGCGGCCTCCGTGCGGGGGAGCTGGTGGAGCTGTCCGCGGCGGCGCTGCGCGAGGACGAATCCATGGTCGCGGTGCGCGGCAAGGGCGGCAAGGAACGGCTGGTGCCCATCTCCCGCCGCGCGCGCGAGGCTGCGCTCGCCGCGCGCCAGGCCCTGGTGGGGCGGGGCCGGAAGGGAGCGACGCCGCCGCGCTGGCTGTTCCCGGCACGCGCCGCCTCCGGCCACATGACGCGCCAGGGCCTCGGGCTGCTGCTGAAGGATGCGGCGCTGGCGGCCGGCATCGCGCCGGAGCGGGTCAGCCCGCATGTGCTGCGCCACTCCTTCGCCAGCCACCTGCTGGACCGCGGCGCCGACCTGCGCAGCCTGCAGATCCTGCTCGGCCATGCCGACATCGCCACCACGCAGATCTACACCAAGGTGCTGGAGGAGCGCCTGCGCGCGCTGGTGGAGACGCACCACCCGCTGGCGGAGGCCAGGCCGGCCTGAGCTCGCCGCTTCCGCCTCGCGGGCTTTTCCGCTAACCCCCCGCCCGCATGCGCCATTTCCTGGACTTCGAGAAGCCGATCGCCGAGCTCGAGGGCAAGATCGAGGAGCTTCGCCGCACCACCGATGCCGGCGGCATCGATGTTGCGGAGGAAGTGGCGAAGCTGCGCGACAAGGCGCAGGCGCTGCTGAAGTCCACTTACGCCAAACTTTCACCTTGGCAGAAGACGCTGGTCGCACGCCATCCGGATCGCCCGCACGCCAGCGACTACATCGCCGCGCTGATCGAGGAATGGACGCCGCTTGCTGGCGACCGCGCCTTCGCCGACGATGCCGCGGTACTGGGTGGCCTCGGGCGCTTCCGCGGCCGCGCCGTGGCGGTGCTCGGCACCGAGAAGGGCAAGGACACGGAAAGCCGCGTGCGGCATAATTTCGGCATGGCGCGGCCGGAGGGTTACCGCAAGGCGCGGCGCATCCTCGAGCTTGCCGGACGCTTCGGCCTGCCGATCCTGTCCTTCGTGGACACAGCCGGCGCCTTCCCCGGCGTGGAGGCCGAGGCGCGCGGCCAGGCGGAGGCGATCGCGCGATCCATCGAGGCCTGCCTCGAGGCGCCTGTGCCGTTCGTTGCCAGCATCATCGGCGAGGGCGGCTCGGGCGGCGCCATCGCGCTCGCCGCCGCCGACCGGGTGCTGATGCTGGAGCACGCGATCTATTCGGTGATCAGCCCCGAGGGCTGCGCCAGCATTCTCTGGCGCGACGCCGCACAGGCGCCGCAGGCGGCCGAGGCGCTCAGGCTCACCGCGGACGACCTGTGCCGGCTGAGCCTGGTGGATGCGATGGTTCCGGAACCCATGGGTGGCGCGCATCGCGACCCGGCGGCGACGATCGCTGCGGTCGGCGAGAAGATGGCGGAGGTGCTGGCGCCGCTGCTGGCCCTGGACGGCGCCACGCTCAGGGCCCGGCGACGGGAGAAGTTCCTGGAAATGGGCCGGCACGGGGTGGCGTGACGCCCGCGCGGCGCGCCTGGCTGCGCGCCGGGTGTTCCCTTCGCGCATCGCGGCGGCCATCCTCCGCTTCCAGGGATGGAGGACGCCATGACCGACCTGCCGCCGCTGGACAGTGCCACCCTGCCGCCTGGCATTCGCGCGCGTTTCCTGAACGGCATCAACGGCCTGCGCGTGCACATCCTGGAGGCCGGATTCGAGCAGCCCGGTCGGCCCTGCATTCTGCTGCTGCATGGCTTCCCGGAGCTCGCCTATTCCTGGCGCAAGGTGATGCTGCCCCTGGCTGCGGCCGGCTATCACGTGGTCGCACCCGACCAGCGCGGCTATGGGCGCACCACGGGATGGCGAGCAGGCTACGACGGCGATCTCGCGCCCTTCCGCATCCTGAACCTGGTGCGGGACGCGATGGGGCTGCTGGCGGCGCTCGGGCACGGCGTGGCCGCCGCCGTGGTGGGGCACGATTTCGGCTCGCCCGTCGCCGCCTGGTGCGCGCTGATCCGGCCGGACCTGTTCCGCTCCGTGGTGCTGATGAGCGCGCCCTTCGCCGGGCCGCCCGCCCTGCCCGAGAGCCAGGCGCCGCGCCCGTCGGCACCCGACATCCACGCGGCGCTGGCGGCGCTGCCGCGGCCGCGCAAGCACTACCAGTGGTACTACGCGACGCGCGAAGCCAATGGGGACATGTGGCACGCGCCGCAGGGCGTGCATGCCTTCCTGCGTGCCTACTACCACATGAAGAGTGCCGACTGGCCGGAGAACCGGCCCTTCCGCCTGGCCGGCTGGACGGCGGAGGCGCTGGCGAGGATGCCGACCTACTACATCATGGATCTGGACGCGGACATGGCGGCGACCGTCGCGCCGCATATGCCCTCGGCCGCGGCGATCGCCGCCTGCCGCTGGCTGCCCGACAGCGAGCTCGCCGTCTACAGCAGCGAGTATGCCCGCACCGGCTTCCAGGGCGGGCTGCAGTGGTACCGCTGCCGCACCACCGGCCTGTTCGAGGCCGAGGCGCAGGTCTTCGCCGGGCGGCGCATCGAGGTGCCTTCGATCTTCGTCGCAGGGGCTGCCGACTGGGGCATCCGGCAGGTACCGGGAGCGCTGGAGCGGATGCAGGCCGAGGCCTGCACGCGCATGCTGGGCTGCCACCTGGTCGAGGGGGCAGGCCACTGGGTGCAGCAGGAGCAGCCGCAGGCAGTGGCCGACCTGCTGCTGCGCTTCCTGCACGATCAGCGCGCGGCGGGTCCAGGACAGAGCGTGATCGCTTGAGGCTGGAGCAGTTTCCGTTCGCTCGGGCTCGCGGCACATGCTCCAGCTTCCTGTTGTCACGAGCAGCTTCACCCACTCAGGCGATTCCACCTGAATGGGATATGCTCTAGCCCGGCCGAAAGCGTGAATCGCGCTCTTCGCTTCGACGCAGGGCGTGACCGGTTCCATCTGGACCGCTCATGCCCCAGACTCGCGCCTGGGCCGGCACGCCGTCCGCCCACCTTCCTTGGCCGCCGGAGCAGCGCCGCCGGGGCGTCGCGGCAGCCATGCATGGCGAGGCATGGCGCATCGGCGATCCGCCTTCATCA
>Ga0182741_1003382_pt1 | contig 17075 bp, 4 predicted proteins | sample eDN5th37CBELigOP_FD_128874 | JGI IMG/M metagenome (GOLD analysis project Ga0182741, IMG submission 128874) | Enriched Organic Plus compost microbial communities from Emeryville, California, USA - eDNA 5th pass 37_C BE-Lig OP (version 2) (version 2) ...
AACACTTGTTACATTCTTCTTTGCCGGTACCATTCTTTTTGGCATTATCACCTTCTCAGTGGCAGTGATCCTCATCCACAGCATCCTGCACGGCAGTTTCAGTGACCCTAACCATCCTCAGCTCCACGCAGCTTCAGCCGCTATCGTTGCGTCTACTGCGGCCAAGATCTCTGAGGGTATCGCCGTGGTGGTTCGCGAAGGCAAAGCACTCGCAGCTGCTGCCTCTAATGCCGCATCAGGAAAGAAGCCTGGAGAGACAGCGCAGGCAAACGCTCCGAATCCCACATCGTCGGCAACAATCACCGATACTGCAGGTGATATGGAGATGACGTCACTGAAGTCCGCTCAGGGTGATCTGACTGAATCTGACATTGATATCGGTGCAGAATTGTAGAGAATCTTTCATCGACCCGGACAACGTAAGTGAACCACTAGCATTCTTGTATCTGTAAAGTAAGTACCCTCTCATAGTAAATAAACCTCAGCCAGGGATAAGACCCACAAGTTTAAAAGCAGTGTAACTTAGACCAAAGGAAGCAAAGTCCAAACGTGTATGTAAAACCTAAGTTAGCGCGCCACTGACATGGCAGATTCACTTCGCTTTCCAGCTCGGTAACGACGGTGAGGAGAAGGAAGAAGGCAAAGATGGGATCGAGGAGAAAGACGACGAAGCGGAAGACGTGGATGTGGCACTAGGTGGGGATCCAGATATTACAAGCTCACCTGCGAGACGTGTCGGGCGCACTCCATCGGGGACACGCGATCCTGACTGAACGCGCTGGGGATATGTGTTGACGTGGGGCAGGCTCCCAACAACGGAGCTCCCAGTTGAGGCTGTCTCGCTGTCGGCTTGGTCAGCATGGCCTGGAACGGGATCTGACAAGCCAGGGATAACCGCACGGATCGAGGGCCCTCCTCCCGCGCTTGAGAGGGAAGGCGAGGGAGGTGCATGTCCTACCGTGCGGCGAGCGCTCCCCCCTGATCTATGTACAATAACAGGTTGGTTGGCATGGAAAGCAGGGAAGCCTGGAGGCGGAGTCGCCGGGACGACGTGACCGAGATCCATCAAGACCGCAGACGGGGACGACGTCGGTGTTCCTGCGCCTGCGGCGACATAACCCTTGTCGCCAGAAGCAGATCCTCGCGGGATTTGAGATCCTGGGGTATTAGGAGTTGATAAAACAGTAGGTGTGGTCATAAGTGATTGGGGAATATCGATACCGGATTTTGCGAGCATCGACTGTAGAGCTGTTACTTGATCTTGCAACGCCTTAGCCTGAGAGATGAGTTCAGTCTCTCGCTTTTGGAGCCGAGCAACATTCTTTTGTAGACGTTCATTGTACATTTTTAAGATGAATTTGTCATTGCTTGCAGAGGTTCGCTTGTTAATCATGGAGTCATAATCAATCAGCGAGGACTGAGACCTTGGCAGTAAATTGTTGGGCGGAAGTACTTCATCGGTAATATCCTGCATCTGTGGTGCGCCAGAGATTGATGACGAGCTTCTGGAGAAACCGCTGGAAGGTGGATAGAACTGGTCTAGCGGGTCTCCATTCGCGAATGCGGCAAGCAGATTCCCAATGCGACTGCGGAGGAGTGCATTGTCACGCATCAGCGCTTCAGCCTGGGCTGCTGTTAACGCGGATCCAATTTGCAGACCAGTAGCTGTGGTCAGACCAGTGTTACTCGATGAAAAGGCGTACGCTGATGACACCAGCCCATTCTCCTGGATGCCCACTGCAGAAGGGAAGCCAGAGTTCGGCACCAGTGCTGTGGAACTCGCTCCTGCAGCGGTGGCCTGCTGCCCCGAACTCCCCTCTTCTGGGTTAGCATTCCCAGCAGGGTTGTTGGGTGGTGCGCCTTCAGTCGCCACGAGCTCTAGAGGTAGTTGCAAGCCGTGTTGTGAGATAAATTGGCGTAAAGCCATATTTTCTGCCTTTAATCGGTCGCACTCCTCTTTAAATCGCAGTAGAAGCTTTGTGCGGGGATCAACGGCGATCTCAGGTTTGTTCTGGATGTTACGAGTGGTAGCAGCGTACGCGAGCGTGCGCTTGGTTTCTTCCACAGATGCGGCGGCCGGAGAAGCGCATGCAATCATCATGGTGAGAGCCCGACCACCGAGTGAGTCCGCCAGCAGCATCGTGAGTTTCGAGTTGCGGTATGGTACAAAGGTATTTTTGCTCTTCTTTCCTGTTGAAATATCACCCAACGTGGAAATTACAGTACCAAGCGCGAACAGTGATTTGTTGATGTTGGCAGTTTCCTTGAGATGTTCTCCGCCAGTAATACCACTGGTCTTTAGATTCTCACTACCCGCAAGATCAATAAACGAGATCTTACCGTAACGCACCCACTGGATTGCTTCACCACCTTTACCTGATGCGCTGCCATCCATTTCGCCCGACTCATCTTGCTCCTGATAGCGGCACTCAACGTAAACCGTGAGAATCGAGTGAGATCTTGAGCTGTCTTCGTTCAAGTTGTGGCTTGCGACGGTTCGGTTCTTGTGGCCCTCCAGAGCCACCGCGTGTAAGTCGGCTGCGCCTAGCTCACAATTTACCACCGTAAGGCCTTGCACAAAGAACGAGGCGACATCACTTCCTGGTATTGACCTCTGTCGAATCATAAGCTCCTCTGAGTTGAGATTGAGCAGATCACGCAGCTGCTCGTTGTATAGTTCCATGTAAGACGCTCGCAGGAAGTACTTCAGTCCGGGTTTGCTGGACTCTCGCCGAGCTATTTCCTCCGTAAGATACTGGAAGCTTCTTGGTACGAGACCGCTCTCTTCCGAGATGAGGGTGATGTCATCATCAGTCGGCGCATGGCCCCCCTTACCTTTTCGATCGAGCTTCTCGTCTAGACCTGACATGGTATACGTCTTACCAGAACCAGTTTGTCCATATGCGAAGACCGTGGCAGCATAACCATCCAAGGCGGCATTTAGCATGGTCTTGATGCCGCTCCGATCAAAGAATTCTTGTTGTGATGTAGAACCATCACATGTCATATCGAAGGACATGACTATGGGAGGCTGTTCCTGGCCCGACGTGGAGGGAGGCATCTGCACTTGCACTCGGCCGCGCGGCAGCGATTGGACACATGCTGGTGAGCCTCGATCACTGGGAAGCAAGGGACGAATTCTGACAAGAACGCGCACTGCTCCTTGTTTAGCGGTACCCTCATTCATATCACTGGAGTTATGGTCGCCGAATGTGAGCGCAGGTTCCGAGGAAGCCTTGGATCCTGACGCCCCTCGGTGCGCAGACCTTAGCTCCTTGACTTCATCTGGAGGTAGAGAGGATTTGACGAGGAGTTGTGAGCCTTAGAGAGAGTGCATAAGCATAGGTCAATAACAGGCTAATACCGCACGTCAGTGACAAGCACTTCATAGGACCCACTTAAGCAACACTCAACATAGACGAGTCAAGTAACGAGTAACGACCGAGATGTGCAGTTGAAACAGCCTCGGTGCGAATCAATCTTGGAGGGCTTTTGACACGAAGCACGTACCGGTCCTACCCAGCGAGGTGGGTGTCGCTGGTGCGTTGCCCGACCTGCCGTTAGCGGCACGTCTCGGAGATGCTGAGCGCATATGCCTCGCAAGCGGCGCGCAGAAAGCGGGTCGAGGGAGAGATTGTTCTCTTACAAGTGGGGTTACAGTGGGTAAATGGAGGTATGCTGGGTCGCTTCTGCTGTGTTATACAGTGCAAATGGACTATACCGATGATGTGTAGCAATTGATGTAACTTACCACGGGGTGACTTCCCGCGGTCGTGTAGTACAAGCACCTGGAAAAAGAAGGGAAAAACGTCAAACTCAAGCTGCTCTAGAAGCGAGAAACGGGACATGCGCATCGTCAACGGAGCATTTATTAGGTGGTAAGTAGTAAAGACATGTATATTGTATTCATCTATGGCATTTGATCGCGAGGATGTCCCTCACTAGAAACCAAAACCATGGCTTTTCCTCTCTAGTGACCCGACCCTCCACGAGTATATCCGTTGTTTGCAGCAACACGACGCGAATCTGCTCAAGGGCTCGATTGATTTCGATAGCGAGCACATTTTCGTCGTGGCCCCTGCCCACGAGGTGCGGGAAACGCTGCAGCGTGAGGTGGATTTCTGGATCGAAAACAACACCTATGCTGGAGACGATGTGGACGAGTATGATATCAACATCAATCCCGACGCAGTGATTAAGCTGTAGGTGAGAATGATGCTCAAGGTTGGTAGAGCGGTTGCACCGCTATCGCACGTGCCACTAGCTCAAGTGGGATGCCTTCGATCAAGGCTCGAAACAACTCAAAGCCTGGGCCCGAAGTATTCCGCTGACACTTCCTCCAAGTCTTTGACACGCTTGGCCACGTGTGATCAATAAGCACGCACGTGTGTTTTATTAAGGTCGATCATTGTTGTATATGTACGGAACAAGACGGACGACGAACGAGCAGAACGCGCGCAAAGATGGCAAATTTGCTCCACATCAAGCTTGTCTGAGTGCAAGTCCTGTTTCGGGAAGCATTTGGCAGGCTCAACGGAGGCCAAGGCATACTCGGCGACGCAAGCCGAGACGCAGACTATCTAGCCGCCCTGAGCCAAGTCTATGTGCATCCGATGAACGTGCCAGTCTGACCTGATATGTTCGCGGGAGCCAATCGTGCGTCCAAAGTCCGTAGGTACTTCTCATGTATATAGACACCGCGGAGACGACTCCGCATGTACAGTAGAGCTGCAACTACACTTGCAGCACAATCATACACACACATACACAATCATACACACACAATCACGGATGATCACGGATGATCACAAAGAATACACCCATGAACAGTAGTTTCATCATTGCAAGCGTGCGTCTTGACCTGCTGCTACGTTGAGAGCGCGGCGTAGCTGCTGTTAGGTGCGGTGTTTTATTGGGGATATGCGGGCATGGGGACACAATGTCGTGTGTGCACACAGAACAGAACCGGACAGAACAGTTAGTCAGACCAAGCAACATTAGGAGAGCTTAGTTAGTTAGGCGACATTAGGAGAGCTTAGTTAGGGTTAAGAAAATTGCTTAGCTTGTTCTTAAAAACAACACACACACTAGGCGTGTATCGAGTGATAAAGCGGACCGCATAAGACCGAGATCCACGAAGAGTGCCGAGGTCCGGGTAAGGACCAGCACGAAGCTTTCATCGATAGTAGAACTGAGTGAGACTAAGAAAGAACCACCACAGTTATACTAGGTCTCTAGCAGCTTCGGGACTCCACTTTGCATGCAAAGTGTAAACATCACCTGCGGTTCTTATCATTGTCAAGTTTCGATGAAACTGGACGCAAACTTAAACTGCAGAAATGATCACTGACAGAGTAAGATCTCAAGCCGAGCACCCGGCCGGGGAAAATTACTAATACCTCCGTTTCGTCCCGGTTTTTCTACGGGTAAAAATCTCCCCCTGTAGGACGGAACTTTTTTCGAATTTCCCGTGTTCCGCACAGCCTGTCAGGGGGCCTGTAGTATATGTATGGCGGGCACGCGGCATCGAGTGAAATCTAAATGCACCGCAGAATCTTCAAAGGGCTGTGCATCGTTGCATGCAGTGATCATGGCTGCACACCGCACATCCTCAGCGTCACACACTGAAAACCGGGCGCCTCCCTAGGAACCGACGCAATCTGAAGGGTAACGGTCAGCTCTGCGACACTCTGTTTCGCTCAGAGTTTGACAGGGTGCGTTGAGTGCGAATGTCATGTCTGGCACACCATTCGATTAAGACTTATGCATGTTGTATTGTATCAATTTTCTATCCCAGATCCCCCTCGTGTAGGACTAGATCTTGAGCGCAAACGGATTTGTACCAGTGACCGTTCTCAGGATCCCCACGCGAGACCAGGTGCGCTTCGTAGCTCGCGGTATCCCACCCCAAACCCGCATTGAGACGGGTAAAACGCGCTCAGTGCGGTCAGTCAGGCAGGCAGGCAGGTTGAGTTGGCAGCACTGTAAATCTTATACAAGACACGACTCAGACTCGAGAGATCAGCTGACAAACTGACTTGAGATACACTCCGTGCTACGCTTCCCGCATCTCAAAATGAGCATTTATCCTTCCGCACTGGATACCAGTCTGCAACTTCGACATCTCACCTCAGATGTCAATGCGGGGGATCGTGGGAACACCAGTGCGAACCACAACGTTTCGGCGATCAATCCCATCCCCCCACTCAACCCGACTGAATTGTCTGGCATTGGTTCGTTTCTAAACATGTCCTTGCCAGCTGCACAGACAGGCGCAGCAACGACGGCTCCAGCGAGTCTTCCTCAACCTGCTCCGTTTCAAACGCCGCTACTGGCAGCCGCAACCGTGCCGGCTGTCGACCCCAAGCACCAACTCTCTGCTTCATTCTCACGTTACGCCTCGCAGTCAACTCAGCAAAACGCACCTACAGCGACGAAGGCGCCATTGTCTTCGGCCATGGCAGTCGCGCAAGCCGCAGCGGAGCTCTTTGTACCATCAGCATCGCAGTCAAAATCCGCGCAAGCCCAAGTCGATCACACGTCTCGACCATTAACAACCGTTGCAACTACGACACCTGGAGCTCTGTCGGCGCCCAGTGCTTCGCCAATCCGATCTTCCCACCCTGAATCCAGAGCTAGCTATCATCTATTCCGCCTGCAGTCGCGCATCCAGCATCTGCAAGAGGATATCGACTTGATTCAAACTATGCGTCAGGACGAGGCTCGAAGAGCTATCGCACAGCAGGAAGCCCTGAAGGCGGCTGAGTCGAGGTTCCGGGAGGCTCAGTTGGAGCATCAGCTCCAGCAACAACGATTACAGCAGCAGTTGCAACAGCAGCTAGGGAGTGAAACACAACCCAAGAGTTTATTGCAAAGTCAGCCGCAGATTCGACCATCGACCACCGTGGAAACGCAGGATAAGGAACAGAAAAAACTAGACACGGGAGGCCCTTCGACGAAATCGCAACGGCGCACTAGGCGAGAGCGAGAAGCACAGAAGGTCGATGTCTCAGCGGAATCATCATCGAGCTCAAGCGAGACCTCAAGCGATGATGATAAAAGCCGAAGTCGCTCTCGGAGCCGTTCTTCGCGACGCCGACGTAGCCGCTCCAAAGATTATGAGGAGCGCAACAGAAGACATCACCATAGAAGCCGCAGTGAAAGCAGAAGTCGCACAAGGAGATCACATCGAAGTCATGAGGAGAGTGCAGAGAGGGGCCGAGGAGAACATCTAACGCGATCGCGAAGGTCAAGCTACGACGATGATTCGGTATCATATTCAACCGACTCATCTGACACGAGCTTGAGTATTGAATTGAGGCGGTACTACACACCATCTCGTCGAGGATCTCCGGCAGCAAGGTCGGCTGCTTCGCAACGAACTCCTCGCAGCCCGCGGCTTTCCAGACAGACATTGTTTAAGGACCTTGAGTACACTCCTAGATCCGAAGTGAAACCGATGCTTGCTCCAAGCGGCCCAAGAGAATCGAGAAAGCCTTTTGCACCGACGGCCTCTTCTCAACCAATGGTAATTGGCGCGCAGTCGGTACCTGAGGAATTCCTTCAATTCCAGGCATTCCAAAGATTCCTCGCTGCAAGGGAGCAGACTGCTCAGGATAACCGTGAAAGTGCGCAACCCGCCCAGCCACGATTCAATGGCACAAATGAGAACATACCAGGAGACCAGGCGTATGCCGCTCCCCAATCGGTCTATGCTGCAAGCTTTACACCTGGTTTCACACCACAGTTTACACCTGGTTTACGTCCTCAGCCCATTCCTGCATTTTCAGCACCGAGCTCTCCTCAATCGCAGATAGTTCCACCAAATCCCCAGTTTGTGACCCCTGGACCTCGTCCTGCTAGCAAACAGCCTGCTGGAGCTATGACTGCACCTAAAGAACGAGCCACTCGACCGAGGCGCAAGATCAACTTAGCAAAAGTCATTGCCGCGGCAGTTCGAGAAGCGGTGAAGACGGAGCGACCACAGTCCATGGAATCTGCAAATGGAGTAACTTCTGCTGCGACAGGCAAAGAAGTGCTGCGACCACTCGATACGAGTTTCCAAACGGGTCCTGCTGTTGCCGCCGGCTCTCGCAATCTTCCCGTCGGTTCCCAACTGCAGGATCATCAGCAGACTAACCAGCTGACAACTCAGCCAACTAGTCAACCACAGACCTCAGGTTTGAGTGCATCTGCGGCCGAGGTTTCATCCCAGCACCCCCAACCATTATCCCTCTCCGCAACAACCCAATTGAGTCCAGTTCCACAATCCAGCAATCAGCCATCACAGGTGATTGAAACTCAGAGCCAACATCAGAAAGAACTGGAGCGAGCCAAGATCCGTTCGGAAGTTGCGGCCGAGTTGGCCGAAGCACGCACAACAGAGATCCAGCAAACACTATCCGCGAAGCTGCAGCGCGAGAGAGCCAAAACCCGCATTGCCAAACATGTCATTGCGGCCCGTGAAGGAGACATTGCTCGGTTACGGCAAATCATCCGAAATCTTGGAGCCGGGGATGCACTGAATATTTCAGAGGAAGAGGCTTGGGCTGAGGGCAATGAAGCTGCACTGCGCTCCAAAGAACTAATTGATTTGCTTGCTGGAGAGGATTCTGAAGTGAGCTCAGAGGTGTCTGATGGTGAGCCCACAACTCAGCCAAGAGCAAGTCCCTTTACACGTCGCCAAAGCTCCGCGCAGACTGCAACGGCTGCGACCCCAGCATCACTACGCTCGATTCCAGCAACGCCGAGGAGGTTCTCAACTCCCGCACGCAAAGCGAGTGTGACAATCTCACAGACACCCAAAGAAGAATTTGAGCACCCATCCACACCCAAGCAAAGTGATCGGTTTTCACAGTCTGGGACAGTAGTCACTGATGCCCTGAGAGACGCGCAAACGCTTGAGCATGCCCTCACGGACCTAGCCAGCGCAACTTCATGGATCGAGCATCTGACCGCAAGATGCAAGCAGCTCCAGCAACAGTGCGGCGAGATGCGAGAGCAGAAAGAAAAGGCGGAGTCAGAGGCGAAGGCGAGCAAGGATGCCGCTGTAAAGAGTCTGTCTGATGCCGACACAGCACTGAATAATGCTCTGCAGCAGCTCACACAAAAGCAGTCGCGAATTGAGGAGCTTACTGCCCAGCTAAGTGCAGAGAAGAGCAGGGTTGAAGAAGAACGTTCCAAGGTGGAAGAGGAACGCACCAGGTGCGAAAAGCGCATAGCGGAAGAAAGGGCCAAGTTTGAGGCCGAACTGGCTCAACTTGAGCGCCAAAAGGACCGCACGATCCACTCACTGGAGAAGCGCCTTACAGAAGCCCAGGAAGAGTTGGCGAAGCTGCGGGCACAGGCAGCTGAGGGGCACTTAGTTGAGGGCGGCGCTCTCGAGGCCAAGAAAGCAAACGAGGAACTCGAGGCCGTACGAGATGAGCTGAAGCTGACTCAACAGGCGTTGCTCCACCGCGACGTAGAGGCAAGGGAAAGAGAGTCCGCATTAGACGCCGAACTAGCTGATCTTCGCTCAAAATTCAATGCTGCTGTCGAGGAAGTAGCACAGCTTCGAGAACTTTTGACACAAACAGACAGCGCTCGTGCTGCAGCAGAAAGTGAATCCAACCGTAATAATGAATGCCTTACCGAATTACGGAATAAGTATGCTGAGCAAGAGCGTTCCATAGCCGCATTGGTCGATGCGGCATCCGCCTTCCGTGTTGAGCTTGAACAGGCGCGAGCGGCTCTCGAAGCTTCCGAGCAGCGGGCAGTGACCGCAGAAGCTCATGCTCGCGAGTGTGAGCTAGAAGCAGCCAGATATCGCGATTTGGCTGAGCTTGCAGCCGTGCGCGCTGAAGACGGAAGCATGAACGAAGCCGCAGCCAAGACTGCACAGCAAGTCGCGCAACAGCAGCGTGAAGAGCTCTTCTTGACCGTTGCACGACTCCAAGGCGATTTGACCGGTCTCAATACTGAGCTTGAAGTCACGAAGGCAGAGTCGCAGCGTCGTAGCAATGAAATCTTAAATCTCCGCCTGGAAAACGAATCTCTTCGCGAAGAGCTTCGCCATGCGAACGATCAAAAGCAAGCACTAGTCATGGAGCTAAAAGATACCGCTCGCAAAGTCAAGGAGCGTGAAGACGCGATCGCCCTCTGTCAAGGAGAGATCGATTCGCTGAATCAAGCGATGGCTGAATTGAGAGAATCTCATGAACAGAAAGAACGCGCTGTGGTCACCAGGGAACTACGTGCAGTGAGGAAAGCTAAGGTTTTGGAGTCACATCTCGGATTGCTGCGGCGGTCACTTGCACGGGCCATCCGAGCAGCGGCTGTCTCACGAGCGGCTGCAGTGACCGTTGATCCCCCACAGGAGCATGATCCATTCCTCGTGTTGGACGAGGAAAAGGCACTTGACGCCCAGTCAACTTCTAGTCCTGAAGTCGGTTCATATGATAATCGCATCGCTGAGCTTCCAGACGAACCTGATCCTGAGCTCGAAATGCAGCTTGAGAAGCGTATTCAGGAACTGCTCCTTGAGATCTGTCCTCCAACTGTAGTTGCAACACGTGAGACCGTCCGTGTCGGATCATTTGATGTCCCGATGGCACGACTGTTGGGCTGTGTAGAAGCCCACCTGCACATCTCTAAACTTCGGGAGTCGATACAAGATCTTAAGCGCACACATGATGCGGAGATCCGACGGATGCAGAGATCCGTCGTGGAGATTCGAAAGAATGCAGACGAGAAGGCCAAGGAACTCGTGGAGCTCCAGCGGTTGCGCGAAGAAGAGTCCACAGGCTTCGAGTTGGCACTCCAGCACGCGCAGGAAACAATCACACGCTTAAACAGTGACATCCAAACTGAGAAAGCAACGACTTCGTCACTACAGTCCCAACTTCGTGCCGCGGAGGCACAGTCAGCTCAACTGCAACAAGAGCTCAAGAATGCTGAGTCGGACTTGAGAAAACGACTGGAGAGCGCACGAGAGGAGGTCGAAAGAACGTATTCACAACGACTTGCAGAGGCAAATCAACGCGTTATAGATGCAGAGCGCCGAATGGAGGCGCTTCAGGTGCAGTTCAGTCAACAGCTGCGGACAACTGAGCAGCTTTATGAGCAGTCAAGTATGGAGCGCGAGAATCACTTCCTCGCCGAAGCGGCGCGAGTCAAGAAGGAATTCACGGAGTATGTTGCAAAGCTGAAGAAGAAAATCGAAAACCTTGAACAAGTATGTAGGGATGCGGAGGCTCGAGAGTCCGAACTCTCAGAGAAAGTGTCCAAATTGGAATCGCAGCTAAGAATGACACTTGAGCGAGCAGCCAAGGCTGAGGCTAAAGCGCAACAAGAGGCCGAAGCAAAGGCTCGGGCAGTTGCGGCCGCCACGGCCGTGTCATCGGCAAGTAAGATCACTTCAAGCGTAGTTCCTGTCACCACCGCACTTGAAGCAAGGCCGACATCAGCTAGCTTGAATGTAAGCTTGGCATCTCAAGCTGGACTTGCTGCCACGGCCGATGCAGCAGCCACCATTAAGCGCGGGCAAGCTGCCTTCTCGGCAAAGTACGGTGAGTTCCTGGCATCAAAGTAAATGTCACTTGATCCACACCAGCATTATCCTTGCATAAACACCTGAGGTTGTTATGCGCCATTCTTAACTATCTCGTGGCATCTGACGCATTACTCTCTAATACTGGTATTACCAATCAATACATACATTATGTGGCTACTTTATTCTTCTATTTGTCCTTACTTCTGGCCCAGTTGCTCTAAGGGTGGCATGTCCCCTGATGTTTCCTCTGATTCTTGAGGATTGGCCGGATCCTCAATATCACCGGTTGTGACCACCAACTCATGATCGTGTGATACCTGCTCACGTACAGCAGCATAGCAAGCCTTGTGCGCGAGCGCGCGATGTTTGGAGATTACGCCAAATTTTGGGTAGTCCCTGGGTGGTATTCGGCGTGCATTCTCCAAGACCCACGTCTCTTCGGTTTCACTCCATATCTTTTTGAAAGCTTCGCGACAAACACAGCATGTGGGTGTCTCCTCACCTTCAAATTCATCCGCCAGAATCGACTTGTTTTTGCTTTCTTCGTCTCCAGTGTCATCTTCGTCTTCTGCATCCTGGCCTTCAGATGACTTCTTTTGTTGCTGCTGTTGCTGTAGCAGCTTCTCGCTCTGTTTCTCCGCACCGAACAAGATGTCATCATTTTCGATCCAATCTTGAAGCGTACCGGCCCATAGTCGCGATGATGCCTTGCGTGCGCTCTGTCGCTGGCGGTCATTGATCTTGAAATGCATATCAAGGTGCGCTCGGAATTTCTCTTCCTCAGCGAATCGCAGACCACACGTTCGGCACTTGCGCTTTTGACGATGGATTAGATCTGCGACCACCGCTGGATTCGGTCGCGTTAAGTCCATTGCCAAAACAGACTCCTTGATGGCCGTACCATGTAGAAACGTTGGTAAACCGCTCTCTGTTGCTTTAACTTCATCGTTCTGCTTAGCAATCCCTTGAGGCCCGCGATCACCGTCTCTTGAGTCCTGGGCAGGTGAATCCGCTCCGAACAAGTTCAAAAGCGCGTTGACACGATTGGAGCTTTCGGTATCGTCACGAAGCGGATCTGCACCATATGCATCATCAGCGTTGAAAGACTCGTTGAAGTTTGCTCCAGGAGGACTATATTCTCCACCTCGGACGCGTTTTCTTGACATTTCATCGTAATGGTCATCCCGTTCCACATCACGCTTGGTGCCCAGTCCGTCAGGACCTGGTCCTAGGCCAGGTGGAGGATGCGCAGGCCCGCTGCCATATGGCATTTGTGAGGTAGGGGCTGGGACATAGGGTGGCTGGTGGGGCGGATACATAGCACTCGAGGGCTGGGTAGGAATCGCACCTGGGTAAGAAGGTTGCGTTGGATATCCGGTCATTGTGTGTGGTACGTATCCGGATTGAGGAGGATACCCTGTGTAGTAAGGGTTGGCAACTGCTGCTGGCGTTTGAGTCGTCTCGTAGGGGTTTCTATAGCCCGCTCCCGCAGCAGGGTCAGGAGGTGAATAATGAGGCGGATACGCCTGGTAACCTGGTGCCGCAGGCTGCGGTTGCTGATATGGGTATCCATACGTCGAATATCCAGGAGGCTGATTGGTCTGAGGTGCTGTTGGGTAGGCGGTCTGGGTCGTTGCAGGTGGATAGCCTCCGTATGGGTTGACAGGGACAGTGGGAGCAGGCTTTGCAACTGCGGGCGCGGTAGATGAGGGTGCCCCACTCAGGGTGCCCCTCACGAGCCCACCATACATCGAGCTCGTCGGGTGGGGTGGTGGTGGTGCTGCGGATGCTGCCGCTGCATGTGGCTGGGCCTGGGGTGGTGCAGAGTAGGTAACGTTGGCGCCATACGCACCAAGCTTTGTCTTGAGTTCGCTGAGCACGTCCTGAGGCACGATAGCCATTGGGTACCCCCAGGTATTGACCAGCTTTGCTACGGTTGCAACCTCGCTCTGGGAGCAGATCTTGAGTGTGTTTTCGACCAGTGGGACAAGGTGTGGCGCAAACATTGGAGCGTAGATTGGAATATTCTTCATAATCGAGTCCATCAGATACAGCACTGGCAGCCGAAGCGACATGGTATCGCACTACAGAGGTGCACAGGTGCATCAAGGTGACGACCAGAGTTTGGGAGTCGAAGAAAGTGAGGGTGGTTTCAAGGTATCACGATAAGTCTACGCAATAAGACGCAGCGGAACAATGCACAACCAAGCCAAAGCCACGTACCTTGTAGATCCTCGCGAGGATCGCGTCAACCACGTCGGGCGCCGACGTGTCCGCAAACTCTTCCGCGAGCTGTGAGAGCGCGACGATCAAAGGGCGGATATTGCTCGTGAGCTCGGTGAGCCTGCGCTCATAGCGCGCTCGAAAGGTTTCCATCGGCGAGCTCTTCCTATTTCGCGATTCGGATCGATTTTTCCCACCGACTACCTACAGCTTTCGCGAGATATCCCTTTTGTGATCGGTTTCAAAAAAACACTCCTCCCGCCCCTTTCCGCGTCTGCAGCGGGCAGAAAGCGAGTGCAGCTCGGTAGAAACCAGCACTGTTGGCTGATAGGCACCTCTCGGAAGCTGCTCCAGTCTGGAATCACCTGGAGCCTCTTCCCTGCGTGCGAAAGACGAGTCGAAACACCTGTCTCACACGGGCCCGAAAGCAGGTGGATGGGATCCCCGGATCTGTCCTGGTCCGGAAACATTGCGAACACAATCCAAGCTGGAGCATTCACTGCGCTTCTGTCCGATACAGTGATGCTGTGTCTCATTGCCCACGGCAAAAGATGGGAAGGATTGCGACCGAGCATCCTACGATTTATTCTGTCAGATGATGCTCTATTTGCCTAAAACGCCACACACCCAGCACTCCGGATCCCAGGCCGGGAAAACTTTCAAGCGAGTGTATTCTGCAGGTAGATGGCGGTGTGTCTGGCCTATACTGGAGGAAAGAGGGGCTGCGCTGGAGAGCTTGTGTGCGGCTCGAAAGCTCGTTCTCCACCCCCTCAGCAGGGCTACGCGGCCGCAAGCGCCAGCGGCCAGCGCCTCAGAGCAAGCTAGCCGTTAGATCCGTTGTTTTTGTGAGCTCGGATACTGCTGCGTGTACTCTGAAATCGGTCCATGGTCTTTGTGCATGGACATATAAGTTCCACCATTAAGTAGATCGTGGTATGATCTTGCATCAGGTTTGGGTCTTGACTCCACGCACTTCGTCACAGTGCTGCATATCTGCCGCAATACCTGCCGGCAGTTATTCTGGGTTGTTGGTTTCGCAACGACGAAGTAGATCACGGATTGAGCTAATGCATAGCGGCATGCCTACCTGATTCCCACACGTTTAGGCTTCTACACGCTAGACTCTTGCGTCTCGGGTCATCGTGCCACATCCTCTCCTCGATCCTCCCCACCCACTCGAGTCGAGTCGAGTACTCCATGCAAAACGCTCGGTTTCGCTATGCCACGCCACACTACAGTTCCGAGGAGTCGCACGTGCCCCTGACAAGGTCGCAAAGCCATCATGTCTACCAAGCTCCTGTCCACTACGTGCCTGCTGCCCAGGCCCCAAACCCCTATGCCTTTGCTCACAAGCCCATCGCTGTTCCAGCTGAGCCTTCCGGATCAGGTCTGAGCTGTAGTAGTACTGATGGGAGCGCCCCCACTGAGGATGGACAGACCAGTGGAGTCCCCATGCCTCAGCATTTCTCACAGTATTACCACCATCACCAGCAGCAGCAGCAGCCGCAGTCACAGCCGCAGCAGCCTCAGCAGCCACAACAACAGCAGAGGATACCATTCGCTCAGTACCCTGGACATGGCCATGTACAAATGCAAATGCAAGGGAGTCAGCATCAAGGATTTCATCCGCATCGCCAGTTTCATCCTTATGCACAGCAAGTGGCTCCTCACATGCAACAGCAACCTGCACTGCCACAACTTCATGTTTATCCCTTCCAAGGTTTCAATCCCAATCATGGACATAATGCTGCTCACGGCGCGTTTCGCCCTCAACACCACCAGCAGGGTAACGAGGTTGGTGCTCCGTTCAGACCCGAAATCACTCCACAGCTGTACATCCCGAGCGGTGTTGCCGTACACATCCAGGTTCCTCTTCAGCCTCAGATGGGCGAAAACATGCCACCCAACGTTTCAACACAAGACCAAATGATGCCCTCCCAACAGTACAGGGGCTTGGTACAAAACCATCACGGAGTGAATAAGTTTGTGCTGCCAGCTCCAGGGGTGGCGGTTGAGGTGAGCTATGAGGGAAGTCACGAGAGTGGCAACTCCGCCAAAACGACGGCCACAGGCCTAGATCCCTCACAAGCGGCATTCTACCCGTCGACAGCAGCGAAGCCTTCCCTAGATCATCAAGCCCGAGCGTTTGTGACGTCATGGACGGATGCCACAAGCACCTTGCCCCGATCGAACTCCCAACATCCCAACTTGATCCGTTCGCAGTCTGACAAAAGCCGTCGTGGAGTAGGACGAGAGGCTACCAGTTCTCATGCTAACAACGGTACCAGCAGGGTAGCAACACATCCTCAGGAATCAGAGCCGCAAGATTGCTCCCTGGGTAGTGACAAAAGGACGGAGTCGGCCCCACAACCAGCTCTTCCTTCAAACTCAGGCAATGAGCGCCACAAGGATCTAGCAAAGCTATGGCAGAGCGAGTTTTGGCGTGCAGCGCGACAGAATGCAAAGGTTGCTTATGAAGGGGGCTTAAGATTCTTAGCTCGGGCTCCTTCAGCTCTTCAAAGCAGAATTTGCTTGGATCTGGCCGAGCTTGCACGTAGGAACCACAGAATTCAACAGGCTCGTATTCTGTACCAAGCAGCCATTCATTTGAATCCGACATCTGCCCAAACGTATATCGAATATGCTCGGATGGAGGAGGATGCAGGAGAGCTCAAGAGGTCTCTTTATGCCCTTGAGATGGCGCTGCAACGTTGTGAGCCTCAGGAGGCCTTGCTGATTAAGGCTCTGAAGCAATACGAGCGTGTAGGTGATTTAGCAGGCGCACGCTCGGTAATGGCTCGCGTCGCCGACGCAGACCTGGAGAAGACACGCCGATTCTTAGCCGAAGGGGCTTTGTTCGAAGCACGAGCAGGATCAGAAAAGACCGCTCGCCAAGTCTTCAAATATTTGCTCCAAAATGCCGGTAGTTATGGTCCGATTTACATCGAAGCCGCCAAGTTTGAGGAGAATAGAGACTGCCTGCAGCAGGCGAATTCTATCGTTCAAGCTGGTCTCACTGCCTGCCCAAAGTTTGGACCACTTTGGATTACTGGCATCCGACTGTGCTTCAGACTCACGGCGCGCTCGCTTATTGAGGCGAATCAAGCAGCAAAGTTAAAAGGTGGCAAAATTCTATCACCCGAGCCATGTCCATACCTTAGTCTCTACGAGAAAAACACGATATGTTTCCAACTTCGGGAATTCATTGACACAACCGCTCAGAATGTTGGGGCTGAATTTTTGTGGAAAGTCTTGCTGGGCCGCACTCAAATCGAAGTTGGTCTAGCCAACTTTAAGGCAGCCCGCAAGTACCTCGCTA
>Ga0182741_1003385_pt1 | contig 17070 bp, 16 predicted proteins | sample eDN5th37CBELigOP_FD_128874 | JGI IMG/M metagenome (GOLD analysis project Ga0182741, IMG submission 128874) | Enriched Organic Plus compost microbial communities from Emeryville, California, USA - eDNA 5th pass 37_C BE-Lig OP (version 2) (version 2) ...
CCGAAACGAATTCGACACCGGGAAAGCGAATACGCACCGGAAAAGCGACTGCCATAGGAGCGGCCACCTCCAGATCCTCACACATTTTAGTTCCATAATATATCTTATGCGAATTTTATATGTAGCTGCAATATAGAGATGACACCCCCTTGCAAAGTTCAAATGGCACTCTCCTGCTTTTCGGGGTTGCAGGAGGACGTGGCCGATGGCGGTGGTGTCGATGAGCAACAAGGAGTTTTCCCGGCTCAATGTCTTGATGGATTTAGAAGCCCGTCGGATCACCGTTCGGGACGCGTGCGCCCTGCTTCAGCTTAAACGTCGGCAGGTCTTCCGGCTCCTGAAGGCCTTCCGGGAGCATGGAGCCGTCAGCTTGGCGTCCAAGCGCCGCGGCAAGCCTGGAAACAATCGGCTTCCCGCATCGGTCCGCGACCTGGTTGTGACGATCATCAAGGAACGCTATCCGGATTTCGGTCCGACATTGGCCACTGAGAAGCTGCGGGAGACCCATGGTTGTCCCGTGTCCCGAGAGACGGTCCGCAAATGGATGATGGAGGAAGGTCTGTGGCTGGATCGCCGCCGGCGCCTTCCTTCCGTTCATCAGCCGCGCAATCGCCGCGAGCGGATGGGCGAGTTGATCCAGATTGATGGCTCCAAGCACTGGTGGTTCGAGGCCCGTGGCCCGCAATGCACGCTTCTGGCTTATATCGATGATGCCACCAGTCGGCTCATGCACGCTGCCTTCGTGCCCTCAGAATCCACCTTCGATTACCTGCGCGAGACCCACCAATACGTCGCAGTCCATGGCCGCCCGATCGCCTTCTACTCGGACAAGCACGCCATCTTCCGGGTCAGCAGGACAGAGGCGGAAGGTGGTGACGGCATGACCCAGTTCGGACGGGCCATGCATGAGCTCAACATTGACATCATCTGCGCCAACACGCCGGCCGCCAAAGGTCGGATCGAGCGCTCGTTCGGCACGCTCCAGGATCGCTTGGTCAAGGAGATGCGGCTTGCCGGCATCTCGACGATCGAGGCCGCCAACGCCTTCCTGCCGGGGTTCCTGGCCGATCATAACCGGCGTTTCGCCAAGGAGCCGTTCAGCCGCACGGATGCTCACCGTCCGGTGCCGCAGGAGATGGTGCTGGAGGATGTCTTCGCCTGGAAGGAGGAACGCACGGTCACGCACAATCTGACGCTCCAGTACGACAAGATCCTGTTTCTGCTCGAGCCGAATGAGATCACGCGTCCCCTCGCCCGCCAGCGCGTCACGGTGATTGACTATCCGGACGGGCGGCTGGCGATCCGACACAAGGGTGTCGACCTGCCGTACCGCACCTATGACAAGCTGCGGCGGGTCACCCAGGCCGCGATCGTCGAGAACAAGCGGCTGAGTGAGGTCCTCAGCTATGTGGCGCAGATCCAGCAGGAGCGGGACGAGCAGCGCTCGGCCAAGGCGCCGCGTCGGCGGGGACAGGGCGAGCGTCACATGTTCAAAGTCAGCTGAAGAGCGGCATAGCCATCTCGGATCGGATGGTATTCTGCTAGAAAGCTCATTCCGTTTTCAGCTCTTGCTGGAGGTTTCCTGAACCCAGCACAGCAACCCTGACCAGCTGTGCTGGGTTCAGGAGACAGGTCAGCGCTAAATGACTCGAACTATATACTGGTGTCATTTCTAATTTGCACGCTGAGTGCCATTTCTACCTTGCAATGACATTATATGTGGGAGGAACCGCGTTCTGGGCAGCACGGCCGGACGCCGAAGCAGCCCTTCCCCAGTCTCTATAGACCACTCTCCGGTAGTGCATTGTCGTCGAGCGCGGTCCAGCTGTGCGTGATCTCAGCCACGGCGCCGAGCATGATCGATGCCGAGCAGTATTTCTCCTTGGAGAGTTCGATGGCGCGCTCGACCTTCGCCGGAGCCAGATTCCGGCCTGTGACCCGGTAATCGACGTGGATCCTGGTGAAGACCTTGGGATCCGTCTCGGCGCGTTCCGCCGAAACCTCGACCTCACAGTCGCTGACCTCCTGACGGCCCTTCTTCAGGATCTGAACCACGTCGAACGCCGTGCACCCGCCAAGGCCGATCAGCAGCATTTCCATTGGCCGAATTCCGAGGTTGCGGCCACCATATTCCGGAGCTCCGTCCATCACGACAGCATGGCCGCTGCCCGATTCCCCGACGAACATCATGCCATCGACCCATTTGATCCGTGCTTTCATGATTTCCTCCAAATCTCTGAAACACCTTGATCATTTTTTCGTCTGATTCCCCACCGGAATCGGGCTATGAAACGCGGTCGCGAGAGGAAAACCGGATGAAGCCTTCTTCTGACATTTCCCGGCTGCTGGAGATCATGGTCGCTCTGCGGACGCCCGGGACGGGTTGTCCCTGGGATCTGGAGCAGGACTTCACATCGATCGCCCCCTATACCCTGGAAGAGGCCTACGAGGTCGTCGACGCCATCGAGCGTGGCGATCTGGCTGATCTCAGAGACGAATTGGGTGACCTGCTGCTCCAGGTCGTGTTTCACGCTCGCATGGCCGAGGAGCAAGGCGTCTTTGCCTTTCCCGATGTGGTCGAAGCCATCACGCGCAAGCTCATCCGTCGGCATCCACATGTCTTCGGTGAGACAGGAAACCTGGCGCCGGAACAGGTGAGGGTTCTCTGGGACGAGATTAAACGCGAGGAGAAGGCCGAGCGTCGCCGGGATCGCGAGCGGATGGGTGTGCCGCCGGACGCCCATGAGGGTGGTTTCCTTGGAGGGGTTCCAACGGCCCTGCCCGCCTTGACCCGTGCCCACAAGCTCACGGCCAAGGCGGCCAAGATCGGCTTCGACTGGCCGGACTCGTCTCAAGCCATCGATAAGATTCACGAGGAATTAGAAGAAGTTAAGGAAGCTGCTTCAAGCGGCGATCGAGACCACATCGAAGATGAGATCGGTGATCTCCTGTTCTCGGTGACGAACCTCGCACGCCATTTCGGCATCGATCCGGAAGCGGCCTTGAGGCGGACGAATGCGAAATTCGAGCGCCGCTTCGGGGCTGTCGAGAATGCGTTGAAAGCCGAAGGACGCAGCCTCGACGAGGCTTCGCTCGACGAGATGGAGGAACTTTGGGTTCAGGCCAAGCGATCCGAGCGGAAGGACTAGATCACCTTCGCATTCGGGAACCGGTTCAGGAACCGGGGTTCCTTGCCCTGAACCAGGCGGACATGGAGGAGGGTGCGGCCATTCTCCAACGTCTTCCGCTCAAGGATCTCGGTGTTCTCATGAAGCCAGGCCAGCCCCTGCCCGTCTTCAGCTGCCACGTCGACTTCGTAGGTCTTGCGTCCCATGGCAAGGTGCTGCTCGATGGTTTCGAGAAGCTCCGGCAGGCCCTCCCCGGTCAGGGCCGAGATCAGGATGGGACGTCGCACCGCATCCGTGCGGTGAGACGCCGTGAGCAACCGCTCGCGCTCTTCCGGCGACAGCAGGTCGGCCTTGTTCCAGACCTCGATGATCCGCCGCTGGTCGTCGGGATCGATCCCGAGTTCCCGCAGAACGACGGCGACATCGCCAGCCTGAGCCTCGGTCTCCCCGTGCGACACATCACGGACATGCAGGAGAACATCGGCCTCGACCACATCCTCCAGAGTGGCCCGGAATGCGGCCACCAGCATGGTCGGCAGGTCGGAGATGAAGCCGACCGTATCCGAGAGGATCGCCTTCTCGCCGTGGGGCAATTCGATCGCGCGCGTCGTTGGATCGAGAGTCGCGAAGAGCATGTTCTCCGCTAGAACCTCGGCCTTCGTCATGCGGTTGAAGAGGGTCGACTTGCCGGCATTCGTGTAGCCCACGAGGGCAACGATAGGGTACGGCACCCTCCTCCGGCTCGTCCGGTGGAGCGACCGGGTTTTGACGACGCTCTCCAGATCCCGCTCGATCCGGTTCATGCGTTCCTGGATCAGCCGCCGGTCAGCCTCGATCTGCGTTTCGCCAGGTCCCCCAAGGAAGCCGAAACCGCCGCGCTGGCGCTCGAGATGGGTCCAGGAGCGGACAAGACGCCCCTTCTGGTACGACAGATGAGCCAGTTCAACCTGAAGGGTGCCCTCCTTCGTCCTGGCACGGCGGCCGAAGATTTCGAGGATCAGGCCCGTCCGATCGATGACTTTGGCGCCCCAGGCCTTTTCCAGGTTGCGCTGCTGTACGGGGCTGAGGGCGCAATCCATCACCACCAGGCTGATTTCCTCAGCCCGGACGAGAGCGGCGAGCTCTTCGACCTTTCCGCTGCCGATATAGGTGGCGGGACGCGGCGAAGACAGCGGAGCAATCAAAGACTTGACGACATGCAGATCAATCGCGAGCGCAAGACCGGAGGCCTCGTCCAGACGGGCCTCAGGAGGGCGCGGGTTGGTTGTCTCGCCGTCTGCGTCGCTTGCACCCGCACCAGAGCGGCGCCTGCGGGTGAGATATGGCCCGACCACAAGCGTCCTGGTTCCGGCGGCAACCTCCTTTTCAGGTTCGGCCAGCTGAGCGAGACGATGTTCCCCTGGTGTGCGCGGTTCAGTCACCTCAGGCCTTTTCGCCAGCCTCGTCGATCTGATCGAACAACTGGACGGGCTGTCCGGGCATGATGGTGGAAATAGCGTGTTTGTAAACCAGCTGTGAGTGACCGTCCCTGCGCAGGAGAACGCAGAAATTGTCGAACCATGTGACGACCCCTTGAAGTTTCACGCCGTTCACAAGGAATATCGTCAGGGGAATCTTTTGCTTTCGGACGTAGTTGAGAAACGTGTCCTGCAGATTCTGCGCGCGATCGCCCGCCATCGAAGTTGCCTCGCCAACCCATCGCCGCCGGTCTTGGCTATTGGGCCGCCTGTATATGGTTGTCCGCTATCGTGCGGTCGTCGACCGGCCCTCATATTACAGGGCGAAGTTGACCATTCGGCAAGAGGGTTCCGAGCGTTCTACCCCCTCAGAAGGAAATTTTCCGTGGATGAGCGCTGCCGGATCCCGCAAGGCAGTTTCAGGCAGCGCCGATCCACGTTTCGAAACAGCGCCTATCCGCCAATTCCCAGGGACTTGAGCTTCCGATGAAGGGCGGAGCGCTCCATGCCGATGAACTCGGCGGTCCGGGAGATGTTGCCGCTGAACCGGGCGATCTGGGCGAGCAGATACTCGCGCTCGAAGATCTCGCGAGCCTCCCTCAAGGGCAGGCTCATCAGCTTCTCGCCCCCTGCTCCGCCCGGAGTCGTCGGAATGAGCGTCCCGATCTCGGACGGCAGCATCTCGGCTGTGATCTCTGCATCCGGGTCGCCGGAGCTCAGGATCATCAACCGTTCAACATTGTTGCGCAATTGTCGAACGTTGCCCGGCCAGTCATGGGATTGGAGGACCGCCATGGCGTCCTCCGCGATCCGCCGCTTTGGAAGTCCGGTCGTCGACGAAATCTGGTCCATGAAGAATTCGATGAGTTCCGGCACGTCTTCGCGCCGTTCCGCCAGAGACGGCACGCGGATGGGAATGACGCTCAGACGATGGAAGAGATCCTCCCTGAAGTTTCCGGACGCGATTTCAGACGGCAGATCCCGGCTGGACGACGAGATGATCCGCACATCGACATGGACGCGGGTCGTGCCGCCGACTCGCTGGAAATTCTGGTCGACGAGCACGCGCAGGATCCGGTTCTGCGTCTCGCGCGGCATATCGGCGATCTCGTCGATATAGAGAGTGCCGCCATGGGCCTCCTCAAGCGCACCGACGCGGCGTCCGCCGCCCTCCCCGCCTTCGGTGCCGAAGAGCTCGGCCTCCATGGTCTCCGGCATGATGGTAGCAGCCGTCAGCACGACGAAGGGCCCGTTGGCCCGGTTCGACATGCTGTGAATCGTACGTGCCGTCAGCTCTTTGCCAGAGCCTGGCGCGCCTGTGATGAGTATGCGCGCATTGGTCGGGGCCGCGCGTTCGACGGCCTGCCGAAGCTGGTTGATGACGATCGACTTGCCCGCAATGCGGCTGGCTTGAACTGACCGGGAGCGCAGGTCACGCACCTCGCGCTTGAGACGCGAAGCCTCCAGAGCGCGCTCGGCGACAAGGACGAGTCGGTCGGCCTTGAACGGCTTTTCGATGAAGTCGTAGGCGCCCGCCTTGATGGCGGAAACGGCCGTTTCGATGTTGCCGTGACCCGAGATCATCACGACCGGCAGGTCGGGGTGCTGCGCCTTGATGATCTCCAGCACCTGAAGGCCATCGAGCCGGCTTCCCTGCAGCCAGATGTCAAGGAAAACGAGATGCGGGCGACGTGCCTCAATGGCCGCGAGGGCCTCGTCCGAGGTGCCGGCCGTACGCGTGCGGTGACCTTCGTCTTCAAGGATGCCGGCCACCAGCTCGCGAATGTCGATTTCGTCGTCTACGACGAGAATATCAGCGCTCATAGGCTTGCTCTGCGATTGTCATTGCGGTCCGAGGCGGCAGATGCCTCTTCCGCCGCAACTTGCTTCGTTTTGGGGATCCACATGCGGACCTGTCCGCCCCGCCCGGCGGGATTGTCGACGAGGTCCATGCCTCCCCCATGATCTTCCAGAATCTTCGCGACGATCGGCAGGCCCAACCCGGTGCCGCCCTCGCGGGTCGTCATATAGGGCTCGAGCAGTCGCTGTCGGCCCTCGACAGGGAAACCCTTGCCGCTGTCGGTTACGGCCAGGATCAGATAGTCCGGATGCGTATCGTCCAGCGTCACGGTGATCTGCGGCTGCCCGCGTTCGTCCTCCGGCACCGCAGCGATCGCTTCAGTGGCGTTCTTCACGATGTTCGTGACCGCCTGTGAGATCAGGCGCCGGTCGAAGGGTGCAACGACGGGAGTCTGGGGGAACTGATCGATGAACTCGATATCCGGATGAGCGATCCGCATCATGAAAACCACTTGCCGGATCGTCTCGGCGAGGTCCTCCTGACCAATCGTCGGCTTGGGCATGCGCGCGAAGGATGAGAACTCATCGACCATCCGTTTGATGTCGTCGACCTGACGCACGATCGTATCGGTGCATTGATCGAACACCTCGCGGTCCGTGGTGATGACCTTGCCGTACTTGCGCCGGATGCGTTCGGCCGAAAGCTGAATTGGCGTCAGCGGGTTCTTGATCTCATGCGCGATGCGGCGGGCCACGTCGGCCCATGCCGACGTGCGCTGGGCGAGGACGAGATCGGTGATGTCGTCGAGCGTGATCACGAGGTCGCGCTTGCCGTCGCGAGCCTGCTCGCTCGTCACGCGCACATTGAGGGTGCGCTCCTTCCCCTTGCGGGAGATCTGGACCTGCTCCTGCATCAGGCGCTGGCGGCCCTGAAGCATCTCGAGGAGAAGCTTCGTGACCTCCGGAAGGACCTCCATGATGGAGCGGCCGATCAGCTCTTCGCGAGAGGTCTGGAGAAGCGTTTCGATGGACGGGTTGACGATCGTGATCACGCCGCGTGCATTGATGCCGATAACGCCGGCGGAAACGCCGGCCAGGACCGCTTCCGTGAAGCGCCTTCTGCGGTCGATGACCTCGCTCGCGGCCGTCAGCCCGTCGTGCTGGCGGCGCAGCTCCGATGTCATCTTGTTGAACGTCTCGCCCAAATGGCCGAGATCCCCCTCGCCCCGTTTGACCGGGACCTGGACATAGAAGTTGCCGGTCGCAACCTGATCCGTGGCGTGGATAAGCCGGCGTATGGGAGCGACGAGTCGATTGGCGAAGTTCAGGCCAAACCAGATGGCCGAGAGAAGCACTATGAGTGCGATGAGGGTGAACATGGATGCGAAGGCAAACTGAATCCCGGCCTTCTTCTGATCCAGGTTGTTGTAAAAGGCTACGCCGCTCTCGGCCAAGGCCGGAAACTCCATTGCCTGGCGGTCCACTTCCCGGGCGACATAGAGAACGCGTCCGCTGCCATCGTTCAGCTTGAGGACGGCCCGCAGGATGGTGCCGGCTCCTGGAAGAAGGCAGAGCGCCTCTTCCGTGTTCGCATCCTCGATGTCCGCCCGCGTCAGTTCGGGAAGATCGGGAAGGGCTTTTCCGATGCTCTTCTCCAGAACCTTCCCATCGGGCTCCACGACCATGGCGACGGGGAGCCCGAGCAGGCGGGCGCGCGTGGCCATGAAGTTCCGAAAGAAGTTCTGATCGGCATTGTAGTAGGCGATGGCCCGGTTCAGATCCGCAGCCATCAGCTGGGTTTCGCGGGCAAGAGTCCTGCACTGCATCTCACGGTACGAGTGGGCGATCGCGACCGTGGTCGTCATCAAATCCTTGATGTTGCTCGTTAATCTCGAATCCAGCCCGCGTTCGAAAGAGACCGATGCCGCGCCCGCGATCAGAATGGCCGGCACGCCGGCCACAAGAGTGAAAAGCCCGACGATTCTGACGTGAAGTCCCGCAGCGGCGGCCCCCCGCAATCGGGCGCGGACGAGCTTCTGGGTCTGCCAAGCCACGATCCCCATCAACAGCGCGATCAGGACACCGTTCAGGATGAAGACCCACTGCACGACGCTGTTGGTCGGCAGAACAGGCGTGACACCCGCGAGGATGAGAAAGGTGAGCAGGGCCGAGGCAAGAGCTAGGGGCACAGCGATGTAGCCGATCCAAACCAGCCAGCTGCTCTGGTTGGTTTCCGGCAATGGGCGCTGCTCGTTTACGCTCTGGCTGGTCAAGACTCGGGGCCCCCAATACAGGGTGCCTTCGGTGCAGCACCCATTCCCAGGGTGATGCACCAACACAACACTGTGGTCAAATTATTACAGATGCGTGATCAGGACCGCCCCGAACGGACGACCATCAGGTCCAGGTCCCGTACTTTCTTGCGCAAGGTATTGCGATTGACGCCCAGCAGCTCGGCGGCCCGGATCTGGTTACCCCGGGTGGCGGCGAGCGCCGCGCCGATCAGCGGGCCTTCGATCTCCCGCAAGATCCGGTGATAAAGGCCGGGCGGCGGCAGTCCGTCGCGGAAACCGGAGAAGTATTCGGCCAAGTGGCGCTCCACCGCCTCAGAGAGGCCCTCTGAGTTCTGTTGGACCTGCGGACCGGTCGTTTTCCCGGCGGGTTGCGGCGGCAAGAGCGGCTGCGAATCGAGTTCGGAATCGACAATGGCCCCGGTGATCGTGTCCTGTGGGTAGAGAGCCGCCAGTCGCCTGACCAGATTCTCCAGCTCTCTTACGTTGCCGGGCCACCGGTACCGCTTGAGGCGATCCATGGCCTCGACATCGAGCTGTTTGCGAGACAACCCTTCCCTTTCCACGAGCGTGAAGAAGTGACGGACAAGGTCCGGAATATCCTCGACGCGTTCCCGTAGCGGGGGCAGCCGCAGGGGAACGACGTTGAGGCGGAAATAAAGGTCCTCGCGGAACAGCCCCTGCTGGATGAGAACCCGCAGGTCCTTGTTCGTGGCCGCGACGATGCGGACATTGGTCTTGATCGGCACCCTGCCGCCAACGGTCGTGTATTCGCCCTGCTGGAGAACCCGGAGCAATCGCGTCTGCGCCTCCATCGGCATATCGCCGATTTCGTCGAGGAAGAGCGTGCCTCCCTCCGCCTGCTCGAAGCGGCCGGTATTGCGGGCGGTCGCGCCGGTGAAGGCGCCCTTCTCATGCCCGAAGAGTTCCGATTCGATCAGTTCCCGCGGAATCGCGGCCATGTTCACGGCAACGAAGGGGCCCTGGCGCCGCTTGCCATAGTCGTGCAGCGCCTTGGCGACGAGTTCCTTGCCCGTTCCGGACTCGCCCGTGATCATCACGGTGAGGTCGGTCGGCATGAGCCGCGCCAGCGCGCGGTAAATCTCCTGCATCGCGTGGGAACGCCCGACGAGAGGGATATCCTCGTTCTCGACGGGGCTCGCGCTTGAGACAGCAGTCCTGGGTCGCGACAGCGCACGCCCAACGACGGCAACCAGTTCCTTGAGGTCGAAAGGTTTCGGCAGGTACTCATATGCCCCGCGTTCGGAGGCCTTGATGGCGGTCATGAACGTGTTCTGGGCGCTCATGACGATGATCGGAAGTTCCGGCCTGAGCTTCTTGATGCGCGGCAGGAGATCGAAGGCGTTCTCATCCGGCATCATCACATCAGTGATGATGATGTCGCCCTCCCCCTGAGCGACCCAGCGCCAGAGCGTCGCCGCATTGCTGGTCGAGCGAACCTCGTAACCAGCCCTCGACAGGGCCTGATTCAGAACGGTTCTAATGGCAGCATCGTCGTCGGCAAGAAGGATTTGTCCGCTGGGCATATCTTAGGCCTCATCAATCCGCATCGCTGCCGGGGCCGGCACGGTGCATGGGCAGGAGAATTCTGAAGGTTGTGCGTCTCGGCGCAGGCTCGCATTCGATGATCCCGCCATGGTCGCCGACGATTTTCGCCACCAGAGCAAGACCCAAACCGCTGCCCTGAACCTTTGTCGTGACGAAGGGATCGAAAAGATCGCTCAGAAGCTCGGAGGGAATGCCGGGGCCGTTATCGCTGACGCTCAGTTCGATGGGCAGGCTCACGCGCTCCTGGGAACCAGGGACCTGAAGCCGAACCCCGGTACGGAACGCCGTCGTCAGAGTGATCTCGCCGTCTGTCGCATCGATCCCGACCGCCTCCGCCGCGTTCTTGACGAGGTTGAGGATGACCTGAATCAGCTGATCCCTGTTCCCGAGAACGGGCGGCAGGGATGGATCGTAGTTCTCGACGAAGCGGATGTGGCGGGCAAATCCCGACTGGGCGAGGCGCTTCACATGATCGAGGACGCCGTGGATGTTCACCGGACCGCGCTCGATCGGACGCTCCTCTCCGAAGAGCTCCATCCGCTCGACGAGCTTCACGATCCGATCGGTCTCGTCGCAGATCAAGCGGGTGAGGAGCCTGTCATTCTCGTCAGCCGATTGCTCGAGGAGCTGTGCCGCGCCACGGATCCCCGAAAGCGGGTTCTTGATCTCGTGAGCGAGAAGCGCGCCGAGAGCTGTAATGGACCGGGCGGCCCCGCGATGGGTCAGCTGCCGGTTCATCTTGTCGGCGATGGTACGCTCCTGCAGCATCACGACGACGTTGCTGCTGTCGTCCCCGAGCGGCGTGGCAAAAACGTCCACGATGCGCTCCGGGCCCAGCCGCGGGCTGCCGATATCGACCCGATGCTCGCTGACGCTCGCACCGCGCTGACGGACGTCCTCGACGAGCGCCATGACCGGGGATCCGAAGGGCAGAAGATCCGTCAGTTTCTGCCGCTGCATCATGCGCAGGCTCACCTCGAAGAAGGCTTCCGCGGCAGCGTTCGCATGGACGATCCGGTGCTCGTCTCCGATCGTCAGGACCGGGAGCGGCAGCGCATTCACGATGAGATCGTTGATGGCAACGGTCATGCCGCCTCCCTCTCGCGTTCCAGGTACAGTGACCGCAACAGCGACATCACGAAGCTCGGCTGGTCGGATGTCACCAGCCCGACGCGGACGGCTTGCGGGACGCTGAAGCCGGATTCGACAGCCGCATCCGCATAGGCCGCGAGGTGCTTTCGGGCATGGCGAATGCCCACCTGTTCCCCGTAGAGCGAGAGCAGCCCTTCATAATGTTCCAACGCGAGCTCGGTTTTGTCCTCAGGGCCAGGCTCTTGAATCGTTCGCCCTGCGAGTGCAGCTCCGATCTGGCCCACGATCCAGGGTCGCCCGACGGCGCTTCGCCCGATCATCACGGCATTCGCCTTGGACAGGGCAAGACACCGCTGCGCATCCGCGAGCGTTCCGATGTCTCCGTTGGCGATCACGGGAATGCCGACGGCCTCCGAGACTGCGGCAATGGCCTTCCAGTCCGCAGTTCCCTTGTAGAATTGCTGCCGTGTCCGCCCGTGCACCGTGACTGCGCTGACACCAAGCGCCTCGGCACGTCTTGCCAGTTCCGGTGCATTCAGCGAGGCATGGTCCCAACCCAGGCGCATCTTGACGGTCACCGGGATCGAGACCGCCTGCACGGTGGCCTCGATCAGGCGGCAGGCATGGTCGAGATCCCGCATCAGGGCGGAGCCCGAGTAGCCGCCGATGACGCGCTTGGCGGGGCAGCCCATATTGATGTCGATGATCTTCGCCCCCGCCGCTTCCGCGACCCGGGCGCCCTCGGCCATCCAGCGAGGCTCGCAGCCTGCCAGCTGGACGACATGCGGATCGATCCCCGCGCCCTGGGCCCGCAGCTCCGCCTCTTCCGAGCCTTGCACGAGCTCATCCGAGGCGACCATTTCGGACACGACGAGCCCCGCCCCCAGGCGTTTGGCAATCCGCCTGAAGACGACGTCCGTCACGCCGGACAGGGGCGCAAGCACCGCAGGGACACCAATCCCGATGGGGCCGACCGCGAATCCGCCTATATTTTGATCAGGTTCCATTGTGCCTATTTACTAGCCATTATCGCGGCGGAAGCAAGCCTCAGCAAAGCAGATTTGCCTTCTAATCCGCAGGTGCTTAGGAGAACTCTTCCGTGGAGAGTGTCTGCCGATGTCAGTTGCAGCCCTAATCGTCGCAGCAGGACGTGGCTCGAGAGCCGGTCAGGGAATCCCTAAACAATATCGCCTCTTGGGAGGCAACCCGGTCCTGGCTCGGACGCTGGAGACGTTTCTCGCGCATCCCGAAATACAAAAAACTCTCGTCGTGATCCATCCCGACGACCAGGAGCTCTACGGGCAGAGCCTTGCCGCCCTCCCCCAGGAGCTAGCGAACCGCCTCGCGCCGGTCGCGTTTGGCGGCGAAACGCGGCAGGAATCCGTTTGCAACGGGTTGGAGGCCCTGGAGGCCTTTGCGCCGGATCACGTTCTGATTCACGACGCGGCGCGACCGTTCGTGGCTGCCGACCTCATCGATCGCGCCATCGAATCGGCCCGCCTTTGGAAGGCAGCGGTGCCCGGAATTCCCGTGACCGACACGATCAAGGTCGTTGACCCGCAGGGCAAGGTCGAGGCGACACCGGACCGGACGACGCTGCGGGCCGTGCAAACACCCCAGGCTTTTGACTTCGCCATTCTGCTCGAGGCCCATCGGAGGGCTGCGGCTGCGAATCTGCGAACGTTCACAGATGATGGCGCGCTCGCCGAATGGGCCGGGCTTTCCGTCCATGTGTTCCCCGGCGATGCTGCCAACACCAAGCTTACCCATTCCGCAGATTTCGCCGAGGCGGAGCGGCGCTTGAAGGAAACACCCATGACTTACGTCACCCGCCTTGGAACCGGCTTCGACGTGCATGCCTTCGGCGAGGGCGACCATGTTTGGCTTGGCGGCATCAGGATCCCTCACGACATGGGCGTCCTGGCCCATTCCGACGGGGACGTCATTCTCCACGCCCTGACGGACGCCCTGCTGGGGGCCATCGCCGATGGCGATATCGGAACCCATTTCCCGCCCAGCGACCCGCAATGGAAGGGCGCGTCGTCCGACCGCTTCCTCGCCCACGCGGTCGCCCTCGTCAGGGCGCGGGGCGGAAAGATCGATCACCTCGATGCCACGCTCCTGGCCGAGAGGCCGCGCCTTGGTCCCTATCGGGAGGAGATGCGCCGGCGCATTGCCCAGATCTGCGGGCTCAAGATCGAGCAGGTCTCCCTCAAGGCCACGACCACGGAAAAGCTCGGCTTCACGGGGCGAAGCGAAGGCATTGCCGCTCAGGCTGCTGCGACCGTCCGGCTGCCGGAGGTATCCCATGACTCCTGAGCTGAAGCAGCGGGCCGCGGCGCTTCTTTCCGCCTATGAGCGGCGGGGCCTGAAGATCGCCACGGCGGAGTCCTGCACGGGCGGGCTGGTCGCGGCGCTCCTGACCGAAATCGCCGGCTCCTCTGCGGTGGTGGAGCGGGGCTTCGTGACCTATTCGAACGAGGCGAAGACGGAACTCATCGCCGTTCCGGCCGAGCTCATCGCCACCCAGGGCGCCGTCAGCGAGCCTGTGGCCCGGGCGATGGCCGAGGGCGCGCTGGCCCATTCGCGGGCTGATGTCGCCGTCGGCATCACCGGCATCGCCGGGCCGGGCGGCGGATCGGCGGCGAAGCCCGTCGGTCTCGTCCATTTCGGCCTGGCTCGAAAAGGCGTCCCGACGATCCATCTGGAGCGGCGTTATGGCGATCTCGGGCGAGAGAGCGTGCGCCGGAGCGCGGTCCAGGATGCGTTGATGCTCCTCGAACAGGCCATTCAGCCGGAGTGAACTTCCTTTTCAGGCCCGTCCGGCTGCCAGCGACGAGCCGTAGATGGAATTCGCCCGATCCTCGAAGGCCTCGGTGAATTTCCGGAAGGCCTTGTCGAAGACGCTGCCCATGAGAAGGCCCAGGGCGAAGCTCTTGAACTCGTAGTTGATGTAGAATTCCACCTCGCAGCCGCCCGGCGCGTCCCGGAAGGTCCAGCGGTTCTCGAGATATTTGAACGGCCCGTCGATGTACTCGACCTGGATCCGCAGGCGCGGCTCGTCGAGGGTGACGCGGGTGGTGAAGCTCTCCTTGATCGCCTTGTAGCCCACGCTCATGGTGGCGACGAGCGTCTCGACGCCCTCCCCGCTCTGCACCCGGCGGATGATGCGCAGCTCCTCGCAGAGGGGTAGGAACTCGGGATAGCGCTCCACGTCCGCCACCAGGGCGAACATCTGGGCCGGCTTGTGCTGGACGGTTCGCGTCATGCGAAAGGTCGGCATTCAGGCGGCCTCCTTCATGCGGGTCAGAGCGGATTCGAGCGCCGGGATTTCGGAACGCGCGCGCAGCACGAAGGCCTGCTGGTCCGGCCGCAGGCGCTCGATCATGCGGGCGGTCTTGGGACGCATCTTTTCAGGATAGGACCAGATCCAGCGCATGAACGACCAGTCGAAGCGCTCGGGACCGGCGGAACCGAGATCGGGCCGCGTCCGGCCGTAGTTCCGGACCACCCGCCCGAGAACGGCGAGCGCGCAGCGCCAGCGCGGCAGGTCGAGCCAGACGACGGCGGTCGCCCGTGGCACACGGATGTCGAAGGTGGAGGCGTAGTTCCCGTCCATGATCCATTCCGGCCGTGCGACGAGGGCATTCACGCGCTCGCGCCATTCCGCCTTCGACGGCATCGTCCATCCCGGCCCGAAATACTCGGCGTCGAGATGGATCAGCGGCAGCTTGAGCCGCTCACTGAGACGCCGTGCCAGGGTGCTCTTGCCCGCACCCGGGCTGCCGATGACGAGAATGCGCTGCATGCCCCATCCAAAGCTTTGCTTCAGCCGAGCTTGGCGAGACGGGCCGCCTTGAGCCTGGCGAAGTCCTCTCCCGCGTGATGCGAGGAGCGCGTCAGCGGGGTCGAGGAGACGAGGAGGAAACCCTTGGCATAGGCCGTGGTTTCATAGGCCTTGAACTCGTCCGGCGTGACGAAGCGGATCACCGGGTGGTGCTTCTTCGTCGGCTGCAGGTACTGGCCGATGGTCATGAAGTCCACATCCGCCGAGCGCAGGTCGTCCATGAGCTGGAGCACCTCGTTCCGCTCCTCGCCGAGGCCGACCATGATGCCGGACTTGGTGAAGATGGTGGGATCCATCTCCTTCACCTGCTGAAGCAGGCGGATCGAGTGGAAGTAGCGCGCGCCGGGACGCACCTTCAGGTACTTCGACGGCACGGTTTCGAGATTGTGGTTGAACACGTCGGGCTTGGCCGCGACCACGACCTCGAGCGCTCCGGGCTTGCGCAGGAAGTCGGGCGTCAGGATCTCGATGGTGGTCTTCGGGGACCGCGCGCGGATGGCATGGATCACGTCCGCGAAATGCTGCGCGCCGCCATCGGCCAGGTCGTCGCGATCCACGGAGGTGATGACCACGTGCTCCAGGCCGAGCTTTTCGACGGCCTTGGCGACGTTCTCCGGCTCCTCACGGTCGAGGGCCTGCGGCAGGCCGGTCTTCACGTTGCAGAAGGCGCAGGCGCGGGTGCAGGTGTCGCCCATGATCATGAAGGTGGCGTGCTTCTTCTCCCAGCACTCGCCGATATTGGGGCAGCCGGCCTCCTCGCAGACGGTCACGAGCTTGTTCTCGCGCACGATGCGGTTGGTCTCGGCCCATTTGGGCGAGCCCGGCGCCTTCACGCGAATCCAATCGGGTTTCCGTTGCTGAACGGGCTGGTCCGGCCTGTGCGCCTTTTCCGGGTGGCGGGGGCGGTTATCCTTGTTCAGAAGGTCGAGAACGACGGCCATGAAGTAAACCCTTTGGAGGAAGGAGCCCTGCCCCTCCGGCTGGGCCTGATTTAAGGGCTTTGCCGTCCTTTCGCAAATGCTCAGATTCCGGGGCAGCACTGCGGAACCCGCACCGCCTTTGTCGGACGGCGGATCCTCCCTTCGCCGGCCCCCCAGCCCACCCGCAACGCCATTCGGAAGGCAGCCCTGGCAGCTGGGCCTGGAGCTGCCGCCCGCCGGAGCGTCAGTCAGGCAATCCCCAATCGGGACGCCGTCCACGACGCGCGAACCATCCCCGGCAACGGTCGGTCCTGCCGGGCTGCTCGCCCTGTCATTTGCGCTGCCAAGCAGCGTGTGGACCGGCGCTCGTCCGGTCGTTCGTCGCCGCCTCTCCCGATGTCATCACCGGCCCTGTGCCGGTGATCTCGATTATGTGGGGCACAGCGCTTGTCGGCATCGGGATGGCCGGGACAAGCCCGGCCATGACGGGGAAGGTCCATTGCGTCTCATTTCCCGATCTCCCGCGCCTTGTCATCCGTGCCTCGGACCTCATCCTGAAGAAGTCGCGAAGCGACTGTCTCGAAGGATGATCCAGCGGTCTCTGGAGACGCCCTCGCCTTCGAGTCGGTCCCTGACCGAGACCTCCTCAGGATGAGGGCTGTGTGGTTCAGGGAAGGGCTTGTGGGGTGTGCCAGCCTCCACGTCATCACCGGCCCTGTGCCGGTGATCCCGATCCTCTGTAGCGCAGCGCTCTTCCGATCGGGATGGCCGGGACGAGCCCGGCCATGACGCGGAGAGGGTGAGGCTGGTGGTGAGGTGTGAGGCTGGCCACTGCTCCCCGGTTGCTCCGCCGTTCGCAGGAGCGCATCTTTCGTGATGTCAAAGAGCGTGCGGGTCCAGCACGTTTATCCCCGCGGCGATGTTCGCCCGAGGGGTGAGGGATCGAGGGAGGGCGCGGGGTGCGTC
>Ga0182741_1003386_pt1 | contig 17068 bp, 11 predicted proteins | sample eDN5th37CBELigOP_FD_128874 | JGI IMG/M metagenome (GOLD analysis project Ga0182741, IMG submission 128874) | Enriched Organic Plus compost microbial communities from Emeryville, California, USA - eDNA 5th pass 37_C BE-Lig OP (version 2) (version 2) ...
ACCGATGGGATGGGGATCAGCTACGACCGGCTCGACGATGTGCTGGAGGTGCGGCAGGCCGTCTGATGGCGGCGGATACGGCGGCGCATTGCGGGAGTCCGAGTGCCGCCGTATCGTCCGGCCCTATGCGTACGATACCATCGGCACTGAGCCACACGGTTCTTCTCGCAGCCGCCGCGCTCGCGGCTTCGGCGTGCTCCACGCCGCGCGCCTCTTCGCATCCGGCTTCGGGCACGCTGGGCGTCCCGATCGACGTGGGCGCGCTCACGGCCGGTGAATCCGGGGACGCTTCGCAGTCGGTGCCGGAACGCCCGCGCCCGTACCCGGTGTTCGAGAGCTCGGCGTTCTCGCGTGCAGTGACCAATGGCACGCGAACCCGCACCGGCAGCCCGGGTTCGGGCTACTGGCAGCAGTACGCCCGCTACCGCATAGAGGCGAAGCTCGACCCGGCCGCCAACCGGCTCACCGGTCGCGAGACGGTGCGCTACGTGAACTACTCGCCCGACACGCTGCGCGAAGTAGTGGTCTACCTGCGACAGAACATCTACGCGCCTGGCGCGGCGCGGGTGGTGCCGCTGCCCGTCACCGGCGGAGTGGAGCTCTCGCGCGTGCAGGTGGACGGCGAGGTGCTGCGCGGCGCGATTCGCGTGGAAGGCGTCTCGACCGCGCTCGCGGGCGGCGCGCCGCCGCCGCCGGACCCGGTCGGCTACACGCTCGAGGGAACCGTCGCGCGCATCCGGCTCTCGCGCCCGCTCCTCCCCCGCGGTGACAGCGTGGAGCTCGCCTTCGACTGGTCGTTCTCGCCGCCTCCGGCTCCCGCCGACGGACGCGAGGGGCAGGACGGGGAGGTCTACTTCCTCGGCTACTGGTATCCGCAGCTCGCCGTGTACGACGATGTCGACGGCTGGGTCGCCGATCCCTACCTCGGCACCGGCGAGTTCTACATGGGCTACGGCGACTACGATGTGCGCGTCACGGTGCCATCCGGCTGGACGGTGGGCGCCACCGGTGCGCTCGTGAACGCCGATTCGGTATTGCCGAGCGGTGTGCGCGAGCGACTCGCGCTCGCGCGGAAGGTGGACAGCGTGGTGCACGTGGTTCCGGCCGCCGACCGCGGAACATCGCGCGCCACGCTCGGCGGCGGCCGCGACGGCACGCTCACCTGGCACTTCACCGCGAAGCGGGTCCGCGATTTCGCCTGGGCCACGAGCGCGCACTACCTGTGGGACGCCACGCGCGCCCTCGTGAATCGGGATGGCTGCAGCGACCAGGCCCGCTGCCTTCGCGACACCGTCGACATCTACAGCTTCTACCGCGGCACGCCGCAGGCCGCCGCGTGGAAGGGCGGTGCGCGCTACACTCGCGCCGCGATCGAGTTTCTGTCGGACTATCTGTGGGAGTATCCCTGGCCGCAGATGACATCCGTGGAAGGAATCCTCACGGGCGGCGGGATGGAGTATCCCATGATCACCGTCATCCAGAGCTACGCCGATACCATGCGGCTCGCGGGAAACCTCATGCACGAAGTGGGGCACATGTGGTTCCCGATGCAGGTGGGCTCCAACGAAGAGCGCGCCCCCTGGCAGGACGAGGGACTCACCCAGTTCAACAGCGCGCAGGGAACCATGGCGCGCTACCACACCGATCGTGAAGGACCGGCGCGAGCGGCGTATCTCGACGTGGCCCGCGCGGGGGGCGAAGTGAGCCTCGATCGTCCCGCCGATCAGTATCCGGATGTGGACGTGTACTTCGTGCTCCCCTACATGAAGACCACCACCGTGCTCGTCGCGCTCCGCTCCGTGCTCGGCGACTCGCTCTTCCACGAGGCGTATCGCGAGTACGGACGGCGGTGGCAGTGGAAGCACCCGAAGCCGTTCGATTTCTTCAATGCATTCGATGATGTCAGCGGCCGCGACCTCTCCTGGTTCTGGCGAAGCTGGTTCTACGAGACGTGGACGCTCGACCAGGCGGTGGCCGGCGTGCGCGAAGCGGGAGATACGACCGCGATCGACATCGAGGACCGCGGACTCGCACCGATGCCCGCGAGGGTGACTCTCACGCGCGCCGACGGCACCGTCCAGGAGCTCGAGGTTCCCGTGGACGTGTGGCTGTCCGGTGCGCGGCGGAGTACGTTGCGCGTTCCCTCGCGGCCGGAGATCACGCGAGTGGAGATAGACGCCGCGAATGCGTTCCCCGACATCGACCGGAGCAATCAGCTCTGGACGAGGTAGAGCGCCGCGGACTTTCCACACACGTCCACCATTCACGAGAGAGCCCACCATGCAGCGCATCGCTAACAGAGCCCTCCTTGCGCTCGTCGCCGCGGCGGCGCTCGGCGGATGCTCCGCCGCTTCTACTTCCACCGCCGGTGGTGAGCCCGAGTACCTCGTGGCGCCCGACGCTGCGAGCCGTCCCTTCTCGCCCGCCGTGCGCGCGGGCGGGCTGCTCTTCCTCGCCGGCAAGCTCGGCACCGACAATGGCGGCAAGCTCGCCCCCGGCGGGATCCAGGCCGAGACGCGTCAGGCGATGGAGAACATCGGGGCCGAGTTGAAGAAGGCCGGCTCGGGCTTCGATCGCGTGCTCAAGTGCACGGTGTTCCTGGCCGACATGGGCGAGTGGGCGGCGATGAATGAGGTGTACGCGCCGTACTTCCCCGAAGGGAAGCGCCCGGCGCGCACCGCCGTGGCCGTGAACGGTCTGGCGGCGGACGCGCGGGTGGAGATCGAGTGCATCGCTGCGGCGTGAGGTCCCGGCATCCGCTCGGCCGCGCTGTCTGATCTCACTGCCCGGCTTCGCCGTTTGGCTGCATCGTCGGCTGTCGATGCCTGCTCGTCGTCAGGCTTCGCCACCTGGCTCCGCACGGTGGCACTCTGGGGGTGGTTTCTCGTAGGGAATTGCAGGTCGGCTGCCGGCCCGGCAGTCCGACATTCATCCGGGGAGCGAGGGAGCGAATGATGTACTCGGACGCGATAATCGCCGCCATGGTGATGGCTCCGCCGCAGCCGGAGAAGGTGAACACTCCGCACTGAGACGAAGGTGGTACCAAACCTCGGCATTTATGAGCAAGTGCCGAGGTTTGGTACCATCGTGCCGGCCTCAAATGGTGGTGGCGAGGCGGATATACGTGGGCAGGCTTGGGATGGCTCTGCTGGTTGCTGGGATGGGTCGTTGGAGTAAGCAGTCGCCTGGCGCGAAATGCCGGCACGTAATAGTGTAATGCCGACATTATAGGCCAAAACAGCTCCCCACGGCTCCAGCAGAGCACCTCCGGTACCAGTTCGGTGCCTTCTTCCGGCCTAGTCAGGTGAGAGAGACGGGGCTGACTCCCGAGCGGCTGCTCTTTCGCTTTGGCGCATCGGCCGCACGCGACCGGTGCATTCTCAAAGGGGCCAGCCTGCTCACTTTCTGGCTCGCGGATCCATACCGAGCGACCCGCGCGGCTTTCTATCAGACCTCCGGGCTCGAGGCACGATGGAGGCACTATCTCGCTGCGGGGACGGTGCTGGCCCCACCACCGACTCGGTTCGAAGTCGTTGGAGAGCGGATCGTTCGGTTTCTCGGCCCGGTTCGGAGCAGCATCGTCGCGGGAGAGGCGTTCGACAGAGCGTGCGCTGCGGGAGGCCCGTGGACGAGCCGACAGGCACCGGAGCGCTGAGCGATGGGAGCCTCTGCTATCTCGACCTCAGGAGGTGTCGTGTTCCTCGCCACGGTAGATACGATATCGATCGGCGATCCGTGGCGCCGCCAGTGGACTTCGTTTTCTTTCAGTATGCCCGCTTCAGGTTCGCGCCGGATGACTGGTTCGCCTTCTTCGGGGCGCATGGCTGGAGCGTGCGCGAACTGCGCTATCTCACCATCGAAGGCGCGCGGTTGGGTCGCCGCCCACCGCTACCGCTGCGGATCCGGCTGATGGTGAGGCTCCTCGGCTGGCTCGCGCCGAAGGAGCGGCGCGAGGCGTTCGCCCGCTTCACCGGCTATGCCCTCCTGGAGCCAGCCGCACGGTAGCGCTGCTCGTGGCTCTTTCCGGCGCCCCCGCTTATCTTGCGCGACCCCACGCGCGGGATCATCCGCCGTGACCTGCTCCGCCGACCTGTGAGGTCCCCATGCCGATCGACGAGAAGCCAAGCCGGAACGAGGAAGAGTACTTCCGCAAGCTCGACGCCGAACTGATCAAGGCACAGCGCGACAAGCTGGATGCCGAGCGCGCCGAGCTGGAACGCACGCAGCGCGACGCCGAGCGCGCGCAGTGGTACATGCGCTGCCCCAAGTGTGGGGCGGAGCTCGAGGAGCGGGACGTGGACCACGTGAAGGTCGATGTCTGTCCGGAAGGCCACGGTACCTGGCTGGATGCCGGTGAGCTCGAGCTGCTGCGCCAGACGGAGCGTCAAGGCTTTGGCGGGATCTTCGACGTGCTCGGACGGAGAGCACGGTAATATCTCGGCGGCGCAGCGGGTCCGAGCATTCGACGTCCGGACCCGCTGTGCATGGTGCATGGTGCATGGGGCGCGCGGTGCTACGGTGGCGCGCTCGTTCAAGCGTCCGCCGGAGTACCGCGCGCACCGGTCACGCATCACTCCTCGCGCAATGCCAGCGTCGGGTCCGTGCGAACGGCGCGCCTCGCCGGGAGCCAGGTCGCGAGCAACGCCACCGCCGCCAGCAGAAGCGCGATCGCCGCGAAGCTGAGCGGGTCCGTGGCGCTCACGCCGTAAAGCAGGCTCGCCATGAGTCGCGTGGCCAGTAGCGCCCCGGCGATTCCGACGCCCAGTCCTGCCAATGCGAGCCGCATCCCCTGACCCACCACCAGGCGAAGAACATCACCGGGGCGCGCACCCAGCGCCATGCGGATGCCGATCTCCCGCGCGCGCCGCTTCACGGCGTACGACATGACGCCGTACACGCCGATCGCCGCGAGCACGAAGGCCACGCAGCCGAAGACCACCAGCAGAAGCATGGTGAAGCGTGGACGCGCCACGGAGAGGTCCACCATCTGCGTCATGCTGCGGATGCCTACTATGGCGACGAGCGGGTCGAGCTCCCGCACCACCGTGCGCGCCGGCGTGGCCAGCGACAGCGGGTCCACCGCGGTCCGGAGCACCGCGTACATCGCGCGCTCCGTCGTGCCGGCCGCCGTGGGGAGCTGCTCGTGCAGGAGATATAGCTCCATGGGCACCGGCTCCGAGAGTCCCATGCTGCGAACATCGCGCGATACGCCCACGACGGTGACCCATGGAAGCTCGCGCGCGAAGCGGAACTGCTGCCCGACCGGGTCGGAGTCGGGCCAGAGTGTGCGCGCCATGGTCTCGTTGATCACCGCGACCGGCATGGAGGCCGGCGAGTCCTCGGCTCCGAAGATGCGCCCACGCACGGTGGCGATGGAGAGGACGTTGAAGTAGTCGCGCGTCACCACGCGAACCTGGGGCGACGGCGCCGCCTGCCCGGAGACGCGCGGGCGCCCGGCGATGGTGATGTCCCAGTTGTTGCCGTCGGAAACCGGAGGGAGATCGGACGCCGCGGCGGCAGCGCGCACGCCGGGAAGCGCCGCCATGCGCTCGATCAGGTCGCGATAGTAAATGGTGGTTGCTCCCTGGTCGTAGCGCGACGCCGGGATCGCCAGGTCGACGGCGAGCACGTTCGCCGCGCGGAAGCCGGGGTCGGTGCCGCGCAAGGTCCAGAAGCTCCGCACGAGGAGTGCGGCACCGATCACCACCACCACGGCGAGCGCTATCTCGCCGATCACGAGCGCGCGCCCGAGCCGCTGCTGCTGGCCGCTGGTGCTCCCACCCCGGCTCCCTTCCTTGAGCGACGAGTGCAGCTCTCCGCGCAAGAGCTGCATCGCGGGCGCCAGGCCGAAGATGATCCCGGTGAGCAGCGCGAGCGCGAGCGTCACGAGCCCCACGGTACCATCGATGCGGATCTCTTCCAGTCGGGGGATGGCCTGTGGGTTGATGGCCAGCAGAGTCTTCATCCCCCACCAGGCGAACAGCACGCCCCCCACGGCGCCGGCCAGTGCCAGGACGACGCTCTCGGTGAGGAGTTGCAGGAGGATCCGCGCGCGGCTCGCGCCCAGCGCCAGCCGCACCGCGATCTCCCGCTGCCGCGCTTCGCCGCGCGCGAGCAGGAGGTTGGCGACGTTCGCGCACGCGATGAGCAGAACGAGGCCCACCGCGCCCACGAGGATGAGGAGCGCGGGGCGTACGTCTCCGACCATCTCGTCGCGCATGGAGACCACCGTCGCGCCGTAGCCCATGCTCGCGGGGTACGCTCCCGGGTACTGCTCTACCGAGCGTCGCGTGAGAGCGTTCAGCTCGCGCTGCGCCTGCTCCACCGTCACGCCCGCTCCGAGTCGGGCGATCGCGCTGAGATAATTGGCGCCGCGCCCCGTCATGCTGTCGGGGTTTATGAAGATGGGTATGAACGCCTCCGCGCGCTGGAAATCGACGCCGGCCGGGAGGATCCCCACGACCCGCCGCGCGATGCCGTTCAGAGTGAGCGTGCGGCCGAGCAGCGCCGGCTCGCCGCCGAAGCGGTTCTGCCAGAACTCGTGGGTGACTATCACTACCGGCTCGCGCCCCTGGCGCCCTTCATCGCCCTCGAAGTTGCGCCCGCGCTCGGGTGCGATGCCGAGCACCGGGAAGAGGTCACGCGTGGCGGCGACCGCGCGAACGCGCTCGGGCTCGCACGCGCTCGATCCCGCGGCGCAGCCGCCGGTGAGCGTCAGCCCGGTGCCCGCGTACGCCGCGGCATTCTCGAACGCCCGCGCGAGCCCCTTGTAGTCCATGAACTCCGGCTGCGACACGGCGTAGCGCTCCACTCCACTCCCGCGGAAGGCGGTGAAGACACGGACGAGCCGGTCCGGCTCCGTGTAGGGAAGTGGACGGAGCAGCACCCCGTTCACCACGCTGAAGATCGCCGTGTTGGCGCCGATGCCCAGCGCGAGGGTGAGCACGGCGATCGCCGTGAACGCCGGGCTCCTGCGCAGGGCGCGCGCGGCGTAGCGCAGGTCCTGCAGAATGGCGCTGAACATGTCGGCTCGTCTCCGTTCCCGCTCGTAAGAGGAATCGATCTGCTCGCAGCTCCGCCTGACTCGTTCGAGGTCGCCGAGTCGCCGGACCGCCTCGGCGCGCGCCCGCTCGGGCGAGAGCCCGGCGGCGATGTATTCGTCGACGCGCGCCTCGAAGTGGAAGCGCAGCTCGTCTTCCAGGTCGGCCGTGCGATCGGTCGCCCAGAAGCGGAGGTAGCGCCGCCAGGCGGGGGTGCTCATGCCGTTGCGGTCTTCGCTGCGGACACCTTCGCGATGATCCGCGCGAACGAGGGCCGCCAGCTCGATGGTTCCCGGCTCGGCGTCGCGGTGAAGAGCGAATCGAGAGTGCCCTGCGGGACGTCGATGCCGGATGCTCTCATGGATGGGGCTCCATAGAATGTCTATGGGACATGATGCGATGCGTCACCTAGAATGTCAATGGGAAGGCCCTCCGCCGGATGGGCTATGTTCCTGAAGAGCAGGAGCGACCATTCCTTTCCGATTCCGAGTGAGGGAGCCGATGTTCCGCCGCTGGCGCGCCAGCCCATGATCGAGATCCACGCCACGCGGCCGGGCGGCCCCGAGGTGCTCGAGCCGCGCGAGGCACCGGAGCCGCGCGCGGCGCGTGGAGAGGTCCTGATTCGCGTGGAAGCCGCGGGCGTGAACAGACCCGATGCGTTCCAGCGGATGGGCCGTTACGCGCCTCCGGCCGATGCCAGCTCGATCATCGGCCTCGAGGTCGCTGGCGAGATCGCCGAGCTCGGGGAGGGTGTGAGCTCGTTCGTGGTGGGTGATCGCGTGTGCGCGCTCGCGAACGGCGGCGGCTACGCCGAATACTGCACGGTACCCGCGGGGCAGGTGCTTCATATACCCGCGGGGATGGATGCGGTCCACGCGGCGGCCATCCCGGAGACGCACTTCACGGTGTGGGCGAATCTCTTCCAGATGGGCGGTGTGGAGCGCGGCGATGCGGTGCTCGTGCACGGCGGCACGAGTGGTATCGGAACCACCGCGATCATGCTCTGCCGGGAGTTCGGGGTTCGCGTTCTCGCCACGGCGGGGAGCGATGCCAAGTGTGCCGCGATCCGTGAGCTCGGCGGTGAGGCGATCAACTATCGCAGCGAGGATTTCGTGGAGGTCGTGCGCCAGCGTACGGATGGACGAGGGGTGGATGCCATCCTGGACATCATCGGTGCCGGGTACTTCGCGCGGAACGTCAGTGCGCTCGCGCTGGACGGACGGCTCGTGATCATTGGATTCCTCGGCGGCGCGAGGGTGGAGAACGTGGCGCTGAACGCCATCGTGGCGAAGCGCGCGGTAGTGACGGGATCGCTCCTCCGCCCGCGCACCAGCGCCGAGAAGGCCGCCATAGCCGAGGCGTTGCGCGAGAAGGTGTGGCCCGTCCTCGCCGCCGGCCGCTGCTGGCCCGTGATCGATTCCGTGTTTCCGCTCGAGCGCGCGGCCGATGCGCACCGGCGGCTGGAGTCGGGGGAGCACGTCGGGAAGATCGTGCTCGAGACTGGACAGCGGACGCAGCCGTCCGTCCCGGATGTCGCTTCGTAGCGCGCCGGCCGGCGGCCGAGCAATCGAGGCTCCGCCGAAGGCCATGCGTGCGGGCCGCCGGCGGCCCGCCTCCCCTCCCCGCAGCCGGAGATGTGGTGTACCTTAGTGGTACGCCAACAATGGCCAATCCAGCGACCAAACCGCGAGAGCCATGACTACCACTGCCGAGACCACCACCGAGAAATCCGCATCCCTCATCGCCACCGAAGACCGGTGGGGCGCACACAACTATCACCCGCTCGACGTCGTGGTCGAGCGCGGCGAAGGCCCCTGGCTCTACGACGTGGATGGGAAGCGGTACCTCGACTGTCTCAGCGCGTACTCCGCAGTCAACCAGGGCCACTGCCACCCGCGCCTCCTCGCGACGCTGCAGGAGCAGGCGCACCGCGTGACTCTCACGTCGCGGGCCTTCCGCAACGAGCAGCTCCCGCTCTTCTGTAAGGAAGTGGCCGAGCGCTGCGGGATGGAGATGGTACTCCCCATGAACACCGGCGCCGAGGCCGTGGAGACGGCCATCAAGGCGGCCCGGCGCTGGGGCTACGAGAAGAAGGGGATCGCGGAGAATCAGGCCGAGATCGTGGTCTTCGAGAACAACTTCCACGGCCGGACCACGACCATCGTGGGCTTCTCGTCGGAGCCTTCGTATCGGGCCGGCTTCGGCCCGTTCACTCCCGGCTTCAAGCTGATCCCCTACGGCGACGCCGGGGCGCTCGAGCGGGCCATCACGCCGAACACGTGCGCAGTGTTGATAGAGCCCATCCAGTGCGAGGCCGGCGTACTGATCCCGCCCGACGGCTACCTGCGCAGGGTGGCGGAGTCGTGCCGGACGAACAACGTGCTCTTCATGGCCGACGAGATCCAGACTGGGCTCGGACGCACCGGGAAGTGGTTCGCCTGCGAGCACGAGGGCGTCGAGCCCGATGTCTACATACTCGGCAAGGCGCTGGCGGGCGGCTTCTATCCCGTGTCGGCCGTGGTCTCGTCGCGCGAGGTGCTCGGCGTGTTCCGCCCCGGTACGCACGGGAGCACCTTTGGCGGAAACCCGCTTGGGTGCGCCGTGGCTCGTACGGCGCTCGCGGTGCTCGCGGAGGAGCGCCTCGTGGAACGCTCGGCGGAGCTGGGTGCCTGGCTGCTGGGCGAGGTGGCGGCGATCGAGCACCCGGACATCGTGGATGTCCGGGGACGGGGGCTGCTGGTGGGAATCGAGCTGAAGGGACCGGCGCGCCAGTACTGCGAAGCGCTGCAGCGGCGCGGGATGCTCTGCAAGGAGACCCACGATCACGTGATCCGGATCTCGCCGCCGCTGGTCACGTCGAAGGAGGATCTGACGTGGGCGGTGGAGCAGCTCCGCGCCGTCTTCGCGGCGTAGGGTAGATGCGGCGGTAGGGCGCCGGCCGGCGCCCTACCGCCCTGCTTTCCGCTCCGGCACCCGCACGAAATCGGCGAACTGCTCCACGTTCATGCGGCTCACCTCTCCATCGCGGTTCAGCGAGAAGTCGACGAACCCGACGATGCCGTGCCACTGCCGCCAGACGGCCCGGAAGGTGTCGTAGCGCCAGTGCTCCAGGTCGGCCGTCATCACGCCGTATCGCAGCACGAGCTTGCCGTCCTCGAGGCTCACCTTCGCTTCGCCAAACGCGCTGTCGCTGTACGTCCCGGCGTACTGCGCGAGCGCGAGCGACGGCGAGGTCGCGCTCTTCGGAGCGGCGCTCATTTTCGCCGATCGCTCCGCGCTCCGCCTCCGCTGCTCATCCCGCCTGGCGAGCCACTCGCCGCTCCAGTCGCGCGCGGGTGCGCGGAGGTAGCCATCCAGCGCGCGGAACATCAGCGCGTACGGCACGTCCAGCGCCGCCGCGTTGGTGAGCACCACCACGCCGAGCTTCTCCTCCGGCAGCAGCGCCACCTCGGCCGTCATCCCTTCGATGGCGCCGCTGTGCTCCACGAGCTTGCGGTCCCGATAATCGCTGAGGAACCACCCCATACCGTAGGAGATCGAGTGGCCGGCGGGGTAGCGCCGCTCGAGCGTGATGCGCGAGAGCGGCATCTGTGATTGGTGCGTCTCGTCCAGGACCGCCGCATCCACCAGCGCCCGGCCATTCGACCTGCCGCTGTCGAGCTGGAAGCGCACCCATTTCGCCAGATCCAGCACGTTGGAGTTGATGGAGCCGGCCGGCCCGATGTTGTCGAGGTTCCTGTAGGGCAGCACCTGGAGCGTGTCGCGGATGATGATGTGGTTCGACGCCACGTCGCCCGCGCCACGCAGCGCGCTGATGCTGGTGCTGGTGGAGGTCATGCCGAGGGGTGCGAAGATTCGCTCGCGGAGAAGATCGTCCCACGACTTTCCGGTGGCATGCGCCGCGATCTCGCCGGCCGTCAGGTAGCCGAGGTTGGAGTACTCGAAGCTCGCGCGGAATTGCCACCGCCTATCGATGAAGCGCAGACGCCAGAGAATCGTGTCGCGGGGCATGGTGGTGGCGTACCAGAGCAGGTCACCGCTCCTACCCAGCCCGCTCCGATGCGCCAGCACGTCGCGCACGGTCAGCTCGCGCGTGACGTAGGGATCTGAGAGCTGAAACCAGGGGAGCCAGCGCGTCACCGGGTCGTCCCAGCGCAGCTTCCCATCGCTCACCAGCATCGCGGTCAGCGTGGCGGTGAACGCCTTGGTGGCGGACCCTATGGCGAAGAGCGTGTGCGGCGTCACGGGCTCGGGCTTTCCCAGCTCGCGCACCCCGTATCCCTTCGCGAACACGATCGAGTCGTCGCGCACGACGGCGATGGCCACTCCCGGCACCTGCCAGTCGCGCATCGTCCGCGTCACGTAGGCATCGAAGTCCGCGGACCCGGGCGCCGGCGTCTGGGCCGCGCACGGTGCCGCGGCGATGATCGCCGCGGCGGCCAGGGTGATGATGCGAGGGATCGGCATCGTACTTCAGCTTCTCAGAGGTTCGGGTTGTTGATGCGCTCCACATCGGGGAGCGGGAAGCAGCGCTGGTTGCCATACACACCGCCAAACGCGTAGGGTACTCCGGTCGCGGGTAAGAGCGGCAGATCGTAGCGGCGAATATCACCCAGCCGGTGTCCTTCCAGGAAGAACTCCCGCCGCCGCTCCTCGATGATCTGTGCGTGCACGTCGTCCGGTGCCGCGGCACTGCCATCGTACGCCGGTATCCCCGCGCGGCCGTGCAACTCGTTGATGATCGCCACCGCCCCGTCGGGGTCGTTCGCGGCCAGCTTCGCCTCCGCCAGGATGAGCCGCGCCTCCGCCCACCTGGCTATGGCTATCGGCGACGTCGCCAGCGCGGCCTTCTGCGGCGCCCAGACGATGGTCTGGCCGTTGGCGCCCTGCACGCCGGTGTTGACCACCGCCACGCGAGGGTCGGGCACGCCAGCCCAGGTGACATCGCGGAAGGCCGATTCGACGGTGGCCGTGCCGTTCCTCCACGTCATCAGATAGGGCACGTTCTGGCGGCGCACATCGGCGGCATCGGAAGTCGTGTTCATGACGAAGCCGTCGGTGATGAGCGCGGCGTCCACTCCGGCGCCTGCCTCGTCGCCACGGTCGAGGCGGGCCCGCGCCCGTCCCAGGAGCGCGAAATCGAGCAGCGTAGCGTCGCCGGCCGCGGTTGCCGCCGCGATGGCTTTGTCGAAGCGCGCCTCGGCTTCCTGGAAGAGCTGCTCCGGCGTGAGCTCCGGGCCGAGGTTGATCGCCGCCGAGCACATCCCCTCGCCGAGGAGCACGAGGCTGTAACCGGCGTATGCGGCGGATTGCGCGATGAGCTTTCCCCGGTTCGGCACCTCGGCGTCCGTCCACGCCTCGAGCCGCGCGAGAATGGTGTCGGCCGATGCGCGCGCTACCGAGAGAGGGGTGTAGATTCCCGGCTGCTGGACGCTGGTACAGCCGCCCGTGCCGTAAGGGCCGTCGGAAGGCACGGCGCGCCGGTCGTATTCGTAGTTGGTCGTCGCCGCGACCGAGGTTCCGAGCTCGTCGACGAACAGCGCGCTCCCTCCCACGTAGCGGTTGAAGGCACACTCGAAGTCGCTGATGGCGCCGTTCACGAGCAACTGCGCGTTCTGCGGTACGTAGGCGTCGGTGGCGAGGATCTGGCCGGGGTTCTCCTGCTCGAGCGTGGTGATGTCGCTGCAGGCGATCGTGGCGAGCGCCACGAGTCCCATGCAGATGGCGCGTCGCGTAGCGACGTGGGATGTCGTCTGGCGGCTCATCGGGTGATCCCCTCTCGAGGCGTGGGTGGGCATGGTCAGAACGTGAGGTGGATGCTCGCGACGAACTGGCTCAGCGGCGGTACGAGTCCCTGATCCTCGTTCAGCACGGAAGTGCTCGTGGGGTTGAACCGGACTTCCGGGTCGGGACCGCGGTAATCGGTCCAGGTGTGAAGCTCGCGCGCCGCGAGGGTGATCGCGGCGCGCGAGACGCCGGCGCGTCGCAGCCACCGCTCCGGGAGCGTGTAAGTGGCCGATACCTCGCGCAGCTTCACGAACGAGGCGTTCTGGATGAACGCGTCCTCGATCCCCAGGCTGGCGCCGGTGGTGGAGAGTTGCGCGAGGTAGATGGGCGAATACCGCTCGGGATGGTAATTGGCTTCGCAGAGCCCGACGCCGAGCGCGCCGTCGCAGCGCACCTCTTCATCGGAGTTGAACATCTTGTTGCCCCGCTTGAAGTCGACCAGCGCATAGAGGCGGAGGCGCTGGAAGAGCGTCACGGTGTTGGACAGCGCTCCGGTGACCTTGGGCGTGGGGGTGCCCCAGTACACGAAGGGCGCATCGGCGCACGGAAGCGGCGCCTGACCCGCGCCGCCATCGCAGAGCACGTTGGTGGCGAAGCCGGTAGCTGGATCGCGGTCGGCCCGCACCACGCGCCGCACCCAGAAGCCGCCGATGGGATAGCCCACGACGTTGTTCTGGTGGCGCACGATCACCGAGGGAAGGTCGCCCATGTCATCGATCCGGTCGCTGCTGGTGCCCACGTTACCGCCGATCTCCCACGTCACACGCTCGCGCTGGAGCGCGCGGAAGTCGGCCTGCAGCTCGATGCCGTGATTGCTCACCTTCCCCAGATTCACGTAGCGCGTTCCCGTGAAGCCCACCGACGGCGCGGTGGGCTGCTGCAGGATCGCGTCGGTAGTGCGTTTGTCGAAGTAGGTGAAGTCGAGCGTGAGCCGGTCGAAGAGCTGCGCCTCGAAGCCCAGCTCCACCTCTTTCCCCCGCTCGGGGCGGAGGTCGGAGTTGCCCACGGAGCCGGGGGTGACGGCGTTGGTGTTCCCCGGACCCCGCACGGGGACGAGCGTGCGCAGCGCGGCGAAGGCGGCGGGCTGGCGCCCCGACTCTCCGTACGCGGCGCGCAGCCGCAGCGTGTTGATGAAGCCGACCTTCCAGAACGGCTCTTCGCTCGCCACCCACGACGCGCTCACCTTGGGATAGGTGACCCACTTGAAGTCCTCGCCGAACGCGCTGTTGTTGTCGACGCGGATGGCGCCCGTGAGGAAGAGCCGGTCGCGCCAGCCGAACCGCTGCTGGGCGTATGCGCCGATGGTCGTGTTGAGCAGCTCGTCCTGGCGCGCGGGGTTCTGCAGCGCGGTGGCGGATACCGTCTCGACGTTGGGGGCGGGGAAGCCGCTGCCGCCGAGGAAGCTCGTGCTCTGCCGCGTGCGGTAGAACTGCCCGCCCAGCGAGGTGGCCGAGCTGACCGACGGCGCGAGCTGCGCGCGGACCGTACCCGAGTAGTCGGCGGTGATCACGGTGGTACTCGCCACGGTCTGACCGATGCGGCCGGCGGCCTGAGTGGCGGTGAGGAAGGCAGCCAGGTCGGGCGGCGCGTAGCGCTCGAGGGCGCGACTGTCCGCGTTCGCGCGATCTATCCCCAGGATGAGCCGCTGCGAGAACCAGCTCGCGTAGCGGTGGTCGAAGGTGGTGCTTCCGGTGAAGCGGGAGATGGCCTGCGAGTTGTCGTACAGTCGCTGCGGCACTTCGGGCGGCACCACGAAGAAGCCGCGCGAGTCCGGGTAGAGCACGGGGTGCCCCACCTTCGCGTCGAGCATCGCGGAGACGCTGCCATCGGCACCCAGATGCGCGGTGCCGTCCACGTAGTTCAGACTGGTCGCCACATCGAGCCTGGAGCTGGGCGCCAGGTCGAGGTTCGCGTGGCCGCTGAACTGCGTCAGCGAGTTGTTCGGCTCTATCCCGTCGTCGTCACGGTACGCGCCCGCTACGTAGTAGCGCCACGAATCCTTGTCACCGGAGAGGGAGAGGTTGTACTGCTGCGAGCGGCCGTTGGTGAAGATCGGTGTTCCCCGTTCGTTCTCCTGCTCCACGGCGTTCCACGGTATCACGACGCTGGTCTCCGGATCCCTGGCGTAATTGGTGGGTATGCGCCCTTCCGGGTTCATGAACCAGAGCGTGCCCTGCTTCACGCTCGCCGTCCAGCGCGGCGCTCCGTCGCCGCGCGCGCCTTTCCTGGTGATGATCTGGATGACGCCGTTCGACGCTTCGGTCCCGTACAGCGTCGCCGCGGCGGGCCCCTTGATGATCTCGATGCTCTCGATGTCTTCGGGACTGATGTCGTTCAGCCGCGCGGCCACGTTGGCGCGCGCGGAGCCGAAGCCGCCGGTGCCGCTGGGTCCCGATGCCACATCGTTGTTCACGCGAACGCCGTCGATGTAGAGCAGGGGAGAGCCTCCGAGGGAGAGGCTCGAGCGGCCACGGATCTGGATGTCCGGACCGGCCCCCACGCGGCCGCCGTTGGAAACCACCACCACGCCCGGCGCGCGGGCGTTGAGGAGGCTGCCGAGGTTGGCGGCCTGCGAGCGGGCCAGCACATCGCTGGCATCGATGGAGGAGACCGCGTTGCCGATCGCGCGCCGCTGCTCGCCGCCCGGGGTGCCGGTGACGATCACCTGGTCGAGCGCGGTAGCGCTGGCCTCGAGAGTGAAGTCGGCGATCACCACCGAGTCCGCCACCACCACCACTGCCTGCCGGGCGGGCGCGTAGCCTATGCGGCGGGCGCTCAATGTCACGTTCCCGGGCGGTGCGCCGTCGATGCGGTAGCGCCCCTCGGTGTCGGTCACCGCGCCGGCCGTGCTTCCTTCCAGCCGCACGGCCGCGCCGGCGATGGGTTCGGTGCTTCGTGCGTCGGTCACCCGTCCCACTATCGTCCCGCTCCGGGGTGGAAGCGGCGGCGGTATGCGCTTCACCAGCGCGGCCGAGCCGGACGGGGTGAACACCACATCCACCTCGCTGTCGAGAAGCACGTCGGTGAGCGCGGCCGCGACTGTGATCCCCTCGGCTCTCAGCCGCACCTCGCCGCCGGCCGGCACCACCTGATCGGAGAACATCAGCTCGAGCCCCGCCTGGCGCGCTATGATGCGGATGGCCGCGCGTCTGCTGACGCCATTCAGGTCCAGCGCTATGCGCCGCGTGAGCGCGGGCATTCGCGCGGCGTCGAGCGGCAGTTGCCGCTCCCCGGAAGCGAGGAGGAAGCGGGGGCCGCGCTCGGCGAGCTGGCCAGGGAGAAGGCCGAGTGGCGCTGCGCGTACCGGCTCCGACTGGGCGCTGGCGGCACGCGGGGAGAGCGCGGTCGCTGCCAGCAGCGCGCCGGTCAGCAGAAGTGGAAGTCTACGGCACATGATGCGGCTCCGGTTGGACGTCGTGCTGCGGTGGTCCGGGGGGCGGAATCTCAGCGGGGCGGCGGAGCCGCCCTGCGTGCGTGGAGCGTCATCGTCCGCCCGCGCTCTTCGACGCGGGCGCCCAGCGAGAGCGCCACGAGCGCGATCGCCTGGGAGAGAGGCTGGTCGCTGACCGTCGCGGTGAGCGTGCCTCGCGCAAGGCCGGAATCGGCGACGACCAGTTCGACGTCGTACCATCGCGCCAGCTCGGCCAGCGCGTCGGGCACGGGCGTGCGGTCGAACACCAGCGTGCCCCTCACCCACGAGGTGAAGCGCGTAGTGTCGACGCCGTGCGAAATGATGGCCTCTCCGGTGGGCCGGAGCCTGGCGAGATCGCCGCTGCCGAGGAGCGGCTCGGGGCCGCCGGCTCCGCCATCCCGGCCGACGCGAACGAGCCCCTGAGTCACGACCACGCGCACCGATTGCTCTTCGGCGTACGCACGCACGCCGAAGCGCGTGCCGAGATCGTGGATCAGGGCGTTCGCGGCGCGGACGGTGAAGGGGCGGCTCTCATCGTGCGTGACGTCGAAGTACGCCTCGCCGTGGAGCGTGATCTCCCGGGCGAGGCTGTTGTAGCTGGCGGGTAGGACGATCCGGCTGTCTGGCGCGAGCACCACGCGCGTTCCATCCGCCAGCCGCACCTCGGCGCGCTGGCCGCGCGCGGTCGCGTACTCGCGCGCAGGCGCGGCGGCGGGCGGTGGCGGTGCGGTGCCCGGAGCGGCGTGGTCGGCGAGCCAGGCCGCTCCCGCTACGGCTATGATCACCAGCGCGGCGCCGGCGACACGCCACGTCGTGGTGAACCTTCCGA
>Ga0182741_1003391_pt1 | contig 17049 bp, 8 predicted proteins | sample eDN5th37CBELigOP_FD_128874 | JGI IMG/M metagenome (GOLD analysis project Ga0182741, IMG submission 128874) | Enriched Organic Plus compost microbial communities from Emeryville, California, USA - eDNA 5th pass 37_C BE-Lig OP (version 2) (version 2) ...
CGTCTTCATGTGCAGTCCCCAAGTCCAGCTTGTGATCAGGACTTATTCGAGTATTGTTGCGGACCGTATGGAACCGTTCCTCTGTAACTACGTTGTAATAATCGTCCAGGACCTCGACGAGTTCATCAAGGTAGGGTACTGCAGCTCCCTCTGCACCGAAGGCAGCGTGCTTGCCCTCTCCGTCACCAGTCTTGGGAGATTCGATATTCACTCGAGAATGAAGCACAGCTAGCTCACGATCTTCCTCAGCAAACAAAGCCTTTGCGGCATCCGCAAGATCCTCCGAAGAGGCCTTCAATTCACGGGCTCGTTGAGTACGACTATACTTCGTGCCATATCTCATTCGGAAGAGCCTATTGAGCTGCCTAATCTCTCGTCTACGGCGTACTTGCTCGGCAACTGCTGCTTCAACCGTAACAGCAGGATTGACGGTACAAATGTGGAATGATAGACAGGGTTCATCATAAATCTCAGCTTCCTTAAATTGATGACTGCTGAGCTGTACGAGCGCCTCGCCGGAGATATCTGCTGCCAAGACGTCACCAGAGCTTGACACTAGTTGGACGAGCGGCCATGCTGATGCTGATACTCTGGGCTCCGAAGGGGAGGAACACAGCGGGTTGTTGTACAATGGACCAAGGTATGGCTGAATTGTCCAAGTCAAAGGGACGTCATTTTCGATGCTCTTTTGTAGGTTTTCGAGTGATCTATAAGGTTCGTCATCGTCGCTGAGTGTTTGTGTGCATGCTTTTTGAAGATCGCAACCGCTCTCTAGGTTCAGCTTCGTTTCCTGGCTCGTCGACGGAGCTTCCTCCCGAACTGGTTTCTGAATTGAATTGGGAGAGAAGTAACTGACGTACCGGTCTGGATTCCAATCAGCGTAAATACTCCGTGCGACCGCACCGTCAATAAGTGAAACCGAGGCATGTCGATGCAAACCGATCATGCAGTCATTTGATACCCGCTTTAGCGTGGCTTGATCACTTAGCGCAAAGGTACTAGCCGACTTGAGAAGATCAGTCATCTGTTGCCGGAAGGCAGGATCCGTAGCCAGTACTGAAAAGGAGAGTGGCAATCGCTGTGCCGTTGCCGTGGGGTAGAGACTAGTGTGTGGAGAAAACATGCTTGAGACAATCAAGACGCTCGGCAGTGATGCCATATACTTCACCATCCCATGGAGAGCATCAACAAGATAGCCCGCGGCAGCGATGGGTTTGGGTCGTGGACACACGACAACACGGGACTGCTGCTGTTGTGGCTCCAGTGATGGTCGCCGAAGGGATCGCTTGCGACCCAACTTTGGCGAGGATGCTACGCTCTCGTTACTTTCGGCAGTCTGATTCTGTAAAGAGCAGTTGGATTGCTGAGCAGCATCTGGAGACGCAATGGGATCACTCGATATCCGGAACTCGTTCAGCGTTGGAAGTCCGCCACTTTCGCGTGCCCGTTCTGATGCGATACCTTCCCCCGAGTCGGTGCTGTTGTTGCAACTGGTGTTGCTGGGTTTGCCAAGCTTGTGAAGTGGGTCGGCTATAGCATCTTGGTGTTCCTCTTCATCCTCATCTCCATCCTCATCTTCATCTTCGAAATCCTTGTCTTCATCATCCTCTTCGTCATCTATAGCCTCTTCGCTAAGATCAGTTGGCTCCTTTGCTTCACTGTTGGCACTAACAGCCTGAACATGCGCTTTTTGTTTTTCGATCCACTCCAGACTCCGCTTGCCCCATGGCGAGAGCCCTGGAAGAGTCATGGGGGTAGTAGTCGATCCAGTGGTCCCTGATACTAGCGGAAGGGACGTTCGCTGTCTCTTCGCAAGCCGAGCCTCCGCCCTCTGAACAAGTTCTTTAAAGTACTCGGCCTGGTCCCTGGCCCGTTCAAAGTACCATCGGAAATCCGTGCGTACCTCGACATTAGAGCTTCTCGCATCCTCTACCATGTGCTTAACCTCCTCTGGAGATTTGCAACGCCAGACAACTGGTCTACCTGCATTTTCACTTGCTTCATTCTCGGGTCCCACTGACCAGCCGACCTCACGTCGAAAGTCAGACTCGCGAGCACGGTAGGCAGTAAAGAAGCGGGCGTGGGTTCTTTCATAGATGTAAAAGAGTTGCCGGTCAATTTCGTCCTTAGTCTCATCACGGCGCAGCTCTTCCTCTTCCTCAGAGTCCGAAGTTGGCACGGCGCTCCCAGCATCAGTTGTCGCGCGAGAAATTGCAATATTGTGGTCGTCCACCTTGTCTGCCTCGTCAAGAAGCGCTTTGATTTCGGCGGTATGGCATGACGTAAGGTTAGTCGCCGGAATGTACCTCGACTCGCGAGTGTTCTTTTTCTTGGCTTGTTGAGTGGCTAAGGCCTCAAATGACTCGCATGGCAAGGCAAGGATCGTCGATGTCGAAGCGAATGGAGATAGGAGCACTTCCGCTTCACGGTAGACAATGAAGTGCGCATTGCCACCTCGATACACATCACCATGCTGGGAGGGCACCGGGACGAATCCGCTTTCGATCGTTTTCGGGTAATTGACATCCCACCTCCAAATCGCTTCGTAGCGCACGGGAGGTTCAACGAAAGTCGTGGGAATACCCAGCCTACGCTTGGCTTCGACCTCAGCAGCCTCAACTAAATGGGCGTCGTACTCTTCTTGCGTGATGAACACTAGCATGCTTTTTGACTTGGTCCCGCCGGCACCGGATCGACTCGACGGGTGTCTAGCGACTGCAAGCAGCAGTCCATCACGACTAGATTGGAAGATGGTTGGTCGTAAGCATAAACACACGACGGAGCGATCAGATGAGTGTGTCGCTCATTATGCAGATCATTAGGAGGTGGTATAGTCACTAAAACTAATTCAATCGAGTGTACAGTATGCCAGGTATGTGTAACACGTGGGTGTAACCAGTGTAGACACACACGGTCTCGTTCCGCGGCAAAGGTTTTGCGTATCCCGTGAGGGGTGTAGACCGAGGATGCGGAGGGATCAAGAGCATAGGACAAGACATCGCAGGCAGGTCGATGTAATGCAATGCCGATCCTGCGACAACACTCGATACTCACGCCGAACAGGGGGCTCAAACACAGTACTGAGCCTGTGAAACAATTTGTGGTCACACTTGAAAACGTGTGTAAACTAGTGATTTTGGTAATGAGTCTGGGTAGTGTCTTACCTTTTGATATAACAGTGCGATAATATATCCAGCTTAGCGCTGCTTGGCGCTGTTTTTTCCTCGCTGGCGCTTGACATGGGCTAGTTTTCAAGTGCGCAAAGCATGCTTCACTTGACTCCAAACGGCCCGTCGGACCGACGGACCGACCGACAGAGGGAAAGACGCGGAGCGAACATTTTCCTTCACCCCGGGCTGCAGCCACTGTGAGTCACAGCGGGCGAAAAGAGTCCAGATCGGCTGACGATGCAGAGTGATCTAGTTGTTGAAAATGGGTATTCACGCGCATGGTGTGAGAGGAATTTAATTTCATCACACCCATCACAGTGAGATATTGCGGTTTTCATATTTTAATCACCGATATAACATCGTTCAACAGAGAAATGAACTGCGGTTTCACCCTTCCTCCTGGAGATCTCTCTCGCGACAGGCCGCGTTTCGCTTGATCTGACGGGTACGCAGTGGCCTGCCCACACGATTCGGACCGCTAGCCCTCACTCTACCATGCGATCTTTCTCTTGAACAACCAACAGATCCCACATGCAGTCCCGCACCGCTCTCCTCGCGTTCGCACTTGCGATCGTGCTCGCGCTTGCTTCGGCACAGAAGATTACCCACAAGGTTTTCTTTGACGTCGCAATTAATGACCGTCCCGCCGGCCGTATCGTCTTTGGCTTGTATGGCGAAGACGTTCCCAAGACCGCTGAGAACTTCCGCGCACTCTGCACCGGCGAAAAGGGCAGTGGCGCCTCTGGCAAGCCTCTCCACTACAAGGGTTCCACTTTCCACCGTGTTATTCCTCAGTTCATGATCCAGGGTGGTGACTTCACTCACGGCACCGGTGTTGGTGGTGAGTCCATCTACGGCGCGAAGTTCGCTGACGAGAACTTCAAGTTCAAGCACTCCCGCCCTGGCCTCCTTTCCATGGCAAACGCTGGCCCCAACACCAACGGTTCTCAGTTCTTCATCACCACCGTTGCCACTCCTTGGCTCGATGGTCGCCACGTCGTCTTCGGCGAGGTCGTTGAGGGCATGGACGTCGTCAAGCGCCTTGAGTCCTTCGGCTCCAGCAGCGGCAGGACCAGCGCTCGACTTGTCATCGTTGACTCGGGTGAACTCTCCGTGTAAGTGAGCACAATCGTCATTTTCGACGGAAACGCATAGGACGACGAGCTAGGCTGCGAGTCTTAAGGAGATAGGTGATGGAGTTCCCGTTCTACTCTACAGCAGCGTTAGCCTTGTGCGAAGGTCTTCTTCGCACATGGTGGGTTAGTCCAACACGATTGATGTTGCTGCTGCCTATTTATTGTACCCAGTTGATCTCCACTCCAGCGGCCCTGAAGGCGCACTTCCAGTGCTGTCGGATGCGATTTCTCGCTCATGTCACATCATAAACGGTATACAAATCGTAATCCGCCTCGTCATAGGGCTCATGAATGTGTGCGCGGTTGGAGTCCCAACCCAGGGGCTCCAATGAATATCAATCGCGCTTGTCCTATGCAGATTTCTCCACCCTAAACTTCCACACACAGCTTATGCAAGTGGCTTTGAGGCTATCTGCGCGAGATATAATACAATCCAGGACCGTGCTTGGCCTTACACTGCGTTAACCAGTCCTGCTCTGGAACGGTTCGGCTCTGGAATTTTAGCCGGAAACGGCCAAACAAGCACGAAACAGCGAGCGAATCCAAGACATTATGATTGGAAAGAGCGCGGGATCTGAGGCCAATCAGGCTCTGAGACGTGAAATGAAAACCTTGCTCACACCTTGGCTACTTGAAACTATCCCCTCCTGTCACATGCAGAATGTCCGATCCATCCAACGACAAGCCACTCGACCTCTCCGTGTACTTCGGAGTCATGTCGCGCGACGAATTGGAGCGTCTCGTGATTGAGCTGCTCGTCCGCGATGAGTCCGTGTTTGATATTATTGAAAAGGTATGTATGCCCAATGCATCCGAGTGGTCTGGATCCGCTCCGCCACCTTGCAGCATGCCGCGCGGCCACCTCGGTCATCCCCTTACCTACGAAGCTGCTGGTCCGATTTAGCCGTAAAAGGCTAAAAGTTTGCTCGAAATATTCCCTGACTGCTCCCAATTTCGCGAAATGCACCTTGGGGGTCAGTTCGAGCGGTATGTGTATAGCCGTGATATAGACCTAGAATTGATGCTCATACCGTGTATGATCTATTTCCATCATCGATTTAGCGAGCCAAAATGCCTGTCGACGCAGATGCCCTCATGGAAGAGCTTTTTACGATTGACACAACTGCTGGTGGAAGTGAAGCCGAGCGACGCCTTGCTTGCCTTGAGCCCATCGCAAAACGCGCAGAGTACTACACCATGATGAAGGAATATGAAAGCGCAGCTCTCGTCATGCACAAGGTGACTCTCACGTTCATTACAGACCTGATCAACTACTGCGAAGAGAACGGCATCAAGTTTGATATGGATGCTGAGCGTGAAGCGAGTAGGCATATTTCTAAGCGTCTGCGCCGCGAGCAGGCTGGCGAGGATGGAGAGTCGTCAGATGACGAAGATGTGGATGAATACTTTACTCTCGTGAACAACTTCCGACCTATCCTCGACATGCTTGAGAAGAATTGGACCGCCTTGGCCACACATTACGCAGCAAAGGCAGTCAGTGAACGCGAACAGGCGAGCAAGTCGGGAGAAGCTACGACAGAGACCAAGTCAACGACGAGCGAAACCCAGGAGTCGACATCGGATCCAGCCCTGGGAGAGGGAGCAGAACTCGAACTCGACTACGTGCCCAAGACTCCACTTGAAATCTACACCATTCTTGCCGAATGGGCTTCTCAGATTGAAAAGTTCGTCGGACCTGCATTCAGTGATGCAATGAGGCAATGCAAAGTTGCCCTTAATAAGCTGGGTATTCCCCTTCCAAAGATTGCGAAGCGCGCGCAATCTGGGGAAAAGGATGAAAAGGATCTTTCGAAGCAATCCAGCAAGAGTGGTGGCGACAGTATGAAGGCCAAGGCAACAAAACAAGACCAATCGACCGTTACTGTTGGTCCCAACGGAAGGCCGCGCAAGACGTTGCTCAAAGTCGAGTAACTCGGTTATTGTCAGAATAGAATAGAAAGCAATTGCAAATTTATTCCTGTTGGTCCCGTCTTTCAATCATCTCCATCTTGCCTCCCTGTACTCTGAGGATGTACCAGTCACGATTTTATTGTTTCAATTGGAGTACAGCCCTCAGGTGACGCAAAGTGCATGTATGCTATGTAGCTATTGAACTAGATCTTTGGGATGAGGCCGCACTTCTGCAACTGAATCACAAATTCAGACTGTGGACCATATGCCGTGAGCACATTCTCAGAAAATTCTTGAATCAATTCCTTTCGCCTTTGACTATATGCGCGGATCACAGCCAATTGCTTTTGCGTACTCGCCTCATCTGCAGCGCCATGCATACTGGCCAGACTCTCAACCATTGCGACTTCGCAGTTTGCCAGCGCTGCAGCACTTTGAAGGGTTGGGACTTGCAGTCCCGGGTACGACTTGTGAATGAGCTTGCGCAACAGATACACCTGTGTCTGAGCCCAGCGAAGTATTAGGTTTCGGTATTTGCTCACGCCGGCGGTGTCGTTTTCCTGCAGGGCCGCGTCGTAGGACTGTGTATAAGCCAGAAGCAACAGGGGAATCAGCTCGAACATCTTCTCGTGGCTGAGTGAAAGCGCACGGTAAATGTTTTCTGCCGCAGCCTCAACATGCTGCCGCATTTTCTCACGGGTTTGTGTCAGGATGTTCTTGTAAATTTGCAGCGCCTTCTCGCCTTTGGAGGCATATTTGCCATATTGCTGCGCCAGTTCCATGTACTTGTGGACGTGCTCCTGGGCAGAGGCCAGAGCAGCTTCGGCGATGTTTTCACCTTCGGGTCCATTGCTACTCGAGTAAGTACAGATTCTCTCAACCAGCAGTTTACCTTGCTCCATCTTGGATTCCACCACTGAGACAACCTCGCGGTTGATCTGAGCAGCCCCAAACGCCACGGGATCCACGATTCTCCGAAGCATCACCGGGAGCGGGTTAGCAGGGGGTCGGTCGAGCTTTCCTTCAGGCTCGTTGAGATTATGCGCTTCTCCAAGATCGAGCCAGAAGTCTGTAGCGGGTTCCGACCCAGTTTTCCAGCTCTCAAGTCTGTCGTGTTCCATAAAGGCTTTGCTCTCAGTGCTGGACAATTGCTGCTTGCGCGTTGCACCTAGACGCCAGTCCTCGGCATATCTCTGGAGCGTCTCCTCTCGCTCTTCCTCGCTTGGGACATCGGGACATTTTCTCAGACACCGCATACAACTACACACGAAACCTTTTGTAAGTACGAGGTTCATGCGACGACTGTAGCGTGATTTATCAAGCGGCACGTAGTTCACGAAAATTTCCTCGCCCTCATCAATGTCTCGGATCGCACGAACCTGAATTGTGGCACCATAGTTCGGTCCATCACACGTATTTGACGTGGAAAAGGTGGCGTTAGGATCACAGCAATGATTAAACTGCGCTGCTAAGGGGAAAACTCCTGCCCCAAGTTCAGTCTCGCCGAATGAGCCGACATCGAGTTTAGACAGCAAAAACAACTGAGAGAGGTCCTTTTCCGATTCTTCAGCTTGCAATTCCGGCAGTGCTTTCGTAGCCTTCGTCAAGAAGGTTTGAAGGGCACTGCTCTTGTGGTGCATCTGAAGCGCGTGTTGAGTTCCCTCTTGAATAGCCTCTGTGGGTGCCACCAGTCCATGAGAGTTGGCATTGATGATGCCAGCTATGGTAGCAACCAACTTGATGAAATCCTTGGGTGCTGTCATGGATTCACCGGCCTTTCCAGGGCAGAGCTTTGTTCGAATCGCAGGAGGAAGCAGGAGATAAAGCCCTTTCGCGAAGCCTTCGACGGAGGCGATTTCTTCGGGATCCGCATTCGCAGGCGGAGCGTCTCCTTCCCATCTCAAACGTGGATGCGGATGGAGCGAGAGGACGTAGGTCAAAGGGACTCGGTACACTTGCGTTGAATCTGAACGAGTCTTGTTCTCCTTGTCGTCACTGAGGTCTTTCCCGTTCACCACCTCAGGATCATTCGCGACTTGCTGCCGCTTGTTTCCATTCTTATTCTCAGCGATCGTTGGGAGACACGCATCGCGTGCGGCATCACTGTCGAGTGCGCTGAGCACAAGGTAACGAGTGATGATTCGACCCAGGTTCACCTCAAAGCCGACGTTCTGACATAGTTCTTGGAATCCTTCACAAAGCCGTTCGATGAGTGATGCGATGGACGCGGTGCGAGCGTGGCAGGCTTCTGAACACGTGAGCCAAGCCGCGCCCATACGGATGCGATTTGGTGCTGTTGAGGATGCCGAGGCGCTGGTTGGGTTGCTCTGGCCCCGTTGTAGATTCCTAACTGAGATGACTTTGCCGCAGCAGTGGCACATATGCTGGTAGGCGTCTTGGTGTGGCATCCAGACGTGAGACGATTCTACGATAAGGGTTGAGCCTTTGGGAATCTTCCTTTTCGCGACAGCGCGTCTGCCCATGAAGTCCCCCGACAACTCCGTGACAAAGAACGGTAGTTCCGTGCGTGCATTGATAAACGCCGCGATGGGGCTCTGTCCGGGGGTATTTTCGAGATCGGGTACGGCGTAACGCACTGGGGGCACAAGCTTCACGGCCCCTGACGGATACTGGGAGTACTTGGTTGCCATTTCCCACAGATCCGCAATATACCTATTCTGTTTGTAGCTCGGATTTTGAGCCCAACTGCGGGGAGGCTGGGCAGCATCCCGTGTGACATAGAGAGGATGAGAAACGCTGGATACCGGACTTAGGCGGGGAGTTGTATCAGTTTATGGGTTGGGAGGCTGATCACGTGCGGTATTCCTCCCCAGGCAGCATACAATCTCCCCAGAAGTGGGGGTTCTGATGGATACGGGTGCCACTAACTACTTCCATCGCACAATCATACCGCAAATAACGCGAATACTCGCTCATGCGACTATGTCATGCATTGCCTGATGCAGTCATATACTGCTTGGCGAGATATAGCTGACGCGATAAGTTTGCATCAGGACTGACTTTTCCAGAGGATGGGAGCATGACTTCCGCGATCCCCGGGAATGATTCTTGGCGAACAAACGTATCCAGTGAAGTATATTTCAGCACATGAGTCACAGCGCATATTCCATTGTCCTCATAGCGAAAAGCTCCGTAAAATCGTCCTTCCGGGCGCACCTCATAAACTTGTCCAACTCTTGGTGGATGAGATCAGACGAATCTTGTCAAACTCCTCAACATTCGCCGATCGAATACTCGTTCCCGGTGAGCTTCGACGAGGATCTGATTCATTATTCGAGCATTTCCCCGTTGAATTCGTTGACTATTACTCTCAAAAGCAGGTATAGTGTCTCCAATATTGTCAAATTCGTCGCACAAAGTTAGGTCCAGATCGTATTCCGGTCCTCGGAGGATACCATTTGTCATAGGTGATAGCTGATACGTCAAAATGTCATTAGGCGATCTGGAAGGGTTTGATACGTTCACCGCGGACGAAGCCGTGGCCATTCTTGAGGAACGCATCGCAGCCGGATCCTCAGGATCCAAGGCTTGGAATCAGTATGTCTTGCTCAGCCTGCTGCACCAGCGTGGTGTGCGCCGCCCTGCGGTCGTGGTGAAGCACGGTAAGCAGCTTATTGAGGCCTGGAAGGGGCGCACCAATATGCCCGAACTATGGCAGGTCTATGAGTGGGTTGGCATCGCTGCACTCGACACTTACGATCCCTTCGCGAATGAGTGCAAGAACGCTCTGAAGAAGCGCTTCGGTGACTCGTCTCTCAGGGTGAGGCGATTCATTGCACTCGATCTCGAGAATGCTGAGGAATGGGCTCAGGCTGCAGCCATGTACGATAAGCTAGTTGAGCTCGACCCCACTCAGCCTGGACCCAGAAAGCGTAAGGCCGTCATGCTTCGAGAGCAAGGACGCATCGCCGACGCAGTTCGCGAGATGTGCGAATACGTTGAGCTGTTCTCGGAAGACCAGAGCGCGTGGGTTCAGCTCTTTGAGATGTACATGTGGCTTGGTGAGTGGCGTCTTGCCCAGTTTGCAGCCGAGGAGTTGGTGTTGATCAAGCCTGAGAACTACCTGTATCACATCATGGTCGCAGATGCTGCATACTCTGCATATGCTCAAGCCAGCAGGGATGAGTCCAAGGGCAGCAGTAGTAGTACAAGCAATACTAGTGGCAGTGGAGAAATCAATGCGGAAACGTTGCTTCGGACTGCCAGGGCACACTACGCACAGTCACTCAAACTGAAGCGCGATAATCGACGCGCAGCGTATGGTTTGGCACAGGTATGTAGGAATATGACATTTGCGATGAACTTTTTGCGTGTATAACTTTTTGCATCTTGTGATTCTTTGATGTCCTTAACTCTGTCTCACTCTTGCCCTCGGTACAACCTTCTCATCCTCCTCTACAGTGTATTAAAGCCGCAGGCCCCAAGGGGTCAGAGGACAAGGCCCTGCTCGACCTCACGGCAGAAGTTATCAATGCCAAGTAATGGTTACCAATCAACATTCTGCTGGGTCTTATTCTCCTACATTAGTTTGGATGGCGAAGCGTCCACCAACTTGCATACAATTGTATGACGAAATCAAGTGCCCCCTGGAGCAATCGCAAGGTCGTACCATCAGCGACCTCTGTGGAATGAGTGGCTATATGTACATGTGTGGGCTGTATTTACAAAAGAGAGGGGCGAGGCCAGTTCAAACCTCGAGCAAGTCATTCAAAGAGTTAATCAGGCGATCAGCACGCTTGAGCTAATATAACTTTGTGGGATTTACTTTGGAAGCTGGTCCATCCGGGTCCGTATCCTAGTAACTGTGGCGGCAGCCTCCTGGGCACGAACCTGGTTGTCCTCTCGGACGATGTCGGCCGTGGAGAGGAAGTAGATCTCGCCCTGCTTCTTGAAGACTTTCCTCGAGGCTGGGAGTGACCTCAGCTCGGCGTCCACTGTGTTGCACACACGGGTCTGTGCCCAGATGCAGTTGTCATCACAGGATAGGACCGCATACGACGACATGTATAGCGCAGGCATGTTATATGTTTGGGATATATGGGGTTTGTGCGGAGAGTGGGGAGCAAAAGCCGAATTTGTGATGGTGAGTGAGCCTCATTGACAGACTTTTTATAGGACCGACGATTCACTTCTCAGTGCTGTCGACACAATTAATGGATCATGACAACGCATACCATACACCGTGAGCAACTTCTTCAGATCTGGATGATTTCCCCACAAATCGCTGTGACAAGCATGCCAGGAGCCTAGGCTCAGGGTGGGTTGAAGCAAGATTACGCCCTTTCTGAGTGAAGTAACCTACCTGTCGCTGTGCTGTCGTGAGCTGCGCGTTGAGCCAGTTGCGCATGACCTCGGGAGGTACATTTTTCGGCTCAAGCGCGCGCAGCTCGTTCGTTCCACACGGCTTGGAAGTGTCGCTCATTCGACCCAAAGTTGTTTCCATACAGCGAGATATCTCGCGAGGGGGTGAGTGCCTGCTGCTCACCACGAAGTGTGACGGTGAGGAGTCATACTATCACACGTTTTAGAGTGCCATTTCGAGTACAACCATGCAAGATCCTAGGCCTTTTCCCTTGTTTCCAAACTTCGCCCCGGCTCAATCCGCTCTGGTTGTATTTTGCGGCCAAGATCTCCGCGCATAGCGGGATTACGCCACTCGACGACTCACCATAGCTCATCTTCAGTCGTTATCTATCCATTATACCCCACTTTTGACGTAAAACTATACGCAAACCATCTGAACTGGACGCCGCGTGCGACTTGGTCCCCCTCGACCTGCTGTGAATCGGATTATATCCACCGCGCATCGCATCTTGCCTTGAATTGAAAGCCCACTCGACGTGGCATCACGCTGGAGACAAAATGTCGGGCCAGCCTGAGTGGATCCCCGATGAGTCCGTCGATAAGTGCATGGGCTGCCAGGCCAAGTTCACCATGTTCCTTCGCAAGCACCACTGTCGAGTATGCGGTGGTATCTTCTGCTGGCGTTGCTCGGATCACAAACTTGTATTGAAGCAGTCGGACGGTCCCGTGCGCGTCTGCGTAAGTTGCTTCAATAAGGCCACCCGCAAACCTGCAGGCGAGGTCGCTGAGAAGAAGGCCACCGTAGCTCAACCTGTCATCCTGCAGCCTGATCGTGTCCTATACGAAACGCGTTCGCTTTGCACTTACTGTGCTGTATTTGACCGCGCTGTCGCCGTAGGACTGGGTAATCTGATAGGCGGTAACGGCAGCGGCAGCGGCAATGGAGGAATGAACCACATTACGAAGAACGTATCGTACCTAGTCCAACTCAATGGAGAGGTTTACCTCTACTCGCAGTGCACCGAGCACAACGAAGCCACTGTCACCCTCATCTGCGGTGATGCACACTTCTTCCATCGTATGAATCTTTTTGCATGGAACGACCGGTTTGCCAACAGCATCCCACAACAGCTCCTTGCAGTGGATCAGCGATTCAGTGTCCAACCGAACCTCGCATCTAAGAAGCCAGCGGATGTTTACTTGGCGCCCTTCTTCGCACGCGCTAATGCTGGCAAGGAGCTGGTTCCAGGCTTCAGTACAGCTAACCTCTTGCACCGCATCCGAGCACCCACATGCTCTTATAACGAGGTTACTGATTTCGTCCCGCCCAAGTCCATGGGGTATGCAGGTCTTCCAATTGTCGTCGAGATCGATGTGTGCATTAACGGTGTATTTGTAGATGAGGCTACCATTCATGACGAAATCGAAGCGATCCAGTTATATTATCCTCCCGGAGTCTCATTTTTTGTACGTCTTCGTGCAATGGGAGTCGCGCCCAACCGAATGCACATTCTCAATGCTTACGTTGTCATGATCGATTGCCTGCTCAACTTCCCCGCAGTGCACGTCTCTCTTGCCGCTCTAATCAAGACAAGTGAGGAGTTGCTTGCCACTGCAGCAAGCCCTCAAAGTGCCGCTGCAGCCGCCGGCGCAGGGTCTGACTCCTCATCCTCAAAGCCTTGCGCATACGCCGCACTGGCCACGCGCATCCGGACGGCGCAGAATGCCAAGGCTCTCAAAGCTCATGCACCCCGTGCGCATATTCTTGTCGCATCCACAGTCGAGCGAATTGCCCACTTGGCATTAATCCCACGGTCGATATCATGCCTGCGCAACCCTCGCGTTCTCCCCGAGATCCAATGTTTCATTACCGAGAAAGAGGCGCCTCGCCTGGGTGAGTTGATTAATGATGCCTTGTTGGCACTCAAACTCGCCTTCCCAACAACCCAATGCATTATCTCTCTTTCGATGGACAGCACACACGTCCTGAAGGCCGCCGAGAGCATCACTGCTGCATCGTCATCACCATCGATTGCGATTGCAGCGGGCGCTGGCGTGGGTAGCTCTGCATCCGCTAATGAGCCCCTGCCAAATGTTGCTTCCACAACGCCGATTGCCGCAGCACTCGAGTCCATCCTTGGCGTCGCGCTCGCTCGCACTGATCTAGTTCGGGCTGTCCTCGTCAGCCAGTCCCGTGCAGCAGGCAATACCATAGGTCGCTTCGCTATGCGAGCCGCGCTCCGTACTGTGGATTCTTTCCACGCAACACCGATTCTCAAAGGCGATAGCCATCTCATTGCCATGCGTCGAGCCCAGCAAGGACTATCCATTGAGCTCCCGGGCTCTGCTATGCTGCGGCTAGTCACCCCAACGAGTTCAACCTCAGCTTCTCCGACTTCACCTCCGGGATCACCCAATGGAGCAAATAGCCCAACATCCTCAGGTGTGAGCCCGCTTGCAAACGAAACATCATCCATGGATGCTCTGCGCTCTCCCGAGTCAATGAACGCCCTTCTAAACGCGGCGAAAGCCCGTATCTTGGACCAGAAGCTCGCTATGACTGCATTTAACAACGCCAACCCTAATGTAGTAGTGGAATCCAAGGACAAGAAGGATGCCACACCACCCTTCCAGCTTATCCCAGAGAGTGTCGATCCAATTCCGTTGTTAGCTGTTCTTCGTGCTGCTACAAAGGGTGCAGTTACTGCAAGGGATTTCATTCCACTCTGCGCCATGCAAGCCATCAGCCCCCTCTTCGAGGCTTGCGGACTGGGTACCTTGCCGTTGTCAACAGATCCAAATACGGCGTTTTTCACCGTACTCGGCCATCGTAGTGCATTGGTTGGCACCGATGCAGTCAGCGCAGGCAGCGCAAGTGACCCCGAAGGAGGTGCACCTTCGACATCCGCACAAGGTGTTGCTGCGGGAGTTGCTGGTCAGCAGGAGAATAAGTCCAATGCAGCAAGTGTCGCAGTGGCAGTTGCAAGCAAGGAGTTGCCCACACGGTTCAAGAATGCCATGGCTGTGGGCTGCCATACATTGGCAGATGCATTCGGAACACTTCCTGTTGCCTTCTCACATATCTCCGGAGTTCCACCAGTGTATACCGTGTATGGAGCAGGTGGTCAAGTTAACACCTCGTCGACCGAAACTGCCGCATCTGCTGCCGGAGTATCCAAACACTCAGCCACAGTGAACTCTGTCATTTCCTTGTCACGTGTGTTCAACCTGCGGGCTCTTTATGACGCACTCTTGCATCTGAGCGCAGAGTTGGAACCCTCGTCAGACAATGTTGGCGCAGTCAGAACGTTCTGTGAGCAGCTACGATCACTGCTTCCATCATATGCACATGCATCTAATTTGGGTCTTTCAGCAGCAAATCAACTCGCGAAGCTACTCGCAAGTATCTCCTTTGATGATGCCAATGGTACACAACCGGCCTCGCCAGAGGCTCCTCAACCACCCGCATCCTCAGCTGCCACTACAACAGCGAGTAACAACCAGGCAGCTAACATAACGAGCCCTCGAACCGGACTGGGCTTTAAGGGTCTTCAGCTGCTCTTAGTTCTGAACGAAGGAGACTTCGCTTCAGTCGATATGATTCGTAGATCTAGGCCGTTTGCCGTTCGAGCGGTACCAACGGACTTGGATTCGGCAACGCTTGCTGCGAGTATCGCAGCATCGCGAGTGCAGTTCGTCTCGGCAGCAACAGGCTTCGTATAATCGCACATTTAGCGTAGAATAAACTAGTCAAGAGTCGGATTTCCAGTTTCAGCCTTTTATTATTCGTCTAATCGCTCACAGATTCGATCACTCGCGACCATATCGAAAGTGCCCCAGCTTGCTCCTGGTGCCAGGTCCAAGCGAGAAGCCGTGCGATCGTTTCGTCATCATCTTGGCTCAGCTGCTCCGACAGAATCTTCAACTTAGCCTGGTGTTGCTGTCTTCGGGAGGTAAACAGATAGAGGATCACTTGGCTCCACTTCTGCACCAATGACAAAGATACAGAAATCATTCCCTCGGATAATACACGTGATCGAGGTGGCACTTCAACCTCACACTCTTCGGCTGTGACAGCAAGTATTTCTTCAAGTAGCGTGAGTAGTTGGACTGGCAAGGCAGCTGCAAGCACACGGCATGTATCTGCGCTCGACGTCTCTCCCGCACCAATGGCCAGTCTGATTGGTCTGGCTGATGGCAGAGCGATGGATGCATATTTGATTCCAGTTCGTCGCTCAAGCAATCTAGCAATTGTCTCAGGCCGATTCCCGACAAAGAGCGCTCGAATTGCTCGGATAACCATGGATGTGGGCGAGCGTTCGTCAAGCGATGCGTGAGATACATAATGAGCAACCCTGTCAACAATCCACTCAAGACTAAACTCAACACAGGCCTGGAACAAGGGATGGAAAGGCCCCAGTTCAGGTAAAGATCGGATGCACTGATCCGCTGCGTAAATGCGGTTACTGTCTGCAACATCATGCAGACCAGCAGGAAGGAGTGAAGCTGGCAACGTTCGTTCAAGCGCGAGTCGAAGTGTCGAAGTTGATAGCGAGTTCCTTTGTACTTCTTCGATATTGACACAACGGTTCTCCGATCCATGGCGCTGGAGTTCTTCCAGTGCTTCTTCGAATTGGACAAGGCCGTTGGAGCTCTTAAGGGCGTCTTGATACATCTCAGCCATACTGAGATCACCTCGACCAGAGTTAAAGTCGCTTGTAGGTTGAGCCTGACCTGCAAATGACTCGAGTACGGATTCAATGCGCCCGGTGGCAGGTACAACACTGATTGACTTCTGATCCAAGTCAACATTATGAACAATTTGGAACTGGGGTGGAACGTGAACATCGTCATTCATCAGACTTGGAGTGATCGTGACTCGACAGCTTCCCTCGGGTCGCAGCCAAGGCAGCTCGAGTGGCCATGGTACAATTGCCAAAGTTGGCTCGGGGACTTGAAGTACCGCTTCGTCGGTCTTGACTCGCTTGTTTTGGCTATCTGATGCGCTTGCTATGCCGCGAATCGAAGCGCAGCGCTGACTCAAAATCTGAGCCGCAAGTGCAAACATCTCGAAAGAGATATTTGAAACTTTGAGGGATTGAGCATGTGTTTCTGAACTTTTATCATCCGCATCGGCATCTGCTGCACTAATACTCTGATCATAGAGCGTCCGAATATCGGCTCTTTCAATACGTACGTGGGCGACTGCCCTCGATTCACTGAAGGGGCAGTCTTTCGTCTCAGATTCGGATGAGCTACCTTGCGATTCATGAAGTGAAGGTACGGAAAAGTATGAAAGTTCAGTATCAGTCCATCCATTCAAACCTTTGATACAGGCTGGAAGTAGAGGGACCTGAATCGTGTCGGTAAGACTTGTCAAATCTTTTGCTTGGCGGTGAATTTGTGTGCGAAGCCTGTTAGCGGCCCAGCTTTTGTACGATGTAACGAGCGCCTCGTCAAGGGTTAACCATCGAAGGAAATCATACAGTTTCGAGTGTTTGCCGAGA
>Ga0182741_1003392_pt1 | contig 17049 bp, 5 predicted proteins | sample eDN5th37CBELigOP_FD_128874 | JGI IMG/M metagenome (GOLD analysis project Ga0182741, IMG submission 128874) | Enriched Organic Plus compost microbial communities from Emeryville, California, USA - eDNA 5th pass 37_C BE-Lig OP (version 2) (version 2) ...
CCATTGACCTCGAGCAGCCAGACCTTCAAATCTGCGTCGATCAAGATATCGTATCCATACAGAGCAAAGCTATTTTCGTCCGAAATCATGATCTTCTGGACGGCCAGGAGGGCTCTGACAATTACTCGCTCAATATCATTGAACAGCTTGTTAGTACGCGCCTCTCCAACTTTGCTCATGAGATAATGCTTCAATGAGCGGATGTCCCATTTCCCTCCACTATCTGCGTCATAGTCCGGACCTGCCTTCTGCACTGCTACGTTCGTAAGATGCACAAAACTGTTGGCCATGTCCGAATCTGACATGGAAAATCTTGTGGAACTGAATCTACAGAAGGCATCACGGCATAGCCAGACCGTCAATGGGTTGTAGGATGGCACAAGTACATAAATTCGACAATCAAACTTCTTTCCTCCGATTAACAGAGGTCGAGATATGTACTCCTGCGCGATATAACTCTCTGTGGCAGCCGACACGGCCTGTTCATCATCGTTGGTTTCGTCGGAGGTCTGATTCCCATTAGTCATACCATCTAGCGTTACCTTGCCATCTTTCCAATCAGAAACCGCCTTGAGTTTGTCAACGAGGAAGATGCCCCGGCCCTGGCATTGAGAAATAGGCTTCATGATCCAAATACACTGGCTTTTCTTAAAGGCGTCTACGAAGATGGTATATTCGCCGGGCAGGACGTATGTGTCTGGCATAAAGTCGTACTCGGCAGCCTCTTGTGTCTTACCCTCCTTCTGCAGTGTGCGCCGCATCCTTCGAACATTCTTGAAGAGCAGGTCCTTGCGTGTAATCTCATAAAAATTACGGTAGTGATTGACTCGCTGGTGGGAATCCAGATGCACTTTGCAGTACACGCCTCGGATCCAGTCTCTTGGCATCCAACCAATATCCCATTCTGTTTCCGAAGTGGTTTCCTCGTAGCCTTTGGCTCGTAGTACATCCAATATAGTATTTGTCAAGTGGCATCTGAATCGGACCCTTTGATTTGTGTCCCGGACACGGACCTTTCTTCTCCTATAGGTGTGTAGTATTAATAAGGAACGAATACAGTGAGCATCAGTTAAGATAACTGCAATTTCAATACAACGTTGATGCGCTAGCCAGGCGAATAAAAAGCGGAATTGCGCGCTTCAGCCGTCAAACAGGCGAAGCGATACGTAGACGTACATCCTCCAGATATTGCATACACCTTCGAAATACTTCCGACGTATTTCGTTTCGCTCTTCAGCCGACACCAGTGCAAGTTCGCTCGCGTCAGGTGGTTCGATCATATGTGGTTCTGATTGAGCAGTGGCAGTTGTAGCTAGAGTAGCACTCTCCCGGCGGGGCACGTACAATCTGTTTGTACTTGCAATGGCAGTTTGGTTCAATGGGAGATGCGCCGTCGAAGTCACCGTCGGCTGTGGGGGAACTGCGGTTGAACCAAACGCAAAGACCGCCCCTGCTTGAGAATTATCTGGTGCACTAGGTCCGCGCCGGTTCACAGTACGAACACTGCCACCCACACCACTACCGCCACTTACTTGGCTTTGTGGCTTAGCACGTGGAGGCCCAGGGCGTGGCATGTCTCGTTCAGGGTCCTCATAAGTTTCGCTGTCGGATGCATTGTCCATCGGACTAGGTGCTTCACGAGCCTTCGATGGCCTCGGGTCCACTTGAGACTCACTAGACTCGTCTGGGTCCGGCGCTCGCTGTGGTGTGTCGGGTTCATCATCTTCCTCAGCGTCAGGTCGGAGTGGCACGCGACAGGGCTGCTTAAAAACCCGGGTTGGTTGTTTGACAACTTTACGTGCAGCCTGAAGCTGTGCCCGGCTGTTCGGAGCCGTGGATGGAGGCTTCCTTGCTCCTTGTAACGTCTTTGTGGTCGAGTTGCTTAGGGTGCTAGGGTGTTGGGTAGTACCGTTCGGCCTTGCCATGCCCTGAGAGTTGTCCTGGGTGCTGGCCTCGGAAGATTGGTCTGCTGTGAGCAATGCATCAGCTTTAACCCGCGGTGGTCTTAAGCCTGAGCTATAACATGGGGGATCAGGTTCGGGGACTTTTGCTAACAATGAAGTCGAACTGCCTTCAAGGCTTGACACGTCTTTGGCAACGAGAGACTTGGCGCGTGCAGCATTCCCAGGCGCTCCGATGCTGTGACCTTTCCCGGCACCCCCTTCGTGATGCAGCAACGCATGTCGGAGTGCAGACAAACTCTTGGTCAGTTGTGTATCATTTGTTACGGTTGACAAAGAATTCGATGAGTGGCTCGCTATAGAAACTCCTGGTCCTACCGGAGTCGAGCTCGGGCCGCTTAGGTTAGCGGTCTGTGCGACAGCTGATATGGAATATGGCCGATCCTGCACCGCAGCGCCTCCGGAGATACGCAAGCCGAGAGACTGTCCAGAGCCTGCCGCTGAGTTGGGTCTCGGCGCGAGTTTAGCATCGGCAAGTGAACTTGTCAATGACGACCTGTGCTGATGGGGATACCCGGAATGGGAAGGGCCGAAGCCGGCTCCAACAGCACCTGTGCTGACTACACTGTGCCCTGATAGGCCCGCGCCGCCATTGGCAGCAGCAGTAGCGCTGCCTCTCAGGAAAGTGGGTGTCTTGGCCTCGGAGCCAGAGGCTAGGCCAGATAGAGGGTGGTTCTGGACCGGATTGACATTCAGACGCTTCTGAGAGACCAGGCCCGAGTCGAGCATGTTGTTATGCGACTCGGGTTCACTGCGACACCAAAGAATTGGGTTTTTCGTCTCGTCACCCCACAGTACTGTTCAATCAATGACTTGGATCGATAGTCCAAGTGTGCTGCAGAATTGAATAACTGTGGTTTTCAGGCGGTTTGGGATAATTTATCCGGTCCCAAACTGCCGCTACCCGAAGCAAGCTGAGTGAGTGAGGCAACGACGTAAATTTCGTCGCATGCACTCACGGTTGCGTGCGTATTTCAGCCCCCTAGCAAACCTAGAAAAGTGTCAATTCAAATCGCTTTTCGGGCCGAGAGCCTTTGAAATTCAAACTCAGTTGCTGGCAAGGTCACTGGCTTGAGCGAGGAACTGGGCGGTGAGCGACGCATTTCGCACGTAATCAGCAATGAATTAGAAACTTGTATGAGAGTATGTTCGGATTAGAGGTATCGGCCGAGTCTAGTAACAAAGGGGAGATGCACTAGTGCAGCGGATATACAACCCTGTGTGAATGACTAATGTAGACTGGGTTTGTTATCAGACCATTACGCAACTGAAACGCGAATGGCCGTCTTAATGTTATTCAGAGGCAAGCCTGTTTGACCGAGTTTAAGCAACTTACGGCATAATAGTAGGCTTGGGTGGGACGTCAAGCATCAGTCGTCCACCCTGAGGTTGGCTCGAAGAATAGCGATAGCACGCCTTGTTATGTAGGAAAAGCTTGTTCCCAACAAATAGGAAAGTATCTGAAGTGTTTGTGTCGTAGTCTCCACTCAAAATGCGCTCCTTTACCTCGCTGCTGAGCGCTGGTACCTCGTACTCGGTCTCCCACGTGTTGACAGTGTTTGGAGGGCAGAAGCTGAAGGTAAAGTCGTATGACCGAATGAGGGTATTGCCACAGTAGTGTCGCTCAATCATACGTAGATTCTCCAGGGGCTGCTCTCCTACGCTGAAGGTGACCCGTGTGCCGATGACGCTGCGATCGAGGAAGCTGGGGTGGAACGTGTAATACACGCATCGGGTAACGTTTGGATCGATACTGGGAGGGAGTTGGGTTTCGAGCTTGGGCTCGGACGGATCGCGGCGGACATGATAGATCACCTCCTGCGTCTCGGCATCCTTGATCATGAACTCCAGGATATCCACTCCGTACGTGTTCGCCGAGATGGGGCACAGATAGCCTACATGCAGGATTCGAAGTTAGGTTCGTAAGAGGAGAGATCTTCATGTTGTTGTAGATGGTATCATGCGTGTAGGATATGCAAAGCGATGTATAACATGTTATTACCACAGATCAGAGCGGTTTGTTGCACAACTTACCCTCGGCGGGCCCTGATAAGCTTAGAACGTAGTCGGGTGTTACCTGAGTTGACATGGTTCTGAAGGTTTGGATAGAAATACAAGTGGCAAAGTGGGGACTTGTGAATCTTAAAAATAGCAGATTGAGTATGTCGTGTGCCCAACAGCGTCGCAATGCAATTCGACTTCGGATTCACGCACAACATGTGTCCAAATCCAATTCCTCGACATTGTACTTGTTTGAGCTTTCGATGCCACGAATCGCCCACATAGGACCTGTTGAGGCAGTTTATGACCTTCCCCCACGCATCTCGATTTGCTTGCTAAGAAAAAAAGCACTTTTATGATCAGTGAAATGTGAGAAGCATATTCACACGCACACGTACACAGACATGTACAAGTACAGATCTTGAACGCGCTCATCCAATACCGTCCAACAGTTGGATGGTGCGTCAGAATTTTGTCGTGGACGAGGAACTTGACTGATTAACATGCATATGCAGATCCTGCTGGCTGGCAGCGTAATACGCCACACAGTTTGATTGCTGTTATTTGCTTAGACATGTGTATCGTCGAGTATATACAGGCGCAAGGGCAGTCCAAAGATGGAATGATGCAGTGAAATATAGAACCTCAACTGAGGATGGGCGTGGCCCATTTGATTGTGTCGTATGGCGTGTTAGGGGGAGATACTGTGAAATGTGTTTGTTTTCTTCGAAGTTAGTGGCATGACTAGGTAACGAACCAGCGAATGAACTGATCGGTCAATTGTAAAATAACAAGGAGGGAACAATTCTAAGGCGGGCTGTTATTTGGTGGGAATAGTTTGTGCTCTGTGTGTTGGAACATTGGTTTTGTGCCACGGGATGATAACTAAAGGCTAACTAGCTTGATGGGACATACGGTACGATATACTGATTACACAGGGGGTTGCATATACACAATGGGATCAAAGTGGGATCAATGGTAATGCTGATAACGATCCTAAGAAGATCTAATTAGATCATAGCCAACCGAGTCGCACATTCCTGGGCACTTCTTTCGTCCATTCACCTAGCCGAGGGTAATCGAGGAGTGACCACCAGGGGGTGCACGGACGCGAACCGAGGTGTGAGCCGGAGCAGCCTGCGTCGGAGCTGGTTGAGGCTGAGCGGACTGGGCAGGAGCACCATGAGAAGGAGCGGGCTGGCTCGCACGAACAGGCGAGCTGAAGATGTGGGACTCGCTCTGTCGAGCAGCGCCAGCGCTCTGGCGTGGAGCCGGTTGAGAAGGAGCAGGCTGCTGGTTCAAGATGTCCGACTGCCATTGGTTACCGCGGCCAATGCTACCACGACGGCTGTGACGCTCGCCGCCAGCGGGAGCAGCGTCGAAGTTGAAAATGTTCGAAGTCATGTTTGTCGCACGGTTGGCTGCACGGTCAGATACCGCGGTCGCGTGCTGCTGAGCCAAAGAGTCCCGCTGCTGCTGAGACCGGTACTGCTGGGGCTGCTGTTGCTGCTGCAATTGTTGCTGCTGAGCGGGAGCAGGAGCAGGATTGCGCTGACGGCCGTCATCAAAGCGAGCGCTGGGGTCACCGATGATGCTACCGATTGTCGAGTTGCCGCCTGGGCGGGCGAGCACGCGAGAGCTTGAGCGATTCTAAATCGAGAGATAAAGGGTAGGGGAGTGCTCAATCAGAAAGTGCAAGAATCAGTGGAAATGATAGCGACAGTGACAGCAGCCACCTCAGCTACTACGCGCCCCAGAATTTGCCAGATGTTGTGCATATGACGCAACCGGATCCTGGTCGCGTGTCTCATAGCGGCTCGTAGAACGTGACTCAGGGCCCTCTATGGCCACTTTGACTAGGAGAGATATGCGCAGGCAGCGTCTCCCGTTGGTTTTCATCACTCTCGAGACTTGGGCATCCAGACACCGTGCGGCGCGTGCGCCTCGAGTTGGCTCACAAGTGTAGGATTCTTCTTCGAACCGATTGATCAGGTAAGGATCTGTGAGGAGACGGGCCCCTGCGCGTTAGGCTGCAGGCGAATACAACCTAGGGAAAACGTACGGGGTCCTGAATGAGGTATCCGGGTGTGACGGACATTCTAGAGTGATAAAAACTGGGTGTACAACAAGTAGGAATCCCTCGACCGTTAGCAGCCTGATAAAAAATGGATTTGAGACGATTTTTCACATGAAATGCGGGATGAGGTGGGCAGACATACGGGTATAACAGTAGCCATAGGTTTGATCCTGCATAAAATTTACTTTTATAGCGTATATCTCTCATGCATATCCACAAAACAACACCCGATCCTCTTGGAAACTGACTGCTTTTTTAAACTCACTCGATTGTATCCGTCCTGGCCCGGAAATGAGGCCGGAAGTTTGCACACACTCGAGTGTGTGGCGAAGGTTGGCGTGCACGCAGACCGAGGTTCTATCAGAAATCATTGAGAAGAAACATTGAAGGCTTGCTGGAGGACTAGATTCTTGAATTTAACGTCGTAATACCGGCCAGGAAAGAAGATACGCCTCGTACAGTCAGCTCGAGGAAGCGTTCGTTTCCGAGCCTCGAGCTGACTGTGGCGTGATACTCAGCGCTGATAATGGACGTGAAAATGAATCTGAGGCGCTTAGTAGTAGCCTGCCTGGCGCATGTGCGGCGCCTAGTCACACCTCCAAGGCTGTGGTGTAGGCCAACATGCCACATACACTGCCGAACTCGAAATGACCACAATTCCAAACAGGGCCTATGAGCGAACTCCGAGAGTGGGCGTATCTCGCGAGAGAGTCGTTAGCTGCGACCGGAAGTACTGGCCCACGTTGTTCATTTCAAGACACTTGCTTGTGCACCCGATTCACCCCCGCCGCACTCCCCATCCCCACCAGCACTGAGCTGAAATCACTGCGTCAGCAGGGATTGGAAGCAAATTGTTGAATTGCTACAGATTGGAAAGGTTGCGTTTTGTACGGGTTTCCGGCGATGAGTGACGCCGAAACCGCGACCGAGCCCTCGAGGCATTCGGGCGGAGAGGTTATGGCCGCTTCAGCACCCGTAGCTATCATTACAGAGTTTGGAAATCGCAGAAATCTACCCAACTCAGAAATTGCGAAACTGAAACCACAGCTGCAGCGTCTTGTTCACATGATGCTGTCGAAGCCGGCAAAAACCGATATTACCCACGACATTGCCTTGCGCACAGACGTCATGGTAAAGCAGCTTGTCCCCCAGTCTCGTGCGCACGTCAATGAAGCCGCATCCAATTCCAACTCAACCTACCAGTCCCCCCTGAGTGACACATTGAGCGTCGCGGCCTCGACGCTGAAGGTGTCACGGGCCTCCGCTCCGGCACAGCTTGGCCCACTCACGGCTGACGCGTCTCAACCTGCCGGCACGGGAGAATTGTACGCCGCAACCACGATGACAACTACGAGTGTAGTGAGTCTCGGACATCCAGGTTCAGTCACAGCGGCTCAAGAGTTCCCTATGCCGAGACCTGCACTGACAGTGGAGACCCAACAGTTGTTGTCACCAATGACCATAGAGAAGCACGTGCTTCCTGGTCTTGCGAATCTATCGCCTACCCAGAACTCAATAGTGGCTGCCTACCCTGCGCATTTTGCCGCAACCCCTGTCGTGATAGAAGCTTCAGATGTTGTTGGGTCCAGCAGTAGTCAAACGCTCCAACAGGAAGGCGTCAGGACCCGCGATCTACCTGTTTGTAAGCCAACAGGTGCTGGCTTAGCCTCCTTGTCCCCCGGAGCAACCCTACCTGAGACACATCTCATCCAATGTAAAACATCCAACTCGTCAAGCCTTGACCAGGAGTCCCATCATGTCACACTGAAGCATTGTGTTAATGTCCCGCGAAGTGTTTCAGAACCGGGAGGGGGAGAAACTAATGTATCTCGCAACTCACCTGCACAACGTCTTGGAACCGTTGTCGAGCGACTCGTTCATTCGACGAGTAACCGATCAATCGAAGAAGATGGTGGAGTTTTGGACGATCCCAGCGTCTGCGATCTCGCACTGGTTCTGCCAACTCGTTTGGGAGAACGCCCTATGAAGCAAGCAGAGCAAGTGCCTTCTGACTTGGAATCATCCGTTTCGTACTCCTCGTCAACCTCTCGTGCCATCGTGCTAGAACCCGAACCTTTACAGAATCCTGAAGCGAAGGATAAATCGGCCCACTCCACAAATTTGGTGAGTTCGTCATCTCCAATTGTAAATGAGCCAGAAATCAGCTTTGGGCAGAATGTGGCGGCAGGCGCGTTGGCGTCACACTACCACGATCTGCATGTCCGGATGAATGAAAAGTTCGGTCAGCACACAACGGAGTCTAGGAAATCTTCCAGCAACCCTGATAGCATTCAGCTAACAACATATATTGATGACCCCGTACAGGCAGCAGATGTGGTCGTCAACACAGTATCCCGATTTGCTCAGGCAGGAGAGTTTGCTGCCGCTGCTGCAGCTGAGCTCCTCCACTGCATAGATTCCCAGCGTTCCATTGCGTCAAGTGCAGGTGATTGTTCCACAACAGCACCCCTGATTGGTTTGAGATCGGACTGTTCTCCACCTCTTGACGGGGAGGATGGTGAATATGTAGAAATTGCCACCCCAGCCGTCCAAGCTTTGATGAACCCACAGAGCAACAGCATGGCAAAAGAAGTCACAAGAATTAAGATCCCAAAGCAGCCCAATCATGGTGAAGACGAGGAACGTATTACCACTCTACAGAGCAGAGTTGAAGCACGGCATCCACCGTCACTCCCGGAAGACACAATCCTCCAAGCCAAGGCAGTTGGTGTAACATCGGGTGCTTTCCTTGCTCGGCAAGGTGGCCTTAAGAGTGGGTCTCCAGGAGACGCGTGGATTGTGAAGCCAAGCTCGCTCGAAGGTGCCGCGGATGCTGCATCGCTATACAACGATGAGGAACTCAAGCTGATTGGTTTACAGGCGGGCCAAGACTTGGCATTGAGACGCAATAGTAATAACTTGCTACTAACACATCAGCCAACAGATGGTAGCGGCACAGAACATCCAACAAACGCTCAGAGGGAGTCTGGCCACACGCAAGATCCTCACACCAATGATATGAAAGATATTGGCCATCAGCGTGTTGCCGTGAAACGAGGTGTTGAGTATGGCATGGCTGCGGAACGTGAAGTCGCAGCCTACCTCCTCGATCACGAGGGATTTGCTGGTGTTCCGCCAACCTACCTTTACGTTGCAGCGAGTGAAGTTGCGACATCCACCACGCTTGCACCGGGTCAACTCCCCGAGTCGAAGATGAGTGTCTCACTCAAAGTGGGAGTCGGATCGGACGCCGTAACCCTTGCTGAAATTGCCGCGAGTCGAGTTCGAGAGGCTGTTCAAAAGCCATTCGTTGAAACTGTCAGCACCACCGGCAGCCCTGAGGTTCTGTCAAATATGGGGGGCGGACTTCAGACTCAACTCGTTGAGCAAACCACAAAGCGACAGTCAACAATGACATTGACGAAAGGCAGCATCCAAAGATACGTTGACAACATTGGAAGCGCAGAGGATATGTTTGTCGGAGGCATGCCTATTGACAAAGACGAGGTACACAAGATCGGAATCCTCGACATTCGGCTGTTGAACCTCGATCGTCATGCCGGAAATATTCTGATCACCAAGTCTGAGGAATCGGGTAAGATGAAGCTAGTCCCGATCGATCACTCGTACATCCTTCCATCGATTCGCGATATGGCTGATGTCCGCTTCGATTGGGTATACTATCAGCAAGCCAAGCAACCGTTCTCACAGAAATCGCTACAGTACATTGCACGCTTGGACCCAATTGCCGATGCGATGCAGCTGCGATGGTTAGGTTTTAGCAATGAAGCTGCACTGTCGTGTCTTGTGTCAACACTATTGCTACAGCGTGCTGCCGCGGCTGGATTGTGCCTTGCCGAGATCGGTAATCTCGTTCAACGAATTGATTTCGATGAGCCCAGCAGCTTGGAGAAGATTGTAGGAGCTGCCTTCAGCCGGGTTCAGATGAAGGACACGCAGAACATTTCACATGAGCAGGTAAACTCGGTCAACATTACTGAAATTGACGGCACGCCGCCCCATGCTGCTGTACCCAGTCCTCATCATAGCAGTAGATGCGATTCTTCAGTCGAACTCCCACCTACGCTATCCCACTCCTCCCCAAGGCACGAGCCGGAGAATGGTTCCACTACCAGTTTTGAAGAGGATGGACACCAGACTTTAATGCCACCCCCCTTGCAGCGTAGTGTATCAGCTTCGCAAAGAATTAACGATTTATACACGCGAGTCGCAACGATGCATATTAAATCAGTTGACGAGCCTGGAAGCGAAACTCCGATCATTATGGAGCCATCGCGAGCCCTCGTTAGCATTGACTCACCCTCAAGCGCATTCAGTCAGACGGAAACGTTCCCACATCCGCGCCAGCCTCCACTGTCGGCTGTAGATGAAAGCGATCTTCGTGCTGCGGAAGAGTGGTTAAGCGAATTCCTAATGCACGCTATTGAAGAAATGGATGCGACAATCGAATCCGTCCTCCAATCACGAGAAGTGTAGTCGTTCCTACATCCGAACACGCGAACGGTATGTTATTGCAGTTGTTTGGGCGTCTAACCACATGTATATAAGAGCCTCTGACAATGAACTTAATCGCTGTATGAATCTGGTATGTATAGTTCCACCACACTTGGTTCGACAGATTTAGTAACACTTAGCGAGCTCTGCATGTTAATTTGGGCTTGAATAAAAGTTGCTGTACCACGCGCGTGCGACGTTTAGTTGCATGGTTAATCGCGAGCACCGACGGTTTCCAAGATGCGGTTGATATTGTTTGTGAGGCTTGTGCTGTGAGAAACGCCAGCCTTGATCTCCTTCAGCGCGTTGACCATGAGCTTGCGAGTTGCCTCGTCAACCTTGCCGATATCACAGAACGCGCCGAGGAGCGGAGCGGCACTAGCATCGCTGACCTTGGCGATCGAGATGCAGAGCTCAACGGTGAGCTTCAGGCCTTCGTGGGTGTATACTGAATGCTTACGATTCAATGACCACCAGCGAGCAACTGTACGAGAGTGGTTGGCCAACTCGGGCTTGAAGAAGGGCTCTCGGACGAGCTCTGCAATTGTCTCCACAGGGTTGGTAATGTTGAGAGAGCTAGTGGCGGAGATGTAAGTAATCACAGTGTCGGGGTGTGAGTTGAAGATGCCCTTCAGCAACTCCTTGAAGTCGCGGGTCTCGCTAGGCTGAACAAGCGCCTCAGGAACCAGGCGTGCCAAGGGAGGAATAATGCCAGTACCCTCGTGTACAATTGCTGCGTGAGGCTGCGAGCCATTGGGGGTTTCAAGACCAAGCTTGAAGGCAATGAGCTTATCAGACATCAGCTCAGATCGAAGGATACGCTTAGCAATATCGAAAAGGCTCAAGTTCTCAACTGCCTTGGCAGACTCAGCTGTTGGGATCGAGCTTCGAAGCAAAGGTTGGTAGTTGATGCCAGCCGCGAGAATAGCAAGTACGTGACGTTTCAGAGCACGCTGGTGCATACCCTTGATGTGTGGGCCGGTGTAAAGGGCGGGGTCATCCAGGCGATTGAGAAGAGCAATGAGGCGAGGAGCGTGCTGAGCAAACACTGCCTGGAGCAAGGCGATGCGGGCATCGGCAATGGGCCAGTAGTGGTGTGCCAGCTCCTGAGTAAGAGTCGCCTCGTCCTCGGTCAGGATAAGTGCGCGGGTTGAGGGGTTGAGGCGCTCATCAAGAAGCATCTTCATGTGCATGTCTACGTAGTTCTGAGAGACCGCGTAGTCGACATGCTTGGCAACCCATTCGCCCTCCCCGAGTTCGGCTGCCTTGCCCGCGTGAGGGTCGCTCGACTGATCACGGTTGACGAGTGCGCGAATAATACGGCTGCGTTCCTCGTCCGCTAGCTGGGCATATGCAAAACGGCGATTAATTGCATCAGGGTCGGACGTCGCTTGAAGTTCAATCTGTGCACGGTCATTGTTGCCATTGACGATGCGACCAAAGAATGACCAGTCTCGACCAACCGAGATGAAATCGGGCTTCACGTCAACGTTTTGGATCGTAAGGGTAGACTTTGCCTCATCGAAGATGTACACACCTTCACGGATGTTCTTGCCGTCCTTGACGAGAGCCCAATCAATGGGAATCACCCATGGGTCGTTGTCACCGTGCACTTCCCAACCAGTCTGGGTGAAGTTCACAGTGTACGTCTTGGAGGCTTCATCGTACGAGGACACATAGGTCACAGTGGGATGGCCAGTTCGTCGAAGCCAGCCCCGAGCCATGCGGGACAGGTCGACACCACTGACTTCCTGCATGCAATCGAGGAAATCTTGGGTCGTGGCGTTGCTGTGTGAGAACTTGGTGTGGTAGAGGTGAAGACCCTTGTGGAACTTATCTTCTCCACCCATGACCAAGGCGAGCATGCGGACGAACTCAGGTGCCTTGCTGTACGTCATCGCTGAAACGAGCTCAGAAGTAACGTTGAAGCCCTCAGGCTCGATGGCCATTGAGTTGGGACTTGCATCGACAGCCAAAGGACCAGCAACAGGCATGAATGCGTAGTTCACCTGGCTCAGGCGCATGAAGTCAGCGCCGAAGCAACGGTCTTCCCATTTGCGCTGCATAATGACTGTGACAGCCTCATTGAGCCAGATCTCGAAGGGGGATTGGCCGGTGACTTCAGAACCATTGATGTTGTGGTAGAACTCGTGAGCCTTGACACCCTCCATGTACACGATCTCACCATCTGCCATGTGTGATGAAGGAGCGATACGTGAGGCCAGAATCGTGGTGACGTTGGTGTTCTCCATACCACCATAGAGCGAGTTCTGCATGGCCAATTCTGCATAAGCAGTTGCAGTGTACTTGTAACCAGTGATTTTCCATGCCTTCATGAGCTCCTTCAATTCGGCGCGAATCTGAGCAAGCTCCTCCTCAATCTTGGCGCGTCCCGCGGCATCGGTGACAGCGGCTGGACCTTCGTAGATTGCGGGGTCAATCACTTCAACAGTAGGCACCTTAGTGTCATGATCAAACGTACGAATAGGCTGACCGTAAACTCTTGCCAGAGGCTTCAATTGGGCCTTCAAGTGCTCGCGACGAGCAATGAGCTCGAAGGCGCGCTCGCGTTCAGCCTTGTGCTCCATGGCCTCGGGGCCCAAAGCGAGATAGATCCACATAATCGAATCGTGCATTGAGTTAAGAGCACTGACGGCATGGCGCGGTTCAACAAGATTAGGCAGCAGGTACAATCGTAGGGTGATGGAGGTGCCATCTGGGTACTCGAGCTCACGGGTGTAGGTTGTGTAGGTACCAAGACCCATGAAGAACAAGTACGTTGCCATCGGGGTTCTCCAGTTGCGGTAGACCATGCGAATGCGATTTCCCGCCTGGTCTGCAGGAACATCCTTGGGAACCGTTGCGGGGTCAACCTGGTGGTAGACAGGAAGCAGCAAGCCATCGACTTCCTTGCAATAATCAGGTGCAGCATCACCGTTTGAGATGAGATCAGTGTACTCGTTGGAGGCATCAATGGTTACAGTGTAGCACATCTTGGATGGCATCTCGTCGAACGTAGGAGCGATACGTCGGAAACCATACTGTTGACATTGTGTGATGATAGTCTGGGGGCGGCCCTCAGGAGTGTAGTCGTAGTAAGCACCCTCCAGGATGTTCGCGGTAGGGCGTGCGATGGTCTTAGTAAAGAGAACAAACTGCTCACCCTTCTTGATCTCAACAGGGAGCGTGATGTTAATCTTCTGGTTCTCCTTGTCAACCTGGATATCACTTGAGGGAACGTTGATAAAACGGCTCTTCACCTGCTCGATCTCGAGTGCGTGCGAGGCCCAGTCGTTCTCAGCAAGCTTCTCAGAGACGCGAGAAACGACTCCTGGGGGTAACAAGGCTGCCTCAAGGATCTCAAGATCGTTTGCATCAAGGCGAATAACCTTGAGAGGCTCGTCAATGCAGTGCACGTAAGTGCCATAGCAATCTGTGAGGATCCGCTCGGGCAAAACATCAAAGTGAAGATTGAGGTGCAAACCCTTGGTGTTCAAGGCACCGAAGTCCTCGCGATAATGCTTGAAGCGAGTACGATCACGCACCTTGTGCTGGGGGCACTTGCACTGAGTAGCGTGTGTAGTCTCACCAGTTGCGCTCGACATGTTCCTGCTAATGTTACTGCGATGGGGCCGAGAGATAGGATCAACAAACGAACGCGATGGTAGTGAGGTTGTAAAAGCGGCCACATTGCGAGTGCAGGCATTCATGAGGAAGGTGGTAGCAATTGTGTCAGCGTGGAGGTAGGGGGGGATAGAGGAAGGATACGTTGAGTGAGCCGATCTCGAAGTGATCCGTGGGTTCTGAGTTCTACCCTGTGTGAAAGACTGAGTGTCACACGCTGACACTGACCGCCACTCAGGCTGATCACCCATGGAATGAGGGATGATGCGCTGCCCAGACAGCTGCGGCAAGCAACGGCTGGAACACCTGCGTGAATCCTCTGTTCTTCCCTGTCCTCCTAAGCAATGGCCAACTTTCTCCATCTTCAGCAGTCTCGCGAGCCGAATACTTAGTGTAGCGATGTGTCTCATGAGCGAGGCACGTTCGAACAGCGGCACAGTAGCTCGATTGACAGGCATGTTAGACGGATGTCGGGCCGTAGTCAGGTCGCTGGACCAGGGTCGATGGTGAAGGAGCTCCCCGCTGGTTACGTAGCACCTTTGCGTTGCACAAGGCATGAGGAACACAAGTGGGGATACAAGGTCAGCGCGTCAGTGTAGTCGGGATCGCCATCCATCGGCACGAGGAGAGTAAAACACGCAGATATAATATCTACGCAGAGTAGGTCACTTGACGGTACATCCAAAAGTGGATGAAACGTCAGTACTGGATAGATCTGTCCTGCTGGCTGACAGGCCACATGTTTGTGTGCAATTTCAGAGGAGGATCTGTGAATGTATCGTCAAATTACACAATTTTTTGTGTAGATCGAGTTAATATGATGAGAATAAATAACTTTGCACGCAGATGCACTCGATCACACACGAGTTATTTACTAGATCCTTTTGCGATCTTTCGTCTCCAGAATTGCATGTTTTTCACTTTGTGATCCACCAGGTCGAGTCGAGGCCATGTCAGGTCATCGGAGTTCGACGGCTGTGTGTCTAGGGCCTAAGAAAATATAGATATCGTCGTGAGTCGACCTGGCGAGGCTAGCCACTAGTGGATTTGAGCGAGCAAACCACTCCAGACCGTCAATGCCATCCACACTTGCAGTTCCACAGCTGGACGAGAATTCGGATTTCTGACTTTTGGGTGTGGGTGTCAGACTGCGTGTGTTAGCGTTAGTGTTATGATCTTTGGTGGATTCGCTGGGAGGAGTTTTATTGCACAGGACTGGTGATCCTGCGAGTGGAGCCGGTGCGTTCCCGTGTCTCCATGTTATGTGTCAGGTGCCGTTGTCCCTGACCCCTGGTCAGCCAGTGAGTCACTCAGTCAGGTCGGGGGCAATTCAGGCCAGGAGGGATAGCCTCTCGCAATGGCAATGGTTGGGTGGGTGGGCCAAGGCCAGTCGGACTCTGGGGTGCTGGAATATGGAGCAGTTTGAACCCAACAGTGCAATTTCCAAGTGCGAATATAACGCGCGTGGGGTATTATATCGCCTAGGCAATTGGCCCGCGTAGAAGCTCAACGCGTTGGAATTGCATTGAACCTGGTTGGATTTCACCAGAATCCCCGATTGATCGCGATTTTGAGTGAATCTCAAGCCCTAATTGAAGAATCAAAGTTGGAATCGGATATCTTGTCCGTAATCTGTTGTACCTAGTTCGGTTTGGTCCTGAAGACCGGTCTGATCCATCAACAATGAGCACTGGCAGCTATCCCGCGCCCAACCCGGCTCCGCAGCCACAACCGCTACCACAACCCCAACCACAAATCCAGCACCCCGCAGGATCGAGCTCAAGTCATCGCAGCGGACATCGCAGTGGACACCACAGCTCACAACAAAGCTCGAGCAGTCACCGCAAGTCGTCGTCTGGTTCATCAGGTTCGTCCAGAGCGAGCGGATCCTCGTCGTCCTCGCAGTCTTCCAAGGCTAAGGACCCCACTGTGGACTTGGGACGTAAGGTCAAGTCACAATTCTACTGTGATATCAACTTTTTCAACACTATTCCACCCGTGCCGTTTGAACCGAAGCTGGTCAAGGTTAATCCAGCCACGTTTGGAGCCGAGTACTCGTCCTATGCGGGATCCGCAATTGAACAGGCCATCATCCCCGACACGATCCCCGATCCGTTCCTCGGGATGAATCTTTCGCTGGTTGATGCAGATCGATACCGATGGCAGAGCCATGCTCAGGGAGAAAAGGTTCTTGCCAGCGAAGACACTGCACTTCTCTCGACGGACATGCAATCTGAGGCAGTACGTCGATATGGCGAGTCAGTGCTCGATCTGCGCAAGGTCGACGCGAGCGTTGCACGGCGCTCGGGATACGTTTCCGAGATTGTTTTACAGAAGTTCTTGACTACACCTCTGTACTCGGAATCACAAATCGAATCGTGGGCACGACGACGCCAGGCTGAGCAGTCGTTTGCGTCACAACAGGCTCAGAGCGATACTGCCGCGAAGGATGACCCATACGCCGGCCTTAACGCTAAAGAAATCGCGATCAAGTCGTTTGAGCTGGCCAAGGTTACACCGGTACATCCCAAAAACCCTAAACTCAAGCCAATTGAGGTCATTGATATTCTGCCGCGACCAGATCTATTGAACTCCAGTTTGACATGGATCGGATTCCGACGATTGGATGATGCACTGCTCCCGGGAGTTGGCATCGATATTCGTGCCATTGAACAGATAAAGGGTGCTTACAAACCGACTGAAGAGGACAATCAACACACCTTGGAAGCGCTGTGTGACGCTGTTCTCCAAGAGCATGGAAGCGAAAATGGTGTGGAGGGCTTCGGTCTCTACCAGGCTCAGGATGCGGCCATTTTGCTTGGCGAAAAGCGAACAGCTGAGTCTGCCGGCATTGAGCGAGAAGGTCCTGAA